>Ga0123353_10001869_pt1 | contig 25931 bp, 9 predicted proteins | sample TergutLab28metaG_3_FD_92763 | JGI IMG/M metagenome (GOLD analysis project Ga0123353, IMG submission 92763) | Labiotermes labralis P3 segment gut microbial communities from Petit-Saut dam, French Guiana - Lab288 P3 | ecosystem: Host-associated > Arthropoda: Insects > Digestive system > Gut ...
GTTGTTGTTATTGTTGTTGTTGTTGCCGCTGCTGCTGCTGCTGCTGATGCTGATGATGATTATGATAATGACGATGGCGAGAAAGAATTTAATCAGTTTATAACGTATTATTTTTCCAGCACCTGCAGATTTGCAACAGACATCCACCTTTTAAGGTACATTGCCTGAAAAAGAAATTGCCTCACCCCAAAGAAATATCGTATATGGTGCACAGCAGATATAGTATGCATAAGCTTTTCAAACTGTTGCATGTATATGATTATGCCACAAAATTATGCAGGCATCAAGCAAAAGTCATAGAAACTAATTAAATGCAAATATTTGCACAGTCCGACGTGCACAAGCACGACACACACAAGAATGTAAGAGTTTAAAATTCGCGGCGATCAAGCTGACTGCCATTAACATATTAGCTGCTGTTGCAGCATGCAGCAGAAAAGGCACGATCTTCTGTACAAAGCCCGACATGGTAGCTGTCTCGTGTACGGTGTATACACCCTGAAATATATAACATAAATACAGCCACGTAGCCACGACAGGAATCGCTGCCGATAACATGTACGTGTTTCTCCACACCGCTTTTATGGGTCAATTCATTTTTATAAAAACAAACCAAACATTATCTTAATGCGGACACCTGATTATGCTGAAGTTTGATACTGCAAACGTTTCTTTGTCTTGAGCTCGTACCTCATGGACAACACACAATCAACATCTCCTGTTACTATGACCATAATTATGCAATCTGGCTTACGAAGGTTCCATAGCCTCTTCCAAAGCTAGTTCTCCGCACAGGTTAATCTAGTGCTTTCTCTTTCAATTTCCAGTATCTCTCTTTCCTATAAGGTCATCCAGTAGCTGTCTCTGTCTTCTACCTCGTCTTTCCGTCGCTTCCTTCAGTAACGTGTGTTAGAGACCGGTTCCTACGCAACATGTTGTCAATTCAGTTAACATTTCTTCTTTTTATTGTTTGTGGGATATTCTTCTCCTACTTGGCTCTTGGCAATACTCCTTCATCTCTCACACGATCGGTCCTACTAATCTTCTCCATCTTTCTCCAACACCACATTTCAAAACTTTCCAGCTAATTCTGATCTACTTTTCGAAATGTCCACTTTCCAGAACCAACCAGTAAAATGCTGCAAATGAAGCATTTTTCCGGTTTCTTCCTTAAATTTGAGTTCAATTTGCTAGTGTAAAGAGTCTTCTTGTTGAATGCTACTTTTTCCATTGTAATGCTGGATTTAATTTCACTTGTATATCTTGCATCATTTGTTATCCCATACTTCAGGTTGTTCTTAATATACACTATATATCAGTACCTAGGATGGCCTCCTCGAGATCTTCATTGTCTTAGCTTTCCCCCATTCATTTCCATTTCATTGCATCTTCCAACTGTTATTCTAATATGACAACTTCCGATTATTATCGATTGCTATGGGTGACCAATCATTATCATCGAACCGAGTTAAAAACTGCTACTATAATTTACTAACTTTTTTTTTATCGAGTGGCGCTATTAAAGATTCAAGTTCGATGAAAAAGGAAAAACTCAACAAAAATTCATTTACGCCTTTGAGTAAAGCATGAATTTTACGGTACCGTTTCTCACAAAACCAGCATTTTCTCAACTGCTTTAGGTGGAGATCTCTTCTGTCGGATTTCATCAAATAGTTTAAGAGATATTGACGAATATGCATCGTTCATGTACACTTTTCAGTAACTCGCTGAAGTTACTAAGCCTAGTGTTAAGAAATTCACGACTGTTCGACAAAATTTTGAAAGAATTCCGTGCATATAATTTGATATAAATCTGGCAAAAAGAGTAGTCAATGTCACGCACAGATTGAAAAACTGATGGTTGGATGGACGGACAGAGAAACAGAGGGAAGAGCAGAGGGATAGAAGAATAGAACCAGAAAGATGTATTCTCCATAGAGGGCTCTCTTACATCGTACAGAAGACCTAATAACAACACAGTTCCTCAATTGGTTGTTCATCTTTGCTGTTATTAACTAGAAGATCCTTAACAGTCTTAAATATTTCACCAATGAGTAGACAAATAATAATAATATGTGATACAGTATTCGAAACTGGAGTAATCGTAAACTTATCTAAATTAAATAAAATATTGTAAACTTTTACTGAAAATACGATCTAGTTAAAATGCATGAATGAATTAAATACGTTCTGAATTGATGCAAAATCATATTCTATCATCAACTAACAGAAATTAATCACAGAATCCAAACTTACTACTAGCAAGCGAAAATTTACGAAATTTCCACGCCGATCATAAAAATTATAAATCATAATTTTTTAAAATCAGTAAAAAATTAAAAGTTATAATTTATATTGCTCTCCGTAGCGAGTAAATGTAATTATAATGCAAACAATAGTGTAGGTGATCTTAATGGAAAATCCTGCTTGATTAAGTCATCATATATTTTAAATCCTTTTGGTAATAAACGGTGCCTTACAAAGTCTAAAATTGTTTACGAATCAAGCTTGATACGAGATAAAACACACTTCCTTCTGTCAAATATATATATATATATATGGGAGAGAAGAAATGAAGGAGAGTGACTGAGACTTCGGAGGCAACCTATTCGAGTATCGCTCTTCCAGGAAATCAGAAGTAAAATACCAGTCATATGAAACTACGATCTCTGCATACGAGACGCCTGACAGTAACATTAAACTCGTATATTTGATACTGAAGCACAGCCAAAAAGATACCTTGGACATGCATTATTTCATGTTAAAAGAGGTGATCACACCAAATCTGTCTCACTTAAAACCTGTTACATTAAAAATTAGAATTCATATTTTTCCTTCAAATATTTGCTACCACCATCGGAATACGGCCTGAGTGATGAGAATTTATCTGCCTACTTCTTTTCTCCCTTCCTTTATATAAATATCTACGATAAATCCTTGCCTGTCTCTCTCTTCGCCCGTCGTCTATCGAGCCATCCATGCATTCTTCATTGTTCTTCCATCAGTCGTTCCACCAATGACGACACAAAAGAAAATATCTAATTAAAAAAACCCGGATTTTTATTTACTCCGGCATCCAATACCCTACTTAATACACACTAGAATGTTAAATCTAAAGCAAATTCATTCTCTCACGATGCAATCTATTACATTAATTTTACTTATTAAAGTAGCCCACCGTTAGATTCATGCTTGTTCAACATCCTAAATGAAGAAGAATTTAGTTATTTTGCAAGTGTACAATAACAAAGTGGAGACCGCGGTAGCACAGTGGGTAAGGCGCTGTGCTACAAATCGGAAGGTCACTAGTTCGATTTCAGGTGGTTTCATTGGAATTATTCATTGACATAATCCTTCCGATCGCTCTATGGCCCTGGGGTCGACTCAGCCTCGAACAGAAATAAGTACCAGGAATATTTTCTGGGGGTAAAAAGCGGCCGGTGCGTAAGGCTAACAACCTTACCACCAACCTGGACCATTGTTACATAATCTGGGAACTTTAATTTCCTGGAACCCTCTGGGCACCTCGGGCCTGTAATGGGACTGATTTACTTTTTACAACAACAAAATTTTCTCTTGTGAAATAAAAATTGAACAAGTAATGTCAGATTTATCTCTTACAGCCAAGCTTTTAATCGATGACACAGAGTTTTGGTACCCCACACCTTCATTAGAATGTTCCCTATTTGAATCTCGGCCCAGAAAATACCATTTTCTCTCAGATATTTAAGGCACGTCCCAATCTCAACCTCAACCCATTTCCACCACAGTAGTTAATAGTATCAGACTATTCGATGCTACGCAGCAAGACTAGCGGGTACCGTCTTTAAGGGGTTGATGAATAAGCAAAAACAATATGTATTTTTTCATAATGTCACGGGACGTAATTGGCTTATAATGTAAAGAAATCGAATACAGGTGGGTGCTGGTATCAGTCGGGAGGTACCCAGTACGTTGACTGCCCTGAATACTTTTATGAATTCAGGCACATGCAGTGTCATGAAATACTACATCGCGGCTTGCTTCCGAATCATTAAACTACGCCCGGCTATTATCAATCATTAGATAACGAGTTTGGTAGGAAATGTTCCGTCGCTCAGAACAGATTCCGCAAATGAACAAGGATCAATAAATTCACATGTTAGCTCCTCATCGTTCATAAACATCTTCATATATTATTGAACACCTTAGGACTCCTGCATCTAAAACTCTTAAATAAAATAATAATCAGTGCTTTTACAGAACAGTGTCAAAATACAGAAAAATTTTAATAGATGGACGTAGTTCGTGAAACTGAAATACAGTAATGGTTTAGATAGAGAAAAAACAGAATTTTTTATCATTTAAGACTTAAAACTGGTTTGAGAAATAATTTGAAATTGAACTCAATATCGCTGAGTAATTTGTGTATTTAGATACAAGGCTTTTAAAGTGTTTCAAAAGGCATGTAATATATCTTAACGAATGTTAAGATACCACGAAGGATACCGCAGTTTAACAATTTTTTGTAGAAAGAGGAGCAATAATTACTTTGATGAAAGGGATTTACGAGCGAAAGTTCTGCGGATGTTGGAATACGCTTGAAGCGAATTTCCTAACTTGGAAAACTTTTTTTTTCTTAAGAGTTAGCAGGCTTTCTTTTAGCCAGGAAGCATCAAGTTTCCTGCTTTGGCCTTTCGTCTTTGAAAATATTCTCCATCCAGGCTACTTAAGTTCCATAAATATTAATTAAATAATGAAAGGTCACTACATAAAAAGTGACGCTATCTAAGGCAAAAAGTTAAAGATTTTTTTTGATCAGAGGATCTGCAAAGAATGTGATAGAGTGCCTGAAATAAAGAAGACGAGAGTCCTGAAGATATTTTTTTTATACAAATGTTTTATTTTAAAAAATTCGACATTCATCAGTTGTGTTAGATAAGTAACAATGACTTGAGGTTAAGAAAGATAAGCTCGTGTACCCCACTCTAAACGTCTGAGCGAAGACCTGAAAAGGTCGAAGATTCCTACAGACAATTCCAGTACAGCTTTTGTGTGAAGACCGGTACAGCTCTCCCTATTCTTTCCTCACATTATATTGGCAGATATTTATTTTCGTTTTGAAATAATACACTTATATACTTATTATCACATTAACAGGGGAATGGATGAGATTGCATAACGAGGAGCTAAATGATTTTTACTCTTCACCCAATATTTTACGGGTGATAAAATCGAGAAGAATAAGATGGGCTGGGCATGTGGCGCGTATGGGTGAGGAGAAGGGGGTGTACAGGGTCTTGGTGGGGAAACCGGAGGGAAAGAGACCACTAGGGAGACCTAGGTGTAGATGGGTGGATAATATTAGGATGGATATCCAGGAGGTGGGATGTGCGTATATGGACTGGATTGGGCTGGCCCAGGATAGAGACAGGTGGCGGACGCTTGTGAGTGAGGTAATGAACCTTCGGGTTCCGTGAAATGCGGGGTATTTCTTGACTAGCTGTAAACCAGTTAGCTTCTCAAGAAGAACTCTGCACCTTGGAGTAAGTAAGTAAGTATTATCACAGCGCAGATTAGTAATAATATACCAGGCCCAGACATAAATATCACGTGGGGATAGATTTAAAAAAAAAATAAATAAAATTTTCCCAGAGCAAATATATTACACCGAAAGTAAACTAACTTCAAGATGGGGGCTCATAATCTCTTTTTATTTTTCCATTCGTTACCAATGACTAATTTCCTGCATTATTTTATTTTGAAACCGGTAGGTAATAAAAAATATCTCTTAAATTGCAAAATTCCGATAGACACTATAAATTACACCGTAAATCATAAATTTCATTTCAGCGGCGTTTATATTTAGCGGAAGTAAAAATTGTTGTAACATCCTTATTTTGACTAAAGTTGTCCTTTAAATAATTAAAAATCAAGTGCACCGCCCTCTAAATCTTAGGTTGTTATGTTTAAATGCCTTACTGCGTTCGTCGGATAAATGTTAACTGGCAATCATTTGTAAAATAGCTTGAATTTACTAAAGTTAAACATTAAAATCATTTGAATTTGTCGTAAGAACATATTACGATACGTCGCAAAAAATTTCGCAATGCAGTATTTAGAGGTATTCAATGAACAATAAGAGAAAATTACTATTGACAATACAGATTGCTACCTTACCGGTTATGGTGCTACGTAGTATAGACACTAGTGACCATCTTTTCAGGGAAAATTGCTAGTTGAATTTTAACAATAAAAAATAAATTATTTTAGCAGTTACTTTTTTTCCGTTTATAGAGCTACCAAACATTAAATTTTTACGATCCGGGAAAAGCTCAGGTGTTTCTGTGTTTATTTATTCATTTGCATAATTTTATTTAGACCCAAAGGAAATTATCTTGGAAAAGTACAAGCGAAAATTAATTGAAAGAACTGCTGCCAGCAAGCACTTACAACAATGAAGTCTGGAATGCCTAACAGAGATGAAAGTTTAACTTCCAGCGCCGCAGAATCTACAGTTCCACTGCTAATTAAAACGAAATAGACAGCCTCTTTAGCTGGGTATAAATGTTGTATTTAGTGAGGACAGGGAAAGTGAATGGGCAAAATATGTCTTAAATTTACTGAGTTTGTTGTGCCTTTTAACAGCACGAGATCTTTGCCATCTATCATAAGATTTCGCTATTGTTAACAGTATTAAGTTCAATGTTATCACCTCCTTACAATAAACAGAAGGACGTACCAAGGGCTTGTTTTTAAAACTAAATCCAACAATTACTCTCAGCACGTCAGAAGGTAAAATCTTCAAAATATTCTTCACTTTGAGTTACACAAGAGCGGTGAAATATTTTTGACTGTTTATGAAGGAAAAGAAGATGGTAAAAGTAAATTATTTTCAACTTATGTATCAAATAGTCTACCTGCTTTCAAATGCACTCTTCATTAACGGTGAACCGGAATATTAGTAACCCTTAAAACAAATATCATCAGTTTAAAATAATACGTATTATCAACATTGTAATTATTCATCAACGCTTTCCGTTACCTGTCGGGCGACATTAAACACCCTCATAGGGATTGGACGTAAAGTCGAAAAATTCTAGCCGATATTGACACTGAGCATATACCTATATCAATAGAGGGAGTTACACAAATCTTTGTTATTACAAGTTAGAAAAGGAATGCTATATGTGTTTACCTGAGAAGTAGTGAAGAACACAGCCACAGAAATGATAAGTGGTGCTAAAATTAATTTCCAGGACGGATCTATCAATACATGAAGATGAACGCCAAAAAAAATTATTTGCGTACTTGAACCCGAAACTCCGTGTTGCTTCTGCAAAGGTGCAATGCAGTTGTTCATTAAAAAAACATATCTGCGCGATTTTGAGCAGAGCCAAACCAATTTGCTGGCAATTCCACCTACTCAGCAGATCTTGTTCATCAGAATTCTGTAATGACATATAAAGAAAGACCATAGCACACTGAATATATAATTATATTATTTTATTCATGAAATCCTACTTAGTATGAACTTTCCTCTAGAATATTGTTTTTTAATAATTTAGTGTTTATGTGCCTGCGCCCCACACCCCGTGTCTTTTCAGATTCGTGTCTTTCGAATACACTTCCACATTTTAGCAAGAGTAATTTGTATAGCTTTGTTAGTCTTTTATCTCATGGCTCAACAGCCTTAGTGGTCTTAGGCCCCTCTATAAGGTTTCTCTACAACAATCAGTCACATCACATTCAGTAGGACTTCTTTGGAAGTCTGATAGGCCCGTCGCAACACACAACTCATTCAAGAGACAAGACATCCATGTCCCCCGCCGGGGTTCGAACTCACAATACCAGAGAGCGAGCGTTTATAGAACCAATGTGAGACCACGTGGCCATCGGGATCGGTCATCATTAGTAGTAGCATAAAAGGTACACAGTGACCCAATGGCAGCCAATGTTTACATTTCACTTATATTCCCGGAGGTTGGTTGAGGTCGACCCTATAACAACGAAAAATTATACGAATAAATATACGTTTTTTTTATATATATTTGTATTTGTAGTATCAATAGAATTTTATTTCAGTAAGCTAGAGGAATGTAATCTACTATTTAGAAGGCAGCCGGTGTAGCGACTTGCTACGGGATGGACGGTCCGGGGATTGAATCCCGATATTGGCGAGATATTCCGTGATGTCCATACCGGCGCCGAGACCCACCCAGCGTCTTGTACAATGGTTACTGGTGCACTCCCGGTGAAAAGCGGTTGGAGCGTGGCGCTGAACACTCATCTCCTGCTAGTGATGAGGTTGCGAAAGTGTTGGTGCTATAAAACCGCCCTCCTTCTGTGCCTGTATAGGCTTGACGTGGGGTGACCTTTACCATTTTACTGTTTATACACCCGTGAATCTTTTAGGGCCGAAAAACAGAATTGTCTCTTGGGACCGATAGGGAAAATTAACAGTGTAGTAACTGCGTCTGTTAACAACTTTCCACCCATGTTAGCGTGCTCCAGATCGGAAATAAATCCGGAGAATCGAAGTAGTTGTCCAGCTGGAGCCATTGTTCGTACTACAGAAACGGAAGCATTAAACAGTTGTTCTTCCACTGGCTTCAGCATTTGAAGAACTGAGTCCTGCAGTGTAATGAGTAAACATTCTTTCTCGAAATGAGCGATCGCTTAGCTTTTGGAGACTGACCTAACTGCAGTAACAATAGAATGCTGCCTGTGTTCTTTCTACTTCACAATTTCATTGTTTATAATCAGTTGATCCGACGTTTCATTATATCCTCAGAGCTGCTATTAACAGGAAATGAGATTTTTGATTGAAAGAATGCGTGCAAGAAAAGTCACACAATTTGACCTGACCTAATTCAATTAATTTCATCATGTCTATTCAGAACTGTAGGTTTTTGCTACCTATAGTCGACGTTTTTACAGAAATTAACTTTGAATTAGATGTAAAGGTAAATAAAGTGAATAAAGACGATAACTGGAAACAAGATCACTAAAATTGTTGTGACAGAAAAAGCCAACCCTCATATTGTGACTCCACATGAAACACAGTATAAATCATCAGGAACTGTAAATGCGGCAGATTGCCTTTGCTGCGAGCTGCAGCATGTATAAAGCTAATGAGCACAAATCTGATGAAATATGGAACTCTCGGAGGAACAACCGAGGAAGTAAATAAAATTTCAGATGTAGAAGAGAAATGAAAACGACAGCAGGAGGTGCTCTGAGAATCAAAAAAAAAAAAAGCTTCACTAAAAAAAGTAAACAGAACCTGCAAGAAGAAAACAAAAGTTGTGCACAGGAAAATTGAGGAATCATCACAAGTATGTGCATAGAAACACCGTGAAAATAAGATGTGTGGTGATACTGAATCCTTACACTGAGATTAATATTTCATCTTTACAGACTTTCAATGAAAACTGCGTATATTACCTTATTTTTTGAGTAAGCCTGTGCAGTTGTTTTAAATATTTGCTTTCATTATACCCCCGTTTCGTCTAAAATGGAAAAAGCAAAGTTATTAATGATTGTTGAAAAGTCACTGTAGAGCAATTGTAACAGTACGTCTAATGCATTAAACAGTGTAACATACAGGAGGGCAGAATTCTCCAACACTCCCCAACATGCCTTAACCATACAGATTATATGTGCCTGTGTTTTCCTCATTCTTATGAACTACTGCAACCGCCTTCACTAGAGATGATTAAAGCTATCAGCAATTGCGTGTCACAGTCTGGTCATAAAGCTCACGCTTGACAATAAACTTTCTTCTCACTAATGAAACTTCTGTTGAAGTGGTTTTAAAGTTCAAATGACTTACTGTGTATGCGTGACGAAACTAGTTGCAGCAAAATCAAACCCAGGTTTCTCTACACCAATAACTGGCACATTGAATATTACCACTCATTTACAAAAACATTTTGCACATAGCGCTTTCCGGTTGGATACTTCCGCTTTGTGAATCACTGTTAGAACTTTTACAAGTCGCATAGCTCATCTTGATCATAACAACAATTGCCTAAATTATTGAAACCGAAATTAACACTAGCAAACAAAGGCAATAATATAACCCACAAAAACTGATTCCGAGAACAATCTATATTAACGTAATAGACTTACATGCTTGTAGATATCGCCCTTTATGAAACAAAACTGGAAACTATAAGAGAAATAATGAGTGAATAACTTCTCAGATTAATGCACTAGACTTACTGATGACACGTTCGCAATTTACCACGGAAGAGCAATTAATGCGAACGATACGGAATATACCTTCATCAATATTTGCCAAAAAATAAAACACAATATAAGTGTGAAGAGAAAATAAAATTCTCGATTATGCCTGCAGAATGTACGTGACCACACTGTGAGATAATTATTTGTATAGGCATAGATATACGGCTAGACGCAAAGCCCACAGCCATGGTTGCCACAATATCCTGCAATCCAACCACGCCCCGGAATTAAATTCGCGACATGTGTTTGTATTTTGTAAAGGTACAATAACCTTGTTTACCTTAAGTCAGGACAAAGAATAACAGCAATTGACATTATTCCTGTGAGAAACTGCAGACAACAGCAGATTGAAATAGGGACGGACAAAAACTGTATATTCCAAAAAAGACAGAATTAAATATTTAGAGCAGATCGCCTCTCCTGAAGACACAGCATATGTGCGAGTGAGGGTCATGAAGGTAAGCTTCGGCTTTCTTCTCCGAACACTTACAATCCTGGATGTCAATTAGACAACAGGATTGCTGAATTCGGGGTCTGCCTGGAAAAATTAAGAGAAGAATTTTTTATTGTCTGTCCTTGCTCTGTGTCGAACTCAGAATTTCCAAAGCTCCAGTCTACCGACCGAAAAATCTCTATTTATCCTCAGTAGTAATGAGATCAAATAATAGGCCGATATCATATCGTGCTTCACTTCAGGTGCTTACACCTTTATTGGCGACGTATTATATTTAACCAAGTTTTATCAAGTTGAATTGAAGGACGAAATATTTTACGAACAAAGTAAAGTATACATGATATCAATATATTAAGTGTTAGTGGTTTGGTTACATAAACTTGCATAACCTTCACGTAGAACCTGCTTGGTTCTGGAGTGCAGATCAAGTAAAAGAATATCTCCAAAACCGGAACAATATAATAAACTTATTAAAACCAAGTGTTCTTACTTCTGAGATGTTTAAAACGAAGCGTTTAATTCAGTAGCAAAGATTTTTGTTTCTCCAATTCAACATTAGCTTTACATTTGTTACCGATTTGTTTTTTATGGAATAAATCATTTCTTTCGAACTTATTAAAATAGGAATAAGAAAATTGAAATGGGGGGAGGGGGGAGGCGAGGACAGGTAGCTGGAGATGAACACTACATTTTGGCTTTTCTCCTTCTGGTAAGTGTAGATTGGTGAGAAGGGGGCGCTTTTTAAAGTGAAGGAGGCAAAATAATGGAATGTGATCCACGAATGACTGTATACATAACAGAGAATTAAAAAAAAGATAACAAGTTGGACGAGGTTTTATGAACGTCATATTTACCGCAGGGCGGCTATAGTTAGGTTAGAATTGTTTTAAATTATTGCCCACTAGTAAGCCTACTGGCCAAAATAATTTGGAAAAATAGTAAAGTATTGAGAACTGAAAAAGATACAGAAATGGGAAGTAAATTACTCCGACTCTTCAGGATAGGAAACGAACTGAGCTGCTACCCATAAACAATGTCGCTTATCTAATTTCAGTATTCAATTATTGGCAGTCTTACTTCTAATCCGGTGCCACTTATTTCAGTACGCATGTAGGCCTAATCTTATTCAACCAGCCATAAAATAAATTTACCTCTCTTGTATCATTCACCATTTAAAAATAATAAAATTATCGTTAATTAGCATTATATAAAACCTTGCGAATTGGTCCATTTCAAATCTTGGTCGAGTTGCCGGCTATTGTGAGTAGATTGGCGGTTTTCCTCAGCCCGTCCCGGCATGTCGGGACAGCCCCTCAAATAATGACAGACGGCTTACTTCCATTTCACAAATCGTCCTAAAATCGAGGCACGATTGTACATGACGGTGAAAGCGTCGTAAAATAAATAAAACAAATTGAGAACGTGTACACTCAAAAAATATCTAAATATTAACAGCTCGAAGACTAAAATTAATATACCTACACCTCAAACAGAACGTAATTATAAGGATAATTCGGTGAAAATTTCTTATAATAAAACCAATGAGAATCACTAATTTCTCAAATTTATTTTTAGAATATCACTCTACATGTTTCGGACAGTATCACTGTCCATCATCAGGAGTCTAGCACTGTACAGACAACAATAGGTATACACGTAGGTCATACAGGTTATGCTGACTGCTTGCTAGCGTGATCAGGATGGAACTGCAGTTCCATCCTGATCACGCTAGCAAGCAGTCAGCACAACCTGTATGACCTATACCTATTGCTGTGTGTACAGTGTTAGACTCTTGATGATGGACAGACGAACTGTCCGAAAAGTGTAGAGTCATATTCCAAAAATAAATTTGAGAAATTAGTGCATCTCGTTGGTTTTATTATAAGAATATATCACGATGCACGGTCCTCTGAATGTCAAATCCAGTGAAAATTTTTAAGAAAATTATTTTTGTGTATTTTAATTATAATACACAATGTATAAATAAATTGTATAAATACATTTATGTTAAATTTGGTGTTGCATGAAGTAGCCATTATACTTTAAATGGTTAATTAATAAATACCGTGGAAGAATTTCCATTTCCAAGACAGACGTAATTTCACTTTCAGTAAGGAACATATGAGAATAAAATTTGTTTAATATAGTCCAATACCAGAACACAAGAGGAATTTCAGTTATTCAGCTTGCACTGTGCTGTGGAGGGACACTGATGTCCATAAAACTGTGGAACTATAAAACGCACATTACTTGGGGTAAGACAAAGGCGAATCCTACTAACGTTCTACATAGTAGGACTGCTTTTCATACTTCCGCTTGTACGGATCCGGATCCTGTGTTTTGGTAGAATAAAAAATAAGAAGCCTGGAGAAAACAGAAATTAGTTTTTTCAGACCGGCCGCAAAATACAGAATGGTGGGTAATAAAATAATGTAATTAGTAACTTAAAGAATAAATTGTACCTATCAAATACTATTACAATAATGGAACTCACATGAAGATGGCGACATACGTAAACCGTCACAAAATTCTGAACTAATTTTCTCGTAGTATAATTTGTAATGAACTGGATTAACATGTCAAAGTAACTTGACGTGTTGTAATTTGAAATCTAATCCCTGCAATTACCATGAATAACCGAGAAAATCCATGAAAATGTACTTAGAATTTTCGGTATCCTCCCTAACACCAGTGAAAGATGTTATTTCTCTGTCTGAGTATTGACTATCAGTGTCAACAAAAAAGTATTTGAAGGTACGGACGATCGACAATAAAGACAGAAGTCTCATTGTTAATCCTTATAAACGGAAGGGCAAAAGGTTAATGCATGATAATAAATGACAGTAGTAATAAAAAAATCAATAACTCTTTCATCTCACCGACAGTCAATGTATAGAACTGAAGACAAACAGAACATAACTGCTTGCAGAACATTTAATGTCTTTTAGAGTCTCACCTGAAATATTACAGCGCATTCTCGAGAAGGCTATTTTTGGTGCATAAGCAAACCACATGCTACACGTAATTTAAAACATAGACACATTCTATAACTAACTAAAAAAATGTCAGTGAATATGTGCAATTCTCAGGGGGATGTGCAACAAGAATACCGTTCTCGGGAATATGAATTCGTGTGTTTGATTTGGATATCACTATTTTGAAACAAAAAAATAGACTCGATGTTGAGGGTAGAAGATAGTAGATTGATCCGAGAGGTTAACACTTATCTACCAAACTAAACGGCTTAACGTGATTTCAGGCTTCCGCAGCGAAGTGGATAAAAACTGAGGTCTTCTAAACGGTATAACATCCCAGAAAACCGTAATCATCTAATATTCAAAACTATTCTCGTGAAAGTTTAAAAGGCTCAGAACTAGTCAATAACGGCTTCCATTGTAGAACGCGATATAGGTCACCCCTACGACGGAACATGCGCTTCTTTGCCACGCATATAACATTATCCTACCATTTACGAAGGTTTCCTGTTCGGTGTCTTCCCTTCCTTTTTGCCCTGTAATTCTTAAATAAGTGTGGGCCGAGTAGCTCAGTCAGTATAGCGACTGACCATGGACTGGAAGGTCCGGAATCGAATCCCGGTGGGGATGAGATTTTCCGCCCGTCCAGACCGGCCCTGGGGCCTACCCAGCCTCCTGTAAAATGGGTACCGGGTCTTTCCCAGGAGTAAAGTGCGGCCGGGGCGTGCTGCTGACCACTCACCAACTTCTAGTGTCGCAGTCATGGAAGAGTAGAGCTATACCTCTACCCACCCTCTGGTCCACACTGGGCCTGTAACGGGATCACTTTACCTTTTTACCTTTACCAATTCTTAAATAAGTATTAGCTTATCTTGCACAATTTTGAATCACGATATATAACATGCTTGATTTGTGAGTGACGTCTTATTCGGGATATTATTATTAGCGATTATTATTACAGTCGAACACTGGTGTAATGTAATGAAGGAGACTGAACATTTTGTGTCGATATAAACGGGTGTTGTTACAAGAAAGGAGTAAATTTTACGGTTAACAGAGAGGAATTTAACTTATCGAAACAACTTTTCACGCACCAGAAGTAAACACTATCGATACACAGTTTCCTTCCCACATGTTTCGGCACTCCCGGAGTACCATCATCAGGGAATTCTTATGTTAACACAAGCAGCCAATATCGAGCGAGGGATTAATTTGTACTGTTATAGCCGGGTTCGGCTGTATCTCAATTATCGATAAATATTCTTTATACATGGGCGGTGTTGATAAATATTCTCCATTAAAGTAATTCCGGCGTTTTGTTCATAATTTCTTTCGCGGAAATAGGCTTCAATAATATAATAACATAATGATAATTTGTATGACTGTTGCGAAGCCAATTAAACTGGGACATATTATTCTAACTCCAGATAGCATTTGAAATTCCTTTTAATATTTACAACATTCAATACCAGTATTGTGACGTATTCGTCAGAAATGATGACGCAAGAAACACCTCATGAAACACGTAATGAATTGGTGACTACTACATTAATTCCACCACATGACGGGTCCCTTTCTTGTTATTGTATAATTTCTACCACCATAAATAATTACTTATGAAGGCCGGACAGAAATAGCAGTGTTGAAACGCAGCAACTTCGACGTTTTCTCTACATCACACTGTGCTACTGCCTGCACATTTCAATTACACTATCTTCCTAGCTTCGTGTTCCTTTGCGGATGTTCTGGCTGCAACAAAGTGTAAATATTTTTCTTCGGGAAATAGCTCTATACTAACACAAAGTTTTTGACATGTATGTAGTCTGTCCCTGTCAGTAAGGCGTTAGAGTTCGTGATCTGTACGTCAGTTGTTCTCACGAAGCTGTTGACAGCTGCATTGTGTGTTCTAGCCGCTCAGTCCTGCTGTGTAAGGGCGGACGAATAACGCAATGTAAATGAAACTTGTTGACAAGCTGGAGATGGGGAACCGCCTTGAACTACTAAGTGAAACCGGGCTAATATGCAGATTTTGAAGTAAAGCAACAGCTTCATTGAAGAAGTGTCAAAAATAAGTCACTTCCTAGACGCTGAGACAAGAGAGCTATGAAGCCAGCATACAATATAGCACCCACACAACAACACATTTACAATTTAAATTAACTGCTGACCGCAAATGATCGTAATTTCCTGGTTTATTAGAGCCTTCCTCAACCGGATTATCCAGGAATATTTTGCGTACATGGATAAAGTAAATATTCCGCACCACTATAAAAAAGTGTTAATTTGAAGGGCTGAAATGCTACACTATTAGATCTCAATACCTGTGCGACATTCATGAAGTTTATAATAGCTCTCAGGTTAAACCGAATTAATACTGAAGATTCAGTTCACACCGTGGAGCGAAAAGATTTCTTTTGCTTTCCAAAAACCAATCAGTCATTGGTGAAGTATACGGTGATATTATTTTATTATTATTATTATTATTATTATTATTATTGATGTCTCTTGTCACGGGCATTTCTTCCTGGTACTTCTCTTGAAACAGTGGTGATCCCCACCACTCAGGCTTCAAGATTCACACCGCATTACTTTCCGTACTATGTGTGATGTTTCAATTATAGCTGTCTTTTGTAGTGAAACTATCGAATGTTTTCCCGGTACAGCTTCCAAACTTTTCCTTAAGCTTCCCGTTACAATTCTAGTGGCTCCAATTATTACTGGTATAATCGTAAAATTCAGGCTCCACATTCGTTGTATCTCTATACATAAACTCTTGTATTTTAACTTCTTTTCCGTTCCTTTTGCACAACATTTCTGTCTGCGAGTATTGCCACATCTATTAGTGTGCATGTTTTCTCTTTTTTTGTTTTTAATTATTATATCTGGCCTATTTGCTTTAACTTCTCTGTCTGTATGTACTGCTTGATTCCGCAACACTGTGACATCTCTCTCTTCATACACTGGCTTGTACGAAGAGGGAGAAATATTATTATTATTATTATTATTATTAAAATATTAACAAACAGCCGTTTTACTCATACAAAGCAGATTAGCACAATACTAATTGAAATACGAAGAACTGTATGTTTTAACGTGTAATTGGGCAATTAATTTAATAAATCCTTAAAGTAAAAATATTTGCTGTCACTACGTATGACATTATCAAGCGATGTGCTTCTAGTAGAAAGATAGACGTAACTTTTAAAATCACCAATGAATTAAAACAGATCTCTGAGGTTTCGAGCTGCCACACGTAGAACGGCGTTTTCCAAAAAGATAGGACAGAATTTTAGTTTGTTGTAGCCGATATTTCAGGTGACCTAACACGTTCGAATAATTATATTCTAAGCGACTGAAAAAATGTGATAAAACAGAGGCAAGAAATTCCGCTGGATGCGTGCTGCTTTATTGCGAGAGTAGTAGTAAGTGAATGCCACACAACAGAGGCTTATTCTAATGTAGATCAATCTGCGATAGAAATGAAGTATCGAGAGGCTGATAAGAACGAAAGGAAAACGTTATAGCCCGAATTAAACCCAAAACCTGGTGTTCTGGGAAAAAACCTACTATTTTTAACTTGAAGTCGATATGAAGTTTGGTGTCCGTGCTTATGTACATTTGGCATTCAGAGGACCGTGCATCGTGATGTATTCTTATAATAAAAGCCAAGAAGATGCACTATTTCTCAACTTTATTTTGGTCAAGAATCCTACATGTTTCGGACAGACTTACTGTACATCATAAGGAGTCTTAATACTGTATGCACAGCAACATGTATTTGTCATACTAGTTATGGTGACTGTCTGCTAGCAAGGTCGGGGTTCCGACCTCGCTAGCAGACAGTCGCCATAACTAGTATAACAAATAATATTTGCTGTGAATGTAGTAATAAGATTCCTGATGACGGAGAGTAAGTCTGTCCGAAATATGTACAGTTCTTTACCACAATAAAGTTGAGAAATAGTACATCTTCTTGGTTTTTATTATAAGAATATACGAACTTGTATGTATGTATATGTGTATGTAGATATGTGTGTGTGTAAATATAATAAAAGCCTATAAAAAGTAATAAAAATTAATTTTACCCAGGCACATATTCAGATTCTATAAATTTCCGAGCCGAATATTTTGAGAATGGTAAGAAGTTCTAGTGGAAAATTATCAGAGAAAATTTCAGGCACCATAAGAACAAACATGTTTGCTTTTATATGGTGCTGCAGTATAAGAATATTTCCTTCACCCTTAATCTTAGGTTCGTGCTGATACCATGCCATTCATCACACGTTCTTGGAACTTTTAGATTCCTAAGAAGTATATTATACGCCATTTTGCACTAGTGGATTTAGTCTTGACGTTCGATACATAGAATTATGCGTTAGAAGAAACCATCCCGTCTGCCCCCAGACATGTAACGGGTTATCGCTCCTAGAAGGTAGACGTCATATTATTTCTTATTCTCACTTTCTCTCAAATGTAGTCCATCGTTCTCTTTCCACATACTCTTAGTTTCTCATTGTGTGTGTGTGTGTGTATCTTTTTCTGTCAGGCACGAAGATGAATACAAGGTCTAGAGGATACACCAGGTCCCAGCATCATTACACTGTTATCTACCCTGCGACAGGGTGCACACAAAGTTCTGATAGATTCCCCTATGCAGTCTCGTTAGTCTTTCTTGTTGAAAATAAGACTCGATGGGAGGAAAACCAAATGTCAATGCTGCTGAACCAAACATCCGACAAAACACAGGCAATAGTATGTAGCTTCATTATTTGTACTAATCACTAAATATTAATAAAATGATTGAATAAGACGAGAAATAGGGCGCGTATATGGGTGAATGTAAATACAAGCAGGTTTTTTTTTGTGTAAATGTGCATTAAATAGATCATTTTAGACCACGTCTATGATGTAGGATGCTATTAAAATTAATTTTAAATAAATGCGACGGTATGAAATGAATTCATCTGATCGGGATAGGAAAATGTATTGAGTCTTTTTGAAAGTGGTAATAAACCTTCTATTTATATGGAGTGTAATGAACTTTTGACTAAATGGGGAATTCTCAGGAAGGGTTCTGTTCCTTGGAGTTACGAAATTAATTATTCAGTCATTGAATCATTCAGTTACGTGCACTCAGCAGCGTTTAGAATAAGGAAAACCTGCATTAACAATGAGATTTGCTATGTTAAGCGTACCGGAATCTTTCGATTTCCGTCGGTCACCTTTCATCTCCAGTTTTATCCCCTCTTAAGAAAATCAAGCGTCAAATTGATACGAGAGTAGGTGGATCAGAGGGCACATAATTCAGTGTGGGAAAAATACATACGTGTCAAGAGACGAACATCACATGTCCTTTACCGAACCAGGTATTTTTTAAGGATAAGCCTACCACGTTAGTTAGTAAACAACTTCCCTAAAAAAGTAAGAATTTAAAGGCTGTGTAACACAATGTCATTTACCTCAGTGCATAAATTGAATGTATAATGGAAATGTCATATAATATATATATATATATATCATCCCCATATTTAACTTCCTATAAAGTAAACTGTTGAGTAAATTAAGTACACCTGGTTACAATAAAATATCTTTCCCATAACTGCAATGATTGTTACAAATATATAGAAATGATACAAGAGAAAAATCGTTCCAATCGTTGCAAGACATCTTGTCTGAACTTCCTTATTCTTTCCAGTAAAATATCAGAACTCTATCTTAAGTTAATATACTTCATGTTTACATCCTTCATAATTCTGACTCATTCTTGGAAATCTTCCTATCCTTTTCACCCTGTGTATCTAAGCCAATGTAATTAAAATAAAGTTTCTACACCAGTTTAACTGGCCATCAAGAGAACACTCCTGGCATTACAAATCGTTTAAAACAAAGATAAAAAAACGGCATAAGCTTGTGAAGTATCGGATTTGAATTTTCTTATATACTGAAATGATACTTGAATCCTTGATTTATTTCTGGGAATTCGGAGTAACATATCCAGATTTTAGATACACTCTCTTCTACAAAACATAATTTCTACGAACCTGGATCTTAGATTTTGGATCTCATCTTTATAATGAGACACACATTAGTCTGAGAGTTACAAAGAAAATTCGTCGATGTGTAAAGAGTGGCTTTGGTAAAAAATACTAAAAATTACATCAAATAACTGACACATTAGAAACACAAATGTAACGGAGCAGATAAACTGCTAACTTCATATACTTTCTGCACGATATTCATGTCCGTGCATTACTAAACAAGTCCTACAAAAAAGAACAAAAATTTCAATAATATTCAAAATAAAATTTTCTGTAAACAATACAATTTTAACAATAGTGCATCTCTTGGTTTTGTTATACGAATTTCACATATTATATGATATTCGACAGTAATAATAACAATAATAATAATAATTATTATTATATTATTACTGCTTATCATCGAATAACAGACATCTGGAGTTCAATAGGAACAAACTTGACAGGCATATCAATTTTTCGCGTTTTAATGAAAGCTCGTATTACAAATTATTTCATTGGGACGGGTTGCAAAATATTTTACTTTTTCTTGGTCTTGAGGAAAAAGGATTGATTAACGCTTAGTCCACTGAAATTTTAAATTGACGAGTTCTTGGTAATTGCTGTGTGTAATAGAGTATATGGGCTGAAACAAAAGCGACATCTGTTGGAAGGTGAGACCATATCTTTAAAGTGGGACTTTATTAAGGATTATGTCATGAGAGATCGAAACCAAGGACAGGTGTTCGTGTATTTGTGTGTCTTTATATGTGTATTATATATTATATATATATTTATATTTATATATATATATGTATATACATATACATATATATATATATTTATATGTATATATACACGCCCCAGGAAAATATGGCAACGCTTCGATGCCGGAACAGATCAAACGACCTAATCCATGGAGGAAGATTATATATATACATATATAATTCTCAGTCTAAGTATTGCCGGTATTAGTATTAGTGTTAATATTAGAATTAGTGTTAGAAATTAGTGATTTAATTTTTAAATGAAAATCCACAATAGCTAAGAACTCATTTGAAAAGTAACTGTACACAAACTAAGAATGGTTTGCAGTAGTTGTCACTCCAACACTCATTTCGAATATGCCAGGTTCGAATCTTGGTCATTGGACTAGCTGTATTATCGCAAGGTCTCCGTTGTTTCCCTCAGTCAGTCCAGAAAATTTCTAGAGCAGTACCTTGCAGTAAGTCTCTGCCCCTTCAGTTCTACTTCCTAATTTGTCGTCTAAAATTACCAGGGTTTAGTACACCATGTATAGAGTATGACATAAAAACACGTCATTAAACATATAAAAATCAGTTGATTCTCGTTACCTCTCCCAAAAAAAAGACAATCAGCTTAAACCTTGGACGGCTTGAAGAAGAGAAAAATCACTGTTCTCCAGAAGGGTTCGAAATACAGATCCTCGGTCATCCGGCACATCGAATAGCTATGGCACCAAATGAGCTATCCCAGGTCTTGAATGCACGCCATGTACTCACCATAAGTTAGCCTTGAATAGAACTGGGGACGTAGAAATATCATTTAAAAAATTAAGGCGTAAGTAATGGGATAGAATAAAATAATTAATGCTACAATTTCCAAAACCATATTATTTGTTAGTGAAGAGCATGGCTATCAAAAAGACTGGTAAGTGAAAAACCGCGTCAGGGAAATGGTAATAATTTAATATTATAGTAATAAATCTAGTGTTACGTGTAAACAGGAAAGTATCTGATTGCAGAAAAAACGACACGAACATTACATGAGCATGAGATAATTCCAAAGCATATAAAACGTACGAATACAGGATATAGTAGGAGTTCCAATTAACGGTCTACGCTACGGGTAAGGACCAAATGTCTTGTTTCATTTGAAATTACACTCAGTAACTACAGCAGCGAAAACAGATATTCTGAGAAAGTACGATATCTTGTAAAATCCAAAAACTGCTTGGTGCATTTTTAATTTCAGTAAAGGGAACACACGCAAATAAAGAAGAAGAGACAAGAAGCCGTTATTCCAAAACAAGAAGCACTTGAAACAGCAAATCAGGCATTTGGAAATGCTATAAATTTACACCTTCACTAAACGGGATAAAATCAATATAAGTAGGCCTGCATAATTATGTAGGGGTTAAATTTGTACGTTTAATGTGCGCGGAAATGGATTTTTTCATATATATCGTGTTCACAGCAAAAATTTACTCAAAGGCAACACAGTGATATGGAAATACGCTGATCGTAATAATGTGAGTTTTAATTTATTTTATATGAAGAATGGTTTTATTATCGGCTAATATTTTTATTATCTCAGTGAGTGAGATACATTAATGCTGATACGCTACCGACGTAGGCTACTATAAATGGAATTCGTATGTAAGTTATCAAGGCATACGTTGATTCACTCTAGACCTCCGCCCGCACTAGGTGCAGCTGAGAAGCAGGCTTCAAGCTCTGTCTGCTTACTCCCTAATAAAGCACCAGAGACACCCATTGAATAGGACACTGAGTGGGCTGAAGTGTCGGTTTGAAAGTTCCGGATAATAAAAATTTCTTAACACTGTCGGGAATCGAACCCAACTCCTCGGTCTTCAGTCCGTGTTGTATTCATAACGACTGCGCTGTCCAGCAGCATACTGCCTTTTACAAATAACCACCAGCTTCAGAAATAAATACATTGAAGCCGTATTGCAAAAAGGATGCGCCGTAGGCGTTCTGGAGGATCCACGATGCATTGGCTGTATTGTGGCAATTCGAGATCGAAGGAACAGTGTGAACTGTAGAGACATTTCAATTTTCTTGTCTTACTCTCGCTTCAATGCAAGAAACAGCCTGAAGCACAAGTCCATATTCGGAGAGTGATCACAGAACTCGTTCGTGGCTTCATATTATATCCCGCTCTGGTATTTACTACACTCTTCACTTTGTAGAAGGTGACAGTCCGACATCATAGCCAAGCAAGATGAGCCATAAAACGGTAGCCTGTGGCGGCAGGCTGTAAGCTACTGGCCTGGAAATGCAGACATGTATAATAATATATGTGGTGGATATGAAGTTTACAACAGAGCACGATATAACACAGACCTTCTGAAGAAAATTCATTACACTTTAGCTGTGGCACAGGCGGGTAGGTCCGTCGCCACCACTGGTTTGCTCCCAGGGCTGTTACGTGGGATCTGTGCAAAATGAAGAGGCAATGAGACAGATTTCTCTCTAAGTATTTTGTTCTTTCGTGCAACCACTCCTTTTATCTATGCTCAATATTCACTCAGCTAGCATCCTTGTCATACAGAATGGGCACCTGAGAGATCTCAGCTCTAAAGAGATCCAGGTTTATCTGACTCCACGGCAAGAATAACACATAACCCTCTATATGGATTTCTGATGAATTCCTCGTTAGTATGTCCCAAGTAGAATTCGCTCACACAAAGTACGGCATACCGTATACGTCTGAACCATACATGTCATTCTGATCAAATAGAAATATATTTACCCTTCAAAGAACAATACTGATATACAAAATACCGAAGCGTTTAACAACTCTGTATGTGGGAAAAAAATTCTCGGAATAAGCAGTTATTACTTCCCTGAAGAAAATTTAATTAAATGCTTTTGCAATGGAGACGCAACGCTTTTTGAAAATTGTTAATTTAATCTTAAAGTACGTATTATTTGCAAAATTCCAGGTTACCTATACCGAATATAAAATAGAAGCAAAAATTCTTGGAATGCAAATTGCTGACCTGCCGCTTTTTAATATCTTGCCATCTGCATTACAAATGTAGATATCTGACCCGATGTTTAACCCGTAACGACTATGACAAAAACTAAATAAGCCCATGAAGCAACGACGTTCTTCACAAACCGACACCACATCAGTAAAGAAATAGCCCGCTCTGACAGAATCTAATGATTAATTTCCTATTCGTGGTATTCCGTCACTGGTCACTCTTCTAAGCAAGATGAATAAATTCGACAGCTTATTCGTCTGGATTTAATTTCGATATTATAAAATCATTTATGACTAGGTCTTCGAAAACATATGACAAATTTACTGCAGGATTCTCAAACGTAACGACGCATTTCTCCTCTTTCTTTTTATACGTCCTGTATATCTGACCCGTTGAATGATTATATAATGAAGACATAAAAACTGTAATAACAATAGTAATAATATTTATAATTAATAATAAAATATAAAGGTAAAATGATCCCGTTACAGGCCCGGTGTGGCCCAGGGGTTGGGTAGAGTTATAGCTCTACTCTTCCATGACCGCAGCACTATAAGGGGGTGATTGGTCAACCGCACGTCCCGGCCGCACTTTACCCCCGGGAAAGAAGCGGCACCCAATTTACAGGAACCTGGGTGGGACCCAGGGCTGGTCTCGACGGGCGGAAAATCTCGTCCCCACCGGGATTCGATCCCCGATCGCCTAGCCCGTAGTCAGTCGCTGTACTGAATGAGCTATCCAATCCACAATAATTAATAATATTATTATTAAACAATATAAATTTAGATCCATTGTTAAATGCAATGTTCATGTCAAGAACTTAAGAGTCTAAGCTAACACGATGAACAAGCCGACAGAATGTGGCAACCCACCTACGTGTATGTCAGATAAAATACATAAATGAAGAATTAGCGTACTTTGAAGTGTGTTAATGTTTTAGCATGTTGAGATACACACCTAGAAAGTATTTCTGTAGCACATTAACACAGGACAATTTCCGTGGAAATCAGAAGGAGAAGGATAGGTACAATTATCAAAATATGCGTATTCTCTTACAGCAGAAATGGAGCAGATTTAAGAACTCCTTACTTTGGTAAAAAAACTGTTGATAAAAGACGAAATCTGATAGGTTGGTTGCAAGCACTAGAATAATAGCAACTAAACTATTGAAAACTAATCCAAGAAGCTAGAGAAAACAAACAGAGGTGTGTATAAAATATAAACAACAAGACATATATGTATTCTGTACTGGCGAACATAAAACATTCCAACGCTACTGTACGGAGACTTATAGAACTGTTTTACAAATAAAACAGTTACATGAAATACACTTTATTACCTGACAGTATACTAAAGTTCTTAAATAAGGAGAACCTTAAAACAGACTCTCCTCGAACCTAACTGGAATTTTCAAAAAATTTTTATATAAAAATCAATACTAACTTAAAATTTAATTAAGGTATCTCAACGACAGACGTACGTGGAAGAGTTTTGAAAAATGTACGTGTCTACGCCTTTAGGCAATCAATTAACGATCCATCTAAAATGGACATGTATGAATAAAAAATGGCAAATTCATTACAATATTAAATGTGAATACACTGAACTGAATTTAATGAAAACTGATATAAGGTGACAAGGATATATAAAGGTACCACAGATCTTGAAGATATACCGTGTGGCGCAAAAAGAACGCATGTTTTTCAAATAATTGTAACTTTGATTATTTTCAATATAAAAGAATTATGTTAACACCAAAACAGCCTGTAATAAATGCAGTTTTGATTACTTACATTGATTACTCAATTACGGAAAATTATATCGGAAAGATGGCGTCCTTCTTGCCGTACACACGTCCGGAGCCTCTACTCAAAGTTCTGCATCACATTTACACGGTATATTGATTACAGACATGCTGCTGCAGTACCATATATATTAAGCATAGAAGCATTAGCAACTTCAAAATAAGGTAAAACAAAACTCCCTGAAGATGGTCTTGACAGACTGAAACATGTAGGAGATGTAGGAAGTATTTTAACCAAGTGACGTGTTTTAATGTGTAAATAAGATTTTAGAATCACATATTGGTGCAATTAGTTGGTTATATTTTAATAAAATTTAAGCAGTATGTTTAGTACTTCATACATGAAAACCATTAGATAATCAGTTAAACATAATGCAAACAACAGTACTACAAGTGTTACAAAAATAGGGGATTTTTGTCTCCATTCTTCTGGTATGTGGAGCTTAGTCACTGCTTAATCTGTTCCCTGTTTTTCGAGAAAAGTAATTTATCAAGTTCCTAAATGTCCAAAAAGAATGGTTTATTACGACAAGATTAATTCTTTCGTTTTAAATTTACAACAGATTCAGCTGTTGTATAATTCTGTAACGAGGCTGAAAAAATTCATTGTTACATACGATTTGGTTGTCCAACACATTGTTGCGAAATGTCGTAAATGCGCAAGTCGCTTGAATTGCCAAGAACCAGAATAAATTCA
>Ga0123353_10001870_pt1 | contig 25893 bp, 11 predicted proteins | sample TergutLab28metaG_3_FD_92763 | JGI IMG/M metagenome (GOLD analysis project Ga0123353, IMG submission 92763) | Labiotermes labralis P3 segment gut microbial communities from Petit-Saut dam, French Guiana - Lab288 P3 | ecosystem: Host-associated > Arthropoda: Insects > Digestive system > Gut ...
AGACTGTACAAGCTTTTCCACTACATATCTTGTCTTATTTGATTACTTTACGTTCCATATTTTAACGTCGAAACACTTGAATGTATCTGTAAAACCTAGACACATACTCCGTCTATTAATTCAAATGTTACTTATTATTATTTTATTTTCGGAATAATAATAAATTTTCCAAAAATTGTATACCCGCTGTTTGTAAGTAGAGGCTTCTCTCTCCTTTTGCTTTATTTATTTTTTGAACCAGTATTGCTACCTGATGAAGGCTGAAATGGACAGCCGAAACCTGTAGCAGCATTAAATAGAAATAAAATACAAAAAGATGTATATAGATGTATATAGATGTGTTGTTCGGCAAATAAAAATAAACACCTTAATTTATGGACATAACACGATATGCGGTGTTTTTCACGCAATCAAGTTACTGATATCAGCTTTTTTAGAACCTTAACTGATTTTCATCAAAGGGCCGGAATAGCTCAGTCGGTATTGCGACTCGCTACAGACTGGACGGTCCGGTGATCGAATCCCGGTGGGGGCGAGATTTTCCGCACCCGTCCAGACCGGCCCTGGGGCCCACTCAGCCTCCTATACAATGGGTAACGAGTCTTTCCCGGGGGTAAATCGGCCGAAGCGTGGCGTTTACCACCCACCCCATCTAGAGCCGAGGTTAAAGAAAGAGTAGAACTATACCTCTACTCTCCCTCTGTGCCTTCGTGGCCTGTTCTAGGGTGGACTGTACATTTACCTTAACTGATTATCATCACGAAATGTTCCCAGTCCTTTTGACACTCTTCTGTACTTGATAACTTTGATCTCATTTCATATATTTCCCGTAGTTCGAGAGACCAAGTTTCAGATTCGTATGAATAAGCCTTAATTAACATTGTTGTTCAGTGTATGTGTGTGTGTGTGTGTGTGTATATATATATATATATACACCTACCGGGCACAGAGAAATGAAGAAATTGAAGAAATTAATGTCCGTTATATAATTGTTTTCTTATTGTCATCTTTTCTATTACATAGCTTGTGTTGTGTTAGCAGGAAAAATGATTGTGAATACAAATCAGAAAGAGCTGTAGGGTTTGTCAACTGCAGAGATGGCAAATCGCAGTTTTCCCTACTTCCTGTCTGATACTTTATTCTTGTTTATTTAACGACGCTTTGAATATATAACATGTAGGGTGATATTTTTATCCTCGGCAGTACTATGCCTATCGCATAAGTAATTCTGCACCATGAATCTTATAAGTATTATGCTGATTCCACCCCCAAAAACGCTACGACTCTATCTTGGATATATTGATGTTAGGCTGACATTATTTCCCCGGTAATCAAAAGCCTGAACCTTGAATAAGTTAGGAGCGTGTTAAGCAAAAATCGTATGTCCAAAATACTAGGGCTGCACCTTGAACACTTTGGGAACGCGAGGCTAAAATCGCATCCACAGCAGTATTAACCTAATGCCATCAGTGACAGTACACTTGGATAAACCGCTGCAGGAACTGAACAGTTAATACGTTCCGCACGAAAACGAACGGGAACAATTCTCCACCTAGCAACGTCAATGCTGCTAAAGGCCATTTGACCTCTTTTTGTATTCAATTCCACCATCCCCCCATACTTCTGATCAAACACGGGAGGGGTGTTATCAGCTGCTGCTGGAGTCCTCATTGGCCTTTTACTGTTGGCAGAGGCAAACAGTATGGGCTTGCGACAAACAATGGCCCCACAGTAGCTATGGAATGATCGGATTTTCCGTTTGTTTCGTTTAAACCAAAGCAAGGGAGAAACTATGTTTGTTACTTTTATCTAGCGTCCATGTTTTATGTTTCATGCCACAACTCTTTTCAGTGTGCGTTTGAACACAAATTCCATCATGTTCTTGTTTTAGAAACTGAAAAATACGTACTTTTTTGTGTTTATAGGACTGTTGTTTGTTCTTTCCTACAAGTAACAGACAAACGAACTGACAATTGCTTTTTCATTGTCTGGCATTTGTGAAAGACAGCGTGTTCAGAGCAACACAATTCCATGTAATAATTATATCGGAATGGAACTCAAAACCCTCAGTCTGTAATTATGAGTAAATCAGAAATGTTGTTTGAGAGGAAGTGGCTAATCTTGTACCACATATCTGTCTCGCAATAATAAAGTGAGTCTGGGATGGACGTTTGGCAGAAGCAAACACTTACAGTCTGTGAAAAGACAGGTATAAAACACGCGCTGTGTCTTTGATTAAAGGGGGTTATGGGTGAAAGATAAAAGTGAATGTGATGCTCGCTTGAGAGTTGTTTGACCGTGCATCTTCCTCATGAAATAAAGTAAAATGCAACTTGATGCAACTAGGCAATTTTGTTGATGTATTCTTAGCTCGACATATTTCGGACGCATACGCCCATCATCAGGAACATTAGATGTTGAGTTGCAGCATATGGTTTTCTGCACCGAGTTTTTGGATGGGTGGTGGTCTTGAGAGCCGCTGCGTAGGTCGTTTGATTTATTTGTCAGCATCCACATTATACTGTCGCTTAGCTTAGTATTGTTCAGCCATATCACATCGCACGATTTAACTCTAAACCATTAGGAGTCCCCGTTACCATATCTACCGACGTCTAGTCCTGAGCGATTAAATTAATGCGAATATCCGTGTAGGCTAACATAGCGGTAATGTTCTAGACTTGTATTTTGGAGGTATTCAGTGAAATTTCTACAGTGTTACCTGTTGTAGTCAGTTTTAATACGTGTGTTCTTCCTAATCTTTCCTATCTAATTTCAAGAGCGCCTTTATGTACGCAACAAGGGTTTTATTTCGAAATCTCACTTATTTTGTTTATAAATCTGCTATCACCTTACCCAGTAAGGATTACGGAATGGTTTGGTGTTAGCGAATAATGATTTTGAATGTTTATAAAAGTAAGTGACTAGTTGTAATTTAAGGTATATCTGTAATATCTTGCAAAGTTTATATGTTATGAATATAACATATACTTTTAATGATAATAAAAACAATTATAATAATCAGTCATGGTCTCACAGAACGTAATGCTAGAGACGATTCTACGTGGAGCAATTGAATTTTGAGTGAGGAAAACCGATGTAAACTGGACGATGCTTGGATGAATGAATGAATAAAAACAACTGTCACTGATACAGTAAAAACATCAGCAACACAACAAAAACAACGAAAACAACAACAACAGCAACAAAGATAAGTGGGGTTGTCACTTGTTTCCAATGCGCAGGAGCGAAAAATAGCTTGAAGCAGTCCAAAGACGAAGGAACAGACTGGCGTACTTCTAACAGTTACAGCTACCACGCACATGACCTAAACATAACATTTTATGGGAAAACGCATTCACACTTTTGGTGCTGTTTGTTTCTTCATTGTACGAATTTTATGTAACAGCCTGTGACATCTTACCTTAAGTAGGCCTGAACAGTTACTTATCTGTGCTGACAAAGTGAATTAAGAACAGGAGCATTATACGAAGCAGCTTTCCGTCTTCGGTGCGTAGTTGTGACTTTAAGTTTACCGGTCATGATATAGGATGAGCGGACTCAGTTGTCCCTCAATATTTGAGCGGAACGGCTTCTTGAAACTTTAAAATACGGAAACAAAATCGTGTCTACTTCATTATCGTGTTTAAGGAGCCAACCACTGGGTCAGATACTGAACCATACGACTCCAGTCCACCCGGTCGCTCCATACCTATTTAATATACAGTCTGTTCTAATATTATCGTTCTCCTATACGAAATTCTCTTCAAGCTTTCGGAGTAAACTTTTATGTGGTAAAATTAGAGGTGTAAGTTTGTTTAATTTGGTTATATCACTCACTGGATTTGTTTTTACGGCTGTTTATTTCTCCATATTATTGTAACCTAACAACTTTAGGGAACCAGACACAGTACGGTGAATTGAGAAGTTGAAGCTTCTGTGGTCCATTTAAAAACAACTACTGGACCGACACTTAGCTCAGGATTCTGAGACAAAATAAGCAGAGAGGCTGAGGCTAGTTGATTGTGACATTCATTCATCTTTTATTCTGTTGTCTCTCCATAGACTTTTTCATAGCGAGTTCTCCACAGATTGCGATTTAGTGTTTTCTCTTTAAATCTGCAGTTTTATCTCTTTTCTTTCAGGTCATCCAGTAGCTTCTTACGTCTTCTTCCCCGTCTTACCTTCACTTCTACCCTTCCCTCTATCTTTCCTCCAATAACGTGTTTTAGAAGGCAGTTCCTACGCGAGTTGTGTCCAGTCCAGTTCGACTTCTTTTTTTATTATTATTATTTTTACGATAATCCTCTCCTCTTTGACTCTTTGTAATAGTTCTTCATTTCTTACACGATGGGTCAAAATGATCTTTTCCATCCTTCTCCAGCACCACATTTTTAAACTTTCCAGTTATTTCTGATATGGTCTCCGAAGTGTCCAAGTTACCCGGTTTTGAGACTTGGTAACTTCTAAGTTATTTAAACCTACAACTTAAGCATGTTGCCTGCAATTTGACTGTTGCTGTACGAGGGCGTGAAAACATATTCATCTCTTTATTCCGTGTTTTTCAATATCCCCTGTCACCTCACTGTGCTAATCAATGGCGTCACGCTACCAGGTGACGGTTTCCCGATACAGCGCGTTGTTATGAATATATTACAGCTCATCGAAAGTGGGAAGCCTACAGCTTCCTGCTCGCCGCAGCTGAGTGTATGGATTAAGAAGCAGAGTCGGCCTTACGAGCCTCGGTATCATGGTTTTGCTCGGATGACAATAAAATGCTTACAGCCTTGTACTTTGAAAACCGGGACAGCGAAACGACCATTGAGGAACTTAGGCGTGGATGGCAGAGTCTTAAGAAAGAGAGTGAGGGAATCCGGGCTGGGTAGTCTTGGCTGAACACAGTCAATGGGTGTCTTTTGTGGACATGTTAGTGGACAGTTGGGTTTCATGAAATGTTGAAAATATCTGGATTACCTGAGAGACTACAACCTTATGATAAAAGAATCAGTTACGTGAAGTACTGATAATGATAATAAGTTTCTGTGACGCATTAAAACATGTTAACAAACTCAGATCCACAAACAACTCCAAAATAAACTCAGGAGAGAAAATATCTCATACCACAGCTACAATTACTAACCGCAAAACGCATTTCTTAAACGAAGCCCCTTTAATTTGTTTGAATAGGGTAATAATCACGAGAAAAGAAATCGGGCTAGATGGACAAACTCCTGATAATACACAAAGTTGCATCATATACAGAACGCATAGCTTAATATATCTGGCGTTTTTATACTGTGCCTACGTCTCGATGTTCAGTTCGCGAATGCAGAGGTGGGGCGAACGAGCACTTGAAAAACCAGTCTCTTCTCTTGAGGTGCAGGACGCGATGTCATGCATTTATTACGCTTAATTGTATAAAAACAGGCGTTGTTCACAAAAAAGTGTATTAATTCAAAACACTGCATCTCGTTTGTCTTTATAATTATTCCGTAAACATGTTACTGTTGTAAATATTCAGCAGAATGTGAGTTTAAAACACGTCGGTCGTTACTCGAAGTGTTAAGTTATATTTTTCAAAATACAACCAAAAATGTAATAATTTTTTATATTAAACGGAGAATCAGCAAACGAACATTAAAAGTGTAATATGTCGACAGATTTTAGAACTACTCCCAAACAAGTTTCCACGAAAAATAATTTTGTAGTCTTTAAGTTATTACATGCGGGAACACGGACAGACGAGGCGAAGCTAAATAGGAATGTTTTTGAAACTTTTCACTGAGGATGTTTCAAATAAATCAAGAACTATAGAGGTTCTAGTACGTGGGTTACGATTTCATGAGTGTTGCATTCGAATATTTATTACGTACACATGTAGAACAGAGTAACGATGCTCTTATTTGTTAAAACGATCCTTCCCAACAACAATGTAACTACCTTCATGAAACTATTGTTTTTGAAGTTCATGTTCGCTCAGTTGTTCAGGAGGTTAGCGTCGTTTTTGGAATTGAAAGTTTGTTACCCAGGAACAAAAGTTCATCCTTCTACCATACCCTGAGCCAGAAGGAGCAATGACGTTCTACAGAGCTCTGACGTTGGTGTATGACTCACTTCTATAATTTTCTTGTTTGGATTTCACTTATCCTCTAATTTTTAATGAAGCACTGCATTTCGGAACCGTGCTCTGCTTCCGTCTTCAGGTAAGGCTTCTATCAGTCAATCAATTCCACACCCACACACACAAAATATCTTTTTAAGATCCACTTTTTTATTATTTTACGATCTTAATGTGTGTTTTCCAAGTGTACTTTCCCTTCACGTTCACCGAAAAAAATTTTGTGCACCTTTCTTTTTCCATCACGCCTTGTCTCTCTTATTCTTCCAGATTTGATTACCTTCGGAAAATAGTTATATTTGTGGCATTACGCTGGGTTTCTTTTATACAAAAACAAATACTTACTTACTTACTCCACGGTGCAGAGTCCTTCTTGAGCAGCTAACTGGTTTGCAGCTAGTCAAGAAATTCTCCGCATTTCACGGAACCCGAAAGTTCATTACCGCACTCACAAGCGTCCGCCACCTGTCTCTATCCTGGGTCAGCCAATCCAGTCCATATACTCAAATCCCATCTCCTGGAAATCCATCCTAATATTATCCACCCATCTATGCCTAGGTCTCCCCAGTGGTCTCCTTCCCTCCGGTTTCCCCAGCAAGACCCTATACACCCCGTCTCCTCACCCATACGGGCCACATGCCCAGCCCATCTCTTACATAAACAAATACTACTCCATAACATTTTAACAGTGCTGATTTTGTTGCCACCTTCTGTAAGAAATAAATAACATGTGACATGTACAGAAGATGTCACTAAATTCGGCTGTTTAAAATGCTTACTGAGTTGTGCGTCATTTTTATACCCTAATAAAATTTGGTCAGAGTAGTCAAATATTAATTATTATGTAACTGGAGGAATTCCCTTTTGTCATACAAATATCTGACTCACTGGATACATGTAATATCATAAGGTGGTTTTTTTTACTTTTAAATAAATTAGTGATTGTACTATATTCCTGCAGATGTACTGAATACGTGTATATTGATCTGCTAAATGCAGGGGCTGTGTCCATAAACAGTTAGCAGTTTGTGTGTGCCATGAAGACTTCTTATCTTCGTTAAATAAAGGAAAAGCAATACTTATGCCGCCTGTTACAGGCCCTGAGGATTCCAGAAGTTTGAGATTCCCATATTTCGAGACAATCGGCACATGAAAATGGTAAGATTGTTAGCTTTGCGCACTGACCACCTTTATCCTACAAAAAATATTCCTGGTACTCTTTTCTATTAAAGGCTCCGACAACCCCAGAACCATAGTGCGGCCGGAAGGATTATGTCAGTAAAAAATTCCAGTGACACCATCGGGAAGCGATCCCGCGACCTTCCGGCTTGTATTGCGGTGCCCCCTTTCTTTGAGTAGAAACTGAATTTACAAGTAATGTTTGATTAAACCTTGGCTTCAGTGCATTACAAACAATGCGAAAGAGACCAAATACGTTATGTTTCTAAAATGCTTACCCAAATTTCAGGAGTGATCTTCCCACAACAAATGAAAGAAAAACATTTATATTAATGTATGTCGAGGTACAAACCCCGTGTTCGCCGACCTCAAGCCTTTATATTTTTATCAGTGTGGACACTTGACTACACTAGTGTATGCAGCTCCAAGTGAAAATGAAGAGACTCTTTTATCAAAACACGTTTATGCCTCTAGAGCCATTTGTAACCGCCTCGGGACCTTCGGCAGTGTGAGACAGCCAGTGATCAGAAGTGTCTCTGCAAACATTAGTTCAGGCGAAGGATATTTTGAGCGGTGGTTATACAGTGTGACTTGATACACAATGACAAGAGTTACTAAACTGGGAACATGTGTTTTAAATATATCATGACTTTTTTAATTGAAATACCACGTAGTTAAGTTATCGATCATGGAATGTAAACTTTCATTCAAATTTTAGGTTATTTTGCACCGTGCATTGTGACACAGTTATATAACATAAACCAACGGAGTGCAGTATTTTATAAATTAATATTGCATGTTGTTGACTTCTAAATGTTTCTAACCTCACGGGTTCATCCTCTGGAAGACAGCTGTATTTGGGGTCTGGTTATCCACCAGGCTGCTTACACCGATGCGTTTACAATATACCACACTGCAAATACAACTGTCTTCCTGAGGAAGAACCCATGAAGTTAGAAACGTTTACAAAATTGTGCATTTCGTTGGGTTGTGTTATAAAAACTTTCAATTAAACTCAAAAACCTGTCACGTCCCGACATATGTTTATAAGAAATTTCCTCCTTTATTGATGTAACGAGTGCAGGCTTCAATTGTGTCCGATCATTTTAGATTTATCCTGTATATATGATGATTATTACAATGATGACGATTTTCAAGTATTTGCTGATGAAAGCAGAAATCTTTTCTGCGGTATCTTTCACAGCAATTTGAAATGCCATTTGTAAGTCCCTTTTGTCATGACTAATTTCTTCGTAGAAAAGTAATATTTTAAAATCCAAGAGATGGGAAGCCTATAAACGAATAAGGCAGTAGATCTAATCCCTTACGACGAATCTGCTTATGCCCTCAATCGGAGAGACAGGAAACTTCTTTGTGCTGTTTCACGTGCTCCATATCTGCTTAATAAGCATGTCCTGTTCCGGCAGTGACCAAGTCCATCTTTACTGATCGGATACATGTTCATACGAAAGAAATTCACAAATCCATAAAAGTGATTCAAAAGGGAGTTTCAAACCGTAAAATCTGCTTTGATGTGAGTGAAAATTTTGCCTTTGTAAGTTGGAGTAAGAAGGACACAAGCCATTATTTTCACTGAGAAAAGTAATATCTTCGAAAATACAGTGTTGGGTTTTAAGTTTTCTAAATACAGAAATATTTTGCCTGCATTTTACAGCAGATTCTAGACGTCAACAAGTTTTATACGCATTGGATGCAGAGCACAAAGCGGCCGGGGCGAAACCATCCAACACTAGGGATGAAAGTTGCTTCCGTTTTATTTATTATCCGTAGTTCACTTTAATCATTCTAGCCACACTACGGCCCTGGGGTCGACTCAGCCTGTGACACAAATGAGAACTAGGAATGTCTCATAGGGGTAAAGGCGGCCGGTACTTAAGGCTCACAACTTTGCCATCTTCATATGTCGAATATCTAGAAATTCTGGGATCCTCAGCCTCATAGAGCCTTACGAGCCTGTCCAGGCCTGTATAGTGATTTATGTACCGTTACCTTACATAGCTAAGTACTGCTAAGACACAGGGACATTTTTATCTCAGTGATTACGGAAATCTTTACTTTACATCGATACGTTACTTTAGTTTTCTCTCTGTTTAACTCTTCTGAGATCACAAAATTTTTGTTCAGTGTGGATTGCCGATCGTATAATATTAAACTCGGCACAAGTCCTTCTAACAATTTTTGGAAAAGTGAAAGTGAAAGTTACTGCTTCCATTTACTGTGACCTTTCACCGCGTCGAAGGTGAAGCTCGTACCTTAGGGATGAGCTGCGTTGAAGATCAAATTGGACGATTCTTGTCATGTTAAATGCAGGGAAATTTAAAAGAATATTACATTCACTGATAGATCTGAAATTTGTACAGCGGGTTTGTTAAGGGTTCAGCTTTTCTGAGTTGCGACTCTGTGTGTTTGGTTGAAGGATTCCCAACTTTTCGAAGTGTCGCTCCGAAAAATCGGGAATCATTCACCCAAACAAAAGCTGGAAGAACTGAATCTTCAGTATAATTTCCACTCTGTTTTGTACACTATAATTGTACATGTTACAGTTGACTGTGCATAATATTTGGGTCCACTCGCCTCGTTACACTTATGGCACGAATGTTCTTTGAGGGTATAAATGAAGCAGTTTTTGGAGAAATTACTTTGTTGGAATTATTTTACATAATAACGGTTCCTTCTGTTTTATGGTCATTATGAAAGATCATTTAGACGGTTCAGAGAGAAGCAACATATTATTTACGGACTATACAAATACATGTGTGTGTGTGTGTGTGTGTGTGTGTGTGTGTTGTAACATCTGTCTCATGTGAGGTTCAGATCCTGTCCAAATCATCATATTACTCCAACACTTCTATGAAATATTTGGGAATATCTATGGAAAACTCGGAATATGCAAACTGCGGACAGAACAATAACCCAGAACTCTCGGACGTGCAACAGGTGTTCTAACCACTGTAACAAGGGCAGTAGTTTACATGTGCCTCCGATGGGAGTAATCAGAAATACATGAGTCTGCAGAGCATTTCAGTTGAAGCCGTTTGGGAAGTGAGATTTTATGGTCGGAAATTTGATGAGAAAGTAGTATTGGAGTACATCATGCAGGGAGAGAGAAAGTGCAAAGAATGATATTTATGGAACTGATTGGGAGACAAGGTAGAAGACATAATTTGGTATTTGAATAAAGGTTGACCAACTTTATGACACTTGCTTTATTATCTACTGCTCAACATGTTTCAGACGTTAATACGTCCATCTTAAGGAGCTAGCGAGTACTTGTTGTGTTGTGCAGGCTGACTTGAGGCGTGCTGGTGTTATGTAGCGGGATTGGCTGTTCGTGATGTGGTATCCGAGTGTAGGCTGCACGCCTCAAGTCAGCCTACACAACACAACAAGTACTCGCTAGCTCCTGAAGATGGACATATTAACGTCTGAAACATGTTGAGCAGTAGATAATAAAGCAAGTGTCATCAAGTTGGTCAACCTTTATTCAAATATCAAGATGATGCACGGTCCAATACGCATAAGATTCACATAATTTGGTGTTTACGATGTAGAACCTTTTCATTTTGTCTACAAAAAAAAATGTTGATACAATTTCAGTAGGTCGTGCCGGAACGTAATTGCTATTTAGGCGCTTGTGCCATGGAAGAAATATTTCCTTTTACGCTTAAAATTGAACCTAAAAATTAATTACGTTATAAACCTTGGTTTATAGAAGTGAAAATAATTTGTATTGAAGGGACATTGAGACAGATATAATGTATGTCCGTGTAGTAAACTGTTCATGACCAAGGAATGACCGGTTGCAAACTTCCAGGAGAACATTTTGAACCCAAGTAAACACTAATTTTGCGGCATTGTTGCTTCAGTGAAGGAATTAAATTGCCTTGAACCTTGAAATTATCTAAAGAAAAAAACCAACAAATTTCAAAATAAACTGCAGAATTAATAGACAAATTTAGCTTATTCCTCAATTCACGCTCTTATTTTTCCGTCATTGATCAAGTTAGTCTTACTTGCGACAATGTGTAATTTATTTCAGTTCCCATAATTCTTAATAATAATAATAATAATAATAATAATGTACGATTACACCAGTAATAATTGGAGTCACTGGAATAGTAACAAGAAGCTTAAGGAAAAATCTGGAAGCTGTACCAGGAAAACATTCGATAGATTCACTACAAAAGACAACTATACTTGGAACATCACACATAATACGGAAAGTACTGCAGTGTGAAGCTTGAAGCCCGAGCGGTGGGGATCACTGCTGGTTCAAGATAAGTACCAGGCAGAAAAGGCCTGTGACAAGAGATGACAATGTAAATTATTGTTATTATTATTATTTTAGCTGAACGTCGGTGTCAAGGGACTAACATTCGTGATTCGTATTCCGGAGGTCCCGAGTTCAAATCTTGGCCTAAATTTCGGCTATCCAGACTGACGATTCTCTTACGTTTCCTTGGGGTCTGTATGCCACACATGGAGAAGTTTTAGAATGGACATTCAACACACGTCCAGTTGCATGGCGAATACAGCTTTTCACACCTTGAAGAACTGCTTCAGAAATTCGAGCAGATTTTACTGCACAAGAGATTCAGATTTAATGTGTCTTAAAGTATCGAACACTTTACAGGATCGGCTACAAGCTGTAGGAACCTTAACAGCTCTTAGTTATTTGCATATAACAGTAGTATAATAAAGGAATTTGTATTTCCCAGATATTATTAGCGAGTTTACTTATGGAAGCTGGAATGGCAGGTCATGTAGCACACATGTAAGAGTTGCACAGTGTAAGAGAAACCAGAGTTGGTACTGGAAAGTCCGAAGAAACTAATAACAGGATGACCATGGTGTACATAAAATTGATCTTCAAGAGATATTGTTTGAAGATGTGGACTGGATTTATCTGGCTCAAGATGGGTTTCTCTAATGTACCGTTTCTCAACGGAAAGCCCCGACTTGAATTGCTTCTAATCAGTTAGACAAAATTTGTGTCTTCATTCAAGTTTACCTTAAACTTGATATAATTATTGATAGTTTCAGTAGAATTGTTATCTGTATAATAATTTTTACATTGACTCACTGTAAGTTTGTATGTTAATAATATTTATTTTTAGTAAATATATTAACTTTAAACGTTGCTGCAAATTATGCCTAATTTTTCCTCGGTGCCAGTGATTTTGAAAAGGATGGCAGAGAATGGAAATTTGGGTTCCACAAAAAGCAACTAATGGTTTCTGGAGGGTATGGCGTTATACAGAGCTAGAAATGGGCCGGTGTACACCAACACGAGCCATTATTTGCCTCCGAACTTTATACATATATTTACTCTGTGGAAATTTGCATGCCAGTGTACCATTTTATGTATCGTGAATCATTCAGTCGCTTTACAATTGAAGTAGGATTGCAGTGACGAGAAAATTCGGTTAACTGCGACGCCACCACCCATATGCGTCCATAAACAAAAAAAACCGTAAAATTCTCACTTTTACAGGCCATGAAGGCCCAGAGGGGGCGTAGTGGTATAACTTTAATCTTTCTTTAACCTCGGCGCAAGATGGGGTGGGTGGTCAACGCCACAACCTGGCAGCTGTACTCCCGAAACGAGACTCGGTACCCATTTTACAGGAGGCTGGGTGGGCCGTAGGGCCGGTCTGGACAGGTGCGGAAAACTTCCCCACTATCGGGATTAGAACCACGGATATTCCATCCCGTAGCCAGTCACTATACTGACTACGCTATTCTAATAAACACAAGGAAATTATGTACCGAGGTTTTTTTAACCTAACCTACTATATTTTGAGACCACAGTGTCAACAGGCTCCAATTTCTGCTGGTCTTACTAAAAAAATATCTCGTTTTATACTCCTCTGCTAAAGGGGAAGTTACAGAGAAAGAGGTCACTGCTTCAGGAAAACCAGGATTCTAAACATATCACATAGACATTAAGCTAAGATTGGTAGAACTGAAGGTGTGACCAACTACACCAGTCTTGTTCAGTATTTGGAAGTTCAGCGTAAAAAGAAATGGCTTTCAGACTCAGACGTTTGTGTTGGTGACGTCTCCATCAGAAAACTGGATGATTTATTCAAACTGACTCCGAAGGGTTTATAAGAATATATTCGTGATCTTGTGTTATCCATGATACCAACAAGAGTACCGAAAAGTCGGTGTGATCTAGACATTATATGCGACGTACTGGACACACTGATCAGATATACTGCAGAATTCATTGGGTAGTGAGGGACGTCTTCACTTGTTCTGCGAAATCGCTGTTGTTGAGAACTTTGCTTCATCTGATATTTCTGAAAAAAAGAAAACATATCTCTTCCATGAAATTTTCGCCCAGAAGGATTTGTTCGATATTGTAGTGGGACAGGACGACGCCACGCTGATATGTGGCATATAGACTGCGTCTTACTGAAAAGAAGTTGAGAGTCCTTTGGCGTGGAATTTGTGTAGCAGCACTGCGTCTGCCTCAACAGCAGTTTCATGCAGCTTATGAAATCACAGATATTGGAGGCTATTTGACATATTTTAGTTTTGGTACAGTAACATGTTTAATAATATTTGCCAGTATAGTGTATCAGAGTTTCAAAATACAGGAAGATTCCAGAAGAGAATTTCCTGTGTTTCTTCTTGCCCATGTGTTCCATAACTTATTATTGTCGGCTAGTAGTTTATGTGAGAGCCTGATTTTTTCAGAAAAAGTACAATGTTTCGAAGTGTCTGTTTCGAGCAGTGGTCGGAAATACTCTACAGCCTAGGCGCCGATTTACTGAGGTATCCTATTTTAAAGAGTATGCCGTTAGGTTCCTTGAAGATGGACGCGGAATCGGCCTTAGAAACCTTGTGTTTTAATTATAAATCGATGGTGGATAAGTAAAAAAAAAAACATTTTCTCGGAACTCTTTTGAAAGTGTATCTCCAGTTGTGAGAGTCAGTTGATGTATAGGCTTATCCAAATGTTATTTTGATTTATCTCGTATGTCAATAGAAACCGACTATACTTGTGATGGAGGCAAGACGTGAGCCGTTGTTCCTCTCACCACGGCACTTAGAAGTTGTGTGTAGGACCCCAGACCTGTTAGAGGACCCAGAGGAAGCGAAGGATTTGAAGGCCCCCGACAAGACAGCGATTCAATTAGAGAAGTCGGCCGAGCGATCACGTCACACTGATGATGCACTTCCTGTGTGCAGTCCGAGGGAGTGCGCTGTGCAGGAACACACCAATTGAGACTTTCCTTTAAGTCCGTTCTGAGTGCACGACCGAGTTTGTGACGTTCTGACGAAGTGGCTGTCTAACGAAATGTCAGGCTGGTTAATTGAGATAATGGCTTACTGTGTTACTTCTTGAGTAGCAGAATTTTCTGAGTGTCAGGGTGACTGAATTCCTGGTTGGTTGATAATTAAAAATTAGGTGACTAATTTGTTTAAAAAAAACTGTTTTGGAATGTGACTGTTCGACTCACCGTGTGAATAGAAGATGGATCGACTGTAAAGCTCTTCACGAGACCTGACAACCAGCCAAGCCATACTAATGTATTGGCTGGTTGTCACAATAATGTTTGACTCAGTAATATTTCTATTGGATATGCTCACTAAATCTGAAAAACTGGTTGAACGAGAACAAACCTGCAAACAAAATTGTTTCAGTTAATGTTTGACTTACTGTTCTTAAAGCTGAATGGTTCATACTATGCAACATTCGCTATACAATAAGGCACTGCAAAGTATAGTTGTCAGTCTCAGACAGGTCAGTCGGACTTCGGACGATATTCAGAGCGGGATTCACCCGAATATAAAGGAGGATTTATAGCCATAAAACTTTGAGAGCAACAGTTTAGGCCACCATAATCTTAACACCTCTCTCCCAAACTCCGCAGCGCAGGATTCTCTACATATAGCTGACACAGGAGTGTGTCGTCACCGACGGCACTGTCGGAAAAGGCTTGACTAGTGTTTTGGAGAACTTCCGTCGTCCTGTGTTTCTTCACTTCATCTCGTTTCGAAAAGTGGACTTATTTTCGTCTTCAGCTAGACATGGAAGAGAAGGCCCCTAATTTGGTACGACTGTTTGAAAGCGCTAGACACCATCATTGAACCCAGCAAAAGTTTTGGTATAATCTGTAAACAGCAGTGATTTTGTTGCAACAGACACTTTGAGGCTGGATTGCCGGAGATTAAAGGTTTCGGGAGCGCACCCTGCGTGATATCCAATTGGTACCACTGCCTATTTCAGTGGGGTGAAGAAACACGAGCTTTAAGGTTCGTTTCGAAATTGTTTGTTAGATGATAAAAACGCTTAAAACTCTGGAAATATACTGATACATGCAAAATTTGGAGTGAGTATCCACCAGCAGACATCCTAACCACTTGCATTTTAATATACAGGGACTCGTAATAAGGAAATAGCTAACTGGAAGCTACTTCAGACACACAATATGTTGGTAAAAATTTATTGGATAGTATGCCAATTTTTCCGACGGTATTTAATATCTTTACCTTTTAGGCGCCTTCGAAAAGTGCGAAAGCAACTATTAATTCCGTCATGTCTGTGTGTCCCTCCGTCCGCACGGAACAACTCTGCTCCCACTGGAAAGATTTTCATGAAATTTGATATTTAATTATTTTTAAAAAATATTTCGAGAAAATTGAATTTTAATTAAAATCTAACAAGAATAACGGGTACTTGACAGCCAACATAAATATTTAATCAGTTCTTCTTAGAATGAGAATTTTTTCAGAATAAGATTTGTAAAGAAAATTTAAAACATTTTATGTATAATAACTTTTTTTTCCGAAAATCTTGCCGTTTATGAGATAATGTGGACAAACACTGCAGAGCCGGGTAGACCACACATGACATGGCGCATGCGCATTGCATGTTGGATACTTTAGACTAAAAACACACACTCGTTATATGTAACACTTATTGTTTTCCCACGGGAAGAGTGATTGAACGAACGCGTTTCAATATTACGTTACGCGTACATTGCGTGTCTTCTTCAAGAATGAAAGTATGCTGAACATAATACGTAACATAACCATTTAGAGTTTTACAGCAAAATATAAATTTTGGCACACAATATTTATTGGTGTTTAGCAAATGTGAAGGGAAAGCTGTCACATCAAAGGCTTTGACAGGCTCTTAGGGCTCTATGAGGTTGAAGCTCACAGGATTTATAGAAAACTGATACAAGAAAGTGGCAACGGTGTCACCTCCAAGCACCGGCCGGCTCTAATCTAAGTCATGTATCTTATACACTGAGTCAACCCCAGGGCCATACGACGGCCGGAAAGATTAAGTCACAATTAAATCAAAATGACCCAATCTGGAATCGAACCCGCGTCCTTCCGGCTCGTAGCCTCAACTAGCTGCACCACTGTTGTTGATTAGCCGTCAACATTAGAATAATAGTACAAATTAGGCATGAGGAACCTAGAACTTGCAAAATTGTGTAATTACGTCATATACAGTTTATACTACGTTTAGGGCACAGATTGCACCACTAAGGCTACAAAGGCACCGGGCACACGCACACACACACAACACTCTTTATACCCTCCTTGCTTAATAAGTCCGTAAGAGTAGTGCAGTTGCCGCGGGGCAAGCAAAAGGGGCAACGATACTGCAAGATTGTAGGAAAAGAAATAAGAACCAGAGATAGTGAAGAGCCGCTTGCTATCTTACGAAACTAAGAAATAACACGAGACTCACATAGTGCCCTGTGGTTTGTGCATGGAACTTCCAGATTCGGAAACGCTCCTACATTCTGCACAGAAAAGACTGTTCCCACATAACAATAGAGAGAACGTAGCCGTAAAAAGCAAATCAACCAATGCAATGTGTCCAAATTAAACGCCTGGTAGTCTATATTATATTAAAGCTCCCAAGTGTTGTCTTAATTTGTAAGGTTCGATTATAAACACGCAGTAACATGCAACCCAGAGAGGTAGAGATAATACAATATGTCCTTCTTGATTTTAAGCTTTCGCCGTGTTCTATATGTAATATGTTTACTTTTGGGTAATTCCCCGGCGTCTGAGTTATAATAGCCGACGTTTCGGAACACTCCATCGGTTCCATCTTCATAGGCAGGTGGATGAAGTATTTCATCCACCTGCCTATGAAGATGGAACCGATAGAGTGTTCCGAAACGTCGGCTATTATAACTCAGACGCCGGGGAAATACCCAAAAGAAAACGTATTACAATACAATATGTGTTTGTTTATGGAAAAGTTGTAATTTTCTTAAACGGCGTCTCGTTCAATTTATTGTAAAATAAGAGTAATACAATAAGTGAGTACGGAGGAGACAGTAAGTCAGTTATTTTGTTACATAACAACAGGGCTTTGAATAAATCTACTACAGCAGGTTAGAGTGTGGGGAAAAATTAGTCGCTTCGTATTTCAAGCAATGTCCGCCATTTTGTAGTACTCGAAATTTATTTACCGTCATCACTGCACCCTTATTTATCCCTATGCTAATCCAGTATCTTATGCTGATGTTGAGATTTTTGTATGAAATGTCCTTTCCCCTTGATACTGTTCAAAGAAAATTTTTTGATAATATTTATTAAAAATATTTGTGTACCCTCAGCCAGGTGTAAGGCATACCCATTAAATTAAAATTCTAACAATGTTTGTGAAGTCTCTTATTGCTTAGTTTTTATTTTCGTCTCATTGCCTATTTCATAGGTCCACCTTACTCTGAAAAACCCTCAATCTCAGTTTTTCCAGTGTTGTGTGGAGGGAGTTGCATGTTCAAGTAAAACGTTTTTACTTCCGAGTAAGAAGGTTTTCTTTCGGGGTAGGAAATGGTAAGATAAGAGAACCTGAATTGTGTGGAAACACGTGTTTTACGTAAAATGAACGTAAGAGAACTAAATTTGTTGACACCCTTTCGAAGCCGTTAGGTGGGTCGAGAGAAAAGAAGGTTCGTATCCACGAGTTACGGTGTCCAGGAAATGAAAAGAAAGTCATTTCTGCTGCACTGGTAGAGATACGAGGCTCTTTTATATATATGGACCACTGTGGCAGGAGGATGGATTCCAACCCGCATTAACCGGACCGTCTGGAATTGAAAATTTGTGGCCCTACAGTTCTTACTGAAACGTTATAAACTTGCTAAGGTATCTGTGACAGCCAGTGAACAGAAAAGAAGTGATATTACGGAAAAACCCAACATCCTCTTATATGAAGGGTTACTAACAAGAATTTAAGTAAGTGACAATCACATATTTCGTGTTCCTTTGTTCTGCCCACAGTTACACTGGTTGACATTCCAGTTCCACAATGCAAGCGAAAACACGAGTACACAGTTTCCATAATAAATGAAACTCGTGGCTAATATTGGCTCTACATTTAAATCATACGATTACACAGTGATACGGTGTCCCTAAGCGAAACTAATGACATAACACATACTCTGTTAAAAAGCAGGTGTGACGTAATGCGCACAAAAGTATTCGGATTTTCAATGGTGATCAGAAATTTCACGGTCATTCCAAAACAACAGTTTATACCCCGATTATTCGAATTATTATACACATGTCAAAATGATGCTTCAGCCCTCTAAAAGCTACCTCACTGAGGCATTTTTAGTACCAGTATTTTTGGGCATTACCGGCTTCAGTGGACTATTCTAGTAACTACTGTAGTTAACATTCACATTTCCTTTAATAAGATAAGGTAAAACGTTAATTTTAACATTTTACAATTGCAAAAGTTTATGTCCAATATAATATATCCTTCAAATAACACCTCCCTAAAGATGACCACAAGAGGTAGCCGAAACATTTCGGAGGCTACGCTGCTTATACTACAATAAATGTACTTATTTGTACATGCAAGTGTTGGTCTTGTTTATCATAAAGGATTATTAGCGTAGGTAAAACTGTCATAATAATATTTTACTTTGTTTAAAAGACCCTATTTCTACTGTTAAATTTTTGTAATAAACGAATGGTGATAATCATGGTACTGTGCGAATTGTAGCGTAATTTCTCTTCCATTTGTTGTAAATAAACAAAGAGGTTAGTAGCATGGGGTATTCAACGGTAATGAACTAGGAAAGGAAATAAAAGAGGGTGTTGACTATTGGCTACAAAGAGCAACTGGCAGCGTTGATTGTGAAGTAGGAATCACACGAAAACAGCAGCGTGGCACAACGTATTCAATAAAGTAAAATGGAAACGAAAGAGCTGCACAAGCTAAATGTTGCCTAATCAAAAGACGACCAGGAAATGGCACAAGTTGTTGGGTGGTAACAAACTGAAGACATTGCCACCTTTTGTGCAATTCTATGCGCATTTCGTCTTTTATTCTAATGGCGTGGTTCGTGTTAAATGTTTTACGAAGGTTCTTCAAATGCCTGGTAGGGAAGTACATTTAGATTTCTGTACGACGAGATCTGTTGCAGAATTGAAAGTTCGTCCCTCGTTCGCAAGTAAACGAGATATTCCACGCTATACTCTCTTCCGTGGATGAAAGAATTTCGAAGTCACTATTCTTTGTTACATTCTGCTGAGACAGCCGTTATGAGAGAGAATAAAGGAGGGAACAATGGTGAAATGAGGTGCAAGGTATCCACTTATAGATCTCTTTCATGACTATTAGTGACAGAGGAAATTCAACGGCTAGGGTGAATCGAGAGCTTTTCTCTCATTTCCAAATGCTTTAACAGGTTTTGTAGAAGAGTATGCATAAAACTGGAATACCTTAAATACTGAATAAGAAAGTTGGTCTGGAATACAGATAGGTACAGTACAAGTACAGAATTGTAAACAGTATCCGCACACAAATGCAGTGGCCTCACTGTGGAAAGTCTGTCCTGTCTTCGGCTGCTCCATCACGATACTTGAAGTTTCAAAACCTACTCTTGGAAAGGAGGCATATCCCCTTCATTCCTGTGTCTGTATGGATTTGCGTAGGCAGCGAGGCCTAACGACTGCCCCGTTCTCTGTCCAGAATATCATAATTCTCTAAATACAAGGGGTTTTTTTTTTGCCCGGAAAATATAAGGTCATCGGATTCATTGGCCTTTAGCCGCACGCAGATAGATTTAGCTCTCGCATAATACTGTAGTTAGGTGACACTGTCAAATTTATAAACAGCGGCTTGAATGAAATAAGAATCTGGGTGTCAACGCGGAAACTCTTATTAAAGGCTGGATCTTAAAATGTGTTGCGCCAACTGGTACTGACTCTGTATATTGCAAGTGTTAATTAGTTTACAATTGCAAGCACAGAGAATTTCGGAATTTTCGAGGGCGCACAGTGTAATATTTGTATGTTTTGCTATGACAGTTTACATAAAGAATGAAACTTGTACGTGATAAGGCCGATATATCCTGTGCAAAAACATCAGCTATTAATATGTCTGTAGAAATTATAGTGACATGTATATACATTATTGACTTCTACACTGAGTGTACTTTGTGATTAGCTGCAAGTTTCGTCCGTCTTATACGGAGGAAAATATCGCAAGGTAGGCCTACCAATTACGATTACATGGTGTGTACACTCAAGGATGTTTCGATGTTTCTGAACCTGGCGATGAACGTAAAAATGCTGTTACTGCCAGAAGTGTAGACCCTGTCGTCTGGCATGCAATCAATCCACGGAAAAAAGACGTAAGTAATATAGAGGTTAAACATGCCATCTTGTTGTTTCTTTTGTGGGAAAATGAAGTCATAGATTTTATGTATAAATCGTCGAATAGCTCATGTATTTAATACTAAGCTCTTACGTGCTGGATACACTCGGGTGTAATTCAAGACAGGCACTTTTTTATTAAAGGGGATATTTTGTGGTATTGTTCACTCGTGATAGATAAATTCCTTATAATAACACTAAAATGGCCACGATGCTTCCCTCGAGTTTATTTAAAATGCACCATATAAAAAAATAAATCCATCTTTCGCAACATGTATAGAAACGTCGCAACTGTAATTATGTCGTCAGATACGCGACGCAAAAAGTGGCATATCGATCAACCAACGTTTTTCCCTTCCATAGCAAGCATGGGATATTCTTAACAAAACACCGATGAAAATTTTCTCATGTTTATGAAAATTACTGGCTGCAACTCAACAGAGAACGCACACCGTCAGCTTATGTGAGAGAATTATGTATTACTTTGGACACACTTCTAGAGAAGGGAGATTCTGTGAATACACTTACAAGTCATGTGGAAAAGTTTATGTTTATGGGAGTGGACGTAATGAGGTTTTAACCTGAAAATCGTGTTGGCTATTTGTATCTTGCACAGTTCAGCGTTGAAGGTAGGTGAATTGATGCAAGTGAGGACGAATGAACACATGGGGTTATTAGGAACTGTCTGCGACTACTGATGCCAACACAAAGGGGTCTTCTCGTCTAATGAATGTGTAAATCATGTCATGGCTGCACCGCTGGTGATGAAGTGCAAGCCTGGTGACACAGGTGCCAGTGATAAGCTGAGGAATCCGCACCGTTGGATATAGGGTGTAACGGATCACTGTAAGGCTGATTCACTGCTGCAGGAACATAAACTCATGAGCATCTTAGTCAGAATTAGCTTCATTTGTACTGCAAAATAAGTGAGTTATCCTGTGGTGCAGGTACTGCTTGAGCTGTTGATAGTCGCTCGGCTGGTGACGAAATAGAACCCCGAAATTTGTTCCATGTGCACAAAACGACAGCATATGGAGCCTGTCATCAGAAAATTGTGCACAGTCCACACCACCACACACTCGATCCTTTTTATTAATTTGAATTCTACACATAGACCTTTTAGCCAATCTCAGTGCTTCGTATCATGGCTGAATTATGCCAGTTTGCCTTTTGTTTCCATGACGGTTTCCTCACCACGTCCTTGCCATGCCTCGTAATATCTTATCGTTTCACGCTATATAATATAAGAAATTGATCAAGCATTTTCAGTAAACAGGAATCAAACATTAAGGTCTTATAGGAACTACATTATTTTAGTACACAAACACAATTTGTAATTTCTTCGTCCTTATGCTTCTAAACACTTGAAAGTCGATATTTTATATTTCATTTTATATCCTCTGGAGATATTTACTTCTTTTTCTGAACTTATACAAATACTGAGGACTTCTTGTCCCGCCCGGGACGTAGGTCTGTGTTTAGAATTAAAAAAGGTAAAATTGAAGGTTGGGCTGCACTGTACAAGATGGACCGCATACCCTGGAGACGCAAAATGGAGCAAAAACGAAAAAGAAAAGGAAAAGGAAATCGGAAGAGGAAATTGAAAAGAATGGAGCAAAGAAAAGAATTAGAGAAGTAAAAGAAAGTTCTACAAAGACCTTATAGAAATCCGTGAGGTAAGAGGAACAGGAAAGGTTAAAGTGACAGATTAGGGAAACAAAGATGCCCGGACACTAGACGACTGGTATCATAGTAAAGGATTTTGAAAAGGAGAAAATCTCGACTACGTGTAAGTCAACGTCATTTAGCACAAAAATGCAATAATTCTTTAACTTTTATGTAATTACGCTGAAATATTAATGCCTTACGAGTGAGACTTTGAACTACTTTTCTGCGAAATTATCTGTTAACATTTAAGTTTTCTGGGATGGTGCCATTGTCTCTTCTTGGACTGACATTGCATACGTCAAAACGTCCGCAGTTAATTACCATTCTGCATTTGTAACAACCGATAAAACTCTAATCCCCGGCAACACCGATGTGAGAATTTCAAACCTCGCAAAATGAAGTATGTTTATAAAACCTGGCACTATACTATGAGAAGAAAATCTTATGGCAAGGAATTAAAACATCTTTTTAATTCTATACATTATCACCACTATAACTATTCATTATTAACAGCCATCAGATCGAAAACAAATACAAATTACACGCGACATTTGTGTTGCTATTTCATACGGTACAAATTATAACACAAGAAACCTTAGCAATAAATAAACGTTGGTTTGTTAAAACACTAAATTTCATATATGTACATAAAATGGCTATAATTTTGGTCAGAAGGCAGATATATAAATTCGGTTATGTTACTTCCATTATCAACCAATAACTGCACTTACATAACTTTCATATAAAACACTTTAAAACACTTAAAATCACTCCGACATTTTTCGATCTTCTCAGATCATCATCAGGGAGCTTTATACTTCCTTGCTAAAGTTATATTACAATATTCACAATTTAATTCGTTTTTGCAAACAAGGTGTGTTGTGGCAGCATGTCATGTTGTGTAGGAATGTTTTGTAGAGAGAGCAGTTGGCTAGGTATACGACGCACACCTAGCCAACTGCTCTCTCTACAACACATTCCTACACAACATGACATGCTGCCACAACACCTTGTTTGCAAATATGAATTGAATTGTGAATACTGTAACACAACTTTAGCAAGGAAGAATAAAGCTCCCTGATGATGATCTGACAAGATCGAAACATGTCGGAGTGATTTAAGTGTTTTATTTGAAAGTTATATAAGTGCAGTTGTTGGTTGATAATGGTAGTGATTCTACAAAAATGCACGGTGCAACAATAAGATTTATAGTCGGTTATGTTGTTACATTATTAGCATTCTTTGCGTCGTTATATTAAAACATGACATGGAGCTGATATACTGCATAGAGAATGTCTGTACTGTTATGCTTATCGAGCCGAGGCCTGAAGGTATAAGAATTTGTTGCTCCCTGGGCACTCATCATTCGGGTGTTATTGTAATGAGGCATGGGTGGAGATATACAACCCAAAGCCTACAGGTTGATGTCTGTGGTCGATTGGTAAATCTTATAAAAATCATTGTATTTTTCAGGCATTTTGATAAGTGACGTTGTACATATCCTTGCCTTGTTGCACCGGTAACCTCCCTTAGTTTTAAGTGTCCGGAATTAGTTATTTTTAACTTATCACTACTAAGAGGTTGTCAAAAATTTTGCATAAAATTTAACGCATTGGAACAGGGATTTTAAATTTCATGATTCTACGCTTTGGCAATCATTTTTATTTCGTAGTTTCGGTGTGGGTTTACTAAGCTGCGCGATGTGTCACACAACCGTAATTTCACTATTAATTATCCTATTCGAAAGAATTGTCGAAGTTTGAGAAGAAACAGTTCCTCCCCTATATGTTACATTATCTATCCCGGTAGCTGTGCCGTCTAAGGCGTAAATATGCAACAAATCGATTACTGGGATAGCGGCTTCGAATCTTGCTGAGGTCATGGAAGATCGTCTCTTTTGTTTGTTGTGTGCTGCGTAGGTAATGGGCTGTCAGAGGAACTGGTCACTCGTTCAAATAAATCCTAGTGTCTTGTTTTGTGTGATCTGGAAACCTCGACAGTGAGGGGGCCGACTCCCAATGTGTTCTGTTGTGCCACTGAACAGTAATGCCGTTTTACGGAAAGAATAACACGAAGTAGCCAGAAAATATGTTTACATGGCGTATAATTTCATAACTAAAGAACGTTTGCTCGTTATGATTACATCAAAGGGTTTTTTTTTCATGTGTTTCCAGCGTTGAGACACAACTTGGTAGCTTTATTCAAAGACGACTGATCGGTGGAAGGAATTCTGACACGATGGTTGATATAGGACAGGGACTTTCTTCATCGTGAGACAATAAAAAACAGATAAGACTTTATTTATGACAGGAATATGCTGTGCAGTAATTGATTAGCAGTACACGTGTGATCCGTTCTTTTGGAGGAGTGAGTAAGGCGGACAAAATAAACGTGGTGACGTTCTGTAAACATATTTACTGACTGTCACTGTTACTCATGTCATTTAGAGAGAATACTTGGTTATATCTAAAAGTTTTCATTATTGACGCTTAGTTGTGTATTACCCAATTCTAAGACCGCAACACACACTTCGAATTTATAGTCTAAAGTTCCAGACTTCGAATCAAAGAGTTGCTGCAGGACACTTCTTTGGCTTAACTACGGCATAGCATGAGGCCCAGCAGACACATGACAGGATTAAATAAAAAAAATATTTACAAAATGGGATGCTTGTGTGGTGCAAAGAGCGATAATGGTAACGTTGGTAGTATTTGTCCGGTGTCGTGACAATTACGACCATGGTGAACGTTACAAGACTTTCAGTACCATGGTTAACCCTTTAAGCACCACCATGTTTAACAATTAAAACTACATTTTATCCATAGAGCGTATTCCTATATTCGCTATGTTTCTTACTACAAACGTTATTCATCGCTTTATGTCTCTAATGGAAGCACGCCCATTGTAGATGGCAATAGAAAAATGCTTATTGATTTGCAAATGCGTAATTTAATACCAAGGATACATGTGAAAAAATTACGCACTGTCAATTCAGTATGCATTTTGGTATCGCCACCTATGATATGTGTGTGGGCCCGGTAGCGTAGTCGGTATAGCGACTGGCTACGGGCTGGACGGTCCGGGGATCGAATCCCGGTGGAGACGAGACTTTCCGCACCTGTCCAGACGGGCCCTGGGGCCCACCCAGCCTCCTGTAAAATGGGTACCGGGTCTTTCCTGGGGGTTAAAAGCGGCCAGGGCGTGACGCTGACACCTCACCCCTTCTAGTGTCGTGGTCAAGAAAGAGTAGA
>Ga0123353_10001871_pt1 | contig 25879 bp, 24 predicted proteins | sample TergutLab28metaG_3_FD_92763 | JGI IMG/M metagenome (GOLD analysis project Ga0123353, IMG submission 92763) | Labiotermes labralis P3 segment gut microbial communities from Petit-Saut dam, French Guiana - Lab288 P3 | ecosystem: Host-associated > Arthropoda: Insects > Digestive system > Gut ...
GAACTTGATGCATGGAACAACGCCAGAAATATCGCTTCTGCTGCGGTTCATTGGCAATTCACTTCAGACGATGCAAGGATAAAACTGAGGAAACTTTATCCATATGTTTAAATGACGCATGACGCTAGGTTTTTTCAGTAAACATCTTCTCAATAACCGCTCTCTGTGTTTCAATCTCTTGCTTCAAAGCCGCCAATTGCCTATCCTTCCCCGCAATCTGGCGCTCCAATCCCTCAATCTGGTTACGAAGCTTGTCGGATTCGGGCATATCCACGCCATACCAGCCATCCACAGAGGAATAATTATCATGATTGGCAACCGGCGGCTGATACAGAACAGGCTGCGGCGGCGGAGCCTTAACCTCCGGTTCAGGGAAGAACTCCGGGTACAACTCCGGTATAATCTGTACATCCCAGGGGTTCAGGCTGTCCACATAGACCTCGCGAACCACCAGCCCGTCCTCATCCGGCGGCGTATGCGTCAAATACGCGGCCTTTACGGGAGATTCGCATAACTTATTGCGATATTTGGCGGGCCTGCGGAAGACCTGCCCGTCATCGTCCGAAACGCTGATATACAACGACCCCGATATCATATAAGCGGCATGGATGCGGTTTTTCATTATAAACAGCCAGCAGCCGTCGAACCTGCTCCCCTCACAAACGGTGACGGCGGCTGAAAGCCCGGCCTTGTGCTTCCGGCGGTACAACAGCCTGCTGCCCAGCATATTCCGCGCCACATACAAGAAATGCACGTTAGTGTCCGTGGTCAGCGCTGAAAACCGCGTTACGCCAGCGCCCATGTGAATCGGGCGAAAATCGGCCTGTCTGATGAAATTAAGCTCCTTGTAGCCAAAACCAAAATTCGCATCGGTTTTCGGCGTGTTATAAAACACCATTGCGTGGTCGTCTTTAACAATTTGTACACGGAAAGCGCACTCCGGCATCCTTTCCAGCCCGCCGATTGATTCTTCCGTCAAAAACAAACGCCCTTTATCCGATACGATTACAGATGCTTCCCCTTCAAAATCATTTTCCAGCGCAACAGGGGTATACCCGTCCCTGCCGCCCGCCATAAGCCGCGCCGCGCCTTCCGTATCGCGGTAAAGCACATAAAACCTGCCGTCCGGCCGCATACTGACCGTAAACCCGGGACGCGCGTCCACCGCCACAGAAAGCGCCGCGCCCCACCGGTTGTTCGCATGCACCCGCTGGCACAACCCATTTCCCGGGGAATAATAAAACGCGTAAACCATCCCTTCGGCTGTCCGCGCTATGTAAGCATCATACATAAAAAACACCCTTTCCATACTCACCCTATTCAAATATTTTGTCCATCTTCTGAAATGGGGTGAGTATCCGCCATATATAAAATAATATTTTAACGGAAAAAGAAATATGTTTAATATGTTATGCTATAAAGGGATGGACGGGGTTATAACCCGAACAGGTTTATCGCGGCTCAAATTCAAGTCTTAAAATTTCACCGGCAATTGCATCAACATCAATTTCATAATGTATTCCCGTGCCGTGTTCCACGATGCTAACTAACCAAACCACAGTAGCTGTGTACGGCTAAGGTCAATATTAAACTGCGACATATCCATATAGTTAATAAGTTCAATCCTTTCTTCAGAACCTAATTTATTTAAAACGCTTAATAAAATCATTTAAAGAAGCATAAATAGAATCCCCAAAACCACAACAACCGCCAGTGTCGGCAGATGTATCTTTCCTTCGCGCGGGGCCCCGGCCCGCCCCAGTTCCAGCAAATTGCACCGCGCCTCGAATCTTTGCAAAACCTTGAAATAAAACCACATAGTCACCCCGGCAAATCCCAGCAGCATAACCCCGCCGATAAAAAATTCCACGCCGGTAAGCTGCGCGGCGTTGGCCGCTTCCGCGGCAAGGGAGCTTTCATCCAGCAGCAGCGCCGTACCTTGAACAAGGGTGAACTGGGTGGTGTTGACGACAAAATGCATAATTATCGCGTAAATAATATTCCCGGAATAGATAACAACTATTGAAATCAGCGCGCCAAGGGTAAAGGCGTAAAAAAACTGGCGGAAATTCATGTGCATCAGGCCAAATATAAGTCCGCTCATAACCGCCGCTTTCACAGGCGCAACGTCACGGTAACCGGAAAGGAAAGCGCCCCTGCTGACAAGCTCCTCTGTAATCGCGGGCAGCACCGCGATCAGTATAAGCCCCGACATCCCGGTGTTTGTGTTAATCAGCTCCGCTATACTCTCTACGGCTCTTTCATCAAAGCCAAAAGAATGCGTAATAAATGACACCAGTGATCCAAAGGGCTGGATTAAAAAACCCAAAATAACGGCATTAAAAACAAGCGTTCGGTCCGGTTTTTTCCATGCAATAAGTTGAAACCCGCTGCGGCGCGCTACGGAAGCCGCAAATAAAACCGGCACGATATTCCCCACCATCTGCGAAAGAATGAAAAGTACCGTAAAATTCTCCACATTGATAAACATAAGCGATACGGCAAGCTGCCACACCATCCAGCCTATAATGAATATATGCGCCTGTTTTGTCGTGTTCAAAAAAACATCACCCCTACTTGCTTTTTTGCCGATAATATATTATAGTATAATTGTTTTGTTTACATTGAAAATATGTTATAATGATACCATAAGATAAAAATGCGGTAAAGTGTTTTCTATAGATTGCTATTCAGGAGGTTTAGGTATGCAGCCCGACCAGAAAAGCGCGCGGAGAATCGCGATGGAGAATTTAAAACCGGGTATGGTGCTTGCAAGGGATTTGCTGGATCCCGACAAAAATGTCGTCCTTCCCAGGCATACGGCTCTTAACAAGGATAATTTCAACCTTATCATGTTAAACGCCAACCAATATGTTTATATATTGGAGGATTCCATCCAGGCCGACCGCCCCAGCTTCCTGGCATTAGAGGTTGACGCCGCCGAGCATATCATCCCCGCCGATATTCCCGTGCAGGAGAGGGAAACCTTCAAGAGCTTCACTGCCGCGTATGTGACCAAGCCCGCCGAATTGGCGAAGGAATTCAAGCGTATAAGCGAAGGCGGGCGAATAAACCAGGATACGCTGTACAACTATGCCGACAGTATTATGGGCAAGCTTAAAACCAAAAGCGACATATTGGTCTACATGAACCACATGAAAGCCACCGATGAACATGTGCACACACATAGCGTGAACGTGGCGCTGCTCGCCAACCTGTTCGGGATATGGATAAACGCCGACTCGAAAGAGCTTGAGGCACTTACCGTTTCAGCCTTGCTGCACGATATCGGCATGACCCAGATCGATTCGCAGATAGTCAATAAACAAGGCTCGCTGACCAGGGAGGAGCATGAGACCCTTAAAAAGCACACTACTCTTGGATACAGACTCCTTGACGGCGCGGATATGCCCAACGAGGTAAAGCTTGCCGCCCTTGGGCATCACGAAAAGATGAACGGCGGGGGTTACCCCCTTGGTATAAAGGGCGACAGGATATCCAAATTTTCGCGTATCATCCACATCTGCGACGTATACGAGGCCATGACCGCTGAAAGATCATACCGTACGCGCATATGCCCCTTCGATGTAATAAAGACCTTCGAGCGGGGGAGCTACGGTGTATTCGACACCGAAGCGCTCCTGATTTTCTTGCAAAACATCGCCTATACCTACCTCAACAGCCGCGTGCAGTTATCGAACGGCGCGTTGGGCCAGGTTGTTTTCATCAATAACCATAATCTGAGCTGCCCCATCATAAAAACAGACGACGGCCGCATTATTGACCTACACACAACAAAGGATTTGAAGGTTATGCAGCTTGTATAGCAAACTAAACACATACAACCCGATAAGAATTTTCCGCGAAATGACCAGTAAAGAGCTTAGGCCGCTTTACCGGTCTATTTTACTTATGTCCGGGCCGGCGTTTGCGGAATTATTCCTCAGCTCTTTGTACGGTGTGGTGAATATGGTTATGGTGGGCAGGCTGGATACCGGCACTCCGGGCAATATCTCGGCGGTAGGCATTACCACCCAGCCTTTTTTCCTGTTGATATCATTTTTCGCCGCCGTGAATATCGGTACGACGACACTTGTGGCATGGCGTATCGGCGCGGGTGAAAAACATGAAGTGCCTGCGATACTGCGCCAGTCACTCATCCTAAACCTTGCCTTGTCCATCGTCCTGGGTTTTGCAGGAATACTTACCGCGCCCTATGTTATGGGCTTTATGAGCCGCGACGTTGCTATCGCCGCAAAAGCCGCCGTATATTTCCGCATCGTCTGCGCAAGCCTGCCGTTTATGGCGGTTAACCAAGCCATAACCGCCGCCTTGCGCGGCGCGGGTCAGACCAAGATCCCCATGTATTACAACCTGGTGGCAAACGCCTTGAACGTTTTGTTCGGTTACATATTAATTTTCGGCAGGTTCGGCGCCCCGCAGCTCGGCGTTACGGGAGCGGCGCTGGCGGCGGCGCTGGCACGCGCCGTGTCCGCCATCATACCGCTCTGTTACATATTATTTAACAAAAATTCTGTAATCCGCATAAAAACACTGGCACTCTTAAAGGATGCCGTAAAACCGCGCCTTGATATTATCAAGCTGCTGCTATCCATCGGCTTCCCCTCGTCGCTGGAGCAGATTGTATTACAGGGCGGCTTGCTGTTGTTCCACCGCGTTGTCAACACCCTGGGCGCGGCTACATATGACGCTCACCAAATCGCGATAAGCGTAAACGGCATGGCTTTCAGCGTGTCACAGGCCTTTTCGGTATCAGCCACAACACTCGCCGGGCAAGCGGTTGGCATCGGGGATTACGCACTGGCCGAACAGCGCACCAGGCATACCGCGCGGGTAGCGCGGATTTCGGCTTTTTCTGTTGCCATATTGATATTCATTTTCGCGGAACCGCTGATACGCCTATACACGGATGTAGATGAGGTTGTGAGCATCGCTCTGCCCGTGTTCGCCTTTATCGCCATTATCCAATTCATACAAAGCGCACAGATGTGCCGCGCCGGAGCGTTGCGCGGGGCTGGGGACACTCTGTATCCGTTTTATTCGTCCCTTGCGGGTATTTGGCTGTTCCGGCTACCGCTGGCTTATCTGTTTATCTGGCTGTTTGGACAGGACGGGCCTTGGGGCTTAAACCTTGGGTTGGCGGGGGCGTGGCTTAGCTTCTTCTTTGACCAGAATTTACGTAATATCATTATAAAACGGCGTTTTGATAAAGGTAAATGGAAGGAAATTAAGGATAAAAAGGATCGGAAGAAGGCTCTGTTGAATAAATCATAGCGTACACTTCCTCTATATAAGGAAACCCCATCGCTATTTCATTCAGCATCAACCGCTTCGGGTCCGCCCCGGTATTTTCAACCATGTATAAAATCGTATAAGCCCGCGTCACATACTCGGCGGCTATTATCTGCCCATTGGAATAAGTCGGCAAACGTTCCAAATCCACGGAATCATCCGACCATTTACGGAAAACCTCATTTTCGGCGTACCATTTATCGGCGGTTGGATTGGCTATGAAATGGGAGTACTCGTGGATGACGGTGGGGTGAAACCTGCCGTAATACGCCGCGCCCGGCAGCACCGCGTAAACAACCGTATCGTATAAGGTTTCGCCAAGCAGCCATGAGGCATACGCATTGCGGCTGTCCGAGGGCGCGACAATTGCGCGCAGATTATCCGGATTTAATCCGTGCCGCCTGAACCATTCATGGTTAACCGCCCCGTAAACCTCGTTTATAAACCGCGCCGTGTGGTCCAAGTAATAATCCGTATGCTCCAGGTAAAACGCGGCAAAATCCGTTTCTATGTAGAAATCGTTCAAAAGCTCCACAAACTCAGTCGCGTTTTCGTCTGTCCACCGGGTTAACCCGGAAAGCGGCGCAACCAGAAAATTAATGTTATCCTTGAGCGCAAACCTTCCGTCAGCCTTTTCCAGATGAATCGCCATGTTAAGCACAGCGTCGTAACCAAAATGCAGGTTATGAGTTGTATAGTTCACAACAGGATGATTGCGAAATTCCGAGAACTGGTTATTCAACTTGCCCTGATAGACTGTAGACACGGTTCTGTGTGAATATACCCCGGCGAGGCGGAACACCAGCGAAACCAATTCGTAGCGTTCGTCAACAAAATTCGGAGGTTCGTGACATTCAAGGAGCGGGTCAAGTCCTTCCAAGCTGCTGACGCAGGCGGAAAGAACCAAGGAAAACACGCACAAACCTATAAACATACATTTTAACCGCATATATGTCACCCTCCCCTGGGAGCGCGGGCGTCCCGCCCGCAACTAGGTCAATGGACCAGCTATGTTGTAAGCTCAAGACCGGGATACGCGTTCAAATCTAACCCCGCAATCTCCCCGTTAACAAACCGGAAATACCCGGCCGATGCTATCATGGCGGCGTTGTCGGTGCAGAGCGCAATGGGCGGGATTTGAAGGAACAGGCCTTCACGTTCACAGGCTTCCGTCATGCGTCTGCGTATATATTTGTTTGCGGCTACCCCGCCGGACAGCGAAAGGATTTTACTGTTTTTCATATGGCAGGCTGTTATCGCCCTGCCGACCAATACATCCGCCACGGCTTCCTGAAACGAAGCCGCGATATCCGCTTTAGGAAAATCCCGGTTCTTTTGAATAAAACCGGCTACAGCCGATTTAAGCCCGCTGAAGCTGCAATCCAGCGGATTTTCTGTTGCGGCGCGCGGAAATTTAACGGCGTGAGGATTGCCGCCCGCCGCCAGCTTCTCAATCTCCACCCCACCGGGATACGGCAAGTCCAGCATCCGCGCGGCTTTGTCAAAAGCTTCCCCGGCGGCGTCGTCCCGTGTGCTGCCAAGCAGCGTGTATTCCGTATAATCATTGACGCATACAAAAGACGTATGCCCCCCGGACACTACCAGCGCCACATAAGGCGGCGTAAAACATGGATCAGCTATATAATTCGCGCAAATATGCCCTTCGATATGATGGACGGCGATAAGGGGCTTCTTCGCGGCGTATGCCAGCGCCTTGCCGTAACTGAGGCCCACCAACAGCGCGCCCACCAGCCCCGGGCCGTATGTCACCGCCACCGCGTCCATTTCCGTAAGATTAACGCCGGCGGTCTCCAGCGCCTCCTCCATAACGTCGTCAATTCGTTCTATATGGTTCCGCGACGCTATCTCCGGCACAACGCCGCCGTATTTCCTGTGTATGTCTATCTGTGAGTAAACAACGTTAGATAAAACCTCACGCCCGTTTTTTATAACGGCGGCGCAGGTTTCGTCGCATGATGTTTCAATTCCGAGGATAAGAGTGTTTTTCAAGGGTACCGACAACCCAATTCTATAAGTATATTTTTATATCGAATGATTTCCTTTTCTTCATTACGGCTCTTTTCCATCCCCCGTAACAATCTCTTTCATGGCCTTCCTGTCAAACTCTTTCCTTACATCTTCACGCTTAAACGGCGCGTAATAGAACTTTTTCTTTATCAGCCCGTTTATGGCGCTTGTCACGGTTATGCCCACGGACAGCATGGGCAGGAAAATATAGGAAACACCGGTGCCAATATATGGAATATGTACGATAATGTTTAACGCTATAAGGCCGGCAAGCAGGTATAAAACGGGCGGAAACCGTTTGTTCAGCCGCTTTGCCGAGGCAAGGCCGATAAGCATCGCCATAGACGACTGCCCGAAGATCATCAGCGCCAGCCCCGCGGCGGCAATCAGCAGCGCGATGGGCAGCAGGACTATTGTCAGCAGTAATAAAATCACCAACGCCGCGCCCGCGAAATAGACCAGGATACCGTTCCTTATAACCGCACCCGGCTCCGCGCCCACAAGCACCGCGCCCTGAGCCACAAACCCCCCGAAGGCCGCATACGCGCCAAAACACAGCATGATGTTGATCAGCGCGGATACCAGCTTTATTATGTAAGGCGGGACGTCTGTAAGTGCTAAGACTCCCGCCTCGTTTAAAACACCAATGATTAGTTCGAGCATTATTTAGCCTTTGCCTTATGCGCAGCCGTCAATTTCCTGCGTAACAGTATAAGCTGGGACGCAAGTATGACGGTAATGGCGCCGAAAATCACATATCGGTAGTCGGACACAAAGCCCAACGCCGTCATTAATATTCCTGAAATCGTATCCGTCACGCCGCCCAGCGTTTGCCCAAGCTGTTCCGCCGCCGGGGCCAGCGCCGTAATGAAACCGCTGAAAACCGGCACGCCGGAAAGATACTCTATTATCGCTTCCCTATTCATAACCAGCAAAAACCCAGCGCCAAACAGAATGGAAAACACGCCCCAAGTCACAACCATGATCCGCTCAAACGCCGACGCGGCAATCCTCTTTGGCGAAGGCAGCGCGGCGACAAGCTTCATCACATTCTCCGTAAAACCGTCAGGCGCGTTCGTAAGCCCCGTAGCCGTCAATTTCTCCGAAATAAAATCATACACCTCAAAATCCGCCTTGCAGGCCTCGCAACCACCCACATGCCCCCGCAGCTCCAATGCTTCCTGTTCGTCCAGCTCGCCGTCCATATATTTCATCATCAAATCATACGCCTTAACGCACTCTTTATTTTCCTTCACCTGCATCTCCCTGCCTCCCGCTTCTTCCGTCTTATCCCTAGTATTCATACAGCTCGCCCTCCCTTCCCAGTGTCAGCATATCCTTCAGCATCTTCCGCCCCCGGAAAATCCGGTTCTTTACCTTCGACAACGGCTCGCATATCGCGCTAGATATCTCCTGATACGACATGCCTTGCTGATGGTACAGCACAATCGGCACCTTGTACATATCCGGCAAGCCGTTCACCGCGTCCGCCAGCTTCTTTGACCGTTCCTTCTTCACAAGCTGTTCATCCGGCGAATCCTCCCAGCGCGACGGCATGTCCGGGGCAATTTCGTCAATCGGCGCGTATGCCTGTTTCTTCGAGCGGTTATAGTCTATCACATGATTCGTCGTGATGCGCATTACCCACGTCGAAAATTTATAATCGGGGTAATACTTCCCTAAATTCTTATATATCTTGATAAAAACCTCTTGAGCCAAATCATTGGCTTCCTCGCGGTCGTTCTGCATTCTTAATATAATCGAATACACCAGATTCTTGTACCGCTCAACTAGTTCCGCGAAATACGCGTTGTCCTTCTCAAGACACGCGCGGATAAGCTCGTAATCCGTCATTTCCTTCGCGTCGAAAGGCATCGATTTTACACCACCCTAAAAATCGAGAGATTTCTATTTGATTTTAATATTAGTTACGTATATCGTTTAAAAAAGTTTATTCAGATTGTTTAAGCATGTCATTTTCAATTTTTACGACTTCAACGGCGTAATCCTGCGGATCGGCTGGGTTGACGTAGACCGTCGCGTTGAACTTGCGGATTTCGGGAGCCGCCGTCCTGCCGGGCAGCGATTCAAAGTCCCAGCGTTTTATTATAAAATAGCCGCTTTTGGCGCTTTGTGCCGCGCCGTCTTTGCTGTGGTAGGCGCATATCGCGTAGAATGAAACGAAGGAGCGGGTCCGCATAAATAAATTACCGCGTTTGATGTCCGTAATGACTGCGGCATAACTCTCCCCTTCCCTTTTCAGCCTGCCCAGCTTATCCTTCGCGCGTTTTTCAAAAAAGGCCAGAACCAGGCCCGCAGCCGCCAGAATCAGGCCCAGCACGACAAAAACCACGCTTCCGTTTAAAAAAAAGTATAAAAATAACATTAATATGCCGCTAAACGTAAATGTCCTCGCAAACTCATAACCCGGCGTTTTCATAATGCGCTCTCCTTCATCACTGTTAAAAAAAGGTCGTAATCATCCGGCTGGCGCGAATCGTCGGTTATCAGGTTATAACGCGCGAAGCCGCAGACCCCGCATTTATGCAGAACCTGCGCCCCTTTTGCCGAAAGCCTGGCACCAACCGGAGCCATCAAACCGCCGCATTCATTCAGCCTATCCCCCGGCTCAACATCAACATGCTTGGAGTACAGGCAAAATGGGCAATGGTTACGGTAACTCTCCCTCTCCAGCCGCAAGACATCCCTGCCGCATTTTTCACATGTAAATCCCGTATTTTCTGATTTTTTATTCATTATATAACTAAACGCTGCCTTACGGCTTCGTAGAGCAAAACCCCGGCTGCCACCGCCGCGTTCAGGGATTCCGCTTTACCGGGCATCGGGAGTTTTACGAAAGCGTCCGCAAGCTCCGCCGTTTCCCATTTCAAGCCGTTCGCCTCGCTGCCTAAAACAAATGCACAGCTGCCTCTTAGATCCAGCCCGTACGGATACATCGCCCCCGCCGGCATGGCGGCATATACGCGCACACCGCGTGATTTAAGCTCCCATATCACTTCCCTCATATCCACGTCCTCGATCACGGGCAGATGAAAAACCGAACCCGCCGATCCCCGCAGCACTTTCGGGTTATAAAGCTCCACACAGCAAGAGGAGAGCACCACCGCGTCCGCCCCGGCGGCGTCCGCAACGCGTATCAGCGCTCCCAGATTCCCCGGGTCGCTTATTTCCTCCGCAATTAAATATAGCTTGTCAGGTTTATTATTATTTATAAAATCAACAGGGGGCGTGAATTTTTTACATACGGCAAGGATGCCCCCCGTATTTTCGGTTACGGCAAGGGCGTTGAACAGGCTGTCCGCGAACACGCTGATTTTTTGCGCCGAAATCGTCATCACGGCCGGGTTTTTCCCCGCGAACGTCTCCGACACCGCCACTTGCACAACCTCGCAGTGTTCAAGCGCCTCCTGTACAAATTTCGCGCCCTCGATAATAAACTCGCCGGAGCTGTCCCGCCCCTTTTTTACCGTAAGAAGCGTGATATACTTGTACAGTTGATTCTCTTTGCTTGTGATAATATCATTCGTCTGCATAATTATCAAAATACCCCTGAATGTAAACGAGCGGGGTTCCTTTGTCGCCGCTGCCGCTTGCCAGATCGCAGAGGCTGCCTATGAGATCGGCGTATTTCCGGGGCGTGGTACCCAGGGCGTATGCGCCGTCCTTGTTCTTTAACATTTTTTTCACGGCTTCGTCTTTTTCACTGCCTGACAAGCCCGCGAAATTATTATCCGCCAGATATTTTATCTTAACCTCATTGGGACGCCCTTCCAAGCGCTCTGTGTAGGCGGGGGACACAACGGGATCCGCCAGCTCCCAGATGCCGCAGGCCGGGTCTTTAAAAGCGCCGTCGCCGTAAACAAGCGCTTCGATCATCACGCCGGTGCTGTTATAGATTTTTTGGCGCACAGCGGCGACTAGGGCTTCGCAGTCCCTCGGGTAGAGCTTCAAGGTTTCGTCCGTGGATACATTAGAACCTAAAACACCGTACATATCGTTGAAGCCGCTGCCGTTTACGGGCTTGGCAAGGATATCGGCAAGGGTAAAAACCCGCGCAGCCCTGCTCGGAACCTTTGGTTCCTGCCCGGGCGGGCATGCGCCGACAGCGTTCTTAATGCGTTTTTTTGTAATATGTCTAGTATGTATATCTGAAACCAGCACGTTATTCGTCAGTTTCAAGATATCCCGGCAGTCGTTGGACAGGTATACCTCAACATTATCGCCCGCTTGCCCGTATTCTTTAATATAATCAATTCCGGTAAAAGGGTGAATATAATCGCCGCAAATATCGCGGAAATCCTTCGCTTTCATCAAGCCGCCTAATTTTTCCTCAACGTCGAAGGCCGCTTCCGCGTCCATAACCGGGTTACCGACCTCATCGAAAGGATACGACAGCAGTACATAAACCTTCGCCGCACCCCTTGAAATTCCCTTTAAAATGCTTAAAAACCTGTTCCGCGATATAATAGGGAATACAACGCCCACATCCCCCCCGCCGAATTTCGCCCTAACATCGGCGGCGATATCGTCAATGGATGCGAAGTTGCCCTGCGCCTTGGCGACGACGGCTTCTGTGATTCCCAAAATATCGGACTCTTTTACGGTAATATTCTCAGCCCTTACGGCCTCCAAAAAACTGGCGGCGGCTATCTCAGCAAAATCGTCGCCCTTGTTGATAATTGGCGTTCTAACGCCGTAAACCTTGATGCCAAAATGCCTCATTCCGTCACATCCCGTCCAATACCTAGTCCATTGACCTAGTTTAACTTTAATGTTCAGCACTCAATTGCTTTCCATTAATAAGTAATTGATGCGCTGAACACCTTAAAATCTAACGCGGTCATCGAACTGGCCCGGCGCTTTGCGATGCGCCAGACAGGCCGCTCTTACGACCACATAACCTTTTTTCTTTAATATTATATCGCAATTTCCATAGATTTCTTTAAGTGTCTTTATATAACTCTCCGCGCCCTGCTGTTTGCGCAGAACGGCAAAGAACGTCCCGCCGGCTGAAAGGGCATTATGACTTTCTGTAAAAAACCGCGTAACAACCTGTTTCCCGGCGCGGAAAGGCGGATTTGTCACGACAACACCAACCGGAGCCGCCAGCCCGGCCAACCCGGCCAACCCGTCGCACACAATCGCGGCGGCCCTGCCGGAAACACCGTTTTTATGGGCGTTCAGGTTTGCCAGTTCAACGGCTTTTTCGTTTATGTCAAACATGTAACATCGGGACAAGGGTTTCAGCGCCGCGATAACAATACCGGCGGCCCCGTAACCGCAGCCCAGATCGGCAAGGCCGGCGTCATCCGCAATAAACGGCAGAACGGCTTTTATAAGCCAATCCGTCCCCTCGTCTATGCCTCCCTTCGAGAATACGCCATCCGACGTAACAAACCGGAATTCATTGCCGTCAATAGCGTAAGCCCGTTCATATATCCTTTTTTCACTGTTGTCATTAGTAAAATAATGCGCCATATTTTCTCCAAAGCAAAAGGCAAGCGTCAGCCTGCCTTTTATTATATACCTTCCCTCCATATATTACAACAAAAACATTGGCCTACAGTATTATGCAGATCAACCCGCCGCGTCCTTCGTTTGTAATGCGCTGGATGGTTTCCTGCATCTTCATCTGCGCGTCCTCAGGCATACGATAGAGCTTGGATTGCAATCCCTCCCGCACCATATCCTGCATTGTGCGCCCGAAAACGTTCATTTCCCAAATTTTCGCGGGGTCCTCCTCCATTTCCTTGGCAAAGTAACCGATTAACTCCTGGCTTTGCTTTTCCGTGCCGACAATCGGCGAAATTTCGGTTTCAATTTCCGCTCTGATCATATGTATAGTACGAATCAAAAAGAAGTTAAAAGCCGGTTGATAATTATCCATAGAAAAAGACGCTAAGATTTGCTGTTGCATTTAGCGTCTTAATTTTATTGATATTTAATACTTTGTGACAGTGTTATCCATCCGAGCCACCCATAATTGACAGCCTCCTCTTGTGTATAATATGTTGGCAAGACCGAATCGGCCACCAATTCTAGTATTTCCCATTTCATTTTTCCGTATACATGTATTATTTGCTCAATTTAAATTCAATCGCATAATGATAATTACGTTTAGGCCACCGGACAACCCGCTTATATACATTATACGATATTCTGTCATCAATCATAAGCTCATTCTTAACATTTTTACCGTTGGCTTTATGTGATTTAAATGCAGTCAGCGCGTCCTCATACACAACGCAACCGGATGCCTTCCTAGCCACAAATTTCACATCGCCCTCAAGCTGCGCTTTCTCGGGTATCTTGACAATTTGCGTAATGCTGTGCGTTTTTAGCTTTATTGTTACGAAATTACAGGTTTTCAAATCCTCCTTATCCTTTTTAAATTCAGTCTTTACAATATATTCATGCGTTTTATGCTTTTGAAAGTGTTTATCCGAAACAATAATATAATGTCCGGGATTATTTATATCATAAGGGAATGGGGTTGCGTCAAAATCATTAGTAATGCCGACATTAGTCCATCCATCTCTCAATTCGCAATCGCCAATTAACGCTCTTATCCCGTCATGGTTAATTATTGCCTGAACGGTTCGGGTATATGCGGCATTCTCCCCAATTTCGTCTATAATTAACTCATATTTATTATCCTTATAAACAATCGCTTCCCGGGGATAAAATTTAATTAAAACTGCCATAAAAACAACCGCTATCACTGCCGCCGCAAAAAGCTTAAATAAAAGCAAGACACCGGTAATGACAGATATTATTGGAATTATGTATTGGATTAAGCTCCATAAAAAATTAGAAATTAATCCTGTAACAATACATTTAAAATTAGAATCCCGCATACTTATCTCTTCCGGTTTCTATCCATGTTTAGTTATAGATATGATGGATATTCATAACTTATTCATATATCTATTCCGGTACAGGCAGATGCTTCGCCCCTGCGCCGTTTGATCTCGAACCGGAGGCTTGAGCCTTGATGATTTGGGATTATCTCAATATAGATGGTATTTTTGTATGCCGATTTATGTACTTCGATTTTATTAATAAGGCAACGAGTTATGCTTTCGTTAAAACCGTTTTCAAATCCCAACCCTCTCTTGACGGCTTCGCGTAAATTATCCCCGGATACGGCGTGTCCGGCGGCGGCTTTCCCGCGTAAAACCATAATTTCGGCGTTAAATGAATTATTGCGCGCTTCGAATTCATCATCGCTTATCTTGCCCTTCACGCTAAGCTCCAACAGCTTGTCCTTTTTCTTCAGGATTTCAACGATTGCCGCTTCTGATTTTTTAGGTTGATCATTTATATCGTCGTACATTTTCAGCATATCGTTGGTTATCGCGGTTTTGTCGATGTTCAGCATCCGGCGTATTACATCATCCAGCTCGGCGGTATAAACAATTGGGCTTGTGCAGCCCGCTTTGCCCTTTTCGGCATAGTGCCGGCATTGCCAGGCTTCTTTCGTGATATTTTTATATTTATACCCGGTGCGGTAATAGGGCGTGTTATGCTCCGGGCAGATGATTTTTCCGCTGTATGCGTACTTATTCTGGAAGCCCGTCCCGACAGACATTTTTTCGCCGCGTGTTTTAAGGATGGCATTTGCCCTGTCCCAAACCTCCTCCGATACGATGGGCGGTACGGCTTCGCAGTCGCGGTAAACGACCCATTCGGAACTGTCTATATTCTTACGCCCGTTGCGCCTGTAGTCATATTTCACGGTTTTGCTGCCGCAGTAAAAACCCTTGTATTTCGGATTTGACAGGATGCCTTTTATGGTGCTGAACGAAAAGGCGTTACCGTTTGTATTTTTGTAACCGTTTTCGGCAAGCCACGCGCAAACACCGCGTATACCCATGTTTCCGCCGGCGTACAGGTTAAATATCCGTTTCACCATCTCCGCTTCATCAGGTTCAATGACAAGCCTGCCATTATCCTTTACATATCCCCAAATCCTGTTGCTGCCCAGCACCACGCCGCTGTCAACGGCGCGTTTGAACCCGAAGCGCACCCGTTCGGAGATTTTCCGCACCTCGTCCTGCGCTATCGACGACATGATCGTAAGGCGAAGCTCGCTGTCCGCGTACAGCGTGTTAATGTTGTCGGACTGGAAAAGCACGCCGACCCCGGCTTCCAGCAGCTCCTGCGTGTATTTTATGCTGTCCATCGTGTTCCTCGAGAACCGGCTTATTTCCTTTGTAATGACAAAATCAAATTTCCCCAGCCGCGCGTCGGTTATCATCGACATAAACGCCGCGCGTTTCACGGCGCTGGTGCCGCTGATCCCCTCGTCCACATACCCCGGTACAAAACCCCAATTGCGGTTGGCGCGGATGAATTCCCCGTAATAGCGCACCTGCGCGTCCAGGGAATTCAGCTGTCCGTCTTTTTCCGTTGAAACCCTTGCGTAGAACGTCGTGCGCATGGGTATGTCGAAAATGCTTCTCCCGGCATTTAATTGGTTTCTGATGTCGAATAAGTCCATTTTGCTACCTCAATATATTATTGAGTTAAGATTATCTCATTTGCCTTTATGTACATCTCTTCTGTAATCAGCCCGCTTTCGTACAGTTGTTTATTTATATACAGCTTTATCTCCGTCTCAAGCATTCGCTCCCCCCTTCTAAATAATACTGGGACAACCCCGCTTTTATGACATTGACTTAATAATAAACATATAGTATAATTAAGCTTCATAAGCAGAAAAACTGGAGGGTAAATTTGTGCTTGACAGTTTTGATAACATACAGCCCGCCGACAAACAGCGCGGGGTGCTGACCGATGCCCTGAACAAGGCAATTGAAGCGTTTTGCTCGCATAGCAAGGTCTCTTTTGACGATGTTATGTCAGCCGGTCTGCGCCCTATCGCAAGCGCCCTTGATATTAACCGCGTCATGGTTTTCCGTTATCAGGACTGTGACGACGGCAACAAGGGTATGGTAATGACATATCTATGGGACAGGTCTTATGAAGGCGGCAAAAGCGCGCCGATAGACGAAAAGTTCGCTGTATTGCCAAACGCGCCCCAAATCAACGAATGGGCGGAAACATTAATGTCGGGCAGTAATATAAATCTGAGCATTGACAATATGTTGGCGGCTGATTTACCGTTTATGGAGTGGCTCAGCGTAAAGTCATTATTCATGTCACCCATTTTTACCAATGGCGAGTTCTGGGGCGTTGTTGCCTTTGTTGACCGGTTTAATATCCAGTGCCTGGGCTGCGGCAGCGAGGATTTAATGACTTCGGCGGCCAGATTGTGCGCGAACGCCATCATCCGTCAAGAGCTGAACGAAAACGCGCAGATTTTTATTAATACCCAACTCCGCCATGAGCAGTATAAGGACGCGTTGAGTAATACCGCCATAACCCTCCTCTCCCAAAAGGAGAAAAGCTTTGAGGAAATGATAATTTCCGGTATCAGCCAGCTCGCCGATACCATTGGCATAGACGGTTTGTCTGTATGGCGCAATTACTCGGCGCCCGACGGAATGTATTCAAAAGCCATTTTCAACTGGGACAAAGAGTTGGGCGGACAACTGTATCCGCCGCAGCTTGCGGATTTCGCGCATAATAAATACACATCCAATTGGGAGCTGTATCTATCAAGGGGTATCGCCATTAACGGCCCTGTAAGAACGATGCACGAGCAGGAAGCGGCGCTCCTGAAATCCTACGGTTTAGCCTCCATACTAATAGCGCCTATATTTACGGACGACCATTTTTGGGGTCTTGTGCTGTTTGGCGACAACCGGAACGAACGGTACTTTGATCAGGAAAGCGTTGAATTAATGAGCCAGGCGGCGTTTTTATTCGCCAACGCCTTTATCCGGGCGGAGCTTGAACAGAATGTAATCGACGCCGAGGAACGCGTAAAGCTGATGCTGGATTCATCGCCCATCTGCTGCCAGCTCTGGGACGAGAATATGAACGTTGTGGATTGCAACGAAGCCGCCGTCAAGCTCTACGGCCTTTCCAGCAAGAAGGAATATACAGAGCGTTTCTTCGAGTTCTCGCCGGAATTCCAACCCGACGGCCAAAAATCGGTTGAAAAAGCCATCTCTCTTTTAAATAAAGCCCTTTCCGAAGGTTCCATCACCTTCCCCTGGCTGCACCAGATGCCGGACGGAACACCGCTGCCCGCAGAGGTTACGCTGGCGCGTGTCAGCTACGGCGACGGTTTTATCGTCGCCGGATACACGCGCGATTTACGCGCGGAAGTCGAAGCCGAGGAACGCGTGCAGCTGATGCTGGATTCGTCGCCAATCTGCTGCCAGCTTTGGGACACAAACATGAACGTAGTGGATTGCAACGAAGCCGCGGTCAAGCTCTACGACCTTTCCGGCAAGCAGGAATACCTTGACCGCTTCTTCGAGTTTATGCCGGAATTCCAGCCCGACGGGCAAAAATCAAAAGAAAAAGCCATCGTTTTTATAAATAAAGCCCTTTCTGAGGGTTCCGTCACTTTTCCCTGGATGCACCAATTATCAGACGGCACACCGCTGCCCGCCGAGGTTACGCTGGCGCGTGTCCGCTACGGCGACAGCTTCGTCGTCGCGGGATACACCCGTGATTTACGCGCGGAGGTCGACGCCGAGGAACGTGTAAGGCTGATGCTTGATTCTTCGCCTATCTGCTGCCAGCTCTGGGACGAGAACATGAAAATAGTGGATTGCAATGAAGCCGCGGTCAAGCTCTACGGCCTTTCCGGCAAACAGGAATACCTTGACCGTTTCTTCGAGTTTATGCCGGAATTCCAGCCCGATGGGCAAACTTCATCCGTTAAAGTAAAAATGTTTATGGATCAAGCCCTTTCCGAAGGCTCCGCGGTTTTTCCCTGGATGTACCAATTACCGGACGGTACGCCGCTGCCCGCCGAGGTTACGCTGGCGCGCGTCAGTTACGGCGATAATATGGTCGTGGCCGGATACACCCGTGATTTGCGCATACATTCGAAAATGATGGAAGAGCTGGAAAAGCAGGACCATCTGCTGCATACGGTGAACACCATTACATCAAAGCTGCTGGAAGCGGATCCCCTCAGTTTCGACGAACACATGAACATGTCCATGGGAATGCTGGCCGAAGCGGCTGATGTTGACCGCGTATACATATGGAAGAATTCGGAGAACGAAAATAAACTTCTTGCAAGCCAGCTTTACGAATGGTCAGGAAACGCGGCGGCATCAGGCGGGGATGATATGGTAGATATACCTTATGCCGAGCTTATGCCGGAGCTTGGGGAGCATTTGCCCAACGGACGCAGCGTAAACGGCCTGCTGCGCAATATGTCACCGCAATTGCAAAGCCTCCTTGAACCGCTTGGAATACACTCCATACTCGTCGTACCCGTTTTTTACCACGAGCAATTCTGGGGCTTTGTGGGTTTCGACGACTGCCGGAGGGAACGCATATTCACAAAAGACGAGGAAATGGTGCTGCTTTCGGCTTCGCGCATTATCGTAACCGCGCTTATCCGCCAGACGACGGAGCGCGAGCTGCGTGAAACCGGCGAACAGCTTGCCGCGGCCCTTAAAACGGCCGAGGACGCAAACAACGCCAAGAGCGAGTTCCTGTCCCATATGAGCCACGAAATGCGCACGCCCATGAACGCCATAAAGGGTATGACGGCAATCGCCAAAAACGCGGACGACCCGTTGCGTAAGGATTACGCGCTGAACAAGGTAGAAGAGGCCTGTATGCATCTTATAGGCATCATTAACGATATTCTCGACATGTCAAAGATTGACGCTAACATGCTGGTGCTGGCCCATGATCCATTTGATTTGCGCGATGTCATGCAAAAGGCCGCGTCGCTCATCCATTTCCCCATGACGGAAAAACGGCTCAAGTTCACCATGCATATGCCAAACGACACGCCCAGCCGCTTTTTCGGCGACGACCAGCGCCTTACGCAGATTTTAACAAACCTCTTATCCAACGCGGTTAAATTCACGCCGGAAAGCGGCAATGTCAGCATGACCGTTGATTTGCTGGAGGAATGCGACGGTATATGCACAATGCGCTTTGAAGTAGCGGACAACGGCATAGGCATAGCTCCCGACCAGCACGAAAAGATATTCAAAGCCTTTGAACAGGCCGACACCGGAACGACGCGCCGTTTTGGCGGCACCGGCTTGGGCCTTGTTATCTCAAAACGCATCGTTTCGCTGATGGGCGGCACGATAAGCGTAGAATCGGAAGTTGACCGCGGTTCAAAATTCACTTTCGTCATAAATCTGGAATGTGATTACGAAATCCTCACACCGTCCGAGCCGGATACGGAAAAAATGCCCGATCTCACCATCGAAGCCAAGTTCAAGGGCAAGCGCGTCCTCATTGCCGAAGACATAGACATAAACCGCGAAATCCTTATCGCCCTCCTCGAGGACACCGGCCTAAAGCTGGACATAGCCGTAAACGGCAAGGAGGCCCTCGACATCGTTACCGCCATGCCCGGCAAATATGACCTTATCCTAATGGACATCCAAATGCCCGAAATGGACGGTCTGGAAGCCACACGCCGGATCCGGCAGCTTGTCGGCAGCCGCCTGCCTATAATCGCCATGACAGCCAACGTTTTTATGGACGACATAAACGCCTGCCTCGCCGCCGGCATGGACGACCACCTAGGCAAACCGCTGGATATGGAGGATGTTATCGATAAATTAATTAAATACCTCTAACTTCCTTTTGTTCCGCGCAATATGTATACTCGGAGCCGAAGCGCGTATTTTCACGCCATAGCGCGACCCATGCTTAACAATCTTCGGCTCGTCAATCTTCATTTCTTCAAGTAGCGGCGTTACGATACCGTAACCTTTCCGGTTAACGGAGTCTATCGCGGCTTTTACCTTGTCATACGCGGTCTTGGCCTCTGCCAGGACTTTTATTGTGGAGATAAGCTGATATTCGCCGTCTATGTCCATGCCCGTTGTTTCTGACAAAACCCGGTAGAAAAGGCTGTCTTCCACGGCAACCGCCGCTTCTGCGCTCCCCTCGCCCAACAGGATTTTGTCTATGTACGCCTTTTTGATATGTTCGTTGTCCTCAAGGCGGCTTAAAGCGTCTTTTATGTGGCAGAGCTTGCTCAGGGCCCTCGCGCCGTCCTTCACGGTTTTTATGATGCTCTGCTTCAACCAGTGGGTTACGGGCAAAGTTTCAATCCATTTGGGGAACATAAGCTTCAATTCACGGACGGGGAACTCGTAAAGGGCTTTTTCCATGATCCCGCCGATGTCGTCAAGCTTCATCTGCGCGCAATTTACGGGCATAACGGGCACGCCGTATTTTTCCGAAAGGGTGTTTCGCAAGTCCTCGGATTCAGGCGTGTAGGGCCTGACGGTGTTGAGGATGACGACGAAAGGCTTGCCGATGGCCTTCAGCTCGCTGACGGTGCGTTCTTCAGCGTGGAGGTAATCTTCGCGCGGGATGTCGGTTATGGAACCGTCTGTGGTAACTACAATGCCAAGGGTGGAATGCTCGGTAATTACTTTGCGGGTGCCGACTTCGGCGGCTTCGGCAAACGGGATGGCTTCCGCGAACCACGGCGTCCTTACCATGCGGGGCATATCGCCCTCCATATGACCGTTCGCACCGTCCACAAGATAACCAACGCAGTCGATCATCCTGGCTTTAAACCGTGTAGTTTCGTCCAGGTCAACATTCACCGCCTCTGACGGCACAAATTTCGGCTCCGTGGTCATAATCGTCCTGCCGTCGCTGGATTGCGGCAACTCATCCTTTGCCCGCTCCCTGCTGTAACTGTTCTCAATATTGGGCAGCACCAGCAAATCCATAAACCGCTTGATAAACGTGGATTTACCCGTCCTCACCGGCCCGACTACACCAATATAAATGTCACCATTCGTGCGCTCCGCAATATCCCTGTACATCGCGTATTCGGACATCAAAAAACTCCTTTCATACAACTCGTTTGTTTATTATACGAGTATTTGAAGGAGTTTAGACCATATAATACGGTAATGAAAGCTTAATCAAATCTCCGTCATCATGCCTCATACCATCTTGCAATCTTAGTGATAGTTAGCGAGCAATGTCGTACGCTGTAGCGAAGCGCGGTACGACTTGCCCATGGCGCAGTTTTTGCGCCGTCAGTAATCCATGGCGCGGTCTTTGCGCCGTCAGTAATAACTTACTATCACTTAGATTGCAACATGGTATCAATCCCCGCGCTTCCCTAAATGCTTCCTCAGTACAAGCCGGTTCACCAGCAGGCTTACAACCCCGCAAGTCAGCACCACCACAAAAAGCACCGAAAAGCCAACCCGCTCCAGAACCGGCGCAAGCAGGAGGATTACGGCGGATGAAAGCGCTAGCGAAATGGTCGTTAACACACCCACATACAACGGCAGTTTTGCCGAGGGGCAAATCTCGCCAAACAAGAGCGAAGCCGACACGCCGTAACATGTGTTACCAAGGTTGGCAAGCGCCCATGCCACAAACAAGAGGTTCAACGAGTTTGTCGTCAGGGCAAGCGTACCCGCGGATATAACGAGGACGGCGGCAATAACCGAGGTTATAACGGGGCCGCGCCGGTCAACGATAAAGCCGAAAACGATAAAGCCCACGGCGTTTGAAATAACGGCCAGAGCCGCCAGTGCCGCCACATGGGACTCCGCTGCCGAAAAGACCCTTATCGCGTATAAGGTGTAGTAGGAGAGCAAAGAGTTCGCCACGACCAAAAACATACACGTCAAAATCAGGGCGCGGAACGCCGCGTCGTCCCGCACAGAGGACGGTATCCCTTTTAAATACTGGATGATGCTCATAGGCACGCGCCGTTCCGTATCCTCCTGTTCCTTCATCATCAGAAACACCACGGCGTCCAGGATCAGGAACACGCAGCCTATGGAAAATATAAGCATGAAATTGTAAGGGAAAGCTATACGGTTTAGTATAATGGGAATCAATGCCGCCATTCCCACGCCAAGCAAATTGCCCAAAGCCATACCGATTCCGCGTATGGCGCCGCGTTTCTCACGCGGCAGGAGTTTTAACAGCAGCGGCGTATAAAACACGCTGTAGGAGCCAACAAATATATTGAATATGCTCCAGAATAAAAGGAACATCCATACAAGTACGCCGGGGTTTGCCGCAAATAACGGGATGCTTAGCACGAACGCGAAGAAAATCCCCCTCTGCAGCATGAGGATCTTCCCGAAAGTCCAATGAAGCAGGCGCACGCGGGAAGCGATTGAGCCAAACAGCGGCTGCGCCATAAATGTGCAGATCAATGCCAGAGAAGCCGCCAATGCAATTTGAAATGTAGTCGCGCCCAACTGCTCTAAAAAAAACGGTATAACCGTCGTTATAGAAATCAAAGCCAAAGTCGGCATGAAAAGAATGCCGTCGAGGAAAAACAGTTTGAGGTTATATTTCAAGATATTTTTTTGTGTTTTCGTATGATTTTTGCGATTGAAAATCATGTTTAGATCTTCACAGATTTAAAGTACCCTAAAAACGCTTCGTTCTTAGTCAGCATTTCCTGCGTCATTTCCCTTATTTCCGCCATAGACAGCACGCTTGCGGTTAACGGGTCAAACAGGTTGGCTTGGAGAACCTTCCAAGGCTCCCCGGTGATAGCCGCGTTCACGGCCATTTCCTCAATCCTTGCGGATAAATCCACCAAAATAGCCAGATTATCCGGTAAAGGCCCGACATTGAACCGTTGTAAGCCCGCCGGGGACGCCAGTACGGGCGTTTCCACGCATGCCATCGGCGGCAGGTTGCTTATTAAGCCGTTATTAAGCTGGTTTCCGTTGAAAACAAAGGGTTTGCCGTCGCCGAACAGGGCGTTGAAAATATTGGACGCGTATTCCCCGCCCCTCTCCAGATTCACATCTTCATTTTCTTCATGTTCCTTAAACCGCTCCTCCCATGTGGCTTCGGCTTTCAGGTACTCATTTAAAATATAGGCATGAACGCCAGGGTTCCAGTTCGTTCCGTGGGTGCAATATTTCTCAATTAAATCCGGGCGTTTCCTGAACCACGGTAAATATTCCGAGTTATGCCCGGAAGATTCCGTGGGGTAATACCCAAGCTGTAAGAACATCTCATTACGGACAGGCTCGGCATTGGCGACGGCGGGATCGTTCATAACCTTATCTTTAATTAATGGGTACGCGTCCTTGCCGTTCCACCTAAAGTCCAAATAAAAAGCGGTATGATTTATGCCGGAGCATGTATAGGCCACCTCGTCCGGTTTCGCGCCAATCCACCCCGCCAGCATATCGGCCGTACCCTGTACGCTGTGGCACAGGCCGGTTATGTTAACCTTACTCATCCGTTGCAAATAGCTGCACAGCATCCCCATGGGGTTTGTATAATTCAACACAACGGCATCAGGGCAAAGGGCCTCCACATCCCGGATTATATCCAGCATCACCGGGGCCGTGCGCAGGAACCGCATAACGCCCGAAGGCCCCCGTGTATCGCCAACGTTGATGTCCACACCGTATTTTTTAGGTATTTCAATATCGTGCCGCCAAACGTCCACACCGCCTTGTAAAATCGTGATAAGCACGCCGTCCGCACCTTTTAACGCCTTTTTACGGTCTGTTGTTGAATGCACCGTAGCGGCATATTTCCCGGCGGCTATCAACTTTTCTATGACCTTAGCAACGGACGCCAGCCGCCCTTCATGGATATCCATCAAATGGATTTCGCAATCCCGAAAAGCTTCAAAGCTCAAGATATCCCGGGCCAAAGCCGTTGTAAAACCAAGTGAACCGGCACCGATAAATGTGAATTTCTTACCCATTGCCAACATACTTCCTCTCAATTAATTATATAAGGATAAATCCATTGGGAGCGCGGGCGTCCCGCCCGCAAATCATTAATACGGATACACCGTAACCCCTTGCACCACCCGGTTTACAAGGCCCTTAGGCGAAGGGTTATCCGTCGGCACGCCAAGAGCCAGCGAAGTATGCATAGATAAAAGCTGCATAAACACCAACCCCTGCAACCCGGCGCAAACATCCGCGCCAACCTTGTAACCCTTATCCTGATAAGGAATGGTTAAATCCGCTTGTATGCCGGTTCCGTCAAACAGGGCGACGATTTTATTCCCGTCTTTTTCCTGATAAAGCTGGTTCAGCAAATCCAAATCATATTGAGCCGTGAAAGGTACATTCGATATAAAATGTACTGTCAATGTTTTGGGGTTCAAAACGGTCTTAGGCCCATGGCGGAACTCTGTAGAACCGTTATACCCGGCGGCAACCGCGCCGTTGGTCAGCTCCATCATTTTAAGCGCTCCCTCGCGCGCTAAGGCTGTAAAGGGGCCGCTGCCCAAGTACCAAGCCCGCTCAAAACCCCATCCCGCGCAAAGATTTGCTTTTTCAGATATAACCGGGCCGGCCTCTTCCATATAATCCGCAAGCCTGGCGATATCCGCACAGATTTCGTCGATTTTGCCCGCGTTGAACAAAGCGAAGCCCGCCAAAGTCATACAGGATACGCTGCTGGTCATTGCGAAGCCCTTGTCGTTGGTTCCCTCAGGCATAACTAAAACCAGGCTCTTGCCTGATTCGCGCGTTGTTACGGCAAGTTTGCTGGTACCGTCGCAAACAATGGCAACTTCAAAAAGATTTTTAATGATCTTCCGAGCATAACGCACGGCCCCATCCGATTCCGGGCTGTTGCCGGAACGGGCGAAAGAAATAAGCATAGTGGGTTTATCCGCCAAAAACGCATTCGGCGCGGAGACGATATCCGTAGTATGTATGGCTTCACATAAAATCCCGGCGCTTTGTGCCGCAAAGCCCGCCACCGCCTGCCCCACAAAACCGGAGCTTCCCGCGCCGGTCAAAATGATACGCACATCGCTCAAAGAGCCGATTGAGGTAATAAAATCATTTATTCTTTCCTTATTCTCCTGTAAAACCATACACAAATCGCGCCATTTCTGCGGTTGGTGGGCGATTTCGCGGGCGGTGTGGATACAGTTCCTGTCTTCAAAATATTCTTGCTTCAACATGTAAAACATTTCAAGTGTGTTCATTTTATGTCTCCTTAATCAAACGCATTATATTCTCTGAATAAAATTTCCTTAATACCTCATCCGGCAGGCCCAGGCCATAGATATTCCAGCGGCCCTGACCCCAGCCCCAGCTTCGTATGGGGCGGAAATACTCGTCATAAGTCTCGAAAAAGCGGTAATGGTCGGCGTAGAAGCCTTGGGTTTCATTTCCTTCCGCCCCAAAACCGTAATCCGTGCCAAATATGATTCTGTCCTTATATTTCAAGAAAAACGCCCGAGCCGTATATGGCTGCCAGCCCAAGAGGTTGTTGCGCGCCGCCGTGTCTATGTACATATTGGGGTGTTTGTCAAGCTGAGCGCCCACCCAAGCCACGGCTTACGCATGAAAACTTATAAACCAGCCGAAAGAATGACATCAGCCATAAAATCGGCATCATACTGACATTTGCGCCGTTTACGAGCAAGGCTCATTTTTGTTGTTGTCGGGAAAAC
>Ga0123353_10001872_pt1 | contig 25868 bp, 18 predicted proteins | sample TergutLab28metaG_3_FD_92763 | JGI IMG/M metagenome (GOLD analysis project Ga0123353, IMG submission 92763) | Labiotermes labralis P3 segment gut microbial communities from Petit-Saut dam, French Guiana - Lab288 P3 | ecosystem: Host-associated > Arthropoda: Insects > Digestive system > Gut ...
AACACGGTCGAATACTACCATCAAGCTAAAATTGCGTGGGAAAACGAATCGTGCCGGATCAAGAAAAACATGGCTCAGGTATACTGATGGATATTGTTCGCCCCAAAACACTGAACACGGTCGTTTTGTGATAGATGTTTGAATTGAATATGTGTATAATGTGAAGTATAGATAATTAAGCTATCTAGTACTGTGCGCCACAGTCACTGGGTACCCATGGGGAAGTGGGGACTATCATGAACTTCACAATACGCCACGCTCTACGCTTGCTGGCACTGAGTCTGCTGCTCTGTGTCTTTGCCGCAGGACTCGCACCCCTGCAAGCACAGGCAGCAATAACAATCTCTTATCTTGATCTGGTAGGTAAGTCGAACGATTCAAGTAAATTATCGTCAGAACGCTGGGAATGGAGTGCCACCACATCTACGCTCAAGCTCCATGAAGGATTCGACCTAGTAGACACTTCAAATTGGGGGATTCGTGTACCCCCAGGAAGCACTATTGAAGTATTGGGAAATGCGTCGGTAAGGAGTACAACCAGCGTCGGCATTGGTGTTCTGGGTAGCGGCAAACTAACTATTATGGGACCCGGCACCCTGACAGTTTCATCCGGCGCCCCCTCTCTGCTTTCCACTGATGATCTCACTGTTAACGGCGGCGTAACCGTGAAGGTGCGCGCTGATGAAGGCAGTTATGCGGAAACTGCTCTCGAAGCTTCTGCAGGGAAAATAATTATTGATAATGCCACCGTTGAGATAGCGGGTGCGCAGACGGGCATGAAAAGCTCTTCCGACATATTAATTCGAAATGATGCTACGGTCTCTGTGTGGGTTTCAATACTACCTAAGCCAGTCGGCATGAGTGCTGTCGGAAGTGTCGAAGTTGACAATGCTCAACTGAAAGTGACCTCGTTCGGACGTGGAATACAGGCTGGGGCTCAGGTTAAAATTGCCGGGAGCTCTTACCTTAGCCTAAGAGCTGCAGCAGATGACTATGGCATAAGTTCAAGCAGCTTTCTCATGACTGACGGAGTTCTCGATATGAGCGAAAGTGACTTTGGAATTTCTTGCTTCGGCACTATAGAGTTCAGCGGAGGAATTGCTTCTGTTAAGGCTCGGCGTGTATCTGTGTCAGGGTTCTCTGTGGTCTTTTCGGGGGGTCGCACCAGTCTGCAGGCAACGGCTTCAAATGGGTTTGTCGTTCTTGCAAATAATATTAAAAGTGCGGGGTCCTTAGTTTATGCCCTCGTTGGGCAAACTCCAACACAAATTGCAAGTGTGGTGCCTTTTGAGCTCGGTTTCACCTTTCGCGATCCTGCACAGCCAACTCAACCCTTGCGAAATGCGGTGATTGATCGGGCGGTGACGGTGCAGGCTCAGAGCTTTGGCAACGGGACCGCACGTACCAGCCACAGCTCGACCATTGCGGGCATGCCCGTAACGCTTTCGGTCACACCTAACGCAGGCTACCGTCATGTCAGTTGGCATACGGCAAAAGGTGGGGTAACGGTCAGTAATAACCGTTTCATCATGCCACCTGCTGACGTCATAGTTATAGCAAAATTTGACCCAAAAACCCAACCTGCAGCAGCACATCTGCAAAGAAATGTGACCAGCATGCCCTTCAACAACTCACAAAGAGCTGTCAGTGTTTCCGCTAGACCAGGTGTCGTAGGCATGGGCAATGCGACTGTCCATTACCAGGGAACGAAGGGCACGCGCTACGCACGCACTACCACGCGCCCCCGTCATATTGGCACCTACATCGTTAGCGTCAACTTGACGGAAGGCACGCACTTCCACGCCCGCAACAACCTGCCTCTGGGCGAGTTCAAGATTGTTCCTGCAGGCAACCGCGTCACGCGCCTCACCGCTGGCAGAAGATCTGTCCGCGTAACTTGGTCACGCGTCTCCAACGCCCACGCCATTACGCGCTATCAAGTACGCGTTCGCGAGCTAGGAGCAAAGAACTGGCGACCCGTCAGAACGCTGCCCGCGCGTGCCAACAACACGAACATCACCGGCCTCAAACGCGGCAAGCGCTACCAGGTGCAGACCCGCAGCTTCAAGACAGTGGGCGGCTTGCGCCACTACAGTGCTTGGAGCCCCATTCGCCTCAGTGCTCGAGTGAGGTAGGAAAAGAAGGTCAAGGGTGAAGCACAGTAAAAGTAATAATTGTGTGAAAGTTATGAAAATAGTGTTATCATAATGTGTATATATCACTCGTGATGGGGAAGTCACGGGTGTAAAGCAAGTGACCTGGGGGAAGAATCGCCATATGACGCAGGAAAAGAAAAAGTCATTGCGCCACAGCGTCGTATCTGCCTGCCTGCTTGCAGGCTTGCTCTTGCTGCTTTCGGCTCATGCCGCAGCAATAGCAGCAGCTGCCCCCTTGATGCTTGATCCGCAACCGGTGCGCGCCATACCACCGCGGGTTCAAGGGTCTCAAGGCGACACCAGCAACAGCGTCAATACTGACATGAATGGACAGATGGGTTTCTCCGCCATGAGTTCAGAACTGACCGCAGACGGCGAGACTCTGTGGAACATGGGGGCCTTTGTGGCGGCGCCAACGATGGTCAACGACAAGCTGGCGAACAGCGCGCACGGGGGCTATGTCAGTACGACGCGCAACTGTTCCGTCTGTCACTCGACCTATCGCAGTCCGATGATTCCGGTTGATGGTAGCAGTCCTGCGGCGACGGCCGCAAGTATCAGTGAGGCGACCAAATTGCTGCCGCGCAGTCTGTATGTGAACAATGCTGACTACACCTGTTTTGGCTGCCACAGTGCTTACAGCGCGCAGGCCTCGAGCATCATTGTCGAGTGGGGTAAGCCTCACGGGCCGCACGGGCTCGACATGGTCTGTCATACCTGTCATCGGGGCACGCTGCACGGACAAAAGATTTCAGATTTCCATGTGATGAATATGTTCATGCTGGGCGCGGGGTCAGATGCGCAGATACACACGGACTTGTCGAAGCTTGCGCGCGGGCCCAATGCGTCCCTGTGGGTTCCGGGCGAGCTGACGGGTGGGGCGAACCTGAACCCGTCTGACGGTGCCGGCTCGACCCTAGGCAATACCTGGTGGCTGGACGGCGGTGCTGCGCACAATGCGGGCGTCGCGGTCGAGCGCGCCATTCAGATTGGTGGCCTGCCAGGCGAACAAGGTGGCGGCGAAGCCCTGGTCAATGCCTGCCAGTACGCTGCAGCGCGCGGCCTTGCGACCAGCTACACCTGTGGTCAGGAAGGCTGCCACACGAATTCGGTGCTTGCCAACATGCAGTGGGGCGTTGGCTTCATGCGTGACCTCGATGCGACCGGTAGCCCTGACACGGGGGCTGGCGGGATGGCGACCGGTCATGCCCTGCCGTTGATTGGTCGCGTTGCTGGTAGCTACAACGGTGCTAATGCACCGCGCCCGGTGGCCTGCGGTCCGTGCCATGTGGGCACACCTGCTGGTTTCCCAACTGACAAATTTTATGTTTCGCGCCTGGCCTATGGCTGCGACCAATGCCATGACATGGTGGGTGTCGCCACCAACAGCACGGCCTGGCCCCATGGCAACCGCAACATCCTGGTCTACGAATGGGTGGAAGGCCCCGGTCGCACTCAGACGCGAGTCGAGTCGCGCATCATGGGCAACAACCTGTGGATGTATGGCGGCAGTATCGCCAGGCGGGGGAGTGCGCCCTTTGATGAATCACGCCCAGAGGCTAATAGGCCAGCGGCTAATGCGGCCTTTGGCCAGCATGACAGCTTCGCGCGCCTAGATTGGCGTGTTATCCGTCGCAACACCAGCGGGGAGACCCCATCAGTGACAGCAGCCTTGGTCACAGCTCAGGCAGGTCGGGTGGCTGATCGTGCGGCGGGCAGTATCGACTACAACATTGGCGGCATTGACGGTGCCTGTCTGAAGTGTCACGTGCCGATAGACAAAGAATCTATGGATGCAAAGGGCTCAAGTGCCGCCGCTGCCCTGATGCACGAATTCGATTTCAAGATTACGGACAAATACCGCACGGGTTCACAGCGCATGTTCCTATATCGCTAGTTCGCCTACTGTCGTCTTAATTTCTATATAATGTAAGACTGTCATAGATGGACGCTCTCCGCCTGAAAAAGGTTCTAGTCAGTGCTGCGTTCCGTATTCCTAATCAGATGAAAGTTGAGAAAACATGGCCTGTAAACGTTCGAGTTATTACTTGACGACCCCGATATATTACGTGAACGATGTGCCGCATTTGGGTACGGCTTATACGACGATTGCCGCTGATGTGATGGCGCGTTACCGGCGCATGCAGGGTCATGATGTGCGCTTTTTGACGGGTCTGGATGAGCATGGTCAAAAGGTAGAGCAGGCGGCGGTGGCTGCGGGGATGACTCCGCAAGCCTGGGTCGATAAGCTGGCACCGGCCTTCAAGGAGACCTGGGATCTGCTTGACATTAACTATGACATTTTCATGCGCACGACCAGTGACGAGCATCGTCGCAGCGTGCAGGCCTTGGCGCGTCGCCTCTATGAAAACGGCGACATTTATGCCGGCAACTATGAGGGTTGGTACTGCGTGCCCGATGAGACCTACTGGACTGACTCAGAACTCGCAGACGACCAGGAGGTCTCAGGAGACGAAGGCGAAATAAAAATACCCAGCTGCCCGCAGTGTAATCGCCCCCTGACCTATGTGCGCGAAAAGAACTGGTTTTTCCGCCTATCAAAATACACCGATTTCCTGATCAATCACTATGAAAAGGACCCCGGAGCCATGGGTCCAGATACCCGCCGCAACGAAGTCTTGAGCTTTTTGCGCGGCGGCCTGAACGACCTGTCGATTTCGCGTGCGAACGTCAGCTGGGGTATCCCCTTGCCCTGGACCGAGGAAGGCGACGACCCGCAGACCATGTATGTCTGGTTTGACGCGCTGATCAACTACATCACTGCCGTTGGCTTTGGGGCCTGCGAAGACGGTGCCGACGAAGCCTGCACGCGCGAGTTCACCTATCGCTGGCCGGCACAGGTGCACTTTGTGGGCAAGGACATCATTCGCTTCCACTGCATCATCTGGCCTGCCATGTTGCACGCCGCAGGCCTCGCCCTGCCAAAGACCGTGTTTGCCCACGGCTTCCTGCTGACCAAGGGCGAAAAAATGAGCAAGTCAAAAGGCAACGCCGTCACCCCGGCACAGCTGGTCGAACGCTTTGGCGTCGACGGCTACCGCTACTATTTCATGCGCGACGTCGTCTTTGGACAGGACGGCAGCATCAGCGACGAAGCCATGGTGCAGCGCTTCAACGGCGACCTCGCAAACGACTGGGGCAACCTCTGTAGCCGCCTCTTTTCCATGGTGGGCAAATACTGCGGGGGAGTAGTCCCATCTTACGTGGGCGACATTGCAGCTGACGGCGCAGAAGGTGCCGTCTTGCGCGACATCACTGCTGGTCTGGGTGCACGTGTCGAGGATGCCTATGACCGCTTCGATTACAGCGGTGCTTTGAGCGCGGTGTGGGAACTGGTTCGTGCGGCCAATCGCTATCTGGAAGAGTCTGCCCCCTGGGGTCTGGCAAAAGACCCAGATGCGGCAGACCAGCTGGGCAATGTGCTGTATTCTGCACTTGAAGCCGTGCGTGTGATTGCGCTGTACACGGCTCCCGTGATGCCTGCGACCTCTGATGAGGTTATGGCGCGCATGGGATGCAGTCCTGCTACGACGAGCATTGATCTTGAGGCTTGTGCGAAGTGGGGATTGCTAGAGGCGGGTAATGTTGTCGAAAAAGGCGAACCATTATTCCTTCGTTTGGAAGTCGAGAAAGAACAATGAGCTCACTAGACTTTGTTGCCTATAAGGGTAAAAAGAAGATAGCTGAAGTTCAAGCAATTCCTGATCTGCAGGGTGCGCCGCTTATTGAAACGCACGCGCATCTAGACATGCTTGAAGACCCGTCGCTTGCGCTTGCCCGTGCAGCAGTTGTCGGTATAAGCACCGTGCTAACCTTGACGAACCTCGTCGAGGGCGCACAGGCCACCTATGAGATGTTGGATGTCTGGCGCGAAGGTGCGCAAAATATTTTAGACAATGCCCACGTAGGACCTGCCGTGCACTTGCCTGACACCTACATCATCACCGGTGTCCACCCGCACAATGCACGCTTGTGGACTGAAGCCGTCGAAGCAGACCTTCGCCGTTTTGCAAAAGACCCACGCACGGTGGGCATTGGCGAGGCTGGTCTCGACTACTACTATGATCACTCGCCACGTGAGGTCCAGCGTGAGGTCTTTGCCCGCAAGCTCGAGCTTGCAAGCGAACTGGACCTGCCGGTCGTCGTGCACTTGCGCGATGCCCACGAAGACGGCTTGCGTATCATGCAAGAGGTCGGCGTACCGGCTGCTGGCGCCATCTTGCACTGCTTTAACAAGGACCTCGAGCTGGCGCAGCCCTTCATCGACCTGGGTTGTAACCTGGGCTTTGGGGGACCGGTGACTTTCAAGAACGCCACAGATGTCAAGACGGCTGCGCGCAATGCACCCACGGGACGCTTTGTCGTAGAAACAGACTGCCCCTTTATGGCACCGCAGCCCTTCCGCGGGCAAAAGTGCGAACCGGCACACACCCTGTGGGTCGCGCAAGAGGTCGCCCGCCTGCGCGAAGTGACGCTGCCTGTGCTTGCTCGCGAGACCACCGCTACGGCACGCAGCATCTTCAAGCTGCCGGTCGCCGTCGACGCGGACGCGGCCTAGTCGGCCACGAGCCACGAGTCTCGAGCCAGCTACCCGACATGAGACAGCCAGCCAGCATGCAGCAGATGCCAAAAAAAGTCGTCATCATCCAGGGCTCACCCCGTCGCCGCGGCAATTCAGCGCTTCTAGCTGATACTCTTGCCACCGGTATAGAGGCGGCCTTTGGACCAGACTCTGCAAGCCACGTGCAGATTGAGATACGCGACGTGGCTCAGATGAAAATCGCCCCTTGTCGCGGCTGCAATGTCTGCCTTGACCTGAATGACTGCGTGATTGACGATAGCTTTGAAGAATTAATGGCAGCGGTAGAAGGCTGCGACCTGCTGATATGGTCTAACCCCATCTTTTTCGGAGCCATCCCGTCGCAGGCAAAGGCGATAGTTGACCGTTTCCAACTGCTGTGGGCTCGTAATGTCCGCGCAGGTCGCCCCAAAGGCTTTGCGGCAGACCGCAGCAGGCCCGCCCTGGCGCTCTTTGTCGCTACCCACGATGACATCCATGCCTCAGAGCGCAAAAACGCCGCAGCGACGACACCCTTGCGCTACATGACGCAGGTGGCAGGTTTCACCCTGCAGGGGCAGCACGCCTTCGTGGGCCCTGAAAAGCCCGGCGACATCCTGCAGCCCGCCTACCAACAGCAGATTGACGCCGCCATCCAGGATGCAGTCGCCTTGCTGAAACTCGAGCAGGCCTAGCATGCATTCGCCCCTCGCGACACCCAAGGCAACCATCGAGACCCTGCAGGCCTTTGGCCTCTACACGAAAAAACGCCTGGGACAACACTTTCTGATAGACGACAACGTCATCGGGCGCATCCTCGAGGCAGCAGATCTGGCGGAGTCTGACCATATACTGGAGATCGGCCCGGGCATTGGCGTTTTGACAGTTGCGCTCTTGCAGCAGCTGGAGCAGCTTGCAGGTGCCGGCAAGGTGCTGGCGCTGGAATACGACCAGCAGCTGATAGAGGTACTAGAAAGTACGACACAAAGTGAGCATCCCCCATCCTTCCTGAGCGTAGCGAAGGATCTTGCACTTGACGCGGGGTCTCACCCCTACATTCCGAGTGAGCATCCCCGCTTGACGATACTGAATGAGGACGCCCTAAACATCCCGCAGCTCGAAGTTTTGCAGGAATTTGCACCCACGAAACTGGTCGCAAACTTGCCCTATCAGGTTGCAGCTACCAACGTGCTTGATTGTTTCGAGTACCTGCCCAGCATGCGGCAAGCTACGGTCATGGTGCAACGCGAGGTGGCACAGCGCATGGCAGCAGGTCCTGGCACAAAGGTCTACGGTGCCTACAGCGCAAAGCTGCAGCTGTTGGCAGATCCCGTGGACATCTTTGCGGTATCCCGCAATAGTTTTCTGCCACCCCCACGGGTGGATTCCAGTGTCATCACTTTGAGGCGCCGTGACGAAGCAGACCTTTTGGTAACTGACATCGAACACTATCGTCGGGTGGCGGCAGTCATAGATGCCTGCTTTGCCCAGCGTAGAAAGACAATCTATAACAATCTGCGCTCAAAGGAGAATTCTGCTGGAATAATGGACGCACTCCGCCAGGCAGATATCGACCCTCAAGTCCGTGCTGAAATGCTGGCTCCTTGTGACTTTGTAAGGCTGGAGTCTTTTCTTTAGTCGATGACCTGCGTCAGCAGTTCTTGCGTGACTTGGTGTCCGACGGCGTAGAATTGGATTTCTGCGGGCTCGGGGTGAAGGCGCATTATTGCTGGGGCGAAGGTTGTGGGTCCGAGGAATGAAAAGAAGACGACGGCGGCAATAATGAGGTAGCGCAAGGCGAGGTGTTTTCTGCTGCACTTTTCGAATTGATCCATGGTGATGCTACCTTCGTGTTGGGCGGTCTTCGTGGTCGAGGTTTTCGATTATACGCATTAATTCATGGCTTGTACATAAGTTGATTACAAAAACACCAAAAAACAATAAAAATATGCCAAATGCTGCTTGACAGGTAGTATTTGAGGTCATTATACTAGTAAGTCCGCAAAATCTTCACAATGTTTTCATTGTTGCATCAAATACAAATCAGGAACCCGAGGAAAGTCCATCTGTTTAGGCTGACACCTGCCGTCCCCCAAAGGAGATCAGTATGAAGAGAGTAATCAACACGCGTGTCACGGTGCTGGTGCTGACTGCACTTGTTTCTCTGTGTGTCCTGCCAGGACTCGCAGGCGCCGCAAGCACAAGCCCCAGTATATCTGCGGGTGGCAGTTTCTCACTGGCTATCGACAATGAGGGCAAGCTCTGGGCCTGGGGTCAGAACGTTGATGGCCAACTAGGCGATGGTACGAAAGTCGATAAATCTCTGCCAACTCCCATTGCTGAGGGTATTACTTGGAAAGCTGTTGCGGCGGGATCAACTCATAGCGTCGGAATTGATACAGAGGGTAGGCTTTATACTTGGGGCGAAGACAACTGGGGATCTTTGGGTAACGGAAGCAAAGGCGGCAAAAGTGTATCTGTACCTACACAAATCAGCCAAGCACATAATTGGACGAAGGTAACCGCTGGTTATAAATTTGGTCATGCTATTAATGATGCCGGTGAACTCTGGGGCTGGGGTAACAATTATGGTGCCGGAATTGTCGGAATTGGTAATGCGAGTGACGACGTCTATGTACCAACCCGAATTGGAAATCGGAGCGATTGGCTTGACGTATCAGACGGCAATGAATTCACTGTTGGTCTTACCGCAGACGGAAAGCTGTACGCCTGGGGAAAAGGTGGTAAAGGGCAGACGGGTCCAATCCTAACTGACAAGATTGCTCCAGCTCAAATTGGCAGCGACACTGACTGGACAGCTATCTCAGCGGCAGGTGACAGTGCCCTAGCATTGAATTCACGTGGGGAGCTCTATGCTTGGGGATCAAATCACAAGGGTCAGCTAGCTGTGGGCAAAGTATCTCCGTCTAGCAGCTATGTGACTGAGCCTGCACGGGTTGCAAGCGAGCTTAACATAAAGTGGGAAAAAATAGCTGCTGGTGGTGAATTCTTCACAGCCCTAGATGTTCAAGGAAATATCTATACTTGGGGTGTAAATGACGCGGCTCCAATAGAAGGTTCAGAGCCAGTAGGCCGCTTGGGCAACGGCACCAACAATGATGTTATGACTCCAACCCGCATTTCTGCAGCAGGAAACTGGACAGAGATTAGCACAGGTACCTATTTTGTCATAGCCCTTAATGCCCGTGGCGAGCTATTCAGCTGGGGCGTGAACTCATTTGGTCAGCTGGGCCTGGGAACTGCAGGAAAGGGTACAAATCAACTGAGTCCTGTTCGAGCCGCACAGAATGTTTCTTGGAATGGTAGCTTTCCTTTTATTATCGACTTCCATCCTGGTGCTGACGAGCTTGAGATCATGAGCTTTACGGTGCAGCCGGGTGAATCTTTGGGCGGATTGCCAAAGATTGAGCGCAAGGGCTTTGTGTTTGAAGGTTGGTTCGAGGATGAGGCTTTCACACGGGAAGTAAAGCCTGACACTATGCCAACTGGACATTCAAGTTATTTCGCAAAGTGGGAGGCTGATGTTGCGGAAGATGTCCCTGCGCCACCAAAACCTATAGTGCCTGCGCCAGTGCCTGCGCCCGTTGTGGTTAAGCCTGCGCCAAAGCTTTCAAGCAATGCCAACTTGAAGGATATTAAGGCAAGTGCAGGCAGTCTGAATGCAAAGGTTAATCCTGCGACGACTTCATATGTCCTGCAGCTGAACAGCTATCAGGCGTCGGTCGTGCTGACACCCATCAAGGCAGATGCCATGGCAAAGCTGCAGCTCAAGCAGAATGGTAAGTGGGTCAATGCAAGCTCAGCTAGCATCAAGGTGGCCCAGGGTAAAAGCACGAAAGTTGAATTTCGTGTTGTCGCCCAGGATGGAAAGACAGTAAAGGCTTATACGGTGACAGTGAAGCGTTATAAGCCAGCACCAAAGGTCAAAAATACCTCTACTGCTACGGCAGCGACTGCCAGCACGGCAAGCACCACAGCGAAAAAGGCGACAGTTGCAAAAAAGAAAGCCGTCGCTAAAAAGGCGACGGCGAAAAAAGCAGCAAAGCCTGCTGCGCAGACGCAGGCAGCTGTGAAGTCAAAGACGGTCTATCTGGGACAGCCTGTAGCTTTCTAGAAATAAAGAATAATGGGTGATCGCCACAGTATGATCGCCACAGAGAAAAGGGCCGTTAGGCCCTTTTCTCAATTGTCAAACAATTGTTGCGAGTAGTATCGGCACAATGTAAGGCAGTTTCGACTACTAATTAGCTCCTTGCATACAATTAGATTGCGGCTCGGGGGCCGCAATGACGGTGCTGTGGCAAACACGAAGCTTGGACGCACTCTATGTCAGAAGCTCTGCAGAGCGAGCCTTCTTTGCAAGGTCCTTGTCAAAAGTCCACAAGGGGGTCGCATTCATGAAGGAGGCACTTGAGGCCATGTAGCAATCTGCGTATGACAGAGATTTGTGCTCGCCATAGAGTTCGAGTGTGAGAGCGGTAAGCTCCTCGTTGCAGTTAATGGACGAAATGCCCAAGAGGGTCGCAACAATGTAGCTTACTTCGCTTCTGCTGTGTAGGTAGTGGGTTTCTAGAGCATAGACGAACTCGAATAGGGTGACATCTGAGACGTAGAAGCGGCCTCCGCTATCTAGCACTAAATCTTTTGCGAGCTTGTGCTGCACGGGAAGCTCTTCCTTGTATATTAGTCTTAGCAGTACATTTGTGTCCAAAGATTGAGAGATCATAGGCGAGGCTCTCTCTGGTTAAAAAGGGCTCGTGTGTCAGTCAGGGGTTCAATCCCTGGCTTCTTCCAGGAGCTTATCAATTCGAGGGCTTCGTCAAAGGTGTCGGCACGCTTGATAGTGATCTCATTGCTGCCTTCATCTAGTCGGGCCACAACCTGGTCTCCTGGCTTTATTTCGAGCTTCTTTCTCCAAGCGGCAGGTATAACTAATTGACCTTTGTTAGATAAGGTTAGAGTTGTCATATGAACCCCTTTCGTACAACATTTGCCTAATTGTTCTACTTCATTATAACATCCTACATTATGGAATTTTTTCCTATAGAAGAGCTTTGCGATAGCATGGACGCACTCCGCCAGCGTGGACTGAAAAGAGGGGATGGCATTGTTCGCCGTTATTAGTTAAAATATTTGAACCATTAACGGACAAGAAGCTATTTCGAGGAGTATTGATGACAAGCATCTTTTCACTGACGGGCAAAACTGCCCTGGTTACCGGAGCCGCTACGGGCATTGGGCGTGCGATTGCGCTTGACATGGCGACAGCGGGTGCCGACATTGCGCTGAACCACTATGGCACGCCTGAGGCCGCCGCAGAAGTGCGCGAGCTGATCGAGGGCTTGGGTAGGCGCTGCGAGGTTTATGACTGCGATGTCGCAAGCTACGACGCCTGCAAGCAGATGGCCGCAGATGTCTTAGGCGACTTTGGTCGACTTGATATTTTGGTTAATAATGCAGGCATTGCGCGAGACAATCCGCTGCTGCGTATCAGCGAGACAGATTACGATGAAGTCATGGACGTCAACTTGAAGAGCGCCTTTAGCTTAACGAAGCACTTCTATTCTCATTTCATGAAAAACCGCGCGGGGTCGATTATCAACATTGCCAGCGTCTGTGGTTTGAATGGCTGGGTCTGGCAGACAAACTATGCAGCCTCTAAAGGTGGCATGATTGCGCTGACGAAGACGACGGCTAAAGAGCTCGCGGGTAGAGGCATTACCTGCAATGCGATCTGCCCGGGCTTTATCGCCACGAACATGACGGCGAAGCTGAAGGGCGAGAAGCGTGAGGACTTTGCTGCCGCCATTCCTGCGCGTCGTGAGGGCAAGCCTGAAGATGTGTCTGCCTTGGCCGTCTTTTTGGCAAGCGATGGTGCGCGCTATATCACGGGTGAAACGATTCGTGTCGACGGTGGCCTGTGTATCTAGGGATGGGATTAGAATAGTGGCGGAGGGGGTGGGATTCGCGTGTATTGCTGCGCAATCCACGGGGACCTCGCTAGCGCTCGGCCGCAAATGCTCCTAAGGTCGCATTTGCCCCTCTCGGGTTCGAATCTGTGAAATATATAAAAAGCTGGCGGAGGGGGTGGGATTCGAACCCACGAACGGGGTAAACCGTTGCTGGTTTTCAAGACCAGTGCATTCAGCCGGACTCTGCCACCCCTCCGCATATTGATGTGAATGCGAGCAAGCTCAAGCTTTCACAAGTAATGTATTCTACACAGCATTGTTGGCAAATACAAGTATCAAATTAAGGTCAAGGGCGAGACCCCGCGTCGGAGCGCGGGGTGACGAGGGTGGGTCAAATGTGAGACCCCGGCTCGGAGGCCGGGGTGACAGGTGGAGGGCTAGGGGGCCTTGTCGTGGGCGCGTTGTGCCATGTACTCTTGCGAGTTAAAGGCCTCATCACCCTTTGCGGGCTTGACTAGGCGGTAGCTGCCGTCTGCTTTTAGCTCCCAGGCTTTAGCCGTATCGCGTAGCTGCACCATCAAAATGTCGAGGATCTCTGCCTTTGCGTCCTTGTCCAAAATGGGGCAGGCGATCTCGATTCGGCGCTCGGTATTGCGCGTCATCAAATCAGCTGAAGACATATAGACTTTTTCTTCGCCTTCGGCGCCAAAGCAGTAGACACGAATGTGCTCGAGGTAACGACCGACAATGCTGATTACCCTGATGTTATCGGTGTATCCTTTGACGCCTGGCAGCAGGCAGCAGACACCACGGACTATCAAAATGACCTCAACACCATCTTGCGAGGCCGCACTCAGGGCTTTCATGATCTTCTTATCAGACAGCGAATTACACTTGAAGAGGATGCGGGCAGGCTTGCCGGCAAGCGCCTTCTTGCGCTCTGCTTTGATGAAGTCGAGGAGCGTGCTCTTCAGAGTCGTTGGGGCAACGGCCATTTCTGAATAATCAGAACTGGGTTCCCCCAGTAGGAGACTATTAAACAGAAGGGCCGCATCTGCGGTAATACCCTTGTCTGCCGTAAAGAGGTTGAGGTCGGTGTAAATGCGCGCCGTCAGCTCGTTGTAGTTGCCCGTTGAGATCTGGGCAATGTGCTTGATCTCACCCTTTGACTTTTTGGTGATGAGGCAAATCTTTGCATGAACCTTGTAGGCAGGTAGGCCGTAGATGACGCGACATCCGGCGTCCTCTAAGCGTTGAGCCCATTCGATATTGTTCTTTTCGTCAAAGCGTGCGCGCAGCTCGAGCACCACGATGACTTCCTTGCCGTTTTCTGCCGCCGTCATCAGCAGCTGTGCAAGCTGCGAGTGAGCACCAATGCGGTACAAAGTAATCTTGATCGAATGTACATCGGGAGACTCTGCTGCTTCGCGAATCAGTGCGAAAAAAGTCGACATGCTCTCGTAGGGGTAGGTAACCAAGAGGTCCTTTTCTTCGACCAGTTTGATGACCTTTCTTTTCTGCTTTGGTGAAAGTGATTCTGCCGGGATGCGCGCAGGCCACACCAGAGGGTCACGAGATTCCTTGCTGAGCAAGCCAGACACAGAATTAATCGAAGAAAAGTCGAGCGGCGCATGAGAGAAAAAGACCGAGCTGTCATCGAGCTTCAGTTTCTCGCACAAAAAGTTTTGCAGGGTGGGGCAGAGGCTTGTGCCATTGACCTCAAGGCGTACCGGCGCAAGTCGCTGTCGCCTCTTGATGAGTTCCTTCATGTGTTTGCGGAAATCTACGGACTCGTCTTCATCTGCCCACTTGTCTTCATCAAGGGTGATGTCAGCGTTGCGCGTTACGGCCAAGGCGACCTTTTCACTTATGGATTGCGTGCTAAAGACCTGATTCACATGATGCAAAATAATGTCTTCCAGCAATACTATGCGCAGACCATCGCCCGGGATAACGACCAGGCGATCGATGTTGTTGGGCACGGGGATGATGCCAAAGCGATCGCGATTCTTGCGCTTTATGATGCAGGCAACGTGAATCTGTTTGTTCGTCAGGTGGGGGAAGGGGTGGTTAGCACCGATGATCTGCGGTGACAAAAGAGGTGCGATGTTTTGTTCAAAGTGAGTCGTCAGTGCCTTGACCTCATCACTGCTTAGTTCAGAAATCTGGCAGAAATGGACGCCCTCCGCCGCTAAATCTGCAACGACCGAATCATAGGCCTGGCCCATCAGCTGGTAGTGCGGCTTTGTGGCCGATAGTATTTCGTCGATTTGTTCCTGGGCGTTCATGCCGGTGCGGCCGTCGACGTAGGGCTCGTCTAAGACGACGTGGTCTGTTAGTGAGCCGACGCGAATCATGAAAAACTCGTCGAGGTTGTTGGCGAAAATCGATATGTAGCGAAGGCGTTCGAGCAGCGGGACCTCTGCGCGGGTGGCCTCGAGCAGCACGCGTTCGTTAAAGCGTAGCCAGGAGAGCTCGCGGTTTTGCATGTAGTTGCGGTGCTTGAGGCAGACTTTTGACATGGATGATTCCTCTTCTAGTTCGAGTCTAGTACGACGTCTGGGCGGCGGATGACCCGCTCGAGCAGGTAACCTTCGCGCAGACCGTAGCTGCTAACCAGTAAACTTTGGACTTCGAAGCGCTTGACGGCTTCGTTTAGTATGAGCATGCCGGGCAAGATGGTCAGGGTACGTTCGGGTAGCCACTGGACAACTATCTGAAAGAGCTTTTTGTCGCCGCTTGCCAGCAGTTTGACCAGTTCGTCTAAGTGGGCTGTTTCGAGCAGCTCACATTCTTTGGGCAGGTCAAAGTATTTTCTCATGAGTTTTGCTGATGCGCGCGCGGTGCCGCCAACCCCGAGCATGAGCGGCGTTTTTTTCTTTTCCCAGGTGAAGCTGTCGAACTGTTTGCCGATTTCGATTTTGAGCTTGCGTAGTTCTTCTTTGTTAGGGGGCAGGTGGCTGACGTTGTTCATAAAGAGGTTCAGGCTGCCGATGGGCAGGCTGATGGCGTTGATTTGTTTGTCGCGCTTGAACTCGAGGATTTCGGTGCTAGCGCCACCAATGTCGAGGTAGATGCCGCGTTTACTTTCAGGTGGCAGGCTGTGTGACGCGCCGGCAAAGCCCAATAGCGCCTCTTCTTCACCTGCTAGTATTAGTGGCTTGATACCCGTCTCTGCTTTGAGGATTTTCAGCACCTTTGCGCGATTGTTGACGCCGCGCAGTGATGCCGTAGCAAAGACGTGGATGTTTTCTTCGTCGACGAAGCGGCGTGCGATGCGCAAGAAATCACCCAGGGCCTTTGTGGCTTTACGGGTGCCGTTAGAACTGAGATCGCCATCTTTGACGTAGCGCGCAAGCCCGATGGCCTCCTTTTGGCGCAGCATGATGGACAGCTTGTTTTTCTCGAAGCGATAAATCGCGAGACGAAAAGAATTCGATCCCATGTCGACTACCGCATACTTCACTTTTTGAATACCTCCCCCAGTATGGACCCCTCCTCCAAAAAAAGTTGCACAGAGTGGGTGCAGTTACTATTGTAGGATATTTTGTGAAGTAGATTTGTATTGGGAGAAAGAAAGTGGTGGCTGGAGCCGGACTTGCAGGGAGGTTTGATGGTGGCTGGAGCCGAAGGGGAGAAAAATTGATGGTGGCTGGAGCCGGACTTGAACCGGCGACACGCGGATTTTCAGTCCGCTGCTCTACCAACTGAGCTACCCAGCCATACAAAAACGAATCAAAACGCCAAATCAAGCAAAATAATGCGATAAACGTAACAAAATGGCGTTATTTGCACAAACCTTGCTTAGTGCGCTACCAATAGTATAGTAAAATTGTGAAAGCTGCAATAGCCATCTTCGCGCAATTGTGCGGCGATGAAGGCAGACCCGCGAAATGCCGTGCGACCTGCCTCGATGCGAAGCTTTAGAAGGGAACAACAATGGCACATGGATATGCTGGGATGGGTGATTACGTATCGCTCTTAATGGGTCTTGTCTGGGTGATTGGATGCATTATCCTTTTTGCAGGTGCTTACTTGCTGGGGTCGAAAAAAGGCGGGCGCGTCGCCGCTAAATACACGGCCACTATCACCTGGGTCTTTTTGGTCGGCTTCGTCTTGATCATCGGCTACGCCTACTTCATTGGCGAGGCTCAAGTCTTCTTCGAGTCCTACGGCTATCCCGTCATCATCGAAATGTTCCTGCTGGCCCTGGGCTGCGTCTGGATTATGTGGTTCATGGCGACTCAGTACGCCCGCGGCCGCATCGCGATTGACGAGCGCTTCGGCTCAAAAGAAAACTATCTGCGCGCCAAAGAAGCGGCAAAGCGTGCTGCAAAGGGCGAGGCAGTTCCTGCCGTTGCCCCTGTTTCTGCCGTTGGCGGAGCAACCCATGACCCATCACTGGCACCCCACCTTGCTGAAGGCGTGGCTGCTGCCACAGCAGTCGGCGCGGGTGTTTCAGCACTTGAACATCATCATGCCATGGATTCTGGCGTCACTAATACCATGGCCGCTATAGATCCTGCGACAGGCATGCCTGTTGGCGCTCCTGCTGCAGCACCGGTCGCGCCAGTCACACCAGTCGCGCCAGCACCGGCTGCACCCGTCTATGAACCTGCAGTCGAGCTCACACCAGCACCAGCTGCCTATGATCCTTATGCGCAAGCTCCCGCAGCTTCGGTACCTGACTATATTGCGCAGGCGATTAATCCTCAACCGGTGCCCCCGGCACCGGTAGCACCAGCTCCTGCGGCTGCACCTCTCGCGACACCTGGTCCTGATATGGTGGCACCCTTGCCCCTGGGCGCTTCTGCCCCCACTGTCATGCCTGCTAGTGATGAAGCCTGGCTGCAAGAGCTCGGTTCTGCCGCTGTTGCATCACGCGGCGTCGAACAGGCAGTGCCGGCATCCCCGCTCGGCTCATTTGCGCCAGCACCAGCTGCTCCAGCCGCGCCGGGCTACCCAGCCCCTGCAGCACCTGCTTACGTGCCCGCACCGCCTGCAGCTCAAGCTCCTGCTTACGACCCCTATACGGGTCTGCCTCAGGCACCTGCCCAGGTTCCGGCAGCAGCGCAAGCTCCGGCAGCGCCCGGCTATCCTGCACCGGCAGCACCTGCGTATGACCCCTACACCGGACTGCCACAAGCACCCGCAGCAGTACCTGCACCTGCACCGGTAGCGCCACCAGCGCCAGTCCAGCCGCCAGCTCTTGACCCACGTACGGGCATGCCCGTTTCACCTGCACCTGCACCTGCGCAAGCACCAGTGCCTGCAGCTGCACCACCAGCTTATCCGCAGGCGCAGACACCGCAGCCTGGCTACCCGCAAGCGCAGCCGCAAGCACAGCCCCCCATGCCACAAGTGCCCCAAGCACCCCAAGCACCGCAGGCTGTCTGGCCTGGTCAGACTCCTCCGCAGGCACCGCCTGCACCACCAGTACCACCTGCACCGCCCAGTCCCTACGGCTACTAAGCCTTTTGTCATTATGAGCCCGCGGGAATCGACCTGCGGGCTTTTTTACCGTCGAAAGAAGTTGATATGGAACCACTGAAAAATGTGCTCGGTCGCAAAATGTTGGTGCTTGAGGGCGCCATGGGTACGATGTTGCAGCAGGCGGGGCTCATGGGCGATGGTGCTCCTGAAGTCCTGAACCTCATCGAGCCCGAATCGATTTCGCGCATTCATAGTTTTTATCGCCTGGCTGGTGCGGACTGCGCCATCACGAATACCTTTGGCGCAAACCGGGCAAAGCTTGCCCACTACGGCGTCGCTGACATGGTCGAGCCCGTCAATCGTAAAGCAGTCGGCATCGCTCGCAAGGGCGCTGCCCCCTATGTGCTGGGCGACATGGGCCCTTCGGGTCTTGCGGGCGCCAGCTTTGATGAGCTCTACGGCATCTTTCATGAGCAGGCGTGCGCACTGGCCTCGGGCAAGCCTGATGGCTTCTTGCTGGAAACCTTTACCGACATTGCTGAAATCCGCGCAGCCATTATTGCCTGCCGCGACGCAGCCGCAGACCTGCCGATCATCGCCTTGGTGTCTTTTGGCGAGGCTGGTCGCATGGAGCTTTCAGGCACCGACCCGCAGGCAGCAGCCGTGATTTTAGAGGGCCTGGGCGTTGATGCGCTGGGCATGAACTGCGGCCTGGGTCCCGCCCAAATGGAGCCCCTGGCCGCCGCCATGCGCGCAGCAAGTCGCCTCCCCATGGTGGTGCAGCCCAATGCTGGCATGCCGACTCTGGCTTCTGACGGTTCGACCGTTTTTCCCGGCAAGCCTGAAGAGTTCAGCGCCTTTGCTGCAGCCATGCGCGACCTGGGTGTGGCAGCCGTTGGTTCCTGCTGCGGCTCTGACCCCGAGTTCACGGCCTGTATTTCAGAAGTGCTGGCAGATGCGGAGTGCGTCCAATCCAGCCACTATGACAATTTTGGTCTGCGCATCGCAAGCCAGCAGACAGCACTGTCCATTGGCAAGTGCGTGGCAGGTTTTCGCCCGCTGCGCAGTATTGGTGAGCGCATTAACCCCACGGGCAAGCCTGCACTGAAGCAGCAGCTAACAGGTGGCAGCATGACGCTGGTGCGTAGCTATGCGGCTGAACAAATCGAGGCGGGTGCTGATATCCTCGATATTAACGTCGGTGTTGCCGGCATTGATGAGCCTGCGGTACTGAGCGCAGCTGTGAGCGCAGTTGGCAGCAGCTTTCCGGTACCGGTCGCCATCGACACGACGAATCCCGAAGCCCTCGAGGCGGCACTGAAAGCCTATCCGGGTAAAGCTCTGGTTAATAGCGTCACGGGCGAGGCGCGCAGTTTGGCAGCCGTGCTGCCCCTGGTGGCACGCTACGGTGCCGCGGTCGTCGTGCTGGCACTAGATGACGATGGCATTCCGGCTACTGCGCAAGATCGCCTTGCGTGCGTAAAGAAGATCCGCGACTATGCCCGTGCTGCTGGCGTGCGCGATGAAGACCTGCTGGTTGACTCTCTGGTTATGGCGGCAGCTGCTGACAAAGACGCCCCCCGCGTGACCCTTGAAACCATGCGTCTGGTGCGCGAAGAGCTGGGGCTTGCTACGGTGCTGGGTGTCAGCAATGTCAGCCACGGCCTGCCAAACCGCGCGCTGCTAAACGCCGCCTTTTTGACGGCAGCGGCAAGCTACGGTCTGGATGCCGCGATTGTTAATCCTAACGATACGGTCATGTCTGAAGCCATAAAGCTTGCCAATACTACAGCCGTTTGCGAGACCATGAGCAGTGACGCCTTTCACACGACCCCCAGCGCGCACAACACCCACTACGGCCGCGGCGACCACAGCAAGCCAGGGATAGAAGATGCCGCAGCACTTGCCCTTGCGACCTTCGAAGAGCTGCTGACCGAAGCACTTAAGCCGCAGCACATTCCAGCAGCAGCCGCTACTACTGCTGCTGACGGTGACCTACCACCCCTGTCAGCGCGCGACCAGCTGGCCCACGCGATTGTGCTGGGTGACAGCGATGGTGCGCCGGCATGTGTGGACGTACTCATCCGCGAAGGCGTCACGCCGACAGAAATCATCGAGGACATTTTGACGCCTGCCATCCAAGGTCTGGGCGAAGGTTTTGCTGAGGGCACGGTCTTTTTGCCCCAGTTGATGGTGGCAGCAGACGCCATGAAGGCGGCTGTTGACCAGGCGAAAAGCTATTTGCCAGAAAGGACAGCGGACGGGGCGGAGTCTGACACTGGTCAAGGTGGGACAGCCCAGGCATGCGTCGTGTTTGCCACCGTCAAGGGTGACATTCACTCGATTGGGAAAGACATTTGCTGCTCGCTGCTGGAAAGTCAGGATGTGCGCGTCGTGAACCTGGGTGTTGATGTGCCCGCACAAGTTGTCGTCGACGCCGTGCGCGAACACGCAGCGGGGGCGGTTTGCCTTTCTGCGCTGATGACGACGACGCTGCCTGCGATGACAGAGACCACCCGTGCGCTGCAGGCAGCCTATCCTGATTTACCCGTCCTGCTGGGAGGCGCGGTCGTGACCGAAGATTGGGCCGCCGCACAAGGCGCACTTTTCGAGCCTGACGCACCAGCACTGGCCGCCCGCATCGTCAAACTATTGAAGGATTAATATGTCTGACTTCGTCTTTTCATTCGAGGTTTACCCGCCTAAAAAGACCGCCCCCATCGAGGTGATTTACGAGGCCATTGCCCAGCTGTCGCAGCTCAAGCCGGACTATATTTCTGTCACCTATGGTGCTGGTGGTGGTGCGGCAACAGCGAGCGCTACGGTTGAAATCTGCAGCCTGATTCGCAATACCTACCACACCGAAACGGTCGCGCACCTGCCAGGTATCAACTTGACCTTCGACCAGGTAGCCTCGCTTTTGACGCGGCTGCGCGCCCATAACATCATGAGTATTCTGGCCCTACGCGGCGACCGCCGGCCAGAAGACTGCGTGCTGGAACAGGAAGGCGACTTTCACTATGCCAGCGAGCTGGTCAGCTACATCCGCGAACTCGACCCCCGCGGTGATTTCAGCATCAGCGCGGCCTGCTACCCCGAGGTCCACATCGAGGCATCAAGCGCCGCGGCAGACCTCGACCATCTGAAGCTCAAGGTCGAAGCCGGCGTCACAAACCTCATTACCCAGCTCTTTTTCGACAATCGCGTCTTCTACCAGTTCCTGGATGCCTGCTCGGTTGCCGGCATCGATGTTCCCATTCAGGCGGGCATCATGCCCCTGACAAACGCCCGCCAGGCAGCTCATATTATTAAGCTGTGCAACCCCCACATTCCCGCTGACTTGCAGGCCATGATCGAGCGCTACCAAGACGATGACGCCTCTTTTGAGGCTGCCGGCATCGAGTATGCAACCCAGCAGATTGCTGACCTGATTGATAACGCGGCGGAGGGCGTCCATCTCTACACCATGAACAGTGCTTCTACGGCGCGCGCCATTACTGACAGCATCTACCCCCTCCTAGGACGCTAACTCGCTTAACCACCTCACGCTTAGAAAGTACAAGCATTAATTGGATATCGAAGTGAGGTGCCATAGTGGTGTCCTTGTTGCATACTCCACATATCTCGACATATCCTCTTTTGTGGAGTATACTATCCTCAACCACAGGAGGATGTAATGGGAATTATCGAGGATGCCCTCAGAGAAGAAAAAAGTCGCAACCAGCAGGTTAGCGATCTTTACCAACGCGAAATCGACTCACTTCCTCGAGGATCTCTGACCATCAAGCAGGTTGGATCAAGGAGATATTGTTATCTCCGCTTCCGTGAAGGAAAGAAGGTGCGACTCCAGTATGTGGGAAAAGCTGAAGAGGTCGAAACAGACCTTCGCGCCCAGATTGATCGACGCCGCGAGCTCGAATCTCTTCTCAAGGATCTCAAAAGCGATATGAGTATCATCCGGAAAGTGATAAGAGACTAATGGAAGACAAAAGCGCGTCCACTCTAGCCCCACAGCTTGCCCCAGAATTTTGGAAGGTAGTCGAAGTACTTGAAGACACAGGTCTCTTGCCGCACCTTATGATAGTTGGCAGCTGGGCAGAGTACATCTATGCCCAAGCCTATGGCGACCAGCTGCTCGCGTCATTTAGAACACAAGATGTCGATATTCTGGTCCCGAATATCAGAATACCCAAAAAGGGCGTGAATATTTACGCTGCACTGGCTGACAAAGGTTTCGTTTACGATGAAAATATTGTCAACGGAGTCGGTAAAAAAGTACCTCTATCAGTTTGAGTAACGCGGCGGAGTGCGTCCATCTTTACACCATGAACAGTGCCTCTACGGCGCGCGCCATTACTGACAGCATCTACCCCCTCCTCGGACGTTCCTAAAGCTCTCTGGATTGTGGGGAATTTCTTTCGTCAAACAATGAAGAGGTGTTGTAAGGAAATGTGTATGAAAGTACATAGAATCTACTCGTTTTAGGGTCATTCTATGGATTCAAAAAGAATCTGAAGTGGAAATGCTAATCTGGCTTAAATGGTTCTGCATGTGGTCAAAAGGGAAGGATCCGCCATGCAAAAGAATAGCCTCTCACTTTATGATTTTCGCCTATTCATGAGCGTGCGTAGAGTTTCCCTAAGTTTGATCTTGGGAGCTGTTCTTGCTTGTGCTGCTTCACTTAGTCTACCCGAGTACGGGAGTGCAAAGTACAATTTTGGCACTGTTGCTGCTGGTAAATACCACTCTTTGGCGATTGACAAGGATGGGTATCTCTACGCATGGGGCATGAATTCATTTGGTATGCTGGGGTGTGGCACAACTCAATCGTTAAGAACTACCCCTTTCCGCATAGGTTCAAATAATGATTGGATATCTGTTAGTGCAGGTGAATTTTTTTCACTTGCTCTCAATAGTCAGGGTCAATTATTCTCCTGGGGGCGAAATCAATTCGGACAACTGGGCTGCGGCGGTGACATACTATCGAGAAGTGCCCTTCAAATCATCGAACCTCAGGTAGTGTGGAGAGAAATTGCTGCAGGTGGAAGTCATGCCTTGGCAATAGATGAAGAGGGAAGACTCTTTGCGTGGGGGAGAGACAATAATGGGCACGCAGGCGTGAGTATTAGAATTAACAGTCCGACACCTATACAGATTGGGTCTGACTCAAATTGGACAGCTGTCAGCGTAGGGTTTACGTCGTCTGTGGCTCTGAATTCAAGCGGTGAGATACATAGAATAGATGACACCGGGGTCGATACAACGCGTATTGCCCAAGGGCACTTTTGGACATCGGTTGCTTCAGCAACAACACATACCCTGGCAATCAACTCTCGCGGAGAGCTTTTTACGTGGGGACAAAACCGTGATGGTCAATTGGGTGACAATTCTCGTCCAGCGGCATGGAGGACCGAACCTGGTCAGATTGGCACAGAGAAGAACTGGGTTCACGTAGCAGCTGGAGATAGTTTCGCACTCGCGATAAATTCCGATGGCGAGCTTTTTACTTGGGGCGGGAATTGGCGTGGACAGCTGGGAGATGGTACCAACGACTCAAGTTTTGTTCCTTTGCAAGTTGGGTTTGCTAACGAATGGGTGTACGCGAGCTCCTTAGGCCAATTCGTACTGGCTGCTGACAAAAATGGTGAATTGTATGCATGGGGCGACAATGGATTTGGGCAAATTGGAAATGGATCATCCTCATCTATAACTGCACCTTGGCTTAATCCCAATCTACCGGTTCGTGTCGAGAGATCGCAGAGGTGGACAGGCATTTTTTCAGGTGACACTCATTCGTTATTAATTTGCTCATCTGGTCAGCTGTTCGGCTTTGGGCCGGTCAGAGCGTATGGTATTGGTGGCGAATCATTTGCACCTGCAGGAACTCCTGGCAGATTTGGCGGCACAGACATTTGGGTTGATGCTGCTACGGGTGCAGATCACAGCTTGGCCATCAATAACGAGGGACATCTCTATGCAGTAGGAATAAATGTTGTCGGTCAGCTGGGTATTGGCACAACAAGCGATAGCTTCACGCGAGTTCGTGTTTCTGGGGAAGGTAACTGGACGTCGGTTAGTGCCGGAGGACATAGTTCGTTTGCCATTAATAGTCGTGGAGAGCTCTATGCCTGGGGAGAAAACATAAGCGGGCTACTAGGACTTGGATTCTCAGGCTCTCCGGTTTTGCAGCCTCTGAGGGTTGGTCATGCTTCTAATTGGGTTAGCGTATCTGCGAGCCCTAACTTTGTCCTAGCTCTCAACGATCTAGGGCATATCTACTCTTGGGGTAATAACACCGGTGGGACACTCGGGATAGGCTCTTTTGGCGGATCAAGGACCCAGCCCATTCGAATTGGGCACAGCCAAAACTGGACAGATATTAGCGCCGGATTCTCGCATGCGCTAGCGATTAATGATCAGGGAGATGCGTTCGCGTGGGGAAGCAACTTCTCTGGTACTTTGGGCACAGGAGACACAAATCATAGAAGTGCACCGGTAAGAGTTGAGTCAGCGCATCAGTGGGTTAGAGTCAAAGCAGGTAGCTCAAGCTCTATGGGGATAAGCACAGAAGGAAAATTGTTCACATGGGGCTCTAATGGACAAGGACAATTAGGAGTAGGAACGTTCAGCGGACAATCGCTGCTGCCCACTCAAATCAGCGATTCCAAAAGCTGGCAGAACATCGCACTAGGGCTGTCTAGCGCCTTTGCCATTGATGACGCAGGCAAACTGTTTTCTTGGGGTCGGGGGGCACTAGGAGACGGTCCATCCGTCAGCAGAAGTGAGCCTGGGCTTGTTGGAAGCGCGGTAACCTTTGGCGGCTTTCATGTATTTGAGAGATCATCCGCTTTGGTGACCTTCAATTCTGCAGGCGGCTCATCAATTAGTTCCCGTTTTGTCGCGGCTGGTCGAGGCATCGGAAGTCTCCAGGTCCCCACACGCGAGGGGTACAAGTTTGACGGGTGGTGGACACAAACCCAGGGTGGGGTTCGGGTAACTCCTTTTTGCGCTTTTTTAGATCAGACTGAATTGTTCGCACGGTGGGCATCTTTGACGCCTCCACAGGTGCCACCACAGCAACTTCCGCCTCAACAACCTCAGTTGCCACAGCAGTCCGCAGCAGTATTGCCAGCTAGCATCACTATTAATCACCCCAATGCGGGGGCATTGATGCTCGTAGGGCAGACCAGACAGCTCAGTGCCAATGTATTGCCGGCAAATGCTGCGAACAGAAATGTTGTCTGGACGAGCAGTAATCCAGCCGTTGCCACTGTAGCGGCTAATGGTCAACTCAGAGCCGTGCGCCCAGGTAACGCCACTATTACGGCACGCACAGCGGCAGGAAATCGTGTTGCTACGACGACGGTGCGTATACAAGCATCGCCGGCGGCTCTAAACTCGAGCCAGCGCAACATTCGTATGCGCCAGGGCACGACCTTTAGAATCCCGCTCATCGTGCGTGGTACTACTAATACTGATGTCACCGTCAACTGGAGGACGACAAACAGAAATGTCGCCACCTTGGTTGCTGGTCGCACCAACGGCACGATGAACATTAGACAAAACGCCAGTCGCGTCTTGACTATCAGGGCAGTTCGACCCGGAACGGCACGCATCGTACTGACCGCACAAAACGGCAGGACAATTACCTACAACATCACGGTGCAGCGCAATAACCAGCGCCTGAACCGCGTGCGTATCTCTAACCTGCCACCGCGCAACACGATGAACAGAAATGTCACGCGTAACCTGTCCTATCGCGTTACC
>Ga0123353_10001874_pt1 | contig 25844 bp, 24 predicted proteins | sample TergutLab28metaG_3_FD_92763 | JGI IMG/M metagenome (GOLD analysis project Ga0123353, IMG submission 92763) | Labiotermes labralis P3 segment gut microbial communities from Petit-Saut dam, French Guiana - Lab288 P3 | ecosystem: Host-associated > Arthropoda: Insects > Digestive system > Gut ...
AAACTATATTGGAAAAGGGCTTGGACAAAGGGTTGAAATAAAAAATCTTAATTCTTCAAGAAATGCCAAGTTCGCAATACAGTATGAAGAACAGCGCCAGGCTAAAATGTTAAAAGCAGGAGAATTGATTTTACAGGAAACAAGACTTTGGGATGATGAAAAAAAACGGACCGAAGGGATGAGGACCAAAGAAAATGCAAATGATTATAGGTATTTTCCGGAACCAGACCTCCCACCATTTATTTCTACTCCGGAATTCCTGGCAGAATTAAAATCAATGCTTGTAGAACTTCCTCTTGCAAGAAAAAACAGATTCATGGCTGAGTATAATCTTATACAAGATACCGCAGAATTCCTTACGGAAGAAAAAGATAAAGCAGACTATTTTGAGAATGCATGCAAAAAGGGGGCTGACCCACAAAATGCTGCAGCATGGATAAAGGGAGATATTACAAAAGTTCTTAACAGAGAAAAAATGGAGATACTATCTAGTCCGCTTGATATCGACAGATTTGTAACCCTTCTTGATTTTGTCGATAAAGGAAAAATCAATGGGCAAACTGCAAAAAAAGTTCTTGATATAATTATAACAGAAAATAAAGCTCCACAGGATATTATTAAAGAAAATAATTGGGAGCAGATAGATGATTCAGGGGCACTTATCCCGGTAATAGAAAAAGTACTTGCAGAAAGCGCTGCTGCAGTTAATCAGATAAAAGCAGGAGATATGAAGCCGCTTGGTTTTCTTATTGGTCAGGTTATGAAAAATTCAGGCGGTAAGGCAGATCCAAAAAAAGTTAAAGAACTTATTATGGAAAAAATTAAGCAATAATTATCCATGATAGCGAATAACGAAAAAAATAGGAAAACAAAATGAAAATAAAAAGAAACAGCACATGCGGAAACCTTAACATGAAAGATATTGGAAAAACAGTAAAATTAAGCGGATGGGTGGAGAACTACCGCGATCATGGAGGTATTATTTTTATAGACCTTTATGACAGATGGGGCATCACACAGATTGTTTTTGACCCTGCTGTTTCCGGCAAAGCCAATCATGAAGCTGCAGGATCTTTCAGAAGCCAGTATGTAATATCTGTTATAGGGGAAGTAAGAAAGAGACCAGAAGGTTCAGAGAATACAAAACTTTCAACAGGATCCATTGAAGTTTATGCAAAAGAACTTGAGATCCTTAATGAATCAAAAACACCACCATTTGAGGTTTACTATTCATCGGTTGTAAATGAAGAGCTCAGGCTAAAATACAGATACCTTGATCTTAAAAATCCAAAACTTCAGCAAGCAATGATTTTTAGAAGTGATCTTTTAAATACAATAAGAAACTATTTTCATGAAAATGATTTTGTGGAAATCGAAACTCCTATTCTTACAAAATCAACACCAGAAGGTGCCCGCGACTATCTTGTTCCAAGCAGGGTAAATCCGGGTAATTTTTTTGCTCTTCCGCAAAGCCCGCAGCTTTTCAAGCAGATGCTTATGACCGCAGGCTATGATAAATATATCCAGGTTGCGCGCTGTTTCAGGGATGAAGATCTAAGAGCAGACCGCCAGCCTGAATTTACACAGATTGACCTTGAGATGTCTTTTATAGACAGGGAAGATGTTATTTCAGTTACAGAAGGGCTTTTTAAGGAAATTTATGGAAAAAGACTAAAAAAAGACCTTACTCTTCCATTGCCACGCATAACATATGATGATGCAATGTTAAAATATGGATGTGATGCACCTGATCTTCGCTTTGGGCTTGAGATAGTAGAACTTTCAGATATATTTCAAAAAACAGAACTTGCTGTTTTTAAAGGAGCTCTTGCATCGGGCGGGTTAGTAAGGGGAATAAATCTTAAAGGTTTAAGCAGCCAGCTTGCAAGAAAAGATCTGGACTATATGACAGATTTTGTAAAACCTCTTAGAGGCAAAGGGGTTGCATGGATAAGAATGAATGATGATGGACCGCAATCTCCAATAATAAAATTTTTTACAGAAGAAGAATCATCAGCTTTATACAAAAGAATGAATGCAGAAACAGGAGATGTCCTTATTTTTCTTGCTGATAAAGAAAAAATAGTTTGCAGTTGTCTCTCTGAGCTAAGAAAATTCTTTGCAAAAAAATGTTCTCTCTATAATGAAAATGATTTTAGCCTATTCTGGGTTATTGATTTCCCGATGTTTGGCATTAATGATAAAGGGAAACCCGAAGTCCTTCACCACCCTTTTACTTCTCCCAAACCAGAGGATCTGGAAAAACTTGATGGAGATATTTATTCAATAAAAACAAATGCTTATGATATTGTGCTTAATGGCCATGAAGTTGGTGGTGGAAGCATAAGAATACATAATTCTGATATCCAAAGAAAAATATTTAAAATTATTGGAATAGATAAAGAAAATGCAGAAAAACAATTTGGATATCTTCTTGAAGCTCTTGATTTTGGCACGCCGCCGCATGGAGGTCTTGCGCTTGGCCTTGACAGGCTTGTAATGCTTCTTTTGGGACTTGATTCCATAAGAGATGTTATTGCTTTCCCCAAAACTCAAAAAGCAATTTGCATGCTTACAAATGCGCCATCAGAAGTTTCAGCAGATCAGCTTGAAGAACTTTTTATTGAAACTGTAAGTAACGAATAGTTTGTTCAGGAAAGGAAAGGATCAAAAAATGAGTAGTTTGGAAGAAATCAAAAAAATGCTTTTTGCTGATAAATTTGCACAGTCCATAGGAATTACCCTTGATGAAATGGGGGATGGAACTGCTGTTACAAGTGTTTCAATAAGTAAAGATCATTACAACGGAGTAGGGATTGTCCAGGGCGGTCTTATTTTTACCCTTGCAGACTATGCTTTCGCAGCAGCCGCAAATTCAAAAGGGAAAGTAACAGTTGGAGTAAGATGCGATATTGCATACATAAAACCTGTCAAAGAAGGGAAGCTTACAGCAATTGCGGAAGAAGTATCATGTTCAAACAAAATATCAAACTATGAAGTAAAAATATATAATGATAAAAAAGAACTGGTTGCAAAATTTAGCGGTACTGGATTTAGAAAAGAAGGATCCTTTTAAAACAATAATTAGAGTGGCAAATCAGCTGATAGCTATAGTATTAAAAGGTGTTTAAAAAGCAGTGGAGATTTTGGGCAAATTTGATAAAATGTTTGTAATTCCTTTTTATTGACAAACCAGCTTTATTCCTATATATTGCAAAAACCAATAGAAATTGGAGAGGTGTCCGAGTGGTTTAAGGAGGCGGTCTTGAAAACCGTTGACGCGCGAGCGTCCGTGGGTTCGAATCCCACCTTCTCCGAAAAGTAGATTAATCAGGAGAGGTGCGAGAGTGGCCGAATCGGGCTCCCTGCTAAGGAGTTGTACCCCCAACAGGGTACCGAGGGTTCGAATCCCTCCCTCTCCGTTTTTTTTTGCTTAAAAAAAGCAAAGTAAGTACCCATAGCTCAGCTGGATAGAGTTCCAGATTGCGGATCTGGCGGTCGGAGGTTCGAATCCTCTTGGGTACGATAGTCCGGAGAGGTGCGAGAGTGGTTGAATCGGGCGGACTCGAAATCCGTTGAGCTGGTTTCAGTTCCGAGGGTTCGAATCCCTCCCTCTCCGCATAATAACTGGAGAGATGTCCGAGAGGCCGAAGGAGTACGCTTGGAAAGCGTATGTACCCTTACGGGTACCTGGGGTTCGAATCCCCATCTCTCCGTATTCCTTCAGTCTGGCAGGCACTATGCAATTGTCTGTCGCCCAACTCCGTCAGGACCGGAAGGTAGCAGCGGTAAGCGATTAGCAGTGTGACATAGAAAGCTTACAGACTGGAGGTTTTTATTGACCAACGAGCAATGGTCGCGTGTGAGTTTGTGTAACGTCATGCATGACATAGCGAGGCAGGTCAGCGAAGGGTATAATACCCTTTATATGGAATAAGTAAATATGGCATATGAAGTCACAGCATCCAGAAAAAGACCTTCAAACTTTGACCAGCTTACAGGGCAGGATTTTGTAGCAACAAGCCTTCAAAAATCTGTTGCTTCCGGAAAAATTGCTAATGCATACCTTTTTTCGGGTCCGCGCGGGGTTGGTAAAACATCAGCAGCAAGAATCCTTGCAAAAGCAATAAATTGTGAAAAGTGGCCCTCAAATAATCCATGCGGAATTTGCGAAAGTTGTCTTTCAGTTACAAGAGGAAATGCCCTTGATGTTATTGAAATAGATGGAGCTTCAAATACTGGTGTAGATGATGTGAGAGAAATAAAAGATGAAGTTCTTTTTGCTCCAAGCACCAGCAGATATAAAGTCTATATCATTGATGAAGTCCATATGCTTTCCCCTAACGCGTTTAATGCTCTTCTAAAAACAATAGAAGAACCGCCTCCATATGTTGTTTTTATTTTTGCAACAACAGAAGTACATAAAGTTCCTGCTACCATAAGGTCCAGATGCCAGCAGTTTAATTTCCGGTTGATAGGACTCGAAGAGATAAAGTTAAAACTCACAGAGATTTCAACAGAAAGCAATATTGAGACAGAAGAAGAGGCTCTTTTGTGGATCGCAAAAGAAGCAACAGGGTCGCTTCGAGATGCTTATACGCTTTATGACCAGATTGTCTCTTTCTCAGATGGAAAGATAACTATTGAAAAAATAAAAGAAAAACTTGGTCTTGTTGGTCTTGATGAGATAAATAATCTTGTAGAAAATTTTGCAGATAACAGCAGTGTCGAAGCGCTCCGTATTGGTGGAGAGATAATAAAAAAAGGTGTTGCTCCGGAACAATTTATAATTGAACTTTCTGAATATTTCAGAAATATCCTTCTTATAAAAAGCGGGATTAAAAAAGAGGGGATTTTAGGTTTTCCTGTTGAAAGATTTTCTGCAAAAGCGCTTGAGAAACTTTCTGTTCAGCAGATTGAATACGCGCTTTCGCTTTTACTTGATCTTTTCAGGAATATCCGTTACTCGCTTAATCAACAGTTTGAAATAGAACTTGCAATAAGCAGGCTTTCGTTTATAACAAAGCATCTTTCGGATGTTGAGATCCTGGAAAGTATAAAAAAAATCAAGGATGAAATAAAAAGGATCCCTGTTCATGCTGCTGTTCAGGGCGATCCTGGATTGTTAAATAATGAAGAAAATAATAAAAAGGAAGAAGAGATTGATTTTACAAAATACAGAGATGAGATAGTGGCGAATTTTAAGAAAAATAATATGATGCTTGCCTCTTCTCTTGCAAAGACATCTCTTTGGGAAAGGGAAGGAAATATTGTAAAAATATATTGTACAGATAATTTTTCCCTGGACTTTATAAAAAATGAAATTTCTACTTTAAAAAAAGAGCTTGATTTACTTACAAAAGGTAATTATAGAATAGAGCTGGTTCTTTCAGTAAACAAGGAAGTATCCAGGGAGAATATTTTAAGCAGCAGCGCTCAGGTAGATCTTATAAAAAAGATTTTTAAGGGTGAGGTTGTTATAGACTCGCGAATAAAGGAAGATAGTAATGAATATTGATCCAATGGAATTACTTAAGAATTTTCAGGGTATTCAAAATAAAGTGGGAGAATTTCAATCAAAGCTCTCTTCGCTGACTGTTGCTGGATATGCAGGAGGTGATATGGTAAAAATTGAAATAGATGGCCATATGCAAGTACTTGATGTCCGGATAACAAAAGAAGCAGTTCCGCTGGGGCAGGATGATGCAGGTGTGCTTGAAGAGCTTATAAAAGCAGCTTTTAACGATGCAGTAAGGCGGATGAAGGATAAGATCAATGAAGAGGTTTCATCCATGACAGGGGGAATCAATATTCCTGGCATAATGCCGTTTGGAACTTAGCGACACGGATGTCGCATCCTGCGCAGCAACAAGGATGTTGCGATGTGGCGCAGGACAGTGACACGGATGTCGCATCCTGCGCAGCAACAAGGATGTTGCGATATAGCGCAGGACAGTGACACGGATGTTGCATCCTGCGCAGCAACAAGGATGTTGCGATATAGCGCAGGGCTGTAACACGGATGCTTTGCGATCTAAAGGATAAGTTTTTGAACTCAATAGATATTCTTATAAAAAATCTTTCTTCTCTTCCCGGGATTGGGAAAAAAAGCGCAGCGAGAATAGCATATTATCTTTTAAAAACTGATAAAAATTATATCCATGCATTTACAAATTCAATTTGCGATGCTGTTGAAAAAATTAAAAATTGCAAAATATGCGGCAATTACACAGAAAGCGAAATATGCGAAATATGTTCCGATACTATGAGAGAAAAAAATATTATATGTGTTGTTGAAATGCCGCAGGATATTGCTGTTATTGAAGCAACAGGTATTTTTAATGGACAATACCATGTCTTAATGGGGCATATTTCTCCTATTGAAGGAATAGGTCCTGATCAGATTAATATTAAACAGCTTTTGCAGCGGCTTGATAAAGAAAATATCAGCGAAATTATTATTGCAACAAATCCTTCTGTGGAAGGAGATACAACAGCTCTGTATATCCAAAAACTTCTTGCAGGGAAAAATATAAAAATGACAAAGCTTGCATCTGGCCTTCCTGTTGGAGGAGATCTTGAATATACAGATAAACTTACACTTATGAGATCAATACAGGGGAGATTGCCGCTTTAATATCCTTATTTAATTTGAGTCTCTCTTGGTTACTAGCTGAGTAATTTTATTTTTGTCCCTTCAGGTGTTTTTCTTTCGCCAGAATTTATAAAAAAAGATTCAAGCATCGATGCAGCTTTTTCCATATAAAGCGAAAGAACAGCTTCCTCATCAGAAGAAAATCTCCCAAGAACATGAGCATCTACTTTTCCAAAAGCTGGTCTTGAAACCCCTATCCTGAATCTATAGAAATCATTTGTTCCGATCATTTTACTTATGGATCTAAGTCCATTGTGACCTGCGTTTCCCCCTCCGAGTTTTAATGAGACAGTTCCAAAATCAAGCTCAATATCATCATGGCAAACAATTATATTTTCAGGCAGAAGTTTAAAAAAAGAGAGTGCAGGGGAAACAGATTCTCCTGCAAGATTCATGTAAACTTCAGGTTTTAAGAAAATTATTCCATTATTTTTTTCTGATTTTGCAAAAGTGCCTTTGAATTTTTTCTGCCAGGAAAGATTTTCTTTTTTTTCAAGCTCCTGTAAAACCATCCATGCGGCATTGTGGCGGGTTTTTGCATACTCTTTTCCTGGATTACCGCAGAAAAAAACAAGCTTTATTCCTTCTGTGGGTCGTGCAGTGTGTTGCATACTATACCCAGTTTATCAGGGAAAGGTTGTTGGTATTAAAAATTTCGTTCTTTTCTGATTTCTTCATAAGCCTGATTTATTTCTCTGAATTTTTGTGAGGCAAATTTTGTAAATTCCTCGGGAAGCCCTTTTGAAGCAATAGCATCCGGGTGATAATCTTTAACAAGTTTTTTATATGCTGCTTTTATTGTATCGTTACTGTCTGTTTTTTTGCAGTCTAAAACTGTATAGTTTTTATCGCTGCTGATTGTGCTGCTGTAGCTCGAAGCGCTTTCTTTGTTTTTTAAATTAAAAATTCTTGTTGCTGAATCAAGAATTTTCTCTTCATCTTTGGTTAGTTGATTATCTGCAGCTGCTACTTTGTAAAGTATATCGTACATTGTTCGTAGCATCTGAGGCTGGTTGTAAAACAAAGAATAGAATTGCTGTGCAAATTTATCAAATGGTTCATTGGATGCAGCAGAGGTGTTTACAATTCTCATTGCAAACTGTTTTTCGGTAATGTTCAGGCGCAGGTTATTATCTATAAATTCTTCTATAGTTCTTATCTCTACGTTTGATACTGTCCCGTCAGCACCTGCCATTTTTCCAAGCATGGAAAATGTTGCTACAAAAAAAATCATTTGGGACTGGTCGTTGGTTGAAAATGTTTGAGAAGTGCCTCTGTTCCAATTGCTATAGTTTTTTTGTCTGTTTCCTGTTCCCAGAAGTTCTGCTCTTTTGTCAAAGCTGTGTCCAATAACAGCACCAAGAACAGCGCCTATAGGTCCGCCAATAAAAAAACCTGTTGTTCCGCCAATAAGCTTACCAAACCAACCCATGTTAAAACTCTTTCTCAGGAAATGTAAGAAGTTATATATTTTGCCATATCTTCCAATGCTAATATTTTATTTACAAAGCCTGATTCAATTGCCACGCGAGGCATTCCAAATACTACTGAGCTTTTTTCATCCTGGGCTATTGTATAACCGCCAGCTTTATAAATATTGGCAATCTCTGCAGATCCATCGCGGCCCATGCCTGTCATTATAACTCCCATTGCTTTGTTACCATAGATTTCTGCAACTGAATCAAAAAGAACTCCTACAGAAGGTCTATGCCCATTTACTGCTGCATTGCTATTTATTACAACTACATTGCCAAGCTTTTTCCTTTCTATTTTCATATGCTTGTTGCCGGGCGCGATCAATACTCTTCCCTTGGTAATGATGTCGTTATCTTCAGCTTCTTTTACATCCAGAGGGCATATTCTTTTAAGGCTTTTTGCAAATTCTGCTGTAAACCCTTCAGGCATATGCTGGACTATTACTATAGGAACTTTAAAATCTTCTTTGATTTCTGAAAGGAGAATCCTGAGAGCATTAGGTCCTCCTGTTGAAATTCCTATTGCGACTATATCTATTTTTCCGGAAGAATGAACAACCGGAGCTTCTCTTATTTTTGGCTGAAGAGGTTGTAAAACCGGGACTTTTATTTCTTTGATTGGTTCTTTTGGAACCTTTTCCTTTCTTCCTGTATATATTCTGATTATTGAAATAAGTTGGTCTGCAACATCTGATATATTATGAGAAATTGCTCCTGAAGGTTTTGTTATAAAGTCTGAGGCGCCAAGGGAAAGAGCTTCAAAAGTAATTTTTGCCCCTTTTTCTGCTATAGAAGAGAGAATTATAACTGGTATTTTTATTCCTACTTTTTCCCTCTCTTTTAAAAACTCAATTCCATTCATTTCAGGCATTTCAAGATCAAGTATTATTATATCTGGTTCCAAAACAGGAATTTTCTTAAAAGCAAATATTCCATTCATGGCTGTTCCTACAACAGTCATGTCTTCCTGGGTTTCAATCATTTTACTTATAAGCGATCTCATAAGAGCAGAGTCATCTACTACAAGAACTTTTATCTTATTATCCACAGCTTTTCCTAAGTATAAGAATTAACCAATCATTTTTGTATAAAAAGTAGCCCATTCTGTTTTCTGGAATTGGAATTGAGTCTTCATACCAAAAAGAGATTCTGAATGTCCTATTATCAAATAAGCATGATTACTTAATGAATTCCAAAATTTGCTTATAACATTTTCCTGTGCAGCTTCATCAAAATAAATTATAACATTTCTGCAAAATACAATATCGAGGTCTTTAAGTCCGCTATCAAATTTAAGATTGTGGTAATCAAAACGAATCATTTTTTGTAATTTTTCTGCGACCTGATATCCATCTTTTGTTTTTTCAAAATATTTTGAAAGATAATTCTCAGGTATACCTGTCATACGGCTTTCAGGATAAAACCCTGTTTTTGCTGTCATAAGCGATTTAAGGCTTAAATCAGAAGCAATAATGGATGCTGTAAACTCTTTGGGCAAAATTTCTGCAATTATCATGGCAAGTGTATAAGGCTCTTCCCCTGTTGAGCAGCCTGCGCTCCATATCTTTATTGTAGAATTTCCTTTTTTCTTTTTAAAGGCTACAAGTTCCGGAATAATATAGCGCTCAAAAGCATCCATGTGTCCCTGGTTTCTAAAAAATCTTGTAAGATTTGTAGTAACAGAATCAAGAAGAATTTTCATCTCTTCTTCATTACTTGTTATAAGCTTATAATAAGCTTCCACGGTTTCAAGGTTCGCTATTTTAAGTCTTTCTTTGAGTCTGCTCTCTAAAATGGGTCTATTGATTTCAGAAAAATGTATTCCGCTTTTTTCATAAATCAAGCTTTTCATTTTTTCGAAATCAGTATCTGTAATTGAAAATGACATAGGCTAATTATTAGTATAGTTCTTTAAGAATTATTGTCAATTTGTTTTTTAGGCATTTGTTTTTTTATTCCATCTGCAGATTTACGCAGCAGGTTCCTTGTTTTACGAGACAAATTTGCTATGCTTTAGGTAATTGACATTATCAAAACAGTATAAAATAATCAGTTATATGAATAAATATATATTTGTAACAGGCGGCGTCTGTTCGAGTCTTGGAAAAGGCATTGCAGCATCTTCTCTTGGCAGTTTACTTGAATGCCGGAAGTTAAGAATAAGGTTTATTAAAGCTGATCCATATATCAATGTGGACCCAGGAACAATGAGTCCGTATCAGCATGGCGAAGTATATGTTACTGCAGATGGAGCGGAGACTGATCTTGACCTTGGTAATTACGAAAGGTTTTCCAGTGTTCCTCTAACCAGGGCAAATTCAATGACAACAGGACAAGTTTATCAGACTGTTATTCAAAAAGAGCGGGAAGGGCGCTATCTTGGGAGAACAGTTCAGGTAATACCACATATAACAGATGAAATAAAAAGCAGGATTTTCGCAATAGGAGAATCTCCTGATGTTGATGTCACAATTGTAGAGATCGGTGGAACAGTTGGAGATATTGAATCTATTCCGTTTATTGAAGCTGCAAGGCAGTTCAGGCACGATATAGGGAGAGAAAATGTTGCCTATGTCCATCTTACTCTTGTACCGGAAGTTGCAGGGGGAGAATTCAAAACAAAGCCTACCCAACATTCTGTAAAAGTTTTAAGAGAGCTTGGTATTCAGCCCGATATTCTTCTATGCCGTGCTACTGTTGAACTTACCGACAGCATGAAGAAAAAAATCGCTCTTTTTACAAATGTGGATGACAATGCTGTAATTTCTGCACATGACATAACTACAACGATTTATGAAATTCCACTTGTTTATCACAAGCAAAATCTTGATAAAATTGCAATAGAAAAACTTAATATCAAAAATGCAGACAATATAGATCTAAGCCAATGGGAAGGTGTTGTAAACAGTTTTAAAAATGCAACTCAGATAGTAAAGATCGCTCTTGTTGGAAAATATATCCATCTTAATGATACATATAAATCAATTGTTGAAGCTATTTTTCATGCCTCAATTGCAAACAATGTAAAAGTTGAGGTAATAAAAATAGATTCCGAAGAACTTGAAAAAATCGGAAATGATGAAAATGAAATCAAGAAGATCTTTAAAGGTATATCAGGTGTTCTTGTCCCCGGAGGCTTTGGGCAAAGAGGTGTTACAGGAATGATCCAGGCTGTAAAGTATGTAAGGGAAAACAATATACCTTATTTTGGGATATGTCTTGGAATGCAGATTATGGTTATTGAATATGCAAGAAATATAATTGGCTTTGAAAAAGCAAACAGCACAGAATTTTCTCATGATTCACCTTATCCTGTTATAAGCCTTCTTGAAGAACAGATCGATACCAAGCTTTATGGAGGAACAATGAAGCTTGGAAACAGCGATACAAAACTTATTCATGACACAAAAATTTTTGATGTATATAAAGAAGAAGTAATTACTGAAAGACACAGACACAGATATGAATTCTCAAATAAATACAGAGATGCTTTTAAAGATGCAGGATTTATTATAAGCGGATACACTCTTGATGAATCGCTTGTGGAATCTGTTGAATGGCCTGACCATAAATGGGGAATAGGAGTTCAATATCATCCGGAATTTAAATCCAAACCTTTTTCTCCGCATCCGCTCTTTGTGCAATTTGTAAAAGCGAGCAAGGAGAATGCAAAATAATAAGTCTATTTGTGATGAGGGGTCTAGTACCCAGCTCTTTAGGGTGCTTTTAAAAGGTATTAAACCCCGAACGCAATTCCATTGGAGAACCACAATACACTCATTTTGGTCACGGGCTGTCATAATTATTTTACTGATCGGTTTTGCAACAGCATGCAGCTTTGACTATAAAGAAGCAATGGTCGCTGAAGAGATTTCCGGCGGGATACCTAATGCTATAGTTATCAATTTGGAAGAAACAGTTATTAAAAAAGGGACCATAGCCTATAGCTTGAAAGCTGAAAGAGCAGAGACTTATGACAAAAGGAATCTCACAGTTTTTAAAAATATCCAGTTTGTTGAATATGATAAAGCAGGTGAAACAGCAACTGAGGGAGAAGTAGGTAACGCAAATTACTACTCTGATACTGAAAATATGGAATTTGACAAATCTTTCAAACTTGAATCTTTGCAGCAGGGCTATTTTATTGAAGGGGATTCACTTTTCTGGGATGGAAAAGAAAAGGTTCTTGTATCTGATTTTGAAAAAGAAATAACTATTGGAAAAGAAAATGGCTCCTATATTACAGGCAAAGGATTTAATTCCAAAGCTTCAAATAACAGTTTTAATTTTGAGGGTGGTGTAACAGGAGTTTATATTTCTGAAGATGACGAAGAGAAAGAAGGCGAAGACAACGAATACGAAAATGATGAGGACAATGAGGAAGAAATTAATTAGCTCATGAGAAAAAAAACCATTTATTTATTTTTTATAGTTTTTATAATTTCAGCAAATTTCTGTATAGCAGATACCTTTACATTTAATGGTGATAACTTTTCATCGGTAATGTCAAAAGGTAAGGAATATACAATTCTTTCCGGAAACGCAAAAATAGTTTCAGGTTCTACAGTCATAAATGCTACAAAAATAGAGTTATATGGAAATAATTACCGTTTTGCGGAATGTACCGGTATAGTAAAAGTACAGGATAATAAAAAAGGGCTTAATATAGTAGCAGATAAAATGGTTTTTGACAGAATAGAGGATATATCAAGGCTCGAAGGTTCTGTTGTAATGGAAGATTTCAGAAATGAGGTAATAGTAAAAGGAGATTATCTGGAATATTTAGGAAAAACAGAAATTGCAACTATTCAGATAGGTGTTAGAATATTAAAAGAGGATATGGCTTGCCGTTCTGAATTTGCTCTCTACAACAGAAAAACAAATATTCTTGATCTTTCGGGACTTCCTTTTGTTTACTGGAAAGGGGATGAATACAGAGCTCTTAGGATAACGATAAACCTTGATACTGATGAGATATCTCTTGAGGGCAAAGTTTCCGGATTAATACATGATGATGATAAGGAAGATGGAGATAGTGAAAAAACAGAAGCAAGTGAATAAAGATGGTTGGAAATATTTAAAAAAGCATGCAGGAGCAGTAATTGATAGGAAGTAAAAGCAGCCAGACAATGCTGGGTGTTGAAGGGCTTAAAAAAGTTTACAGAAAAAAAATAGCTGTTGATGATGTAAGTTTTTCTATGGAAAGAGGAGAAATCGTAGGACTTCTTGGACCAAACGGTGCAGGAAAAACAACAGTATTCTATCTTATTGTAGGATTTATAAAACCAACAAGCGGCAGTGTTTATCTGGGCAGTCTTAATATATCAGATTATCCCATGTACCGGAGAGCAAGGCTTGGAATATCATACTTGCCTCAGGAAACATCAATTTTCAGAAAACTTTCAGTTGAAGATAATATAAAAGCAATACTTGAAATACGCAAAGATATAAGCGAAGAAGAAAAAAAAGAAATTCTGGAATCTCTGCTTTTTGAACTTGGGATATCTTCAATAAGAAAACAGATGGCATTTACCCTTTCCGGAGGAGAGAGGAGGCGTACAGAAATTGCAAGAGCGCTTGCAATAAAACCTTCTTATCTTCTTCTTGATGAGCCTTTTGCAGGAATTGATCCTATTGCTGTATATGAGATCAAACAGATCGTTAAAAAACTTGCAACAAAAGGAATAGGTATACTTATTACAGATCATAATGTAAGAGATACACTCGAAATAACTGATAGATCATACATTATAAATTTGGGAGAAATACTTACAAGCGGGTCCATGGAAGAGATCCTTGCCAATGAACAAGCCCGCCATATTTATCTTGGCAGGAATTTTTCAATGTAAATTTTTAGCCAGGTTCGTAAATTGCACTTCCGGGAGAAATATTCATTTCAAATATTTATTGACAAAATCAAATTGTGATTCTAAATTTAATATATAAGGATTGTAGATTAAGGATAGCTATTCTTAATTTTGTACTTCGACATTTTGGGAGTTATCATTGCAATACCAGAAACCTGTATTAATACAGGAACAAAAAATGAAATTAAGTCCACAAATGTATCAGACGATACAACTGTTGGCTCTGCCTGCTCTGGAACTTAAAATAAAAATAGATGAAGAAGTTGAAAAAAATCCTGCTTTGGAAGTTGTAGAACAAAATAGCAATCTTTCACTTGATGATTTCTCCAAAAAAAGCAGTGATGGTGATGATTACTCGGAGGAGAGTTCTGATCCCGGAGTTCTTTCGCAAGCTGACAATAATAATGACAGTAAAAGAATGTTTATAGAAGGAGCGCTATCCCGTCCTCCATCACTACAGGATTATCTTCTTGAGCAACTTCTTGTACAACCTGTTAAAAAAACTATTTTGGAAATTGGTAAATTGCTCATACAAAATCTCAATGAAGATGGTTTTAATATTGAAAAAATAGAAACTTTTACAAAAGGATATCTTCCTAAAGATATTAATAAAGCCATATCTCTTGTAAGAGTGCTTGATCCTCAAGGGACAAGCACAGATAATTTTAAAGAATCGCTTATTGCTCAGGCAAAAATAAATAACTCCAGACCTCCTCATACAGTTGAAATTATCGAGAACTATTTTGAGCTTTTGGAAAAAGGAAAATATAAAGAAATAGCAAAAAAAATAAATATTAGTGAAAGAAAAGTAATGAAAATTCTTGACTATATCAAGACATTGAACCCTTTTCCCGGAAGGCAATTTTCAACTGAAACTACGATATATGTGATACCTGACTTGATGATAACTATTTTAAATAATGAAATAATTATTAAACTTAACGAGGAAGAAATTCCTGTTCTGTCAATAAATCAGGAATTTTCCGATCTTTATAAAAACAGGAAAAAAATAGCAGATAAAAATGCAGTTCAATTTGTCAATTCAAAAATCAAAGAAGCAGAGTTATTTATAAGTAATGTGAACTTAAGGAACCAGACTCTTTTAAAAACAGCAGAGGCAATAGTCCATTTTCAGAAAGAGTTTTTTATAAAAGGGCCAAAGTTTTTGGCACCGCTTACATTAAGAGATATTTCAGAACAGGTAGGAGTACATGAAACTACAATTTCAAGAATTTCCAATAAAAAATATGTTCAGACAGACTGGGGAATATATGAAATAAAGTATTTTTTTTCTACATCCCTTTCCAGGACAGACAGCAGGGAAAATATGGTTTCCCGTGTAAGTGCTAAACATATTATAAAAGAAATAATTGAGGAGAAAGGAAAAGGAAAACATTTATCTGATCAAAGTATTGCTGATTTTCTTAAAGAAAAGAAAGGAATTAAAATTGCAAGGAGGACAATCGCCAAATATAGAAAAGAACTTGATATAGCCTCTTCATATGAAAGGTAATTTCAAACTAAGGAGAAAATTATGAATCTGGAAATTAAAGGAATTCATTATGAGGTAACTGAAAGAACAACTGAGCAAATTGAAAAAAAAGTTAAAAAGCTTGATTTTGCAGCAGACAAGATTATTGATTTACTTTTTAGAATTGAAAGGGATAATGCGATTTATGTTATTTCTACAAATATTAACTTTAGATGGGGATTAAGCCATCGTATAAGAGTTAAAAATCATGATCTTTATGATGGAATAGATAAAATAATAGAGAAAATAAGAAATAAAGTTTCAAAAGAAAAAGAAAAAATCCAGGATCACTCTGAAAAATTGTGATTTTTTATCAATACCCCTCTGGGGATAATTGATTATACATGGGTTTAATACTCTCTTTTGGATGGTATTAAACCTATAATTAGAATAAAATTCTATAAAAAGTATCAAACTAAAAATTTGATGAGAGCTTTTTATCAAGTTCTCTTCCATTATTCATTTTCTTGTTATAAGATAATTATAGTATGAAAAAAATAACAGTACTTGATCTGCTCAGCCTTGACCTTAAGGAAAACGATGATTTACAGCTTAAGTGCATTGCAGGGAGGAAAGGGCTTGGAAGGGAAATAACTGTGCCTCATATTGACAGGCCTGGCCTTGAGCTTGCAGGATATTTTGATAATTTTGCATATCAACGTATCCAAATTTTTGGAAGAGGTGAATTTGCATTTTTAAATAAAATGATAAAGGAAAATAATATAGCTTCAATAGAGAAATTTTTTACTTTCCCTTTTCCATGCTGTATATTTCCTTATGGTGCAACTCCTGAAAAATATTTTATTGAACAGGCAGAGAAAGCAAGATCTCCAATTCTTCAGTCTCCGCTTCCATCTCCTGAGTTTTTAGGTCGGCTTATTAGGGTACTTGAAAATATTTTTGCTCCACAGCAGGTTGTTCATGGTGTTTTTGTTGAAGTTTTTGGAATAGGTATTTTGATAAAAGGTAAAAGTTGGGTAGGAAAAAGTGAAGCAGCTCTTGAGCTTATAGAAAGAGGCCATAGCCTTATTGCTGATGATCTTGTTGAAATAAAGCGGGCAAGAGGAAATTATCTTGAGGGAAGAGGAGCAAATACTTTTTTTGGGCATCATATGGAAATAAGGGGACTTGGAATAATTAATATTACTCATTTATTTGGGGTAGGTTCGATACGTGATTCCGAGCAGATACAGCTTGTTATTAATCTTGAGCCATGGGATCCTGAAAAAATTTATGATAGAATTGGGACAACAGAGCTGACAGAAGAGATATTGGGTGTCCATGTGCCATGCCTTTTAATACCTGTAAAACCTGGCCGCAATATACCTATACTCATTGAAACAGCTGCAAAAAATGAAAGATTAAAACAAATGGGTTATTACTCTGCAAGAGAATTTAACAGAAATGTAATGAAATGGCTGGAAACTGATTCTATAGATGATTCAAAAGAATAGTAAATTTATGGAGAAATGATCAGATGATTGAAAAAGATGTTGTTGTAAAAAATAGGGCTGGTATTCATGCAAGACCTGCTGCAAGCATAGTGAAACTGGCTAATAAATTTAATTCCGAGATAAAAATAAAAAAAGATGAAGATGAAATAAATGCAAAATCTATTATGGGCATAATAGCGCTGGCTGCAACATTTAAAACAGAGCTGAAAATAATTGCAGATGGAGATGATGAGGCAGCTGCTGTTGAGGCACTATATAATTTATTCGAGAACAAATTTGAAGAAGAATAATATCATCTTTTTATTTATTTTACTGTTTCTTCCGTTATTTAATATCTCTGCCATGAATGTATTATATAAATTGGAAGATAATAAAATTTTAGTCTGTTCAATAAGCACTCCTCAAATTAAAACCAGTAATATATTGGATTCAATGGAAATAGGGCACAGAACAGAAATCGAATTCATTATCAATGTATATAAAAATAAACCTCGTTTTTTTAGTTTTCTTGGTGACCGGCTTGAAAAAGAGAGCACTGTATCTTATGTTGCAACAAGAGACCTTGTAAGCGGAGTATTTACAATAGTAAAATCCAATGGTCAGAAAATTAAAATAGAAGATGAAAAATCTTTTTTTGACACTTTCTTTTCTGCGAATGATATAAGAATAGATATGAGCAAAGCTGAAAGTGGAGAATATTATATAGAAAGCCGTATTGAAATGAAAATAATCAAGCTAATTCCCCCTCTTAATCTCTTGTCTGCTGTTATTCCCGGTATCACAACAAAGACTGACTGGGTAAAAGTTGGCACATTTAGGATAGACTAATGAAAGGGCCTTATCCTCTTATAAAATCAAGGGCAGGTCTTTTAAGCATACTCTTTATTTATGTATTTATAATTTTTTTAATACTTTTTCTGTCAAGACAGATACTGAATGATCTCTCGACGGATGATGTTCCTGCACGATTTATTTTGCTCCCTTTTGCAGTTGTTCTTCCTCTTTTTCTTGCAGCTAATATAATTGTAAATATTGTAAGAGTAGTACGAGATACAAAAAGGAAAAAAGCCGGTGCTACTTTTAAAATCAAGTTGATTCTTTTTTTCTCCTTTGTTGCTTTTGTCTCTGCTGTACCGCAGGCAGTTCTTTCAATAAATTTTATTGATATTGTTATGAAATCATGGCTTGCAAAAAACCATTCAGGAGCTGTAAAGGGCGGTCTTGAAATTGCAATGGATTATTACAAAGAGAGAGCGACCTCTCTCGAAGCAGCTATTGATTCTCCGTTTTTTATTTATGTTTCTAATTTTATACCTCTTGATCCTGAAAGAGCCTGGATAATGTATAAAGAAAGTTTTCCGTTTATCTCAAGTATGCAGGTTCTTAAAGATGGAAAAACTTTTTATTTTAATGGAGATGAGGGGGGGCGGATCCGTGATTATAGAGTATCTTCTATGGGTAGGGGACTCCTTGCAAAAGATACAATAGAAGATGTTACAGTTTTAAGAGCGCAGGGGTTTTTCAGAAACAAGGGGGCAATTTATTCTGTTATCTTTAGTTCATTTCTCCCTGAAAAGTTTGATGCCAAAGCGGAAAATCTTACTTCATCCTATGATGTTTTTTTTCAGCTTGAAAATTATCAGGCTGTGTTTAGGTTAATAATCCTGGGAGTGCTTATTTTTTTCAGCTTGCCGATTTTTCTCTTATCCATAATTGTAAGTTTTCGGCTAACAGAGGAAATTCTCCATCCTATTGTGCAACTGGAAGAAGCGACAAGGCGGGTTGCAGAGGGAGATTTTTCATTCAGGCTTCTTGTAAGACCTGGAGATAATATTTCAGTTCTTATAACTTCTTTTAACCAGATGATAAAAGAACTTGAATCTTCGAGAAAGAAAAATATGCAGGCAGATAAAATTACAGCATGGAAGGAAATTGCTCGCCGTATGGCTCATGAAATAAAAAATCCCATTACTCCAATAAAACTTTCAGCAGAACGGGTTCTTAGAAGATATAATTCCAATGACCCAAACTTTGATAAGATCCTGAATTCTTCGGTAAAAGTAATTGTTACAGAAGTTGACAGATTAAATCGTCTTTTGGAAGAGTTTAGCGATTTTGCGAGAATGCCCCCTCTTGTGCTTTTGCCGGTAAAGCCAGCTGAGATTATTAAAGAAGCCTGTGATATTTTTTCTTCCTCATCGCAAAGTATTGTTTTTGATACTACCTATGTGGATAAAGATGCGACTATTCTTGCAGATAACGAAAAAATAAAACAAGTTCTTATAAATCTTTTTGCCAATGCTATTGATGCGATGGATGGGGAAGGTATTATTCGCATACGAACAGATAAAATCATAAAAGAAAACAGGTCGTTTTTCAGGATCCAGATTGCTGATACAGGCCGCGGGATAGATAAAGATATTGCCGACAAGATTTTTTCCCCTTATTTTACAACAAGAGAAAAAGGGACCGGGTTGGGACTTGCTATTGTTGAAAGAATTATTTTTGACCATAATGGTTTAATATGGTTCGAAACAGAAAAGGGAGTGGGAAGTACATTTTTTATTGACCTGCCGTTTGGAGTAGATAATGAACAAAATACTGATAATTGATGATGAAGAAAATATAAGAGAAGTATTATCCGGTATACTCGAAGATGAAGGATATTCTGTTGATAGCGCAAAAGATGGACATGAAGGGCTTAAGAAAGCAGAAAGCGGTATTTTTGATCTGGTAATACTTGATGTTTGGCTGCCGGGAATGGGCGGTATGGAAGTGCTGGATAAGATCAAAAAAACAACTCTTGATATTGAAGTTGTTGTTATATCAGGTCATGGAAATATTGATATGGCTGTAAAAGCTGTTAAAAAAGGGGCTTTTGATTTTCTGGAAAAACCACTCTCCCTTGATAAAGTTATTACTGTAGTAAAAAATGCATTAAAACTGGAACATCTGAAAAAAGAAAACAGAGAATTAAAAGAATCTCTATTTTTTGAAGATAACAGGATAACAGGCTCGACTCCTCAAATAGAAAAGATAAGAAAAACAATTAATCAAGTGGCAGCTTCTGATGCAAGTGTAATGATTACAGGAGAGAATGGAACAGGCAAAGAACTTGTAGCGCGTGAAATCCACAGAGAAAGCAACAGATGTAATAACCCGTTTATTGAAGTAAACTGCGCATCAATACCAGATTCTCTTATTGAAAGCGAGCTTTTTGGCCATGAGAAAGGTTCTTTTACAGGGGCAGTTTCAGGCAGAAAAGGGAAATTTGAACTTGCAGATAAGGGAACTCTTTTTCTTGATGAAATTGCAGATATGTCTTTGAATGCGCAGTCAAAAGTTTTACGCGCTGTCCAGGAAATGAGATTTGAAAGGGTTGGAAGTGAAAATAGTATCCAGGTGGATGTAAGGATAATTTGCGCTACAAATAAAGATGTTGCTGCTGAAGTAAAAGCAGGGAGATTCAGGGAAGATCTATACTTTAGATTAAATGTTATACCTATAAATGTTCCTTCTCTGCGGGAAAGAAAAAAAGATATTCCACAGCTTGCAGCTTATTTTCTGAAAAAATATAACAGAGGAAAACACTCCGGAGAAGCTGCAATAGAAAAAACAATTTCTGATGAAGGATACAATATTCTTAAACAATATCCATGGCCAGGCAACATAAGAGAACTTAAAAATGTTTTGCAAAGAATATCTGTAATGAGCGATGAGACTGTTATATCTCCAGAGACAATAAAATATTATCTTGATGAAACACAGATAAGCAAAGCTCCTCCTGCTACAGAAAAATGTGAGCCTGGAAAATTTCCTATTTTTTTTGATTCTGCTCTGGTATTAAATGATGCAAAAGATTTTTTTGAGAAAAATTTTATTGTTAAAAAACTTGAAAAAAATGGTTATAATATAGCAAGGACTGCAAAAGAGATGGGTGTTTATCCCGGGAACCTTCACCAGAAAATAAAGAAACTGGGGATTGATATAAAATGAAGACTCTCACAAACAGACAAGCAGAAATTCTCGAATTTATCAAAGACTATAAAAGCAAAAGGTCTTATCTGCCGACTATGCGTGAAATAGCTGATCATTTTAAAATATCAGTTAAAGCTGCTTATGACCATGTAAAAGCACTTGAGAAAAAAGAAGTTATAAAGTGCAATCTGAGAAGATCTCGTTCCATTGAAATTATAAAAACTGTCGAAGTTGATGAACTGATCAATATCCCAATTCTTGGTAATGTTGCTGCAGGTATACCGCTTCTTGCAGAAGAAAATCTTGAAGGTTTTGTCTCTATTCCTGCCAAGTTTTTAAAAAAAGGGGAACATTTCGCGCTCCGTGTAAAAGGAGACAGCATGAAAGATGCAGGAATATTCGAAGGAGATATTGCGTTTTTTGTCATGCAGTCAAATGCGGAGAATGGCAATATTGTAGTAGCTTTTTTAAATGATGAGGCAATTACTCTTAAAAAATTTTATAAAGAAACAAATAGAATAAAACTTAAAGCAGAAAATCCTGTTTATCCTCCGATTTACACACAAAATGTAAAAATATTGGGAAAGCTTATTTTTATAATGAGAAGTTATGACTGAAATAAAAAATCTTAAACTCCCTATGCCGTGCTATCTTCTTTTGGGTCCGGAGGTTGGAGAAAAAAATGATTTTATACAGAATATAAAGGATTCTTTGGCAAAAGCTTTTGGTGGAACAGTAGATTCATACAATTTTTATCCATATGATTCAGATATTTCAGACATTATTTCCATAATGAAAAATATCCCTCTTTTTGCATCAGCAAAACTTGTCTTGATAAAAAATTGTCACGATCTAAAGAAAAAGGATGTTACATTAATTGCTGAATATATTAAAAACCCATCTAAAGATTGTGTTCTGATTCTTACATCAGATAACACAAAAGCAGACCCTGTAATTGGTAAAGTTGTTCCTGGTGAATGCCAAAAAATATTCTGGGAAATGTTTGAAAGCACAAAGAAGGGATGGGTGGTTCAATTTTTTCGTAAGGAAAAAGTTGAAATTGAAAACAATGCTGTTAGCTTTCTTGCGGATATATTGGAAGGCGATACTGAATCATTTAAAAAAGAGTGTAATAATCTTGCTCTTTTTTTTGGACAGGACGAAATTATAACCGAAGAAAAAATAGCGGATTTTTTTTATAACAGAAAAGAGGAAAATGTTTTTTCTCTTTTTGATTATATAGCGCAAGGAGATTTAGAGAAATCTGTTGTTGCTGCAAAGAATATGATTCTTTCAGGAGAAAGCGCTCCCATTCAAATGCTTAGCGGTCTTCTGTGGCAGATAAAAAATGTATATGAAATTAAAAAAATGATTGTTCAAAAAAAATCTTTTTCCGAAGCTTGTACAGAGCTTAATATAAGAGCAAAAAAAATGCAGGGAATCTATTCTTCTGCAATAAAAAATTATTCGATAAATGAGATTGAAAAAATAATTACCCTTACTGCTTATTATGATCTGCTTTTTAGATCCATAAGAACAGAAATGCAGCATATATTACTGCCAGTTTACCTCTATTCATTTATTGAGAACAAGGGTGAAAATTTTCTTAAAAGAGATCTATTTCCCTATTTTTGTTCCTGATACTTTTGCATAATATCTGGCCAGAGCGCTGTGGTCATCCTGTCCAAAACCATCAGCGTGCAGGGTTTCCATCATTTCTCGTACCAGGGAGGTTAAGGGCAAAGGAGAGCCAACCCCATGCCCGGTATCCAGAGCATTGGCAAGATCTTTAATATGCAGATCGATTTTAAAACCAGGTTTAAAGTTACTATCTATCATCATCGGAGCCTTTGCATTTAATACAGTAGAACCTGCCAGTCCTCCTTTTATTGCCTGGAAAACCAAATCAGGATCAACACCCGCTTTTTTTACCAAGGTAAGTGCTTCGGCTACTGCGGCAATATTAAGAGCTACTATAACCTGATTTGCCAACTTTGCAGAGTTACCTGCGCCTATGTTGCCGCAGTGTATAGCGCTTGCCCCAACCTGAAGCAGTATGGGTTTTACTTTCTCAAAAATATCTTTGTCGCCGCCAACCATGATTGCCAATGTGCCATCAATAGCCTTGGGTTCGCCGCCAGATACCGGAGCATCGAGCATCTTGATCCCTTTAGCTTTGCAGGCTTTCTCAACTTCCTGACTAGCCAATGGTGCAATAGAACTCATGTCTACAATAATAGTTCCTGATTTTATCCCTTCAAGTACCCCTTTTTCGCCCAGAATGGCAGTTTTTACATGGGGTGAATTCGGTAGCATGGTAATTACAATCTCTGCATTTGATGCAGCTTCAGCAGCAGAGGAGGTACTCTTGCCCCCTGCAGCTTGCACATCTGCTACACTATCTTTATTAATATCAAAAACAAATAGTTCATGCCCTGCTTTTAATAAATTCTTTGCCATGGGTTTCCCCATTATTCCAAGTCCGATAAAACCTATTTTCATTTTAATACTCCTATTTTCATAATATTTAATACTATTTTAGTATCCCATTGCACTGGATATGCGTTGAGCTGTATTTCGTAATGTTGGAATAGTTTCTTCAATTTCCTGTACTGACATATAACTTTCAAAAGCTGTTAAGCTAATGGCAGCTACTATTTTCCCCTCCTGATTCCTGATTGGAACAGCATTACAGTTGTCATCGATGATATATTCTCCACGATCCCTGGCAAGATGTTCCACTTTGACTCTAGCTAATTCATCTTTTAAGGCAGCAGGATCAGTAATAGTTTTTGATGTAAAACTTTTGAGCCCTTTTTTAGCGATCAATTTATCCAGCTCTGCTTCACTCAACTCACAGGTCAGTATCTTTCCAAGTCCTGTACAGTGAAAGGGGACAATTTTTCCCGGGGTAAAGTAAGTTCTGGGAATATTTAAACTATAAAGACGGTCAATAAGTAATACTTCATTCTCATAATAAATCGCCAGATTGATATTGCTTTTGTGATACTGATTCCATAGCATTTCCATATAAGGCATGGCAAACTTGCGAATACTTAGAGAAAGCAGCGCATTTCGGGATAATTGAAGGGCTTTCAGTGAAATTGAATACAATCCGGTTTTTTCATCTTTTACCATATATCCAGCATCTACAAGGGTAGAAAGCATGCGGAAAGCCATATTGATATTGATATTTTGGGCTTCACATACATCATTAACTGTTAAAGGACGATCAAGGCTGCTGGCCAAGTCAAGAATACTGAGGCAGCGAATCACTGATTTTATTTTGTACTTTTCCGAATCCATATCTATAAATTATAACTTATTATATAGAAATGTCTATAAAAATATCACTTAAAATATAATAAGATTATATAATTATGTGTTAAAAATGTAATTTTTCAATAAAAAATATAAAAAAATAATTTTGACAAGTAAATAAGTTGCATATATAATATAAAAATCAAAGTCAATTTGATTTTTATTGGATATTTCTTCCTTACCGCCTGGTTTGGAAGAGTATTATTACATGGTTTTGGAGAAGTATGATGAAAACACCATTTATCGAATCCATGGAGATTTATCCTGTAGCTGGAAAGGATTCTATGCTGCTTAACTTGAGCGGCGCTCATGGCCCATTTTTTACCCGTAATGTTGTGATTTTGAGGGATTCATCAGGTAATAGCGGCTTGGGGGAAGTCCCTGGAGGTGAAAAAATCCAGTCTGCTCTGGAAAAAGCCAAGCCAATGGTTATAGGCTCATCAATCGGAGCATATAAAGATACTCTTAACAAAGTTCGCGCTCTTTTATCAGCAGACAAAGATGATGTCCGTGGGAATCAGACTTATGATCTTCGTACCGGGGTCCATGTAATTACTGCTTTAGAGGCACCGCTTTTGGATTTACTGGGTAAATATCTGGAAGTTTCTGTTGCTGCTTTGTTGGGAGATGGACAGCAACGTAAAGAAGTTAAGGTTTTGGGTTATCTTTTTTACGTTGGAAACAGAAAAAAAACAGATCTCCCTTATCTCTCAGAAGAGGATTCTAAGGTTGAATGGTATCGTTCGCGCAGGGAAGAAGCTATGACGCCAGAAGCAATAGTTGCGCTTGCCCGATGCAGCCGGGAAATATATGGTTTTGAAGATTTTAAACTTAAGGGCGGTGTTCTGGATGGCAAAGAGGAAATAAAAGCCATTCATGCTTTAAAAAAAGCTTTTCCTGATGCTCGTATAACGATTGACCCAAATGGAGCGTGGGGCCTTGCTGAGGCGATTTCTCTGGTTAAGGATATGCAGGGCATTTTGAGTTATTGCGAGGATCCCTGTGGCGCTGAAGGAGCTTATTCCGGCAGGGAGATAATGGCAGAATTCCGCCGTGCTACAGGCTTCCTCACTGCCACTAATATGATAGCCACTGACTGGCGGCAGATGGCCCATTCTGTAATGCTTCAATCTGTAGACATTCCTTTGGCAGATCCACACTTCTGGACAATGGAAGGTTCTGTCAGGGTAGGCCAGCTATGTGATAATTTTGGTTTAACATGGGGTTCCCATTCAAACAATCACTTTGATATTTCACTAGCTATGGTGGCCCATACTGCTGCCGCAGTTCCTGGAAGAGTCACTGCAGTGGATACACACTGGATATGGCAGGAAGGAAGCGACAGGCTTACAAAAAACCCGCCAAAAATTCATGGCGGACATATCGAAGTTTCTCCTAAAGTGCCAGGTTTAGGTATTGAGCCTGATATGGACAGAATAGTGGCAGCTCACAAGTTATATACTGAAAACTGCGCTTTTGGCGGAGGACGGGACGATGCTGCGGCAATGCAGTATCTGATTCCTGGCTGGAAATTTGATCATAAGCACCCCTGTATGGTGCGAT
>Ga0123353_10001875_pt1 | contig 25808 bp, 18 predicted proteins | sample TergutLab28metaG_3_FD_92763 | JGI IMG/M metagenome (GOLD analysis project Ga0123353, IMG submission 92763) | Labiotermes labralis P3 segment gut microbial communities from Petit-Saut dam, French Guiana - Lab288 P3 | ecosystem: Host-associated > Arthropoda: Insects > Digestive system > Gut ...
CCCCGGGCGGCAAAACCGGGGCCCCCCTCCCCCGGCCCCCCCCCCCCCCCCCCGGCGCATCAGGATGCAGCGTTTCTTTTGTGGAAGGGATGTTGTGGTTCCAAAGGCGGATAGTGCACAAGAGCAGAAAACTGAGAGGCGAGACTGTTCTGCGGAATCACTCTGTGAATTTCTGAATAAAAAAAACTTTTGGCGTCATGTAATCCAGTGAATTTTATGTTGTGTCACTCGAAATGCTCCTTTGTTCATTGGCTGTAGGAACTTGGGGTGTACGTTTAGAGAATGTAAAACGCAGCTCGCTAATTATGGCATTAAAAGCTCAAGTTCCAAGGCCACGAATTTGAATGTTTCGTGCGCCCTTCATCTTTCCGCAATCAGTACTCTTTGGCTACACCCGAAATAAATTTGCAGGTTGGTGATAAATGAAAGTTCATTAATTGGTTACTTCCATTACAAGTGTTCATGCGCACAAGGCGCTTGTCATATGAACACCATGGGATTCCAGTCCTGTAATTACACAGGACGAGCTAATCGGAGGCAGAATTTCAGACAGACATGGCCAAACGAGTTGTAGGTCTAGTTGTGCCTTTTTGATGGCCTTTTACACTGTGACTTGTTGCCTTAATAACGTGTGCTGCTTGAATTACTGGTGACAAGATAGGAGGAACCTCTTGCCTTCTTCCAAATTCCAGAAGAACGTGATCAGGCATGCCACGCTTTTAATAGTCGGTTAAGTCGTTTGTTTGGGACGCCTGCAACGAAAGTTCGTGTAAATGGCCGTCCTAGCTGCACACTGCCCGAAACCGAAAATGTATCTTCCCAGTATTTATGTGAATCAAAGAACTTTGACAGTTTTGTCATGTGACACTGATAACGGAAATGAAATACACGGTGTGTCGTGTAAGGAGGTAACATAAGGAAAGCCATTGGTTTTGGTATCGACCGCAGGAGCGTTGAGATGCTGTGACATGGTGTTTACGTCTTTCACTGGTCTGTTTACGTCATTTGGCACGTGTTGGCCTCGTGAGTGGGACGTACAAATAAATATCAAACAACGTAGCCCACACCACCCGAGAGCCGTTAGCTACGGTAAATTTCGAATTGGAAAAAAATCCATCGAATCGTCCGTGGCGTAAAGAGGCTTGCAAAACAGAAAGGAATAAATGGAGCCATACTGTGTGTGAGCTGGTAGATAGACTTTACATCTTTGAGGGTAGTTTGCCTTGTGTAGGCGGCTTTAGCGAGGAAAATACTCTCGTATGTTGGCCACGTGTGGCAGTTCTGGTTTCCATTGTTTCACAGATAAACACGAACTCGGTAACATATCCGCAGATGTGCGATTCTGAACAACTGTGGCGCAGGTTTCTGAAGTGCAGGGAACTGCTGATGGCGTTAACCGACTTGTACGTAGTAGGGCACAGTATGCGGAATCTGATTTCACTCCTCATATTTATTACGCCACAACTATGGTTCCACTAGGTTCGGCTTTGCCGATTGACTGCCGATCAGCAGCCTTGTATGTTCAACCGACATTAGGCGGGAAACTGCGAACGGTTTTGCAGACAATGTTGGTCACTGTTGGAGCGTCAGTAATTCGGTACAGTTCAGTACAATTTCTCAGCTATCTGAAACAAGACATTTCATATCCTTTGTTTTTACTTTGTTTTAGAACTGCTTCGTAGAATTTACTGTTACTCCGGAATCTGCTGATCTCGTCCCCAAAATTATCTCAACGCGCGTACCCCATGGGAACGACTGTCTGTTAGATTTAACAAGACAGATAATGCACGTGTACCGTAACATTCGAGGCGCGTTCTTGCAACCACTGCTGCAGTGGAAAAACAATAAGTATTACATATTCTGAGTGTGAATTGCAGCCGTAGGTATGCAATCTGCATGGACCATATTGCCATCTGTGGCCTGCACGGCTCTGCAATATTCTTCCACCTGATCCCACACACAACGCGATTCCAGACGAAAAGTTATTGGACATAAAAATGTGTTTTGATTTTCTTTTCATCTTTTGTCTGAAACATTTCTCATTCTAAGAAGAATTGAGTGAGGTATGACAATGATGCGGGTTGGTCTTCATATAAAGTGCCCGTTATTCGGGTCAAATTTTAATGAAACTTCAATTTTCTAGACAGATTTTCTAAAAATACTCAAATGTCGAATTTCATCGGAATTCGTCCAGTGGTAGCCGATTTGTTTCGTGCAGATTGACGGACTGACAGACACGAGGAAGCTGATAATTGCTTCTCGCAATTTTGCAAACGTGACGAAAAGCTTGAATGTTTACCAGCAAGAAACACTCTCAAATTGTAGCAAGATAGGCATTGTTTGGGTATAAAGTAACACTGGTTTGCGCGGAACCATGCTGTCTTGAACGCACTTATCATTTCGAGCCGTTCTGCTTGAATAAAGATTCGAACGCACAGCATTTTTACGTTATACGTGAACACTCCCTAGCTTGTTTACGTGTTTCTTACTGTTTTCACAATGAACGACATTTATTTTGCATACTCGAAATCGTAGGAAATTCTAACAGGAATGTAGTAATGTTTCTAGGTAAAGTGCCACGTAACTTAAAGACTGTTGTTAGGAAACTCGCAGCTGCTCAATGGATTTACGTGCAGATTGTCTATAGGCCCGGTGTCATAATGTAAAATTCCTGATGTTTTTGTCTGATTTGTAACCCAGCTTTAATATTCTGGACATATTTTAATAGAATTTAACGAAAATCCGTCCTGCCGGACCCGCGTCGATGCGGACGGGCAGGCGGACCGACATGAAAGGAATAGTGACTTTTCGCAAATTTACGAACGCGACTGAAAGTGTGTTACGTGACTTGTCGGTACACAGTTTTGACGCTGCAGTTGATCAGTCCTGCCATGGTTATAATTTCCGTAGTAACCGAACACAGTTTGTTTGGCTCTTTGTCATCAGTTTTCATTTATGTTGCTCAGTCTCATCCGAAGCGTTGCACAGGCGTACGTGAACATTTGGGAAGGTTTTAGTAATGTAACATACCGTAATTTTTATTGACTACTAGAGATCGGCTTTGCGACTTCACGTCACTGTAAACAGTATGAAACGTACCGAGGTCGTCATGTAAATTGCCCGATATTTTTGTCCGATTTTAACAAAAGTGCTGTTTTCTCAGGGGGTTTTCATACGAGTTTCAATGTAAAAACTCGATGAAAATCAGCCCGTTGGGAACCGGGTGGATACATGCAGGCGTGCGGACGAACAGACAGACACGACTAAAACTAAGAGGCGGCGCTTTTCGCAGTTGTGTGAACGCACCCCAAAAAATATAATGGGCATAATTCACTGCTTGTACCTCCGGGAGAGAAAAATTCGTCTATAATATGCCGTCAGAAGGGATTTGGAACTTCATTCACGAGAAACTTAAGCATGCCATTAATTTGCAAAATTATGGGATCAGACATATCACATTCTTGAAGCCACACGCGATGGGGGATTTTCATCATTTCAGAAGAATAAGGAAAAGTAACTAACCACTCTCATGGCTTGTCAGTGTCCTTGAGAAACTGAGTCGCAGCTATTTAAGTAGTTCCCCCGATTTGTGGAACTTTGAAGGGTTCATTAACTGTGTTCACAAAGTCTGCCATTTCATTATAATGGTGGTGGTGATGATAATGATAAGGAAATAAAATTGGATGTACCATAAATTGTTACTACAGAAACCTTTTCAGGTATATAATTGTAAATACGCTGTATGAAGGTGATAGAAAAAAATAGTAATAATATGAACTGCATGAATAGTGTTCTTTTTGAGACACTAACATGTTCTCAGCTAGTCAAGAAATTCCCCGCATTTTATGGAACCCACAAGTTCATTGCCTCCTTGCCAATTCATACAAGTTCATCATCATGACCTTGTCTTCATTGTCTCATTGTATTGCACATATTCAGAAAATATTTGTGTGTTTGGAAGGGTAGGTCTGAAAAGAGAGTGCTGTGTGTTCTCTGTATTATGATATTGGTTTTGTTTTACAATACAAAGTAAAAAAAAGTTTGTATCTGTTGAGAAATTGGTATTTCCTACTTCAGATGGAGGTCTTGCCAGTTGTCCATTGTACAAGCCAAAGCTTTTCTGTGGATGTTGATTTTTAGGTACTTAAATCAGAATTTGAAGTGTGCGTGGCCAGCTCATTCTGTGAAATAACTCACACTAAAGCCAAGTGTTTTTCCCTTCATTGTTGCAGGTGACCCAGTCCTGACGGGGTACTAACTAGGTGTCTGAGGTTATTTGTATGTGTGCGTAATTGACGCCGTCGCTGTCTGGAGGAAACAAGTTAGGATGGAACGTGAGTCAAACCCAATGCAGGCAATGTGCCGTTCGGGCTGTGGATTCTATGGCTCGCCAGCAACAGATGGGCTATGTTCATTGTGTTATAAGGAGGCACTGAAGAAAAAACAGCAACCACCCAACACAGCACCTAGCAACACAGGCAGCGGCGGTTCAGCTACAAACTTTGGGTCCACCACTGTTCCCAGTTCTGTGCCAGTGACACCAAGCAGTATAGACACTGCCCAGCCCACCATACCAGTCATTGTGCCACCTACTACTACTACAGACCTTATGAAAGATGTGAGTGACCATTGCTGTTGTTATGGTGGCAGTTTATTTATTTTGTGGTACTTTGTATGTACTGTCCCTTTGCTTTGTAGATATGTATAGTAATGTGGAAGCTTGAATACACAGAACTGATACTTGCTACGATGCAGGAAGGATGCCTATGTTTGTCATGCAATACAGTGCTGAGAAACCCAAATGATAACTATTGTCGTGGGCCAGTAACTTGAATAGAAATGGGCAGGCCACTTAAATCCAGGTTTCTTGCAGCATATCCAAAGGGTAAATTGATATAAGCAATAAGCCTGGTGGGGTGGGGGAAGGTATGTAAAGTTCAGGTAGCTTATACATGAAGTGGTGATGTTTGGATTATGAGACACAAAATTTTGAAAGGCAAGTACTGGCAGAACATGCTGCTTTCTGTGTACCTTCTGGGAATACGTGTTGTATAAGGAAACACTTAATATTTTTGTGTTTGGGTCATGGCATGCCACATTAACAAAGTTCATAATATGACCACACTGATCTGTATGAAAATTTGAGGTTTTAGGCATGATGGATGTAAGTGCTGTACCAGTTTTGAGTGCTACCATTGTAATAGTTTGAATTGGTGGTGGTCTGAATTTTCCAACATACAGGAATTTTGGGCACAAGTTGCCACCTGATGGTGGCTGTAAGTTTGGTGCTGTTAGGGTAGAGCACTAAATCAAAGTGCATTGAAAAGCTGATTCCAGCTTGCCTTGGGTTTGTTAATGGTGGGGGGAATGTAAAAGTCAATGCAATAAATTATCTGTGCATCCATTTTATCATACGCTATTCAATATCCAACAGTACTCCAAATTTCCGTCTAGAACTGCCTCCTTTTTAGGAGGTATAAATTATCATAATTTGTAGTTACAAACACACATGCTGAACAGGTCAAAAATCAAATTGTTGAGGGGATATAAGATGAGTATTTGTAGGTCCTTGCCTTGGCTGTGGAACTAAATACAACTTCAGCTGTTTGCAATGCTGTTTCAATGACTATTCTGCCACTGGAACTTATCCCAGTGTGACCTGTCACCACTTCAGGTAGTGTATATTTATGCCCATTGCTGTGTTAAAAATACAGATATACATGTAGATTCAGTGGGGATTAATTCCCTGAAGGGAGGGTGGTGTAAAAAAATATCTGAAATCATAGTGACTACAAAAGGCCCATTGGTTACCTACATGCAAACAGGTTGAACATTAAAAAGGTACAGTGGGGTATGCTAGAACGAATGTAATTGGTTCTAGAATCTCGTTCGTTACAGCATCTGTTTGTTCTAGCATACATTGAAATATATGTATTTAGGGGTAATCCATTTTAGGCCCCCAACCTAGAACAGAGTTTCCATCCAACACAACCATTTAAACAGAAAAAATGTAATACAAAATAAAAAATGTAAGTGTAAAAATAATATAAAAGTAATTTATTTAACGTTCTGCACTGTAGATGTAAATTTGAAAACCATAAACAGTCTTTCCTGAGTGAAAACTATGAACATACTTTTCCTAATAAGAAGCATAAACAATATAATGCACATGAAAAGCATAAACAATCTTTCCCTAGTGAAAACTATAATCAGAATTTCCGTAATAAAGGCATAAAAAATCTTGCGCACATAAAAAGCATAAACTTTCTTCCCTAGTGAAAACTATAATCAGATTTTCAGTAATAAAAATCATAAAAAGTCACATAGAGGTGGAAGGAGACTGTCCTGTTGGAGGTTCATTAGTTGGAATGTGTTTGTCCACCTTTTTGAAGAATGAATCCAGGTTTGACTGCTTTATCCTGGATTTTTGGACCTTCCAAAAGTGGGCCATCAAGATTAAGGCCCATTTCCACAGCAGCAGTATGTGGGTGATAATGTTACATAATTTTGGACAGTTTATTCTGGCAAGAGAACACTTCTTTAAGATCCTCAGCTGGAATGCTGTGACTTTTTTCCTGTAAGCTATCCTCTGCTTCAGTGCCTCTGCCTCTTCATTGTGAAGCTGTTTTGGCTCCTCAAATGACAGCTCCTTCCTGTGCTCCTCCACCAAATCCTCCTCATCCTCCTCATTCATCTCTAGGCCTATGGAACTGCTCAGACACACAATTTCCTGCACAACAGGCTCTTCCTCAAACTGTTGAAAGTCTTCGAAATACCTTGGAGCCACAGCGTCAAGGCACAGTGGCCTCCAAGCCAAATTCAAGCACCTAACGGAAACCTCCTTCCAAGCAACCACAGTGAAGAAAAGGCATCTGCTATATTGATGTGACTCTTCCAAAAGTCCTTCAGAGTCACATCACTGGAAGAAGTGGCCTCAAAATGTTTCCTGAACAGTGCCTTAGTGTAGAGTTTTTTAAAAATTTGCGGTCACCTGCTGGTCCATAGGCTGGAGGAGAGGCGTTGTATTCGGCGGCAAGAAGTGGACCTTGGTGAAACTGAACTCATGTGGTAATTCTTCCATCAAATTAGGAGGGTGGGCTAGAGCACTGTCCATGACCAAAAGAACCTTCAGTGGAAGATCCTTCTCCTGAAGGTAGTCAACGTACAGTGGGGCCAAACACCTCAGTTATCCAGTTGGAGAAAAGACTCCACATTATCCAAGCCTTATGGTTGGAATGCCAGAAAACTCCTGATGTTTTTAAAAGCTCTGGGGTTCTCCAAATGGTACATGAGCAGTGTTTTGACCTTGCAGTCCCCCAAAGCATTGGCACAAAAGAACAATGTAAGCTGGTCCTTCATCGACTTATGGCCAGGCAAGGTGGTCTCCTCCTTTGAGATGTATGTTTTGCATGGCATTCTCTTCAGGAGAAGGCCAGTTTCGTCGCAGTGAGACGCCTGCTGCGAAACAAAGCCACTCTCCTCATTATTTCTCATGATGTTGCTCAACAGCGTCCCTATCCCCACTAGCAGCCTCACCATGCCTCACAACACTGTGTAATCCATTCCTTTTTCTAAATCCGGTAAAGCACCTCTTGGTGCCAAAAAACTCCTTAGTATCACCTGCCACAATAATATAAATGTTCCCATCTTTTCCATGATATTACAACATGACCTGCTTAGCCTAGATATTCCCTTTGTGACCTTTGCACTTTTTATTTCTTCTTTTTTTTTAATTTGTGCTGATTGTTGATTTAGCCATATCATATTCAGCACTTAGATCTCCTACACTTTTTCCACTTTCTCACTTGGAAATTATTTCTTACTTGATGTCTAATTAGCTTTCTCACTGTATTTTGCTGGCTCATGGCTAAAATTCTGTAGCAGTATAATTAAAAAAAGTATTTTCACTGCTAAGGGCACAAATAAGCAGATTAATAAAGTGATAACTGAACCCTACAAACAATAGCAAAGATGGTGACTGATGCTCTAATCAAAGTGGGAAGGCCTGACACATCATGTGCTCATGCGTGCTACGTCGGCCGATGGTATTCCTCTGCGTTTGTTGTAGCATCCGTGTTCAGCATAGCATCCTGATTTTATTTATAAAATCTGTTCGTTATAACATTCATACATTGTAGCATCGTTCGTTGTAGCATACCCCACTGTACTTCATTCTGCCTGCAGAGTATATTTGTGTGTTTTGTATGGAGCTCTGAAGCAGCTGTGATTATTTCCTTATACAACAATAACTAATTGGTTTTTATAACATAGATGGAGTGTGCTTAATAAAGTTTAAGCCATTAATTACTGTAAATTGTGAGATTCATATGGACCTGTAATATGTTTGAGAAAAATACAGAGGCATTTATTGTTAGTACAGGTGGTACATATAACAACCACTGCACTTTAAAGGGTTAATTTCACTGGTTAAAAGTTAGTGTATTTCTTTGCACATTCTTCAGCAGGACACCAGATGTAAGTGGTTTTTTGGCTTCATGCTGTGAACATTTACCCTGCACCAAAGAGAACCCTACCCATGGGTCGCAGAGTTGGCCATATTTGGTGAAGCTATATCCCTGCTGTCACAGGGAATCACACCCTGGCATCATGGTGTAGTGTCACACTAACGTGTCAGCTATCCTTTCTCTTAGTTTCATTCAAGAATGTTGTTACAAGTTTTGTTTCATAAAAGATATGAAGTAGATTGTAAGATAACACCTATATCTTGCTTCCAGAGTGCAGATGGTGAGGGTGCTGTTGGAGGAGGAGGTAGTAGTGCTGAAAGTTCTGTGAGCAGTGGAGATGTTGATGATAGTTTTGAAGGTAAAGACTCGGATAAAGAAGGGAAGAAAAAGAAGAACCGCTGCGCAGTCTGCCGAAAGAAGGTTGGCTTAACTGGTGCGTGTCATATCTCTTTGCTGTCTGTTCTTTCCCAACACTATTGACCTCCCTGATTTTAATGGATATGTATATGATTCCTTTGTCTCGTACATTGCTGTCCTTGGTTCCCCTTAAGGTATGCTTTATTCCTCACAGGCATACCATATATTGGTTCAGCAAGTGGTTATACATCTTTACCATGGTATTTTTTTATGTTGATGGCTGTAGGTTAAAAGTGTGTTTGATGTGGAAAGTTGTATAGTAGTATGCATTGTGCAAGGGCAGGACTGAGCAATTTCCAGACTTCTTAAATCTTGCCTTTGTGAAGTGGACCATAATAGTCATTTAATATACCAGTACTGTTTGATGGCACTGCATGAACAGTGTAATTATGTGGGTTGAGTTTCTCACAGTGGTGACTGAACATCACTGTCCTCTGGAATTTGGTACGCTGCAACTTAGAAGTTACCATTGTTGTGGAGGAACATGCAGTCACTATCATTGGTAGAGGAACCCTGGAAATATAGGCAGCTTGCTTGTCTAGAATGTTGGTGGCTTTGTACAAAACTGTATGGCATCACATATGACAGAACACAATGTAATATGTATAATCCCACAGGTTGTATCTGATTTGTACTTGCAGGATTTGAATGTCGATGTGGAGGCCTGTTCTGCGCAGTCCATAGATACAGTGACAAGCATAACTGCACCTTTGACTACCGGGAGATGGGAGCCCAGGAGATTCGTCGCAACAATCCAGTTGTAGTGGGCGAGAAGATACAGAAAATTTGAACCTGTTGTGCCTAGTAATAAACGTGATTAGGGATCAAATATCTATTTGGGTTACTTGTCGAGGTAAATGTTCTAAATTCCGCAGCAGTAGACTGCAGAAAATGTTCAGCAGTGAAAGAACAGGATACTCCAGTTGTGCCATTTTGTGTTGAAATTCAAGAAGACCCACATTCTGCAAGACTATAGGCCACTGTTAATACTGAGAAGTGGTCATAACAGCCAATATTTTTGGGCAAAAATAAAGAACACCTTTTAAGAAACTGCACTCGTGGGGCATAGTTGAGTTTGAGACTATTACAATAGGCATAAGAAGTTTTTTCTTTTTGTTTTGCTTTGTTATCTAGTTTAGGTCAGAAATGAGAATAAATGTTAAACATTTTAGAATGAAATAAGTCATTTCTTGAAGAGAATTATGATAAAGAGAAACAATAAACAGATTGTGTTGAGCCAATGGACACTACTACCCCATAGTGCAGGCTGTGTGCACCACTTTAAACCCTTATCCACAAGAAGGAAGTGACTCATTTGTGACACAACACAGGGAGAACTGTGACAGCCATCTTTGCATAGTTGTGTGTGTTGTTGGTTTGACCATGCGCTTTTGAATTTTCATATTGGAGCACATGCAATGTGCATAGTTTTGGGCATCAGGCACGTAGAAACTTACATGGGTAATGTCTTATTTACATGTTTTCGGTAGACAGTTGCCTTTACAAAGACTTAACATTGATTTTAAGAACTAGTAAAGATGGGAGAAATAAAGAAAGTGTAAGTAAAATTATTTGCAGTGTTTACAATATGCTGATTATGTTACATCACCCACACTGATCTGCAGAACTTAGTCCAGGTTTTTAAAGCTTGCCTGACCTATTATATATATGTAATCATAACACTAATGTTGGTTTTTCAGTTTCATATCAATTTGTATAGACTTCTTTGTGAAGGAATGGTAACAAGATTGCTCATTATACAAATTGGTGTGTCTTGGCTGCTAGGGAGTAGAGAAGTACGTGTGTTTTGCAAGATCATTATCTTAAAAATTGATGACTGATTTTAGATTCTGTATTCCTGCTCCAGTCTCGAAGTATTCTTGTATAACTGCTGAGAGACTTCTCCCAACATTTAACCAAAATCTGCAAAGAGACTTGTTATGCATAAAATGTAAAGAAGTTGATAGCTGGCAAGTGGTTGTGAAATTTATATAGAGTACATTTTTGTCTCATTTAATTTGGCTTGTGAAGAACAGTTCTTGTGAATGAATTATGTGATTAGTGTCCCTCATGATTAGAATTACCAGCAAACAGGCACTTGATGGTTTATTTGGAATCTGTATTACTTTGGCAGCCACAGTTGAGTTTCATCCATGCCTTTATATTCTGGTTGTGGCTTGTTAAAAGTGAACCTCTGATTTGCATTGAACTGTAGATAATAGTTCTTCTATTTTCTGGCATCTCTTGAAGTAATGGCTAGTTAGAAGTGAAATCGAGGAAATTTTTCTTGTTAGGAAGATGTCAGTTTTCCAGAATAATACAAAATATAATACATTCATTGTGTTTTGAACTTTACAGTAAGGTTTTACGGTGTGTTCCATTTAACAGTGTACACTGCTTGCTGGGCTGTGTGTCACGAGTGTATTCAGTTCTCTTTCCAGTTTTGGTTTCTCTGACCATCTTTTAAAAACATGAATTTAGGAGGTAAACCTTCTGTTATTCATTAGGGGATGTTGATTTGTGGACAGTTCATGTTTGTTTTAAGTTTTGTTTTGAATCTTGTTAGGTGAAGTAGACACATAAAATGGTAGACTTCATGAACTTTTTCTGGGAATTTTTAGGAGTAATTGTATGTGAATAAATTGGGTGTGTTTACCAGTGTGCATGTGTGTCCTGATGTGGCAGTGTTGTGTGGTTCTTAAAAAGGTTATAGTGATGTGCGGCATGACTGTTATTTTGTTTGAAATGCCGTGTGCAGATTTCAGTCAGTTGATTTATGTAGAAGATGCTTGGAACATTTGTCATTGATGCCAGTCACCGTAGGAACAAGTTAGTGTTTTCAGAGTACCTCAAGTCACTGGCAGATGTCCTGTTCTGTTATAGTCATTTAATTCAAATGCATGTCATGTTTACAGGAAGAATATGGCTCCTTGTATTTCACTTGCTCTTCTTTTCTTTCAGAGTGTACGTAACTGCATATGTGTAGGTCACTTATTTTTATTATTCTGAATATTAATTGTGTAATTTCACAGCATGAAACAGATTGGAGTAACAAATTAGGTGTGTTAGTATGTGTGAGAGTTGATTTTAAAATTAATTTTGAAACATAACAAGGCCTCACTGTACTTTTGTGGCCAACATCATTGGATTTATTTCTCCTAACAATCTTTCAATAAAAGTGGAAAGTACGTAATCTGATCTGTGTTTTGTTTTACACATCCATTTACACAGTTTCATATAACTTCTACACTGGATATGTTTTTGAAGTTGGAAGGGGGTTATCTCTTATACTATACAGATGTTACTAGCACATTCCGTCCACACTGTATTAGCAGAATTCCTGCCACAGTTTCAATCGTGACAGAACAGTAAGTTGGTAATTTCTTTGCCGCTGGACAGCTAAGAAAATTATTTGCAGCTTTCATTGGTATGTCAACATGCTGTTATGTGTTGTGTACTTTTCCAGGTTGCATTTCTTTAATGATCAAAACCAAATATTTTCCACCCCTTGAACATCCTTTTTGTTAATATTTTTTTCTTTTTTTCTTTGGCTTTTTTTTTTTTTTTTAATTTTCTCCACTGTCACACGTGATTCAGATAGGTCAAAATTTGTTTTAAGTTCCGATATGCAAGAACTGTTACAGATTTTTTAGAATGCTGTACATACTGATTTTGTCACACTGCAAAGGTCTGGGTGTCTATTTTCTATAAATATCTGGAAATCTATGAGAACAAGTGTTGAATACTGCATGGCTCTATGCTTGCATCAAGAGTATATCTTGTGCAAAATGGACATAAAATTCAGCCCTAACCTGAAACATCTTCGGTCTTCTGAAATTAACTAGCAAGAAAGTAGATTCGATGCAAAATAACCGAACAGGTAAGTATCATGTAAGTCTGTGTACCAGTATACCGTAGAAAATGTAGGTAACTATGCTGCGGACTGGCCGAACGAGGAATCGTGGGTCGATTCCCAACACGGGCAAGACAGTTTTCTCCATAGCGTCCAGATCACAACTGGAGGCCCACCCAGCCTCCTGTTCAATTGGTACCAAGGGGTTTAGAAACCAGGTCATGAATGTGACAAATCAGCTTTGTTTAGTGCCGAGGGTAGGAAAAAGTTGTGCTATACCTTCACTTCTCCATATACCTGCACCACGGCACCCCAAGTCCAAATTACTACAACTAGCACATCTGACACCATTCTAACATTACTCAGTTCCTACTCCTTTTTATAATTTAAGGGCACAGAGTGTCTAAAATTATCTAATGTTCTGAAAGAACTAAACTGGTAAACAATGTCACATAATTCAAGGTGTATTCACAATCATATTCGATCCTATCCCACCATATCCTTAAAAGCTAAGAAACATTACTTGTGACACCTTCACACAACACTTAGACTTAACGACCAACTTTTAAAAAAGCTTTTCTACCTCCGGAAAAATGGTAACACGTTTGCCATACTCTGCTCACAAGAATGACAGGAGTCAAACGAACACGGACACAAACCAAAATCAAATGAGAATCACATTCACACACAATTCGGCACGGAGTGGAGTACAGGTATTATAACTCTGATATATGATTTGTACTTTGATATTCGCACAGATCATAATACACCAATATATATAACTTGGCTGTTCTGTGTTTCATTGGCAATGACTTCGTTCCTGCTAATCAGTATCGTTTATTGGATTCGGAAGCCTGAATCTTGTTCCCAGATATTTACTGTTCGTGACAAGCAATTTTCCTATTACATTAAGCCTATATAAACTAAATAGAAATGGAATATGTGCGTATGTGCCAGGCAGCACGTATCACAAATTAAACATCCCGAATGGTTATCGTACCCGTGCATATTGCGGATAGAACACTTATTGGTGGCGTAGTGTAGAGTTTACGCATGTTTGGTATTATTTAACATCGCTGTCAGTGCCTATTACTATATTGCAGGGGTGACCACAAAGTGACGGGCGCAAGTTATCTGTAAAAACAATGTGCAGGTAATTTTTTTAGGTGTATACGCCAGGCAGTAGATGTTTCGACGTTTCGGAAGAACGGCATTCATTTTTAGTGACCAAATCTGGCTCAGGCGAATGTTCAATCAGATTCGGCGACCCAGCAGATGGAAGCAGTACATTCTTCCGAAACATTGAAACGCACATGTACTATATGACATGGAAACTCCAAAGAAGGCTGCCAAATAAGAGTTGACGTGAAAACCCGACCTTAAAATATTCAGGTAGTTAACATGCACATGAACCTGCCCATGTACGATGTTAAAAACATGAACAGGGATAACAAAACCATGAAATATGAGAAATCTGTTACATTAATCCTGTTGTAAATAATAACCCCAGCAAATGCAACATCTTTCTGTTCTCCATTATCTCTATACCTGTTCTGGTGCCAACCCAGCTGTCCTCTTCAAAGGGCTCCAGAATTCTTTCCCAGGGTAAAAGACCAGATCGTGATGTGACCACTTGTCTACGTCTGGTGCCAAGGCTAAGTGGGGATATACTGTAAATATACACACCTCTACTCCCCTATATGCCTTCTTTGTGTAGACAGGGACTCTACCTTTATAAGTAATAATAATCCATATAATTGTGTAGCTAATGATCATCTTCCATGCCCTTACCATCTCGCATATACACACTTTAAATATCTATCATAGCAGCACACTTCTTATAAAGTCAGGCTGGTAGAGTTTATACAAGTTCAGTAAGGTGTTCTTTTGTCAAAATTGGGCACTATTTTGATCTAATAAATTTTAAGAGTACACATATTCAAAAAAATGTTTTACTGCAAATGGTGATCAATGTCTGAGCACATTTTCTAGTTTTGAGCATATTTTATTTCTGCAGCATGCATCCAAGATGGTATTGTTTAGCTGCAAACACCTTCGCCTTCTTGAAGCTTCAGGAGCTCTATTTCTAGAACACCCATATCGAGACAAGAAATCACAGAATGAGACATTTTCTATTACAATAAGGTACATTTTCTAAAATTGCAACTGATGGCTTGGAGTGCCCTCAAGATCTTTAAATATTTTGTCACTCTCTTCTACAAGTCCATCAACTGGCAGTCTTCAATAGTAATTACAGTTACACCTTCAGGCAAAGTAATCTCTATTTTTTAGACACAGGAAATGGCCCAAGTTTTTTGAATTGAAATCTTTCTGAAAAGTATCATTTTGTTTTGAAAACTCAATATGGTCTCCATCCTAGGTCACAGATACATTTCCAAGTCTCTGGAAAGATAATTCCATGATTCAGGAGGTATATAAATTAAAAATTCCATATTTGTAACCACTGAAACATCTAGTTGAGTCAGTGGCAAATTCTGATCCAGAAGTCAGGTCTAGTGGAACAGTACACAGTGACTTTTGATAACCCTTCCACTAGACTTGACCTTTGGATCATTGCCAACTTAAAGGAATTTTACTTCTTCTGTAACTTCCTTGACTGGTGCAAACAACTGGGGGGGATTACTTCAAACATTGCTGACAACCACACAACGTGCAATGTGCTTTACACTTCAACTTAGGATTTTTAAACCATTTCCAACACAGTTCATATCAAAAGTATATACCTACCAGGTGTTATCTGTGAATAATGTGATTAACTGGGTCAGAGTCAGTGACAACATACTGACAGTTTTCTCAATTGGTACATGAACTTTGTGAAATGCAATGTCGAGAGTGCTTCTCTCATGTTTCGTTTTTTTGCCATGTACTAAACAAATATAGTTCACTATGGGTTATGTCAAGTATCTGTGGATTCATGAAAGGCCAACACAATTTTGAAAAATTAATGATGTCCTGTTGTAAATTATTCACACTATCTGAGCTACTTACATAAATCCATCTCTCTCTTGTTCATTTGGGAACACAAATGTTCCAACATTTTTGTTTTCTTAATCTAAAACATAAACTGCTTGTGATTTTTTTTTTTTTGGTTGTTGTTGTTAATGAGCTCTCCTTCCCTGCATGGATATTCTGCTCACACAGCATCAAAAGCCAACACCCAGCCTCTGTGAAGTCTTGTAAATATTAGCAGGTGACAACTTTTTCATTCCTGTAACAACAACAAATTAGTACCAAAAATATTACTACTAATGAGGTTATAGTGAATAGAGTACAGGCTGGACTGAGAAACTGTTCAATTCCTGGCACAGGCAAGGGATGTTTCACTTCCCTAAAATCATCGAACATGCCTACTCAGAGGGTACCAGCAGCTTATTCAACAGGGGTAAAGCAGCCAGGGCACAAAGCTGTCCACTCATCTTCATCTACCTGCAAGCTTAGGAATGTGCAGAGCTGGACTTTTCCCCCTCTGCCATACCCCTTCATTAGTGTGGTGCTTAATCAGGAACAAACTTTACCTCTCACCAATGAGGCTGGAGAGAAAAGGCTGTATTCATGGATTATGGAAATTAATGTGGCAAAATGAGGGTGCAAACAAAACTGCTGGAACAAATACCATTAAATTACAGCAACTAGATCATATTCATGTATCAATGACTGAAATACAAACTACATAAATTTGTTGACAGTGGAATATTAACAATACAGGTTAGCAATACAGAACTGCCAACTAGAACATACTACATAACCATATCAATGTATGTCACAAAATGTAGAACATAAATATTGAAGGATAAGCATTAATCTTCCCACTCCTAATTTATTTCCAGCTTTCTCACTTGTCCATTAATGCTTCTGCTCCACACATTTTCCTGAGAGTTTAGAAAGTTCACTACTGTGGCCACTTTCATTTTCAAAACCAATCCTGGATCAGAATTGAATATTACAGTAATTATGTAGAAGATAGGTCATTTACCAAATAGTTTTGCTGTTGAAATGAAGCGACTCCATCTCTGATGTGGACTGCACTGCCAAACTGGCACTGAAGTTTGTGTAATTAAGCCTGACAAAGCAGTTACACTGCCCTCACATTCTGCAGTTGAGGTAATATTTCTAACAACATGAAAAGTGGTGCACAACCAACTTGACTTCTCAGTTTTACCTCTTGATTTTTCTGCCTCATACTGAATTTTGAACTCAACACAGCAACAGAATTGTTGTTCACTTTGTCATAATTATACAATTTCCAAAGCCTCAAACCTATTCATACTGCTTTCCATAAAATTTACAAATGATGGAACTGCCGTCTTGCATTTATATGGCTACAAAGCATTAACATAACTTTAACAGTGTAATCCACAGTAGCAATACAGGCCCATTCTTTTGGTTACAGAATATTTTATGGATAACTCTCCCCCCTTCCCCCCATATCAGTAATGCCCAAGGATGGTCAGTTTACTCATCGACAGATAGCGTAACAAAAAGTGCACAGTCAGCCTAGCATATATTATGTACATATGTTGATACTGAAAATGGCACTAACAATTTAAATGGCTAGTCAGGTCCATCACTGAAATTTAAAGTAATGACTACTGACACTATAACATACATGAATTACTACAGCTCGAAGAATTAAATTTTTTAGTGCATGAAAAAAATGCGTAAGAAGAAAATTCTGCAAGATTTTGTGTGAAGCTAACAACAGATGGGGGGCAAACATGATGCTGAAAACACCAACTGAAGGAAGATGAAATGACCTACACAAATAAAAGAAATGTGTCTGTGAAGTTCTTTCTACTCACTTTTCAGGATAATGTTAAGAACAAGGAGAAGTTGAAGAATGTTCTATGTATGAACTGCTGGATTAATTTGCACAGATTGGTTACATTCAGTCCCATCTTGTCAGTAATACTTCAAAAATGAAAAGAAATTCAAATGTCATATGCTTATAATAAAATTCAAACACAATAACCACCTACAACATTTTTATTAGTACAGTGTTTTTTTTTTTCTTTCTTCTGAGCAAATAAGTGACAACCTTATACTAAGTTCAAATTTAAGTTCTGTTTCACTTTCCCTGGGTGGTTTCCAGTCTCAAAGAATTTATTTTAAAAACTATCATACTAAATTTCTCCTAAATGTGGTGTATGTACATATATGTGTGTATATAAATCTATGTATAACATTTATGTACATATGAATCATGATACCAGGGATCCTTATTCATATACATACACAGAAATACTCAGTCTGCTAGTGAATATACAACTTTACAGTAATGGTATCATTATTTTAAACACATGCACCATTCAGGTGGACAGCATCTTCTCCCTTCTATATACAAGGCAAACCAAAAATAACAGCCATCCACAAAATGTCCAGGACAAATTCCAATAGAATGAAGATGTATATAAAAAGAAACGCGCTCATTTTTAATATTCTTTCTGTGCTACAATTTTTCTTGCACACCAATGCACCATAATATATTTCCTCAGTGTTTTATGCTACTATATGTGAGTCATAGACTGACATGTTTCATGCAAGCAAAAAAGGATTCATGCAGATTCTGAACTTCACACTGTAACTTAAAGAAACAGTAATAATATCACTGATTGCAACTTTTTGCCAAATAAAGCTACTGCAATGCACAAAATGAGAACTTTTATATCACCACAGTTACTACACAGACTACTTTCAGCCATGATGCTGTTAATGTTATTCAGCAGTGAACCTCTGAAGGACTCCATCAGTGCAAGCTTGAGAAATCAAGAGGAAGTTGGGTCCTGCATGTAACATGTTTCAGTAATGCTGACAGACAAATGTGATGGCCACATTAATCCCTGTCTGCCAACAATGAGGTTCCCTACTTGAATAGACACCTAACACAAACTGTGCTCCTAGTTTGTGGTGACATTGCCTTGTATGTCCACCATTCTGTTACCATATTTATACATTCACATTCTTCACACATACTCTGTCTCTCGTACAAATCACAACAAATTTATGTGGCTCAAGTTATAAAAATAAGGATCAAAATAATTTTAATACATAAAATTATATACATTGAAAATATTTTTATAGCTTTACTCCTATGAAGTCAATAATTAGCAAGTGACATGACATGTGGCATTATTTCTTGGTGTATACTCTTGGCTTCAATGGTATGCACAATCCTGTACACCAATAAAGTTGGAACTCTAGGTGATATGATTCATATACTAGTTCCAACTGATAATACTTAACTGCAGGGCCAATAATCAGTATGCTTGTCATATACACAGCACAGCTCAACATGTGTTGCACGTCACTTCTCGTATGAAAGATAACGTCCTGCATGAAGTCCATCATCACTGCAACAATGGTACTTCCAATATTGTATTCCATGTCTTTTGGCACAAGCACAAAATTTTAAAGACAACAAACAACCAAACAAACTCAGTGCAGTTTTCTGCATTACAATAATGCACATTCTTTAAAGATTTTGAGGAAAGTGAAGAAATTAAACTAAAATTACACATACAGTTTCTTGCTCTTGAAAGTATCAATCACAGACAGTTTCAAATCAATAATAGTATCACTAAGACTACTAATTAAATTAACCAAAACAAATCTGGGGGCAAATGTTAATACTCAATATCACACATTATTCAACAAACAAGTTAAACAATGCTTTCAAATCATATAATATGTGAACTCTCCTACAAGTTTTGAAGTCAGTGAACTGCATATGCCCTAAAATATCTACAAGCTGATAGACAATGAATGCTCATACGTTGTAAAGCAAACTGTACTAGGTACAATAAGCAGATAAAGGGGGCTAAACACATCAAGCGCAGTGGCAACTGTAATTTCATCAAACAATTTTTGTAACACACCTGTCACATTTTTATTAAGATGTCCAGTAAAACAATGATTACATCATGCTACACATTTTTAAAATGTATAAACAACCACAAACATGCATTACTTTTTTTGAGGGGGTGGATAATGTGTTCACCAGCACATTTCAGCCAGTAGTCCAGCCATCTTCAGGGTGATGATACAAGAATAAAGTTGTAGTTCAATGTGTCACCATCACCCCATAATATTACAAATACATAATTTCAGCCAAAATTTTACTTTTGAATAGTAATGTAAAATAATATAGGATAAAAATAGCTAAATGTAAAAAGTGGAAGTTAAAATTTTTTGTGTTTGTGGAGCCACACCACACAGACAGTACATCACCTATACCCTGGGTCAGAACTCGTCATATAACTGCCATAAACATCACTCCACAAACATTAAATAATTTTAAATTCCACTATTTTAATTCTATATCATTTTACATTATTATTCAAAAGTAAAATTTTACCCGAAATTCTATATTTTTAATAAAATGGAGTTATGGTGACATATTGAACTACAACTGTATTCTCAAACTATCACCCTGAAGATAGATGTACTATTGGCCAAAACATGTTGGTGAACACATTATGAATAAAAATACATCATAAAATTGAAGTGCATTTTGTTGGTTGTTGATACATTATACATATCTAATAAATGCAAAGAATATGGAACATAGTGAAATGTGCTACACATATTTTACTTCAAGTATGCTAATTTGGAACTTCACTTTATTGCGTATTGTACTCTGTCAGGACATCTATGGTCACAGTCATAATCCAGTTTGTGAGTAAACGTTCCTTTTAATTTGATACCATTTTGCAGTGTCACACCACAGTTCTCCAAGTCTGGAAATATGTCATCTAAGAGTGAATTCATGTGTACCGTGTAACTGCTTTCACATTACTTAAACAGCTGTAAGATGCATATTGAATGACATTTTAACCATCTCAGCACACGTACATTAAAGCAGCAGGTTTCATTACACAACTATGTATCACACCATGTAATGTGTGAATGCTGTTATCTTGCGCTCGTTACAGGCCTAGTTTAGATGGCCTCTTGGGTTTCTAAAATGTTGAGTTTTAGGAGGTTTCAATAAACCCACTGCTTACATTAGTTGCACTCGTGCAGTTAAAATGTTATCACAAGAATACATAAATCAATGTTACAGTAGCTCTGTATCAATAAATACTTTCAAGGTAGCTTTCCTTCCTCAATGAGGAAGTTACCCATCTGAAAGACAATGCACATGTGCCAGCAATGCCCCTCTCACATTAACTTACATGCACTATCCAGACAGTGATTTGCCTGCTTCATTGCACTTTTCTTTTTTCAGTTATTTTTATGTTAACTTATTTCTTCTTCTTTTTCTGAAATACATATATTTTCCAAATCTCTTCTTAGCATTTCTGCATACTTCTTTTGTGTGGAACTTAACCGATTACAGGTACAAACCCATTGTTGCAAATCTAACCACCACATGGATTTATGTTCACAAAGTTCTTGAATAGTAGAGATTTTAAAATGAATAGAGATGGTAGTTATTTTTCCATGTGTATTTAGTTACATAAACAACAAACACATAAGTGGTATGTAAAAAGTTATAAATCTTCGTAAGATCCACAATGTGCCATATATCCCTTTTTTACAATGGCAGTTTTTAAGAAATATGGTAAACCTTAATGTGAACAACATATAAAATACAGGTTGTACTTGCCCAAAACAGACAAAAAAATTCAACTTGTATAACTTACAATGGAGAACCCAGTACTAAATTTGTGACATTTGTCATAAGTTCTGAAAATGAAATGGATGGTTCAATGCACGGACAATGGACAAGTACATTATGTATTACTGCATTGTAATAATTGTTACTTAAAGGCAGCTGGATGATCACTAATTACACAGTGAATGTTTAGAAATTATGTACACCTCTAATATTTGTATATGGGGACTTGAAAATCTACAGTGATGTCTGCATTTCCTGTGACTGTGTATAGATGACCCAAGCCTGTCTTTAAACAGATAATTAAAAGAAAAAAACTACAACACAACAGTGGAAACAGCTAACAGTGAATGCAGATTCATTTCTTCTGGTATATGACACCCTGATGAGTAGTAGTTATCAAAGTTTTGGAAGAGCTTGCTGCCTCCATCTTAGCAGGGTCTATGCAGTCCCTGTTTGTGAACTGGACAGACCCTTAAATTGTGGCAACAAGCTCCTCCAGAATGTCATTAACTATTTACCACTGATATAGCAACATATCCTTAGACTTCATCAATATTGCTTTGCATATCTAAAATCTTGTTAACTTTGAATGTACTGTCCTGACACAACAAGGATTTAGTCTTAGAGAAATTACAAAATCTTAAGTACTGTCATATTGAAGTAAAGTTAACAATGTTGCAGTGAAATCATACAAAAATAAAACAATTTTTAAATGAATAATCATATTAGGAGCACAGACTTGTAGTAACTAAACAATCTGGATGACTCTCTGCTCAGAAAACTGTAAATAATTGGTTAAACTTACCTCGAGTATGAACACATTCACTGCCAAACTTGGCCACACTTCTTTCTGTAGTACACTCTACCCTGTACCTTGCATTACGTGATAGCAGTTATAAATTTTTCCAACAGATGACATGTAACCAAAGCCATCTCTTTCTGACTGCATTACAAAGCATCCAGAACCAATCTATATTCAGTATTTAGTTTGTCAATGAAAAAAAGTTTGTTTCCCCTTTCAAAATTTTTCCTTTTCCTGTTATCATCATCAAGGCTGCCTGACATGCACATGGTCTAAATGCCAATTAAGTACTTGGAAGTACATGCAGATGGTGTGTCTAATTGTGGCACAACAGGTTTCATGTGTATTAATTTAATGTGCATGAGAATGATGGTAAGAGTGATGACATTGGTATAGCTTCACCATGGGAACATGTTACTGTTCTGCATGACATATGGCCCAGAATGGACCAAAGAAACCTGTCCCATGTGGTAGCAAATTTGCACCAACAAAAAGTTCCAAAGTGCATGACTACTACAGAGCCTTTTTCACAACTCATTTCTCATGATGGTTTGCACAGCAACTAACTGGTATGCAGATCAACTTCAGAAGTATGTCTCATAGCCTTCTAAGCATTATGCATGATTTAATGCCTGGAAAGCTGTGGGACCAACAGAAATTAAGGAATTCCACACAGCTACTGCCTGAAATTATAAAGAAACTTGAACTGCCACTGTCAAGAAGAGAAACATGGGCAACAACAATACTAAGTGTCAAAGTACCATGTAAAAGAAGCAACCAAATTTTAAAATGTCTTCATTTCAGTAAAAACAAAAACAATGAGGAATGTAGACTTTGCAAAGTAAGACTGATGTTTCATCATCTCTCTACTCTCTTCAAAAGTGTTCTTGCATGGACAATCCTAAGAAGCTTGTATGACATGGGACTACAAATTCACTTAGTCTGCAGGACTACCTCAGGATGTGTAACTTAAACCTAATGATGGTACTGGCTGTCCTCTACAAGACACTTATCCACTTGTCTCTCATTAAGGTAAAGATTATAGTACCTACATAGGCAAATTTAAAATAGTATGGTTAACCCAAACTTTGATTTGTACAAATTTCAGCATCATTAAAACATTAGGCCTGACCAAGACCTGCCTAAAAAACCTTTACAGGTAAAATGTTCAACACAAGACAGGTGACCTCTTGTTGCAATAACGGAGGAACAAACAGGTAGTGAATATGATTTCCACAATACACCCAGCAAGACAAGTGCAGCAACAGATAAAGAGAAACATAAGTGTATTATGGACTGCAATACACCATCTTCCATGGTGTGAACACTGCAAATCAGCATTCAACAAATCATTCATTCCTTACGAAAACAAATGAATGGTTATGAAAGTATTTGTGTACCTGATCTAGTGTGACACACACTGAGCCCATGCACTGTACAAAACTGAGAACCCCAAGAGGAAACAATTATCAGACTTCCGGCAAGATATCGATGAAGAAATAATTTCTTTTGAAAGGGGCACAGAGGTTGACACAGCCAACAGTATGGCATATATGAAATGGTGATGTCTGTCTCTGAGAAGGCAGCCAGCTGAAAGCTTATTGGGTTGATGTCATTCACTTCCTTATATGGGTGAGTCACACCAACTTGTATGCCATAACATAAGCCAGGGCAAGTACACAAATGCCCACCAAACTATCAGCCTTCTGAAACAGACGAAAGGCTGCTACGTGTTGACCCTAAGTGACGAGCATGATCGTGGATTGGCAGGCCTGGCAGATCAGCTGGCAGTGGCAGTGATGGGCCAAACACTTGCTCCTGATCCTCCAACTGCTGTGCAAATTGTTCTTCCAATCTCTGCAAATATTTAAGAAAACAAAAAATATAAATATTTGACTAATATAAATGGATATGCAAATCTGCCTGGAAACAGAAGGTTCCTACTCATATCCTTCCGGATTGACAAAGTTGTGGCTGTGTGTTGTCTTTGAGCAGAATGAACTGTCCTGATATGAACAACAGGAATCCACCAACACACCATGTCCCAAGCTAGATTATCAGTCCAGTTCACACCCTTACAACTTAGTTATATAAGAATTAAACACTATCATCCCACCTAAGCACAGATCTCCCATGTTTCTTAATTTGAGGTTTTCCAATTCATGTAAGGGAATCCACATATCTTATTTCCAACATACGCCTTCCACACTTCCCGGCATATTCAGCAGTCACACTACCACATTACACATTTTCCAAGAAATAAAAATATTCCATATTTTGCTAAAGTTTTGTCAGTAATCAGCATATAATCCTAATACCTGTAACAGATTATTCCTGCAATGTTGACAGTTTCATTGCTGCTAGAATGCTGCAAAAAAACTAAATGTGGTATTCAAACAATCCTATATATCTCTCTACCACAATGACAGTTGCACCTCCAGTAGCTGCAAAATAAATAACACTTCACACGAGAAGTAGCAAGTTTGCAGGTAAAGGTAAAGCAGTCCCATTACAGGCCTGGACAGGCCCAGAGGGTTCCAGGAAGTTAAGGTTCCCAGATTTTCGTGACAATGGCACAGAATGGTGGTAGGTTGTCAGCCAAATGCACCGGCCACCTTTACTCCCAGGAAATACTCCTGGTACTCATTTCTGTTAGAGGCTGAGTTGACCCCAGGGCCATAGTGCGATTGGAAGGATTTTATGTAAATGAAAAATCCACTGACACCAGCTGGGATCGAACCAGCGACCTTCCGAATTGTAGCACAGCACCTTAACCACTGTGCCACCACAGTCCCCTTTGTTTGCAGGTACAGCTAGTTAAAGATAGGGAACCTAACATTACCAACAATATGTATTAATATCATATTCACCTTAATTTTAATGGAATGGCAATTTGTTCAATAGAAAACTGATTTTCAGATACTGTAACCCAACATTACTGTTGAGTCAATGAATGCTGAATGTCAGTTTTGTATGAACTGCACTCTTCTTGGTTATTATGCAGCGAGTAGTGGTAATTTCTTACTGACGTTTCAGGACAACCACTACTTGCTGCATAATAACTCAAAAGGGAGCAGTGCTCAGCTACTTTGTGGTGGAAGCCTGAAATCACATACGGTTTGTTACTTCTTACATTCTGAAGCCAAGCAACTGTCTGACATGACGTTTAACAATTGCTGCCAAAGGCCAATTTACCCTCCCAAGCTCCAATAACTGTTGAAAAAAAGGAAGAATGCCCTTTACAAAAGTTTCAATGTGATTTTCTACGTACTAATAAAGTGATGAACAAGAGTGTATTAATTTTAATGTGGTGGGAGGGGTTTAATTCCCTTCAAATCTGATGAGTCACATGTTACAAATATACAGGGTGTTTCACGACTTTAGGGCATAACTGCAGGAGGTGATTTCCTAGGTCTTTGTGATCAAAAAAGTTCATATAAACATGTGTCCGATTTTGGACGGTTACAGAGTTATGACAGTTTGAAACTCAGAATAGAAGGTAACAATTATTGACAATAAACGGAACAAAATAATGAACCAGCATAATACATGATACATTTAAAGTACGAATGTAAAGTTAACTTCGTGAAATTACCTTTAATTTGAATTTATCGGTGCTTAAAGCTGATTTTC
>Ga0123353_10001878_pt1 | contig 25781 bp, 23 predicted proteins | sample TergutLab28metaG_3_FD_92763 | JGI IMG/M metagenome (GOLD analysis project Ga0123353, IMG submission 92763) | Labiotermes labralis P3 segment gut microbial communities from Petit-Saut dam, French Guiana - Lab288 P3 | ecosystem: Host-associated > Arthropoda: Insects > Digestive system > Gut ...
ACGAAAATTATGATCAATGGTCACAGTTTCTTGAACAGCGCGGGTATTCGATTCTTTCAGAAGAATCGGTTATGTCATTTGATAAAAAAAATATAGACATCAAATTGAAAGTTGATTTGAATATTATACGCGCAACAGACGCTAAAAGTGCAAGAGATTTTATCGATGTTTTTACCAGCGTATATGGGGGAGAAAAAACTCCCGGATCACCATATGGAGAATGTGATAAAACTTATATTCCAAATGCCGATTTATCCTATGCTTGATGACAGAATGAACACCGAGTCGGCAAAAAAGAACAATGCTCCCATCTGGAACTCAAAAAGTAACAAATTAGGATGGAAAATGTATTTGAATGAATTGTTTGGGAATGATAGTGTACCAAAGTACGCTGCGCCTGCCAGAGAGACAGATTATTCCGGCTTGCCTCCGGCATATACGTTTATAGGTGATATTGAGCCGTTCTACAATGAAACGGCAACTTACTTCGATAACCTTAGAAATGCAGGGATTTCGGCAAAAGTCGATGTTTATGAAGGGTGTTATCACGCTTTTGAAATCATGTGTCCAAAAGCCGACATAAGTAGGCAAGCGGTAAATCGAGTGCTTGAAGAGTTCAAGTATGCAACAGATAATTATTTCGTTGAGCAAGTATATTAGGAGAGGGAGAAAGTTGAAAATATGCAAGAAATATTAAGCGGTATACTACTGGCATTATTAATTATCATACTCATGAGCAGAGCTGCCCTTATGGAAATGAGTATGAAGAATATTGTAAAAAAGTCAGACGGTATATTTAATTGTAATTAGAAATGAGGGGAAGATATGATAACACCGTATATTACATTCAATGGACAATGCAAAGAAGCTATCGCTTTTTACCGCAGTATCTTTACTTGCGAAGATCCGAAAATCCTGCCGTATGGTGACTATATGCCCGAAGGCTCAAAAACACCCCCGGAGCTTTTGAGAGAATGGGTTATGCACGGAGAAATGGTTATCAACGGCACTAATGTATGGTTTGCAGACGAGGCTTTACCGGTTACTACCGGTGATAGCATCAAGCTCTCTGCAACAGTAAAAACCGGAAAAGAAGCAAAAGAAATCTTTGGTGCACTTAGCGTTGACGGGAATATAACATTACCGCCAACAGAAACTTTTTATAGCGTTTTCCACGGTGCTGTTATTGATAAATTTGGTGTAAGTTGGAATGTCGTTGCTGAAGAAGCATCGAAGAAATAACAAAGGTACAAGAGTGAAAAAATGTCCGAGATGTATGAAAACAGAAGAAAACGACCACACTCGTTTCTGCAGACATTGCGGAACTGAATTATTCTTTTTGGATCGTTTTCCGGCGAAAGCTTCAAAAAAAAGTAATAATTGTTGTTATTCTAAAAAGCATATAGCGAAATCATAGCGCATTAGGGGGACAAAAACGTACCGTCCCCAACTGTCCAACTGTCCAACTGTAACCATTGACAAAAGGGAATGCACATGATACAGTTCAGTCCATCCATAAGAGTTGAGGATGTGAATGAATGTTTAAATGGTTAAGTAAGCAAGAGAAGTCCTGGGTTTTATACGATTTAGCAGAATCACCATACACTATAACAGTAATGGCAACAATCATGGGTATGTATTATATGACGTCTGCTGAAGCTGCGCTTGGAGACAGGGTTGTCGCAAATGCATATTGGGGATTTGCAACGGCTGCCGCCATGCTGTTTAGCGGATTATTAGCACCGATTATCGGAACTCTTACCGGATATCTTGGAAAGAAAAAACTTGTTTTTAATTCGTTTGTCGTGCTGGGTGTTGCAGCTACGGTAGGCATTGCCTTTGTTCCGGAGCATATGTGGTTTCTTCTGCTTTCTGTATATATTGTGTCAATGATAGGATATCAGGGAGCAAACAAGGTTTACAATGCGTTTTTAGTGGATGTCTCCCCCAACGAGCGGATGAACCGTGTTTCAACATTTGCTTTTGGTGTTGGGTATCTTGGGTGCGTTCCGCCGTTTATTGTAAGTATTGCACCGATTTTACTTATTCAACTGGATGTTATTTCCATGTCTATGGTGACAGCTTATCGCATCGCTTTCCTGATAACTGCCGTATGGTGGCTGTTGTTCACGATACCAATGTTTCGTAACGTAAACCAAAAGTACGGGTCACCTGTAGAAACGAAATATGTACGAAAAAGTTTTGTGAAGGTATGGCTTACAATCAAAGAAATCTGCAAGCATAAACCCGTTCTGCTGTTTCTGTTGGCTTTTTTCCTTTATTACGATGGTGTAAGCTCGATAATCAGCATGGCTACAGCCTATGGAATGACGATTGGCATCGGACAGGTTGATCTCCTGCTTGTATTGCTTGTGACACAACTTGTGGCGGGACCGTGTGCGATAGTTTATGGACGGCTTGCGGACAAGTTTGGAACAAAAACACTAATTTACTTCGGGATAGGAACTTATATCGTTATTTGCCTTATCGCGCTTCTAATGAGTGCCGATCGTGATATACGTTTTCTGACAGGTATGTTTTGGGGTCTTGCCATGTTGGTCGGTACTGCACAAGGCGGCATTCAAGCACTAAGCCGTGCGTATTTCGGCAAGATTGTGCCAAAAGACAAATCCAATGAGTTTTTCGGATTTTATAACATCTTCGGGCGTCTTGCTTCAATTATGGGGACATCCTTATTTGCGGTAATCTCATTGTGGACGGGTCATGCGCATCTTGGAATTGCAGGAATTGTGATACTATTTATTGCAGCGGCAATCATCTTCAAATTTGTGCCGGATGATAAAAATATACAGATTAGTTGACTTTTCCTCTGTTCTGCAGAAACAAAAGACAATGGGATGGTTCATCTGTCTAACTGTAATATTTAAGCCGTAGGAGGAAGGCATGGATATAAAAAAAATAGTTTCGGAAATGACACTTGAGGAGAAGGCAGGGCTGTGTTCAGGCAAAAACTACTGGGAGACAAAACCCGTGGAGAGGCTGGGAATTCCATCTATTTTGATGACAGACGGTCCGCACGGACTGCGCAAAATCGTGTCAGGACCGGAGTCCGGTGAACGGCATAGCGTCCCTGCGACATGCTTCCCGCCTGCGGTGCTCAGTGCTTGTTCATTTGACAGAGAGCTTCTCAAAGAAATGGGAGAGGCGATCGCTGATGAATGTATAGCCGAAAACATCAGCATAGTCCTGGGTCCGGGCGTTAATATCAAACGCTCCCCGCTGTGCGGACGTAACTTTGAGTATTTCTCGGAAGACCCTTATCTTGCAGGGGAAATGGCAACATCATTCATCAAAGGAGTTCAAAGCAAGGGTGTCGGTACAAGCCTGAAGCACTATGCGGCGAACAATCAGGAGACGCGCCGCTGGTCGAGCGACTCACAAATAGATGAGCGAACGCTGCGGGAGATATATTTACCGGCATTTAAAAAAGCAGTAGAAGATGCTGCTCCTGCAACAGTAATGTGCTCATACAACAGAGTCAACGGCGAGTACGCATCAGAAAGCTATCGTTTGCTGACAGAGATACTGCGCGATGAATGGGGTTTTGAAGGTATTGTTGTCAGTGACTGGGGTGCTGTAAATGACCGCGTAAAGGGAATTATTGCAGGCTTGGAGCTGGAAATGCCGGGTGTGGCGGAGCCGTCCAACGATGAGTATATAATAAAAGCCGTACGTTCGGGCGAGCTGCCGGAAGCGACGCTTGACCTTGCCGTAGAAAGGCTTTTGAATGTAATTTTGGACTTAAGCGGGGATAAAAGGCATTGCGGAAAATACCGCAGTGGAGAGAATCGTAAGATTAAAAGCACAGATGTAAAAGCCCTCGATCCCAATAAACATAACGCACTCGCACGAAAAATCGCAAGCGAATCGATGGTGCTTCTTAAAAACGACAAAAAGCTGTTACCATTGAACAAGGAAGCGAATATAGCTTTTATCGGCGAGTTTGCGGAGAAGCCGAGATATCAAGGTGCGGGCAGCTCTCAGGTTAACCCGATATCACTGACGACCGCACTTTTGGCAGCCAAGGAGTACGCAGATATTAAATACTGCAAGGGGTATAATATAAACAAATGTGATGAACCTGACGATGCTTTGCAGGCAGAAGCGGTAGCAATTGCCGAAACTGCGGACGTTTGCGTCCTGTTTATAGGACTTCCGCCCGCCTACGAATCAGAAGGCTTTGACAGAACGCATATGCGCCTGCCCGAAGGACAGAACAGCTTGATTGAAGCTGTTGCCGATGTAAACGAAAACGTTGTTGTTGTGCTGCATAACGGCTCACCTGTCGAGATGCCCTGGTCGGACAAGGTAAGTGCTATACTCGAAGCGTATTTGGGCGGTCAGGCAGGCGGCGGAGCAATTGCCGACATCCTGTTCGGCACGGCAAACCCGTGCGGGAAGCTTGCAGAATCTATGCCTGTTAAACTAAGTGATAACCCGTCGTATCTTTATTATATCGGCGAGCACGATGTAACCGAGTATCGCGAGGGAATTTTCGTAGGCTACCGCTATTATGATACCAAAGAAATGAATGTCCTTTTCCCGTTTGGGCACGGACTGAGCTACACAACATTTAAGTATTCAAACCTGCGCCTCAACAAATCCTCAATTAAAGATACAGATAAGTTGGAAGTAACAGCGGACATTACTAACACCGGCACAGTGGCGGGTAAAGAAATCATTCAGCTATATGTCGGGTTAAAGGAAAAGGACGACAGGCTTATCCGCGCAGATAAGGAGCTTCGTGACTTCATAAAAGTAACACTTGAGCCGGGTGAAACTAAAACAATTTCATTCACTCCGGATAAATCCGCATTTACCTATTACAACACAAAATTAAAAGACTTCCACGTCCTATCCGGTGTCTATAAAATCATGCTCGGCCGCTCTTCCTGTGATATCGCTGCCATGGCTGAGGTTTCAGTCGAATCAACGGTTAAACTGCCGTTCATAGCAGACGTAAACACTACGGTTCGCGATATTGTACGAATGGAAGGCAGCGAGGAATTCCTTAATGAGTTAAAGAATATTTCTCCAATGTATGCAAGGATTGACACCAATCCCGAACCGGGTTCTCTTGAATACATGCATGTCAATGCAATACCGGAGATGGTTCTGCGGCAAGTACGTCTAATGGGTCAAGTACCGGGCAAATCCCTTGAGGATATACAAAAACTAATTGACGAAAAGTTAAATAACTGACTCGTTTTAACGTTTGCCGCCCGGCAATGACATTGCCTTAATCTTCAGTACAGCATCGATGCTGTTTGATACATCGAGCTTCTTATATATCAGCGTTATGTGGGACTTTACGCCGTTTGGCTTGAGTCCCATTTTTGTTGCTATTTCATTTCTGCTGAAACCTTCGCACATCAAATGCATAACTTCTTTCTGCTTGTCAGTAAACATTAACATATCACTCTGCCGTCCCCCGGTAAGACCTTTGGAACGCTTAGATTCCGTGACGGCGGCAAAATACAGCGTTTTTACGAAACCGCCGGGTACTTTACTTCCTTTATAGTTGCTTTGCGCAGTGCGTTTTTGTATCCTTTGAAGCATATTTATAAGCTCCGCGCCTTCGTTGGCAAACACTTGAATGAATCCGTAATCGTGCGCCTCCAGTATTGCCTGCTCCAAATAATCCAGCGCAATCGTCTGTCCGTGACCCCCTTTTTTCCAATACACGATTGAAAGCAGTATGCGTGCTTCAATGATATCAAGGGTGCGTCTGTAACGCTCACTTAACTCCAAAAGCTTTTTCAGGAATAATATCGCATTGGAAGTGTTTTCCAATACTATATGCGCTCTGGCAGTCGTAAAGTACTGGTACAGCTTGAAAAACACCATGCTATTATACATGTTTCCATTGTTGTCCTTTAACCAATCTTTAGCCGCGTCAATATCTCCGTTAGTCAAACGAAGCCTGATCATATAAGCTCGAAGGTTGTGATTTAAGTAATAAGCTTTTTCTCTTTCAATCATATCCCTTATATCATCAACCGTTTTCTCTGCTTCCGCGTTTTGACCCTCGGCATATAACGTAGACGCTAAAATCATCATGGAACAGAACATTATTTCCGCTGAGCATCTATCCGGTATATTCGCACAAGCAGAAAGCGCATGCTCGCGAGCCTCTTCAAGTTCACCTCTCTCGTAATGAAGTCCTGCATTAATACAACTTTTCATAGGAACATATTCCGTGCCGACAATAATACCCACGGTCTTATCAAGTGTGACCATGTTTTTTTCTGTTTCAAAAACATATTCCGAAAAATCACGAAAGGATCTGTGGAAAAAAGGCATGTTTTGTGAAGTGCTTGGCGTGGGAGCTTTTATACTTCCTTTGAAGGGGATTTTTTGTATCGTTTGAAGCGTACGGATAAGACTTACTCTGTAATCAATAGCACGTAACATTACTAAAATCAAGGCAGATCTTGGGTTTTTCAAAATAATCTTTGGAGATAACTTGTAATACCTGTCTAAGTAACCTTCAAATTCTTCTGCGCGGCCTTCAACATAAGCAGCCCAAATTTGGACTTCCAGCAGAAAAGGATATTTTTCAACAATTGAATCATTTACGGATAAATGGATGCTGTAGAGCGTGTCTTGAATAGACGCGTAAGACGAACTGTAATCATACATGTGGTATAAGGAATCAGCTACCCCTTTATCATTTTTACCTTTTGTGTAATATGCCACCGCACGGAAAAAGTCCTCCTTTTTGTGAAAATAATCGCCGATTCTGTCCCATTGTCTGTGAAGCAATTGTTCTCCGAGATCTTCAAGCATATGCAGTAAGAACTCCCGGAATAAATCATGAAATCTGTATGTGTTGTCTCCGGTTTCTCTCAAAAAAGCATTTTCGCGTAAAAGCTCCGCCAGCATCTCTGTTACTTTAGTATTTCTTAATATCTTTTCGTCCGCTATGAGATACTCGCATAAATCCGGGGTGAGCTCCTCCGCTACAGACACAAGCGTCATAAAGTATCTGAGCCGGTCGTCCCATCTCTCCCATACGTGTTCTTTTAAAAAGCTTTCAAGATACCGTCCGGTCAGGTCGATGTTATATGATTTTTCATCCGACATCAGAAGCGCCCGTATACCGATTGCCCACCCGCCGGTAGATGCCAGAATTTCGTCGGCTTGCTTTGATGAGAGAAATCGCCCGTTCCTGTCAAAAAAGACTTTTATCTCTCCGCTTGAGAACTGCAGATATCCTGCATCTATAACAGCCAGTTCCTCTTTTGCAACCATTTCGGACAGACTGTCCGGAGGTGTTGTACGGCTGATAAGCAAGATTGTGAAGTTGGTCGGCAAACGCTTAAAGAGAATAGGTATCAGTTTAAGTATTTCATCATTCTTAATGATATGCAAATCATCAAGAACAACTATGATATCATCCTTTTCTTTAGTAAGAACATCTAATGCGTGCAACGTAAATTCCACCGGAGAAGTGTTAAAAACCTGATGGGTTATAAGGTCGTTTAATTTATCGTTTTCAGGTTGAATGCTTGCCAGTGCTGTAACAAACCTCTTGCAAAATTCTGCTGTTTTATTGTCATATTCGTCAAGACTGACCCATGCGCGTTTGATACCTGCTGTTTTTTCCCGGTGCTCCAGCCATAAAAGAGAAGATACGGTTTTACCGAAACCGGCAGGCGCGTGTATGTATATGAAACGTTTTGCCAACAGACCGTCAAGAAGTTTCATTAGCGCAGTTCTCGGAGCTTGCGCTTTTAAAATTGATTGCTCCACATTCACTCCTCCAATCACTTCCGAATAAACAAAATAATAGCATAAGATATTGCGAATAACAAATATTGCGTTTATTGCCTATACCACCACGGGTACTTTTTTTTAATTGATGTTATCAAGGGCTGTCAATATTGAAAAGTACCCGTGGTGGTATAGTTGTGAAATAAATTTTTATCTTATATCAATTAACAAAAATAAATTTCTTTCTATGCCACCATGGGTATTTGTCCAAATATGAAAAATTTGTTACCCTTGCAGTAACTTGAGTTGACAGAGCCGGCGTTGAGCCGGAGTATAAAAAGCAGAATAAAGTTAAGGAGAGAAAGTAAATGGAAATCAAGAAAAACGAAATGAATGAGAGTATAGAGCTGATTCTTACGGGAAGGCTCGATACAATTACCGCTCCGAAATTACAAACAGTATTATCGGAAGCTTTGCAATCATTTGAAGCAACCGAACTGGATTTTGCAGAGGTTGCATATGTTTCATCAGCCGGATTGCGGGTGCTGCTGCAAGGACAGAAAATCGCACAAAACACGGACAAAAGTCTGAAGCTGAAAAACGTCTCATCAGAAGTAATGGAGGTTTTTGACGTGACCGGGTTTTCAGGAATTCTGACGATTATATAACTTCTGTATAAATTCCATAAAGCATCGAAAATTAATTCTTGTTATAGATAATGTCAAATAACCTATGAAAAGTCTTTATCATTTGTCATTTGTCATTTATCATTTGTCATTTATTTAACGGGAGGATCACAACAATGAAGTCCGATATATACACCGAAGAACAAGGAATAGAACGTATACTGTCCGAAACGAAGAGGATTGGCGAATTTAGCAAGCTGCCGCCTGTTGCATCCGACAAGCTGCGACTGCTTGCGGAGGAAATGCTGTCCCTGACCGTTCGTTTGTTTGAGAACTTGTCATATGAGTATTTTATTGAGAACGAAGGTCAGCGTTTTACGTTACATCTCAGCGTGGAAACCCTTGTCAGCACAGAGCAGAAGGGAAAATTGCTTTCGCTTTCAAGCAGCGGCGGGAACGAAGCAACAAAAGGCATATTCGGAAAAATCAGCGCAGTTTTCGAAAACCTTCTGACAGGCAGTAACGAATATGCTCAAATTTCAAGTGCTTATTGTTCAGACATACCACATCTATATGGTGTGGATATGATGCCGTATTTTTCACTGTCGGCGTTTCAGGAAGAACGACCCAAAAAGCCGCTTGACGAACAATGGGACGGACTTGAGAAGTCCATCATCGCAACACTCGCCAAGGATATGGTCATCGGCGTGAGAAACAAGAGAGTTGAAATGATTGCGGTGATTGATTTTTCTTATGATAATTTTTTCAGGGAGGAAAATTCATGATTTTTATAAATAAAAGCGGAGACGGCAGTGATAGCCGTGGATTTTCGTTTACAGAAGAAAGTAACTCCGATGGAACAGCTTATTTCGCGCTCAAAGGTCATGTGGGATTAAACGAAGCGTCGTTTATGGAGGACTTACTTGAAAAAGCTGCCCAATCGGGCTGTAACCGCATCATTATAAATATGTGCTTAGTTAACTCATTCAGTTCGGCAGGTATCAGAGTCATTCTCGCCATGTACAAAAAACTGAAAAGCACGGGAGGAAAGCTCCAAATCGACAATCCGTCCGAAAATGTAAAAAACGTAATCGGGCTGGTGGCATTGGACGAGCTGCTGCTCAGATAACACAGGAGCGTATATAAAAAATAAACACGGGAAGATAATGATGGAAGCAAACCATGAAATGAACGCTAAAAGAATAAGGCTCGCCCTTGCGGTTTTTTGCACGGGCTTAACCGCTGTACTCGGTGTTTTCGTATGGATCATGCTTAATGTCGGCACCATGTCAAATGTATTGCTTACAACGTTGGTCCTGGTCGCCGCTGTAACAGCAGTTGCACAAATTATATACGCGCTCCGGGGTCAGATTTTTGAGTTTGACGGGCGCCTGGCTACGCGTGAGATTCTGTTTGCTGTCATTGGCTTTCAAATCGTAATGCAATTCAGCTTCGGGTTCTCCGTTTATGCTGTAAATCAAACCGAGCTCCAAAACAGAAGCTTCGATGCCGCATATTCATATTTTATCGAGCTTCAGGATGCAGCACCGGGTAATACTTTAAACGATTTCCGGACACTTGATCTTGAAACGGGAATGCCGCAGTGCGTGGAAGCGGTATTGTTGGTCGGTTTTGATGATGTAAATGACCCGGAACATTATTTTCGCTTCCCCATAAGTGACGGCAGGCTGTTGATGAGGAAATCAACGGCATACTTTAGAAACCATTTACAGGATTTTGCATTGTCAATGATTATGTCCCTTGTTATATCAGTATTGTTGATGGCAGAAATTGTCTATTTAGCTATTAAACTGCTAAACAGCAAGCAAATGAAAACAGAAAAAGACCCTGCGTTATATTTACGTCAGATAGCGTTTCTGTTTTATTTCACGGGATTCCTTGGAACCTCGTTTATCCCCATAATGGCGCGTAACTTTGCCGGCAGCCACCCGAATGCAGATTTTGTCGCGGGATTGCCTTATTCTGTCGAGGCTCTCTTCAGTTGCGCCGCAATAATTCTAACGCCGGGGTTCTTCAGAAAAAAAGGCTGGAAGCCGCTGTATCTCGCAGGTTCAGGACTTTTTGTTGCAGGGCTTCTTGCATCTGCTCTTTCACCAAATGTTTTCGCTTTTATAGCTTCACGTGCCTTGGTTGGTTTGGGCTACGGCTTTTGTTGGATGACTTTGCGCAACATCGCCACATTAAACGAAAACCGCGCTTTGAATTTTGCAGGGCTATCTTCGGGTATATACGCGGGCGTTATGTGCGGGGTTGCATTCGGTGCGGTTTTGGCGGATATGGCAGGTTTTAATACTGTATTGCTGGTTTCGGCAATTCTGGCATTAACAGCCGCCGCTTTCGTTTTAATTATGAAAAACGCAGTAAAGACTGCAGGCACAGCCCGGAGCGGTGAAAAAATTATATTGGGAGTACGGGATTTCGCGGTGTTTTTTGTATTTCTGGTGTTAATCGTTATCCCGACATCGGTTGCCGATGCTTTTAACGGATATCTGATGCCACTGTATATAAACAATCTTGAACTCCCCACAGCATACATAGGAAGGGTTTCACTTGTCTATAACCTTTGTCTTGTATATATCAGCTCAATGGTACTTCTTAAAATCGTTTGGCGTTACATAAAAATACCGCTGCTCATAAACACACTTCATATGTTAGTAATATCTGCTGCATTGTTCGCTGCGGCTTATATAGGCGGATTTGTTGCGATTTTGATTGCCGGAGCATTATTAGGTTCAGCAGACGGGTTCGGCTTTTCGGTTCAGAATTCATACCTGCTCGATACAAGGGTTTCACAAAGATTCGGCTCGATACGTATGATGACGTTTATCAGCTTATTTAAAAAAGCAGCCGCGATGCTCGCTCCGCCGGTGTTCGGGTTGTTTATTATGAACGGCTTTGGGGGTCTGGGAGCGATGGGAGCTTTGTTTATCGTCTGCGGGTTGGCGGGAACATTGTTTATATTAATACTTAGCAGAAAAGAGGCTGCGTTATGATAGGAAAAAAAGTCGCCGTTATAAGCGGAGGGTTCTCGGAAGAACAGGGTCCCTCGCGGGAATCGGGTAAATGCGTATCGGATGTGCTCCGCAAGCTCGGGCATACTGTTTCCGAAATCGAATATGATAATAACTTAATTGACAATATTGAAGAATCTTCGCCCGATGTTATATTTCCGTTAGTCCAGGGAAAGCATCACGGCGACGGCACCATTCAAGGTTTGTTGGAATATCTGAAAATCCCTTACATCGGTTCGCGTCCTCAGGGTGCGGCAATTATTAATCATAAAACAGAGTGCAAAAAGATTTGGCGGGATGGAGGGATTTTAACACCTGATTACTTTGAATACAGTTTTGATGAATTTATAAACGATTCGTTCAACGATTTTACGGATAAAGTAAAAGCTAATGAAATGTCGCTACCCGTTGTAGTAAAACCGCCGACACAAGGAAACAGGTACGGAATGGTTTTTATTAAGGATGAGGAATCGTTTGCGGGTATTCGGAAATCTTTTATATATGATGATGTTTTACTGGTTGAAGCATATGTTGAAGGGCGGTTCTTTACACAGGGTATTCTTGAAATAGACGGTGCTATGACTGCACTGCCGCTTGTTGAAGTTCTTGACGGCTCAAACAATGAGTTTAAGACTTTTCCGGGTGGAAGCTCCGTAAGAACTCATAATTTAACACAGGGACAAGCAGATGAGATAACCTGTATTACTCTTATCGCAGCTACACTATCAGGTGCGTCCGGGTTTGCGAGACTGGACTACCATCTAAGCGACGGGAAGTTTTACTTACTGGAAATCAACGCTGTACCGGGATTAGTTCCGGGTTACAGCAGCATGAGCGAATGTGCAGCAGCAGCCGGATATAGTTATGAAGGGTTTGTAGAAATGCTTCTGGAAACTGCTAAATGATAGTAACATCAAGTATTTACCGGAAACAATAAATAACCAAAAAGGAATAAAGCCATGAAAAACCTTAAATTCGCAACTAAACTTCTGCTTGTTATACTCAGCATTTCGATTGTTTCGATGATTGCTGTTTCTACGATTTCATATACAGAGCTGTTGAATCTGTCGGGTTACTCACAGGATGCAAACGTGCAGTTGGGCTTCTATGCATCAGATAACAGCAAGCAGGCTTTAATAGACCAGGCGGAATCTTACATGATACGGCTTGCTCTTTCCCAGGCTGCGGAATGTAATGAAACATTGCTGATGATACAACGTAATGTTGAGACTATGAGCGGGTTTATGCACAGCGTGTACTCAAATCCGGGCGACTTCACGGGCAGACCGCTGCCGCTTCCGGATGAGGTGCGAGGTGATATTGCAACTGCTAAGTTAATGGTAGCGAAGGATGTCGAAATTACACCTCAAATTGAAAGGGAAATATTACTGATTGGTAATGCGGAACATGTTTTCGGACCTATTCAAATGACGAATCCGTATATGTCCAACGCTTATCTCGGAAGCGTTACGGGCATCAATTTCAGATGGTCGGTGTCAAATGCACATAACCCTGATTTTGACCCGCGTGTACGTCCTTGGTTTTTAGCTGCGATTGATTCAAACACACCGGTCTGGCTTGATACATACCTCGATGCGTTTGGATTTTTACTGACGACATGCGCCTTTGTTTACAAGGACGGAGCGGGAAATCCTGCAGGAGTGGTTGCCACGGATATCCATTTATCAACGATGATCGAAAATATCCTCAACTTCAGAATCGGCGAAACAGGATACGCTTTCTTAATAGACAGCAACGGCAGATATTTGGCACATCCGGCTTTTGACGCATCAAATCAGGACGGGTTCAGCAGCGCAGGCGGCGAATACGGAGAAGTATTGGCGAGTATGGCCGCGGGTGAATCGGCTGTACGCAGGGTGACGGTTAATAGTGTTGAGCATTACATTGCCTACGCGCCGCTTTCTGTTACGGGCTGGTCGTTGGGTATAGCTGTTGAATACGATGAAATCATCGCAGACGCTTTAATGATGAAAGCCGACATCGATAATCAAGCAATTGAGGTACGGGAGCAAATCCGTGCAATGCTAAACAGTGTGATGTTTCGTTTTATAATGCTGACCTGCATAATTATAATTGCGGTATTGATTTTATCCATCATGATTTCGGGTTCGGTTACTAAACCCATAATCAAATTAACAAACGGTGTAATCGAAGTCGGTAAGGGTAACTTAGAGAGTAAGATTGATATAAAAACGAATGACGAAATCGGCGTACTTGCTTCCCATTTTAATAAAATGACGGATGATTTGGTGCTGTACATAACAAATTTGGAAAAGGTCACTGCCGAGAAAGAACGAATCGGTGCGGAGCTGGATGTCGCGACAAAGATACAGGCATCTATGCTGCCGTGTATATTCCCGCCCTTCCCGGAAAGAAGCGAGTTTGATCTGTATGCAAGTATGATTCCCGCAAAAGAAGTCGGCGGCGATTTCTACGATTTCTTCATGACGGACGACAATACCCTTGCCGTAGTGATGGCAGACGTATCGGGCAAAGGTGTTCCCGCAGCTTTGTTTATGGTTATTGCCAAGACACTCATCAAGAACAACGCTCAAAATGGCAAGTCGCCGGGAGAGGTCTTTACGGCAGTGAATAACCTCTTATGCGAAAACAACGATGCAGGTATGTTTGTAACAGCGTTTATGGGGTATTTGGATATCCCGAGCGGACGTTTTACATACGTCAATGCCGGGCATAACTTCCCGCTCATTAAAAAAGCCGGCGGAACATACGAGTTTTTGCATAACAAACCCGCATTTATTTTGGCAGGCTTTGAAGATGTAAAGTATACCGAATATGAAATAACACTTGAATCCGGGGATGTTCTCTACCTTTACACCGACGGAGTTACCGAGGCGATGAACCCCGAAAACGAACTGTTCTCAGACCCGCATCTGATTGAAACCGCTAATAAGTACGTAAACATATCCGTAAAGGAGCTTGTCGCAAAGATTAAAGAAGAAGTGGACATCTTCGCCGATGGTGCAGAGCAGGCTGACGACATAACGATGTTGGCGTTGGAGATAACGGGGGAGGAACAATAACATGGAGAATAGAATTTTCAGAAAGAGCGCGCTTGACAGGATTTCATCTCCTGAGCAGCTTAATGAATACATGAAGGTGGCGGGTCCCGGTGTTTGGTGCATCATGGCAGGTCTGGTGGTGACGTTTGCAGCGTTTATCGTGTGGGGGCTGCTGGGTTCGATACCTGAAACAACGGATATCTCCGGAACTACCCTTGTCCGCGGGGACGGTCCGATGGCGGTATATAGCTTCCTTCCTATCGACGAGACACGTGCTTTGTCTGAAGGCATGAGTGTTCGCGTTTCACCCGATTACGCGCCTCGTGAGCAGTTTGGCTATATATACGGAACAATAAGGAGTATTAGCCGTACCCCGATTACTGCAAATATGATTCGCGACCGGTTCGGCAACGATGCGGATTTCCTGATTTTACCTTCGGGTAATCTGATAGAGGTTGTTATAACGCTTGAAACAACAACAGACGGTACTCCAAGATGGTCAAAAACAAGAGGAGCAAGTATCGACGTTTTAGCAGGTTCAACTTGCTTAATGACCGTCATTACCGAGGAGCGCAGACCAATTGATTTAATGTTCAGATAGAGTGATGAGAACAACTGTTAATTTGTTAAAGATATATCAGGTAAAGGGAGAGACAAATGGCTTTGGTTAATAGAACCAAAAAAGTTGAAAAGGTTCCATTCATTATGCAGATGGAAGCACTTGAATGCGGTGCAGCTTCTCTTTGTATGATACTGGCATACTATAAAAAATGGATCCCGCTTGAGCAGGTACGCGCAGATTGCGGCGTATCACGCGACGGTTGCAATGCCCGAAATATGTATCGTGCAGCAGTTTCTTACGGACTCAAGCCAACAGCTTATCGCATGGAGCCTGCAGAGCTTTTCGACATTAAACTCCCTGCAATCATCCATTGGAATTTTAATCACTTCGTGGTACTTAATGGTTTTAAGAAAAATTGCGCAGTCATAAACGACCCCGGACGCGGAACAACAGAGGTTTCTCTCGAAGAGTTCGACAGTGCTTTCACCGGCATTGTTATGACCTTTGAAACTACGCCGGAATTTGTGCCGGAGGGTAAGCCGAGAAGCGTGCTGAACTTTGCTCTGTCCCGTCTTAAAGGCACGATACCCGCATTTATTTTTGTATTCCTGATGGGTGTATTCGGTTCGCTGATAGACATTCTGAATCCTATTTTTTCCCGGATATTCATGGACGATATTCTGGGTGGTCAGGCGCGCTCGTGGCTAATCCCGTTTATCATCGCCATGTCAATCGCCATGCTCGTCAGGGTAATTATGGCGGTAGTCAACGCAATATACCAACTGCGTATGGAGGGGCGGTTCGCAATTACTGCAAACGCGGAGTTCATGTGGCACGTTTTGCGTCTTCCTATGGACTTCTTCTCTCAGCGGTACACCGGTGACATTCTCATGCGGCAGGGTTCAAATGAGGGAATCGCGTCCACGCTGATATCGCAGCTTTCTCCTATTCTGATGAGTTTCGGGCTGATGATTTTCTACTTTATAATGCTGCTGCAATACAATCCGATTCTGACGATAATCGGAATATCGTCGGCAGCTCTCAACATGATATTGTCGCAGTACATGGCAAAGAAGAGTGTCACTTTTGCCCGGTTGTCGCAATCGTCGGGCGGTAATCTGAGTTCGCTGACAATGTCTAGTATTGACATGATTGAAACGATCAAGGCGTCGGGTGCGGAGGGTGGCGTATTCGAGCGTTACGCCGGTTACCTGGCAAAGCAACACAATGCAGGTATGGCAAGTCAAAAGTTCTCGATGTACTTCGGATTGATTCCTTCTATCATCGGACAAATCCTGAATCTTGCGGTGATGATGTTCGGTGTCATGTTCATTATGGACGGTTATATGACGATTGGAATGCTGATTGCATTTCAGGGCTTTCTCGGATCGTTCCTCGCTCCTGTCGGTCAGCTTTCGGGCATTATGCAGAGCTTTACCACTATGCGCACGGATATGGAGCGCATAGAAGATGTTATGAACTACAAGGTAGAACCGGAGTTTACCGGTGACGCGGAAGACAGCACCGGAAAGCTGTCGGGCGAGTTGAAGATTAACAATATTACATTCGGTTATAACAAACTCTCTCAGGCATTAATAAAAGATTTTTCACTTGAGCTGCCACCGGGAAAGTCGGTTGCAATCGTTGGAGCATCGGGTTCGGGTAAATCCACAATCGCCAAGCTGATAACGGGCTTGTACGAGCCGTGGGAGGGTGAGATCACTTTCGACGGCAAGAAACGTATAGAAATTGACGAGTATTCCTTCCGAAGCTCGGTCTCTATGGTCGATCAAGAGGTTACGCTGTTTGAAGATACCGTAGCTGAAAATATACGGATGTGGGATCCGTCTATTGAGGACTTTGTTGTGATTCTTGCTGCGCGTGATGCTGATATACACGAAACTATCGTATCGCGTCCGGGCGGCTATAAGCAGACAGTTTTGGAAAACGGCAAGAATTTTTCCGGCGGTCAGCGGCAGAGGCTTGAAATCGCCCGTGTGCTGGCGCAAGAGCCGACAATTGCGGTACTCGATGAAGCCACCAGTGCACTGGATGCTAAAACTGAAGAAACGGTAATGAACAACATTCGCAAAATCGGCTGCTCCTGTGTGATTATAGCGCACCGCTTGTCAACAGTACGTGATTGCGACGAGATAATCGTATTGGAAAAAGGCGAAGTCGTCGAGCGCGGTACACATAAAGAGCTATATGCCAAAGACGGCAGGTATAAAGAATTGGTTGCAACGGAGTAGGGGAATCTATGTAGGGGCGACCGCCCCCGGTCGCCCGCAAGATGGGCAACAAAGGGATAACGGGCGACCGAGGGCGGTCACCCCTACAGGCAAACATATAGGATAAACAGTGAAGGGAATGTTCATTAGTATGAAAGAAATCAACATTTTCGATGAGCAATTAAATATACGCAGAACCGGTGATGACATCATGTTTGAGGGAGCGTTTGCCGACCTTGTATCCATTCTGTACAAAAACCCGGGGATGAAAACGACGGACGTGACCGATGCAATCAGCATAATACTGACTTATCTGAAAATCGAAATCCCTGAACTGCCGGAAAATCTTACCGATATGGAAGCGCAAGTTGAATATATGCTCCGTCCCTCAGGCTGTATGCGGCGGCGGGTGGAACTCAAAGGGCAGTGGTGGAAGGATTCGGTTGACCCGTTCTTCGGCTGTACAATTGACGGTGAACCGGTGACTCTGCTTCCCGGTAGGGTCGGCGGTTACACATACAGCGATAAAGATGGCAAGAAGATCAAGGTTAACAAAAAGACAGCGATGAATATTGCCGAGGATGCGTTTTGCTTCTACAAACCATTTGCGCTTAAAAAGCTGCGGCTTCCGGATTTGACGATGTTTATGATTAAAAACGCACGGCTTTCGGATTTTATCTATGTTATGGTCATCAGCCTTATAGTATCGCTGCTGGGGCTTGCCGCGCCTTATGTAAACAGTCAGCTTTACGGCACAGTCATCCCGTCTGGTATAAAGACCAATATACTGACCGTCGGATTTCTGCTTCTTGGCACGGCTATCGGCTCCATGTTGTTCGGACTTGCACGAAACCTTGTGCTGACGCGGTTTTCTACGCTGTTTGTCCGTGTGCAGAATGCAGCTATGATGCGGGTACTGTCTCTGCCCGTCACGTTCTTTAATGACTATGCCGCAGGAGAGGTCGCAAATCGCATGCAGTGCCTTACCGGCCTGTGTCAGACCATTTCCAATACGTTTATGTCCACGGGGTTGACAGCCGTTTTCTCGCTTGTATTCCTGTTTCAGATGAATCTTTACGCACCCGCGATGGTCGCACCTGCGCTCCTGGTTATGACAACAATGCTGGTAACGTCTATTGTTACTACAGTCTTAACCTTGAGAATATCCCGCAAGCGTATGAAAGCATCTGCAAAACTGACGGCACTGCTGTTCGCGCTGATATCGGGTATACAAAAAATCAAACTCACCGGCGCAAAGAAGCGGGCGTTCGCTAAATGGGCGGCAAGCTACAAGGAAATCGGGAAACTGACCTATTCACCGCCTATGTTCCTGCGACTGCTTGAACCCATGAATTTGTTTATCTCAATGGGTGGTGCGATTTTGCTGTACTATGTTGCAGGAGCATCGGGTATCGGAGTGGCAAATTATATAGCATTTATGGCAGCATACGGGGCGATGTCGGGCGCGATAATGATGCTGTCGAGCATGGCGAGCACCTTCGCCGATGTGCGGACAAATCTCGAAATGGTGCGACCGCTGATGGAAGCGCAGCCTGAAACCCAAGAGGGTAAAAAGCAGATCGTTTCACTATCCGGCTCGCTGGAAATGAACAATATATCCTTCCGCTATAGCAAGGACGGTCCGTTGATTCTCGACAATTTAAGTATAAAAATCCGTCCCGGCGAGTATGTAGCGGTCGTTGGTAAGACAGGCAGCGGAAAATCTACGCTCTTGCGGCTGCTGCTCGGTTTTGAAAAGCCGGAGTCAGGCGGCATCTATTACGACGGGCACAGTCTTGACTCTCTTGACCTGCGCGCTCTGCGGCAATGTATAGGTGTTGACTTGCAAAACGGCAAGTTATTTGCGGGTTCTATCTTCGCCAACATAGTTGTCGCAGCACCGTGGAAGACTTTAGATGACGCTTGGGCGGCGGCGGAGCTTGCGGGTATTGCTCAGGACATCCGTGATATGCCTATGAATATGCACACAATGATAACCGAGGGCAGCGGAGGTGTGTCAGGCGGACAGCGTCAGCGGATACTTATAGCCCGCGCGCTGATATCAAGGCCTAAGTTGATTTTCTTTGATGAAGCAACCAGTGCGCTCGACAACATCACACAGCGCCATGTTGCCAACTCTATCAACGCGCTGAAAGCAACCCGTATTATTATCGCGCACAGGCTTTCCACCATCCGCGGGTGTGACCGCGTGATTATGTTAGACAATGGCAAAGTCGTGGAAGAAGGCGGCTACGATGAGCTTATGAGTAAACGCGGCGAGTTCTATGACCTTGTTAAGCGTCAAACGGTGGAATCAGTTACCGCTTAATAACATAAAAACGGGTACTTTATAAGGATGAAAAATTATGGAACAACAGATAAACAAAAGTCATAGCGCTATCATATTTTCCATGCTTGATATGTTGGAACTTCGTGATGGATATACTGGTGAACACGTTCGTCACGTAGAGGATTATATATCATTTATGCTTGATGTAATGGTAAAAAATGATGATTGGGGATTAACCGCAAAAAAGGCTTGTATAATTTCACAGGCTGCATTATTACATGATATAGGGAAGATTGCAATTGCTGACAATATATTAAGGAAGCCGGGAAAGCTTACCGCAGATGAATATGAAATTATCAAGACCCATACCGTGTTGGGTGCAGACTCGTTGGAAAAGTCTATGATGATTTTTGGCGATAATGAGTTTTTAAAATTTGCTTGTGAAATAACCCGTTTTCATCACGAAAGATGGGACGGCAAGGGTTATCCGTATGGCTTAAAGGGTGAGGAAATCCCGCTTTGCGCTCGAATTACCGCAATTGCAGATGTTTATGACGCGCTTCGTTCGCTAAGACCATACAAGCTACCGTTAGACAGAGAAACTGCCCGTAATATTATTCACAAGGGTAGGGGAGTTCATTTTGATCCTCTTTTGGTTGAGGTGTTTCTTCTTGCGGAAGAAGAATTTGATAACTATGCATCGAGTAATTAGTCTATGAGAAAAAGAAAGAGGTGGTGTAGCATGTTTGACTTTGAGGAGTATTACCCCAAAATTTATAACTACATATACTACCGTGTCCTGCACAAGGAAACGGCGGAGGACTTGACAAGCGATGTTTTTTACAGGGCTTTGGCATATGCCGCGTCTTTCGATGAACGAAAGGCATCGTATAAAACATGGCTGTTTACCATTGCTCACAATATAGTCGCAAATTACTACAGGAGCAATAAGAACACACTTGCGATTGAAGACTTCGACACACCGGCGGCGGAAAACAGCATTGAGGAAGCTATTGACACAAGTGAAGATTTTCGCCGTCTGTTTAATCTTCTGAAAACGCTGCCGGAGCGGGAGCGCGAGGTTATTGCTCTGCGCTTTTGGGGTGAGATGACACATAAGGAAATTGCAACCCGCATAGGAATGAGAGAAAAGAGCGTAAGCTCAATGATGAGCCGCTTGATAAGGAAGCTGAGGGCGCTGTGGATTTGAAAATAAAAAAAAGGCAACAATTCAATACATCCTTGTCATTCTGCGACTAACGCGCAGAATGACAAAGCTGGGAGTAATCCCCGCCGAACAGTAAGTAAGGAACAGACATATATGGGAAGATACATCTTTGCAGTTACATCTTTTACGCTGATTTGGATTCTCTTTACAGAGAGCTTGACGTGGCTGAATATTACAGTGGGTTTGCTGGTGGCATGCGGTACATTGTTCTTTTTCGCAAAATTTCTTCCGATTAAAAAGATAACCGATGTTCGTTTCAGCAAGCTGATTTTATTCCCGTTCTATTTGGTGGGGCAAATCTATATATCCGGTTTTCATATGATTAAAATGCTGTTTAGGGGATACGAGGTAGATTTTGTAACAATCCAAACAGACATCAAATCGGAAACGCTCAAAACAATTTTGGGTGATTCTATTACGCTTACGCCCGGCTCCACTCTGATTGAAATTATCGGCGATGAAATGACATTATTATGGATACGCGACAAGGGTACGCCGCCTGACCCGAAAATTGCCGAGGAAACATTAAAGAATAAATTGGAGACGTTTTTGCGCAGAGCAGAACTGCCCAAGACGAAACAGCCAAAGACGGAACGACCCGAGACGGAACTGCCAAAGACGAAACCAGCCAAGTCAAAACCAGCCAAGTCGAAACCGCCCAAGACGAAACCACCCAAGACGGAACCGCCCAAGACGAAACCAGCCAAGTCAAAACCAGCCAAGTCAAAACCGCCCAAGACGGAATTATCTTCAAGCGAGGAGACTGATAAAAAATGATTGAATTTGCTTTATTGTTTACTTTACTATCGCTGTATGTAATCCGAGCGGTGCGTGGTCCTTCCGTTTGGGACAGGCTGATGAGTTATAACCTGATCAGTACAAAAATCATTGTTATAATCATTGCGATTTCATCTTACCGTGAGCTTGCGTTTCTGATGGATTTCGCCATTATCTATGCCCTTACCGGTTTTATAGGTACGATTTTCCTTGCATTGTTTTTATTCAGGGTACAGTTTACAAAGAGGAGAAAGCGTTTAAAAGATGATCTTTCAAATAGTGATTAGTATTGCGATTATGAAAAAACCGGCCTAAACCCGTCATTGCGAACCATCCGCAGATGGTGTGGCAATCCACAGTTCAATAAAGGAATGGTCATAATAATGATGAATATTCTCAGTTACATCTTTATCGGCATTGGCTTTGCGTTTATGTTTTCCGGTGCTATCGGGCTATTTAAGATGAAGAATTTTTACCCGCGTGTGCTTACTGCTTCAAAGATTGACACCGTGGGGTTGCTGACTTTATTTATCGGTTTTATGCTACGGCACGGATTTACCTTTTTTACCGGTAAGCTGCTGCTGATTACTGTGCTTGTCCTTATTCTAAACCCCCTTGTTGCGCATATAATGGTCCGCTCAGCGTATTACAGCGGCTATGAAATAGATGCCGATGTGGAAAGCGAGCCCAAGGAGGAAGGCGAATGACCTACCCTATACTAATTCTTGCACTTGTATGTGCAGTAATAATCATAGCTGAGCATCGCGTGTACCGGATGATTATTTACTTCGGCATTTTTTCGCTGATTGTAAGTGTCGGTTACTTATTACTGGGTGCGCCGGATGTTGCAATGGCAGAAGCAGTAACATCTGCCTTTTCCACGATATTTTTTATTGTGTGCGTTGAGCGTTATTACAATAGTGAACGCAATACAGAGTCTGTAAATAAAAAAACAAAATGGTTTGGATGGGCTATTTCTTTATTGTTAACCGCAGCAGGATTTGTGGTATATTTACTATTTATCCCCCAAGCAGAACCTGCGGAATTCTTAAAAGACTTGTATCTAACCCGCTTTATGACAGATGTGGGCGGAGAAAATTCCATCACTGCAATTTATCTTGCATATCGTGTTTATGACACTCTATTTGAGGCACTAATCCTTGTTATATCGGTGGTTGCTGTTGTGCATCTTTCCTATTTTGTTGGAAGCACACCGGACAAAGGACGGCGCAGCGAAATCGAACGCTCCGGTATGACAGCTTTTACCATGCGTCTTATTTGCCCTGTTATATTCATATTTGCCATATATTTGATTGCTAACGGACATATTTCCGCAGGCGGAGGATTTCAAGGCGGGCTTGCCGTGGCAACATTCTTTATCTGCCGCTATTTGATCCACGGTATTTATGATTTGCCGGTCAAGGTTATTGTGCGGCTGGAGGAAGTCATTTTTATCGCAATTGTAGCGGTTGCGATTTTTGTGGTTGTGTTGGGAATTTCAGCATATATTCCCGATAGTATTCTGCCTGTGTACCGTGTTATTTATCTAATCATGATGAACATTCTAATCGGCTTAAAAGTAGCCTGCGGATTCTTTGTATTATTTTATCGCTTCATCACCATCGAGCGGAGGTAGGAAATGGATATTTCGATGTTTTCAATAATCTTGTTTTTTATTAGTTTCTTTGGGGTTCTGTTTAGTAATAATATAATCAAGACCATCATATCGGTGTTGATTATGCAGACTGCTACTGTTTTATTTTGGCTGACGCTTAATGTAACGGGTACGACACCGGAGGCTCCGATTATTTATGACCCCGCTTTACTGGATGATATACAAATTATCGCCGACCCTGTACCTCAATCCGCGACAATTACCGCTATTATTATCGGCTTCGCTGTTTCGGCAATTGTAATCACGATGTTTAACTCCATGTGCAGGCAATACGGTACCGCGGATTGGGAAACGATGGAACGTCTGGCGACAGGGGGTGTTGATTAATGTTACCATTCTTTGTTATCGGGCCGGTGCTGGTTGCAGTCATATTATTTATCACATCAGGCAACCGTATCATGCAAGCATTGTCCGTCGTTTTTCAGGCCGGGCTTTTGGCTGCATCGGTTTGGCTTTTGATTCAAACGCGGGAAACGGTAGTATATTTCAATATCGGCGATTATGATTCGTTACTCGGGATTGTTTTGCGTGCAAACTCTCTTTCCGCTGTTTTTGTTTTTCTTACTGCTTTTATTTTTCTGGCGATATTTATTTTCACCTACAAGGATAAGCGGGAGCAGTATATGTTCCGTTTTCTTCTTTTTATTTTGGAAGCGGCTTTAATAGGCCTGTTTTTAACCGGAGATTTTTTCAATATATTCGTGTTGGTTGAAGTCAGCACTTTGGTTATTGTCATTCTCACCATGTACGACAGAGAACGGCGCAATGTATTTTACGGCAAGATATTCCTGTTGCTTAACATCGTTGCGATACAATTTTTCCTGCTCGGGCTTGGGTATTTATATAGGCTAACGGGGGTTCTGAATTTAGCTGCAGCAACGGAAATACTCGCTACCACGGATAAGAGCGACCTTGTGCTGCCATACACTTTGATTATGACAGCCGTGGCGTTTAAATGCTCACTTATCCCGTTTTTCAGTTGGCTTCCAAAAGTACGATTGTACCCGGGCGCACCTTCGGGTGTTGCTGCGATTTTGTCGGGTTTGCAAATAAAATCCGCGATATATATATATATCTGCTTTAGTGATTTATTCTCTCCCGTAGCTGCACCGGAGTTGTTTGTAGTGCTGGGTATAATAATGGGTCTGTTCGGTGCTGTTATGGCTTTTTGTCAAACGGATATAAAGTTGCTGCTTGCGTACTCCACGATTTCGCAGGTGGGACTTATAATGATCGGGCTTAACTCCGGCTGCGAGTATTCGCGAATCGGCGGGCTATATCACATTGTAAATCATGCGGTGTTTAAGACTACGCTGTTTTTATGCGCCAGTGTTATCATACGTGTATATGGCACGGCGGATATAACCCGTATACGCGGAGTGTTCAAGCGTATGCCTGTTGTGAGTGTTGCGGCGTTTTTGGCTGTGCTCGGCATAATCGGCGCGCCGTTTTTTAACGGCAGTATATCAAAGTATTTTATCACTTATGATATACCACAGTGGTTGTATGCTGTTGTCATTGTGTTAAGTCTTTGCACGATTGTTTATTATTATAAGTTTTCAGTCATGTTTACAGGTAAGGCGGATAATTCAGATATAGAAATAGAAAAATGCTGGGTAGCTCCCATCGCTTTTCTCGGTGTAACTCGTCTTGCGGGCGGCATATTCGGCCCACAGATAATTGAGTTTTTCTTCCGTTATCCGGTGTCCATAAACGCTTTTGGTTATTTTCAAAAAACAATGATATTTTTTGCAAGCGTCGCAGCGGGCTTTTGGATTTTCAAGTACGCTGATAAAATACGCTGGCTGGAATCCTTGGGCAGCTTGCGTGCAGGCTTCAAGACATTGTGCGGGTCATTGCTTGTGTTTTTCATTGTGATGACGTTGTACGTGGGGTTGTAGCAGGAGTTTAACTCCGCTTCACCGAGGTGACTAATGGACTATAACGCAAGCATGCTAATTAAACAAAAAAACGTGGCATTGGTTCAACTATTAGCAGAACTGCCAAACCTGATTGTGTTGGTTGTCCTTGCTGTCATGAGCCGTTCACTTATCCTTGTAGCAGACGCTCTCGGTTCGGTTACTTTGGTTGTTCAAGCCTGGGTAGTTTATGAGATTTCAAGGAAGCTCGCAAAGAATAAAAACCACGAATATGATTACGGCATGGGTAAGTTCGAGTCGTTCGGCGGTTTTATAGCCAATCTGCTCTTGCAAATCGGACTTGTTACCGTGCTGGTATCTTCAATAATAGTTCTGTCCTCGCCGATAAAACCAAGCGATATATTGATATATGCCATCGCTGTTAAAACTATTAATACATGTATTGATATGTGGCTATATTTAAAACACCGCAGAATCAGCAAAACGCTTTCCGGTAAAATGACCGACGCGCAAGACCGTCTCTTGAAGGATAACCTTGCCTTTGATTTTATTGCACTCGCCGCCATATCCATTATATATATTTTTAGAGAAGGTGTTTTTGTTCTATACTTCGAGCCAATACTATGTATCATTTACTCGGTTGTTTTGATGATTATTATTTGGAAGCCGCTTAAGCAATGTACCTATGACTTGCTGGAC
>Ga0123353_10001879_pt1 | contig 25781 bp, 16 predicted proteins | sample TergutLab28metaG_3_FD_92763 | JGI IMG/M metagenome (GOLD analysis project Ga0123353, IMG submission 92763) | Labiotermes labralis P3 segment gut microbial communities from Petit-Saut dam, French Guiana - Lab288 P3 | ecosystem: Host-associated > Arthropoda: Insects > Digestive system > Gut ...
AAAATGGTTAAGCGTGCGAGGAAGAGCGCCATGGCCAATACAAACAGTTGTGTTCGTGGTAGGAAGAGTAGTGTCATTGAGAGGGGGGGTCATGGGGGGGGTGGGGGGGGGAGGGGTGGAGAAGAGCACGATTGAAAATGTAAGTATAACCTAACACTGAGACACATGTGGATTTAGAATGTTCCCAGATGGATGTAATGTTTAATTCACTGGAGGTCACACTTCTTGTCATTGTTCACAGTTGTAGATGTTATAAAATATTATTATTATTATTACGCTTATTATTAGGATCTATTATGTCTTTGAAGAACTGATTATTTATATTCCTACGTCGATTTTGACTGCTGAGAGTTTATCACCTCACATAACCTCGAAATTTCACCCCATCGAAATATTTTCTAATTGCTGACTCTTAGAGAATATTCGTTTATAAATTGAAGGTTTATTCATCACCCGTCGACATACCAAATTTCATATTTCCAGACGTAAACAAGCATTAAATATGATAACTGTACGTTTGTGTCTTTTTAATTACGTATCGTGTGCGTCAAATGAAGAAGAAAAATAATTCACTGAACGTGACGTGATGTCAGAACATGCAAGTTTGCTTCAGTGACCTGGTAAACAAATCGCTTTCGTATGACGACATACGTATTTAGATCGTCAGTTACAATATATTTTCTTTTTACTTACCTCGTGAAGGACAACATATCGCCAAATATGCAGTACATCTTCGTCTAAACGGTCCGTTATTATTTTCCGACTTTACCAAATTTGACTGTGATGATCATATTTTTGTAAAAATGGTAAGTATAATACAGGGTGATTAAAAAAGATAGACTCAATTGAACAGTAAACGGCGTACGAAATTGAGTTCATCTTTTTGAACCACGCTGTTTTTCACTAAAATAAGTTGTTTCCTACGGATACACGGACGGACAGACATATGACGAAGATAAGATTCGCTGTTCGCAAATTTTGTGAACGTGCCTAAAAGCTAAACAGTGTTGGAATGTCACCATCAAAGAGAGACAGGGAGAGAGGGGGAGTGGGAGAAAGAAAGAGATTGCGTGCGCGCGCGTGTTTTATTAATGAACACACTATTCATAAATGGATAGGAAGGTGGCATTTGATCATAAAATTGTGTTTTCTTAGAGTCAATTGCAGAGAGTTGCATGCAATGTAACAAAGGTAGCTTGTAACGAATTGCATTGCACAATACTTCACTGTCCACGGAGCAAAAAGAATGGAGATAGACGAGCTGTAGAGCTTCGTATTTGTATTCTGTAGGTACTCTAACCAATCTATACCGGCTATCCTCACAGAGGTTCCCTTCGTTTTCCTGATTACCTCCTGTCGAATCCAGAGGTGATGAGGTTAAGATGGACACTACCGCTTGCGTTCGGCAAAGCTGTGCCCGATCATATTATTATCCTTGTCGACTCTGATCCGTCTGAACAGCATTCTAAAACGAACCTGTCAGGAAGTATGCTACGTCATATCGCAGAAGAGGTCGTGCTGGGATCAAGGCGGGGGCGGGGGCGGGGGGGGGGGTGAGATTTCGATGGCTTCAAACGTCACTGTGTCATGTAACACAAAGTTATTAAGTGGAATTCTCTTTCCAAATGTCCCATACTTGGACTCGAGAGTTCTTTGTTGTTTTCCTGTTATGTTGTCGGGCGTACTCGGGGACGGTGTTATACGTAAGAAGAAATCGTGACTTTTCGTCAGTATGCCGACTGTGCATACAGCAGCAATAACCGCTTTGGGCAGACAGGATGTATAGAGCCTAAAGTGTTGCTATCATCAATGGGTTCTGGTTCCTGCTACTGTTTCTCCACAGACCAGGCGGTCAGGGCATGTCGCTGACAACCCACCTGACAGAGTTGATGTCTAGCATGCTTGGAACGGGCATGCGAGCAACTTATTTTTATCGTTATTGAACGTTACATATTTACCTTTACACTTGTAACAGTTATAGAGATTACTGTGTAACAGTACAAACAAAATTTCAACGAAATAGCAAGTGAAGTGACCAGCTGCAGGTTTGGAAGCACGGGGTTCTGTTCCAAGACGTTTTCGACTGTTACTTCACACGGAGTTCGGTTTTGCTGCGGGACCTAGAGATACTCCTGTCCTATACTCTCCTTGGTAATAAAGTGGCCTGATACACGAAGCTTCATCAGTGGCAAGGTTTGTAATTGATGGGGCGTTACCTCCATACGGGCTGCTGACCTCTACGTGTTGCTTAGGCCGTTTTATACTATTTTATGTAATAGATAGGCGTACTAATAAAAAAGGATAGAAAAAGTCTGACACGGGAGTGTAATGGTTCTATGATGAAAGACGCGCTGAAATTTCAAGTGAAATATGCGGAACGTAATACGATACTCGTATCTGATACTGCTCCTTGCCATTACCAGTGTGTTGAATGTCGTTCTTATGAGTTTTGCACATTACACCTTTCGAAAATCGGTGTCTGTGGTAAAGAAAGAGCTTGCCAATATAACTTGATGTTTTAGTATGAATTTGCGATAAACAGAATCAGGTGGCAAGTGCATGGAGTATTCGAACGTAAGTACTTCAACCCGCGTAATTAATTTAAGAACAAAGATTGAGATGCCCTACCTTGATATTTTTTATAGTTAAATGTTTTCAATATTTATTTCTTTTGAAAGCTGTGTTGAATAAATTAAAGCGTAGCGACAGTAATGATAAGAATTATTTAATTCCAGTACTTAGTCACCCACAAATGTTCCGTCTCAGGAACACAGGTCACAGGTATTCAGATCAAACCTGAATGACAGTCAACGCGTGCACCAGAACACGTTATTTCTGAAATAAAGTTAGCATTCCAGTGCAGTGAAGGCATCTGTATTTCACATAAGACCCAATTTAATACATTACATACGAGGTTATTATACACTTCACGTTACGAACAATGGTCACTTTGTATTATAAGAAACTTGGCCTGTTCAGTGTCCCTCCTTGAAACTAGTTGGATGAGTGGATGGATGAATGAATGGTGAATGTGATAATATTGCTAATAATTGCTTAACAAATCGGATAAATGCGAAAGCTGAAACGAGTCCATATTCATCCACAGTTTTTATGGTCTACAGGCGTAATAGATCGGAAAAAGTTTCACCGACGAATGAGGGACCTTGAAACTGAAATACTTGTCACCTTCACGATAAAAATCAATGATTCTGTGTCATGCCATATTAAAGGGTGTGTCGTGAATGCCTGTTGCAGTTTACTTGACTAGGTCTATAATGGTAGGATATTTGCCTATTTTATATGAAAGTGAGAGGAAATTATAACAATAATTAAATTTAATTGAGTATATATTTACATACTAACTGAGCATTACGAGTACACAACAAGCAAGCAAGCAGGCAAGGCAGGCAGGCAGGCAAAAGCATGACAAAAACACAGAACAAAACAAAACATTTGTGAATCATAATAACATTAGCAATAACATAAACAATAGCGGTATCAGTGACAACACAATATACCAGAAAAGGCCGTACGATGTAGAGTTGATTTCCGACGTGTAATATTGACTAGAGTTGCTCAATCCTGCGGCCATTCGTAGTCATGTCATATGAACATAGGTTCAGTTTTCAAGGGATGCGGATTTATCACTGCCTGAATGTTAAAACATAAGGGAACAGGTACTATCATAAAGCATATTTTGCTGAATTCGCAGACAGTGTCCAATTGGACGACCCGAACCTCAGTACGCATCGTGGCACGGCTGGGAATCGAGCATATGTCTCTCTTCATTTCTACAGGCTTGTACGTTACACTGGATGCAGCATCCAAAATTAAACAGAGCAGTGCGTTTCGTTTTTCCGATATTTGCTGGAACGCCAGACCGTGCGTGTGCCTCCACAGATAGAAGTATGTGGGGCTAAGGTCTGGAGATCTTGGTGGCCGCTGTTGTTTACCATCACGACCTATCAATCGACGGAGGAAGAGATAGTAGGGATATAGTTCTTCGGAAGTGTCAGGTTGTGTTAAGAGCATTTAATGGAAATTCAAGTGTACAGTTTCATGCATGTACTGGTACGTTTCGCGTATTCACCTACTTTTAAGCATTCATAAATCCGTTAACCCCTGAGAGCCGGGCCCATGATATATGTGCTTTTTGACAGGGAATATCTCAAATGGATGTTCCTGAAGTTAAGGCATGAAGTTATGAGTCAGCTTGTATATTCTGTGTAACGGATGTAGTATAGTAATGTAATGTGAGTAGTTTATCTTATATCTCATGTAATTGCAAGATAAAACAGACAGCTACTTGTATTACAAAAGTTTTGCCATTTACAAACGTAAGCTAGGAAAAGCTTTCCATGCTCTTTGGATAGGAAGCCTCGTGAGCCCTAGGGCAGTTCTGAACACGCCGTTGCAGAGAAGTATATGTTTGCGCCTGCCGGACATAGAAACCTGGTCGTTAAACCTGTTTGAATTTAGTCGTATTGCTGCTATCCCGACTGATCTAACGACGGAGATGACGACAAAAAAAGCAGCAGTAGCAATAATAATAATAATAATAATAATAATAATAATAATAATGGCGAAACCCATTTTATTTTGTCAAGTATTCCATACACTCTTCCACCTACAAGACTTCTTATACCATTGGCATGTAAAGTATACTATACCAGACCTCTATGTTCAACCGTCTTCCTGAAGATGAACCCTCTGGTTCGAAAAAATGTGGAAGACATCATAAATGAAAATATTAGTTTAGAAAAGGTGCTTGTGTTGGTTCATATTGTGTAATTATTCCTTACACGTTGTTGACAAAAAAAAATTACAATGTATGTTTTAGAGATTAGACTAGTTTGTCCCAGTCAGTGCTCGCGCGGTAAAAAAGTGCAGTGCAACTTATACATTACATTTTTCAGACAGTGATCTCGGCAAGGCCGGCACCGGTACCCTTAGGGAGAATGGCTGGCGCGGTGAGCCCATTAGTCTGGATATTTGTTTTTGTACTGCTCTGCTACTGTTTATAAGCCCGTAACTTAACTAGTTGCTGCTTCAGTCAAGCTTTGCGATTGAAACTGATGATACGAAGGAGTTAAGTTCAGAACCTGAATGGCAAATGCAGAGTCAATTAAGTCGAAATATTCTGAATCCACCCACTTTTTCCTTTCTTTCACAGAGAGGACTAATTGAGGGTTTCGAGGACATTTTTGTGGAACGATTAGAACACAGGGCACGTTGGTGTCGGAATGTTCGAAACACCTTGCCTTGTGCTTGCACAGTACGCTTTAGAACATTTTTTTTGTAATGACCTGGACGTTATAAAACATCAGTTGGCTCAATGTTTCTCTGCCTCCTGCATTTGGCGACGTACTGAACTACAGGGCTGGAGTAAACCCGGGACTGAAAAATACAGTAAAATTTGCTCCTGTCCACTCCATGAAGGCTTACAGGGGAAGTACGGCTCCACTCATTCTTAACCTCGGTACTAGATGGAGGTGACTGGCCAACGTCACGTCCCGTCTGGTGTACCTCCCGGGAAATAACGCCGGTACGCATTGAGTAGTGGGCTGGATGGGTGCCAGAGCCAGTCTGAGTAGCAAAGTGTCTTGCACCTTCATAGATTCGAAACCCTATGAGTACTGAGCCCATAGACTGGTCCCCATAAAAGCCGAGAAAGATGGTGCGCATTTTCGTGTATTATTGCGCATGCTTAGGATCGTGCATTTGATGTGTGATAGTAACACACAGTATAATTTGTAGGCCTGATGTGGTTTGTTTGTAATCGGCTTGTTATAGTTAACATTTGTTGGTGGTATACAGAATTTAAATTTAAAAAAATAAAAGTTCTGGTTATCTAAATCAGGTTCATGGTTAAGATTCGGTAAGGGTGGTGGCATAGATTGCTTATGGCATCATAGATGTAGCATAAAATTATAATATTTCGCACTCCATTCTTTCCATTAATAGCTTTCCGTACCTGGACAGAACAGTTTTCACGACGCATTACACGCGTATTATTTCAGAGTTGTCTGTCTGAAATTTGAGGTTTTCGCAGCGATGCCAAGGAAGTTTGTAGTCTGGGTTATGACGCCTTGTAATTTGGCGCTTAAATATAAATCTGCGCTCCGTCATGTAGATGGTATGTGCGCATGTGTATGGATGCAGATATACTTGATATTTTATTAGGCTTTTTATTAATGTGCATCTTATATAGGCGCGTTCGCTTCCCTGCCGAGCAACCGCTGGAAGTTGCTTCTTGCGTCTGCTCATCAGCATTCAGCAACTCGACTACCGCTAACCGGGTACTCAAATAATGTGATGTTGGAGAATTTTAAGAAAAATTGTTAAATAGATTCAGTGTTGGTTGAAATCGAAGAAATAACGTGCACTTTGCACATAGACCTATCACAGGTTTCTGAGCCTGTCTTCACTCTCCCTGAATACACTTATTTCTCGGAATGGAACCTGCTTCGAACACGAATTCACGGAAGGTAATTTGCTGTTTATCCTGATGACAGTATGAAGACGTAACCGAGTGAAAACTCTTAACAATTCGTGGTTTTGCATTGTCGCGAAGGATCTTGTTTCCGGGAGTTAGGAGATTGGAGGAGGTGGGGCGATATATTAGTCTGAGGTCTATAAGGAATGTGCATTACCTTCAGTTCGTACAACACAGGAAACACAATGTTCTTTGATTAGAAAGCCTTATTAGTATTGTTAATGTGCTGTACTGTATATTAAAAAAAAACTTAACAGACTACCAAAACAAGCACTACAATATAAACCAAAAGGACGAAGGAACATAGGACGACCGAGGAAGAGATGGAGGGACCAACTTCATCTTGAAGATCAAGGAACAGAAAACACGCCTAACCCTTCAGGAACATGATGTTGATCATGATGATTATGTCTGCGCTGATTTTGCTCTTGTTGTAAATGTGTTTACATAACCTCAAAGTTTTAGTCCGATGAAATATTTTCCGATTCGTGACATACAAGCCGTATTTGGTATTCAGTCTGTAGGTAACTTCATAATCTGTTTACGTAGCAATTTCATATTTTTACATACAGTATATAAATATGCAGTATATGTTTAAAGTTTCAATCCGCCTTAATTGTGCACCTGAGCCCACGTATTTTATATCTGTGCTTTGTACGGGTTTGAAAAGAAAAGGCGATGATTTCCCTCTACAGCTTCAAGTGATTGGTTTTTGTAAGCCACAAGGGGTGGGGTTAGTCGCGGACACTACTGTGAGATTCCCTTCTCAGTCCCTTTCCGTGATACTGTTGCCACCCTCTGCATGTGTGGCACTGTATCCAGCATTTACTTGTCAAATGTGTCTTGTGCATTTCTTCTTGCTCGGGAGTTGCTGTTTCTTCATGGCGAGGGTCAGTTCTCTCTGCTATCTTGTAGGTTGGCCAATAGAGTTGGTTCCTTTGCATCTTCCCCCTCCCCCCTCGTTCCAGTAATAAACTTCTGTTGTTCGCTGTCCTTCACAGCAGTTTCATAAAGACCTGACGTAAGAATTTCGCTTCTCTGATATTTCTTCTTCTACTGCTGACATCTGGAATTTGTGTCAGTTTACTTAAAATCGAGATTTCGGGAAGAGTATGGTTCACTGCCAGTCTTCGGTTCAGAACAAGCAGACGTCCTAGAAACACGTGCACTTTCTCCTTACATGGTGCTAGAATAGAAGAATTCTGACTGCAGTTATGTCTGCTTGAAGACTTGGTTACGTCTGTCAGCAGTGATGGGAGGTAGCCTAGTCCACTGAAAGTGCCAAAGGGAGACGTGGCCACAAAATGTTAGTGCGTGACAATGTGAGTCCCCAACTAATCGCTGTGCGCTGGCAGATCTTACACAAGTTTAATAGCCGACCGGACACTGCCGAATCTTTAAATAACGGTCCCATTCAAAAATATATTAATATTTCGTAAATCCAGTTACCAGTACCGATGTAAATGGAGTGAAATTGTAGGATAAATCACGTCACGCACAATTCTCGTCAGGACACGATGGACGGAGTAACATCCATAGAGGATCAAGCTGGATTATTGCTCCTTGAAGACGGGACCTATAGGCTGTTCCGAAACGTCGGTAACAAACTACCAATCACCTCTGGGTTAACATTCCAGAGTAACCGAAGACCTCGTTTACACCGCGGCGGAAGCCTGAAATCACACACTCCAAACCTTTTCACTCGTGTGAAGTGTGGAGAGAAGGAAGTTGAACAGCAAAAGGATGATAGCGCCCTCGCAAGCACCGTTTCCGTCGTGATGTAGGATCTAGCTTCCTCTCTGCTACGTACGTGGGCGCTTTTCACCGGGATAAATGCTGCCGGAACGTAATCCCAGCCAACTGTGCGTATAGGTTCGCGCCTGTGCTGGACTTCAGGCAGTGGTTTTATTGAAAGGTGGTATCTTAACCAGATGTTTCGCAACTGATGTGACGTAACCTGAATTAAATTTTGGTTTGTATTCGTTGAAAATGAAAGACGTTTGTCTGTACATGTGACTGCTTATTTGCAGCTCCTTGTCGCTGTTCTAAAATTCGGGTCATGGTAAAGAGCTTGATAAACTGTTTAAATATTGTTCCCATTGTTGGTCGTGTGAACTTTCATTTGAAACACTTAGTAACATTCCTCATTTCGCAGTCCTGCTAACAGTAATCTTGTGTGCTGTCCGGTTACGAATTTGTAGTTCTAATTTCTATTACAAGAATTAACCAAACGAGAGCAAAGAAAGAACCTGAATAGACGGACGGACGCAAGCCTCTCTGTACATGCAGTACATAATTGTTAAGACTAAACAGTAGTACATTCTGTCTATACATATCTATACATGGAGCAAATGAATGTTAAGATCATACAAGGGTACAAATTCTCAAAGAAGTACCATTATGGTTGCAGCTCCGGAATGTCCAACACCATTAAGCCTAACACTGCAACTCTCCATTGGACATAATCCTGAGGTAGTGATGTATTTCCTTTCCTTCATAACTTTTCTTCATGAAGTATCAGTGGTATTCTCCCTTTTCCGGCCCAGTATTTAAAGTGAGGTTTCGCATTAAAAATTCGCCAGAAAAGTACGTAGAAAGCATATGCCTTCACGGGAATTCCTTTCCACTATTATACCCTATATGATTACTAACTGTACTTCCTTCCGTGAGATAAAGTGTACAAATCGGAAGCCACTGTCTTTCTGTGAAAAATAAGTCCTCGTCCGCTTAACGTGAAGGTATGATCCTTCCAACCCTGTTTATTTCTGGTTGCTGTAACCTATTGTCTTCTAAAGATGGCTTTCTAGACTGCGAGCTAGGCTAGGCTTGTTCCCACATTTGTATCGACATTGCTAGTTTTTACTTGTAATGGAGTAGCCTAATTTGGCGCAGGGGCTCCTGGCTCCTTTCGAACGTTCTTTACTATAAGCGAAGAATCCATGTCTTACAGGCATATAACGCCGTTTCTGTCTGCTCATTGGTTGGCGTGACCCATCTTCGAACTTCTCGGCAACTATGAGGGATTATATTGATATAAGTACATCAGAGTAAAACACTGAAGAAACAATTTGTCCGGAGATAGAAACATGAACTGGAGTACGATTATTGAAGTTGGTAATTAGTGTTCGTTTAATACTCCATGGATTATTGAGCCAAGAAAGGCGTGTAGCATGTATGGGGATATCAGCAATATAGGCCTAGAAAAATTTGCTATCGAAAAGAAACAGAGCATCTGTTAAACCTAGATGTAGTTAGAAAGAGGATGCTATTAATAGGCAAGTAGAATGTGAATGAGTGGATAGAACTGAAATAACCAAGGATAGCATCTAGTATCGGTTGCACCTCCGGGTTCCGTAAAGAGAGGGAGTTGTTTGACCGGCCTGGTACTGCGAATAGCCTGTATCGCGGTAGATGTTTCGTCGGATTTTGATTGAATATTACGTGAAAGAGTTTGGGAATTATGTGACAGAATTTTAATTCGATGTTGATACTCGTCACTGCAATTTAAAAGGTCCCAAAGTACTGGTATTTAAAATGACAACATGCTCGTTTATTTTGAAGGAGTGTTGGGGTGATTGAAGAGGTGAAGATTGCAGTCTTGTAAGAGATGACGTCGTGGAGATTGGTATGTGGGTTGCAGCACACTCGGTGTGGTATCTCAGAAGACTGGAATTTTCAATGGGACTTTTCAGTGTATACGTAATTTTGTGAGAAACTCTCTTGGAAAATGGCCACCTTGAAGACGAAGTTCGAAGAAAAACTTAAGAATTTGAGAATAGTATGTCTTGTGGGTTGCGTCGCCATGTTTACTAACTTCCTGTAGAAGCTGATAGGTTCTCTCTCTCCTGACTGCACGGTGTCGCACTTTGAACTTAAAAATATATCGTGGGGAAATAAGTTATATAGGATGGGAGGTGGTTTGAACTAGTCAGGATTGTGTCAAATGACATGCGAGTCTCGGGTTCTATAGCAGTCTGCGCTGTTATGCGAGTATCACTTTCACTGCATGCCATTTGACTTAAGGTAAATACTGTCTTATCTTAAAACTCGGACCAGACACACCGTCGTTTACTTCCATGAGCTAAGCAGGACTTTCAGATTACGCAATAACAGACCGTTACCTCCCTCTCACCCTTCATGTGACCTTACACTCACTCGCCAGAAGCAAAACTTGCAAACTTTTGCCGCCTGCTGTACTGCCTAAGAGTTAAGAGTTATTGAGCGTGAACAGTTTGAGAATTTATGTAAAAGGAGTCCCCTGCTGAAGCACAACAGCACTGCTGGCAGACACTTTCATGTTGTTTGTGTTTCTGACAGATTCTGAATGACACATACGAATGATGCGTGATTTCAGGCTTCCGCTCGTCTGGGATGTTACGTAGCGTAGATTGTATTTACTTACCGACGTTTCATGACAACCCATCGGTCCCATCTTAAAATTTATGACACTTGAAGATGGGACCGATGGGTTGTCATGAATTGTCGGTAACTAACTATCAATTTACGTTGTGTAACATCCCAGAAGAGCGAAGAACTAGTATGAATGACTCTAATTCATTATTATGTCTCCAGCGGTACTTTGCTTGTTTTTACGCTTTGATACGTAATATAAAGAAGAGGTATTGTGATGCAGCGAGCAGTTACGTACTAGTTAAGAACTGAAGTTTGTCTGTTCATCATTTTAATTCACTCGTAGCCAAACTACTGCTGGATATGATAAATAATCCTAATGATTCAACACTTCGAGACAAATTGACACTATGTCGTGGCCGATTTAATTATTGTTGTTACTGTTGTCCTCTGTTATAGCCTATCCTGAGATTGTGTTCAGTAATTGCGAGTACTTTTACCTCGATCACAATTTTCACGGGGCAGAGTTTTTCCTACGGGCCTTACCGACCAGCGCGATCGCTCCCAAATGGCCTGAGTAAAAAACAGTTGCTGGCTTCCGACTTGACATAGTGTACAGCTAGCATATTTCTCCTTTAGCCGGGCCACGTTTATAAAATCTGAAGTTTTAGTGCCATGTTGTCGCTGCTGTATTGCCGTGGACAACTACGTATATTTTGAGGTATTTTAGAAGTCGTAATTTTGTAAAACCGTACGATTGAACAGAATTCCGAAATTCATTTCCCCTGATTTTAGTTAGTACATTTTTATGTAAAAATATTGACTAATGCTGACAGAGAGTGTTTGGTGGATTAAGTTTCTTGTTACGATGTTGGTCGTTCAGAAACTGACCAACAAAATGCTTCTGTCCTAAGTTGGTAGACATGAATTCCACATTTTAGCAACTCGCCTTATGAAAAGCCTCCACCCTCACAATGAGCGCCTTTCCTTTGTACAGTGAATGTTGTGTAACTTCAGCGTTTTCATGGCACGGACTTGTGCAATGTGTTGAGAGTGGGGTGGGGTGGGGTGGGGGCATGCCCCTCGTGTGTAAAGTACCAAACATTGATAAATGAGCTTGGAGGAATGTTTTTGTACTAGGGTAGGATGCGTAGAAGGGATGGGGGTGGATATCATTCCTAGCATTGCGCGTCATTTCTGTCGGTTTCACCCGTCGTGGCTCGCCGATTTTGCCACCGCCATTTGCTAGCGCAGTAAAAAAAGAATTGCACATGAGCACGTACCCCTCCAACCGCCGTTCCATATGTCATTGATTCTCGAATGCAGTCTGGTTTAGTCGATGAGAAATACCTACAAATTTTAAACGGGTAACTTAAGGAAAGAGAGACTGCGACGGAATGTGAGGCGTAGCGCGGTATTAAAATCGACCATAAGGAAGTAAATGTTGAATACGTAAATTGAAGTAATCTGGCTGAAGATTGGGCCTCCTGGCGGGCTCCTCTGAACATGCTCATGTACTGCGGGGTTACATAAAATGCGCAGGATTTCTTGATCAGGAGAGCGACAGTCAGGTTGCTTCTTAGTGACTTCTTGCTGGAATTTTTAAGGGTAGATCAAGGCACCGAAAGGCGTGTTTTTTTTTTTTCGTAGACGGATTAACAAACAACAGTAGGCCAGTGCTTGGAGTTGCCAAATTGCGCTGTTGTGGCGTGTGGTGAAGCACTGGCAGCCATGTTATGAAATGTTAGTGGAATTAAATCGCAGCAATAAGTAATATAACGATAGTTATAAATTTATTTTTCCTGGATAATGCGATGTCATCCGTTCTTTATTGGCAGTACAGGAGGAAGCGTTATCGATATCTGGAACGTTGCATTTCCTTCTCTTGCTGGGCGACAATCGGTCACTCACCCTACGCATTATGTATGAAAGTGTGTGTGTGTTTCACCCCTCTTAATTATGTACATTGGCGCGAATAATGCGCGGTCATCATCCAGTGAGTTAGGTCCGTGTTACTAATTTTGTGATAGTCGGGTTGCATGCTACGATTACGCATTACAGACTCACGCCTTTGTGGGTTATAATTCTAGTCATAATTCGGTTGTTTAAAGCCGTGTAAGTTATGTCTCATGTAGGGGGCAGAAGTTGTATTAAATAGCTGATGCTAAGTTGCTTGCGCCAACTTGTTCGTGTCGTGTGCAAATATAGGATGTATCGATTTTAAGCGTCCGACAACAACAACATCTTGTTGAATCACGTAAGAATATTAGCTTCTAGCAAGGAAATAACAGCGATCCGTCGGTAATCTGGATCCTCGTGCTGTCCGGACTATTTTGGGCCAAATGTAGATCAGTATTTCCATTGACATTATAATTACAAAAGAGTATTTTTTATATTATTATTATTATTATTATTATTATACACAGTTGGGCACAGTATTTCCGCTGTAACACGTTTTACTGTTATTGATGTTGATTTTTTGTATGTTAACTTATACCTCGGAGTCTTCCCTGCGTGGTCCGGATTCCCGGGTAATCCGGACCACCCCTCTTCCTTATATAGTCCGGATGGCCGGGTGACTACTGTAGAGGCCAAACAAATCTTTACCGAAATCGGTTCATTCAGAGCGGATCATCTTGGAGACCCTATTATTTACCCCGTTTCCTTCGATCACGATAGTAAGAGAGAAGATAAATTTCAAAAACATTTAAAATACGAATCTTGTTTTTTTCCCCCTGATAAGTATGTCAAGGAGCCCTGGAATTGTTTAAGTTATCCAGTAAGGGGGATGGATTTGTAATTGTTAAAAGAAATTGTGGAGGCAGATAACGCGTACCAACAGTACTGTGTACGAAATAAAGCAAATCGTATGCTTAAAATATCCTGCTGATTTATCGGTAATGTAAATTCAACAGAGTGGGTTTACGGAATTTGAAATTCATCTGGAAGCATTTTACATTATGTTCTAATTTTAAATTACCACACAGGAATAAAAGCGTTGATAATCTTGAAAGTTTTAAACTGCTCCTTTTCTAAAAAAGAATTGCTGCCGCTCTAGAGAGGAGCTGTGATCTTTAATGAAACCGAAGTGTTAGGTTTATAAGGAATTATATATAATCTGTAGCGCCGTGGCCTACAACAATGCTGTGCAAACTGAAGAGGCATGACATAGGAGGCAAAGTACTAAGAGTTTTGTTGTCAAATATTGTTTGCCTTTAACAAAAATGCCTTTATTTAGATGTATCAGCGAAAGTATAATCTTAAGTGGGACGTCTCAGTAAATCCAATGGCCCCTCAAGGAGGAATGTACGTAATAAAGTCCTTCTGGTAGACCCGTTTTTTTTTATAATGTGGTGCATCATTTGTGGAGTGGAAAGAGTGCGGAATGAGCAGTCTTTATTGAACAAATAACTTACATGTAAGGGTGAACGAAGTGATATGCTTTCCTGAATTGATCTGCCACGGTCAGTTTTGTAAACTGTTACTTCGGCTGCAGAAAAAGACCGATAAATGACTGATGTAGGAACCGTCGACTACTTGGAATTGGTGAACAAGACAGGTTACCAGGATCTGTAGACAGATAGTATGGCCCCCAGACCGACAGTGAACGAGGGCCAGTAGATCTGTGGTCTCTGTAGTTAATAAGGCCTGTAATATGACCCGCAGACCGACAGTGTAATAGGACCAGTAGATCTGTGGACCCTGTAGTTATTAAGGCCGGTAGTATGACTCGCAGACCGACGGTGAAAGAGGGCCAGTAGATCTGTGGACCCTATAGTTAATAAGACCGGTAGTATGACCCGCAGACCGACGGTGAACGAGGTCCAGTAGAACCTAAGTTCCTGTAGTTAATAAGGCCGGTAGTATGACTCGCAAACCAACGTAGAACGAGGTCCAGTAGATCTGTGGTCCCTGTAGTTAATAAGACCGGTAGTATGACCCGCAAACCAACGATGAATGAGGTCCAGTCGATATGAGGAGGACCCTGCAGTTGATAAGACCGGTGCGGGAATAAGTGAACGACTTATCCGGATCCCATCGTGCCGCTCATTTACTGGTTCATTGGAACCCGATCTTTCCAGAAAGGCGCGTCTCCAGTGGCAACGTCATTTTTCAGCTGGACGAACTTAAAAAAAAAAGCAGAGGTATTATGAGCCTTGCGTTGTATGTTAAATGCTGTTGACATGTGCGATGAAGCTGTTCCAACAAAGTTTTGCCTGTATACTTATTGCAATAAAAAGCGGACATGTCATGTATTATACTGAAACTGTTGACAGTTTTTGAAGCTCTTTCACCAAAGTTTGGTCCAACTAACAAATTCCTTACTTTGAATCCAATAAAAAGCAGACATGTACATTATGTCCTATTGTGATTATAATTAGCGGTTATCGGAGTAACAGAATGGCTCAGTGCTTCCAGTTATTAGAGGCCGAACGGTGTTCGATATACATTTTTACGTTTCCAAAATTTATGAACATAATTCATAATAAACGATGTAAATTAGTATTGTCTCTTACTCAAGAGTTCGTAGTTGACCTGCACAACGGGGGTAGGTAGTCCTTGTTGGTGGATAGTCCCTTAACAGGGACTATCCACGCGAAGACGGTCGAAGGAAAACATATTGATCCTGCCACAAACGTGAGTCTGTATCACCGCATGACGGTCTTTCCACCGTTTTTCATTTCTTACCTGTCCCGATGATAACGAGTCTGAAGTCAAATTTGTGCACAGCTCCAACTACACAGAACACGCACAAAACATGACTGCTTTAATGTATTTTTAACTTGAACGTGTCGTTTATTTGTCACGAACAGCGGCCGGTCGGCTCTTCCCAACGCAGATTATTACGTAGGTCAAATGCAAACTCGTAAGACAGTATGAGTACTGTCGCTTCACATCTCGTCGTAGTGCACCAGCATTGTGCTGTCCGTACCTAGTAGTAATGAAGTCGCAGTTATTTTCACCGGATGATAGAGCGTGATTATTAAAGATGACTTGAGATATGCTTGCAGGCGGCGGTGTACAGAACATATTGCGCTCATGACTCCACATTCCTTTCATCAAGTCTTCGCTTGCATCCACATCTCTCTTCTCTCCCCTTGTAGCTTGTTCGCCTCTATGTCTGTTATTTGCATCTTTTCCTTTTCCCTTCCATTGTGATACTTCCTGCAGATGGTGTTTGTTACAAGACATTTTCAGCAATCACTGCCGATCAAACGAATGTTTACTTAATTCTTAAATAATTTGGAGTTATTTTATCCATTTGTTTTGTGCGAAACTCTGTGTAGTAGCTCAACAGAAGACGTGTTACGCACGGTAGGTCTATTAGGCCTGCTTGAAACATACACTCGTCCCTCGGTTTGCACGGGTTCGTACGTGGCGGCTTCGCAAATTCGCCGAGTAGCCCCATAAATAAAAATACATCACTCAGACCCTGCAGTGGGTTGGAACATCGGGATTGTTCGACAACTCAAAACAAGTCTTCGAGCCATACTGCACGATGTTCGTAGGATTGACGGGGAGGGAGAGAAGAAACTATCATCACAGTAATTCTGCAGATAAAAAGAAAGCACCAAAACACTTTTGGGGGGCGTGGCCAGTTGCTAGCGGAGTTTTAATTTTCGCGGGGTATCTTGGAACCTAACCGGTGCGAAAAGCGATTGGTGAGTGTATTGGAAGGGGGGAGGGAGGTAAGATACGTTTGCAGTGGCAGTTGTAGTTAAAACCTGAAAAAATGTTCACAGCATTGGCAAGGTGTAAGTTCCTTCATTTGTACTTGATTTTCATTGTATTTTGGGCACTTATAGTGGATACCACATCTGCATCTTTGTAGGAACAGTGCACTGAAAGGTCGCTGACTGTAGCATCTGTTACGGATAGTGGTAGATTTATTAGCGTGTCCGGGAAAACCGATGACTCTGCGTCGAGGAACTTGCGTCTGAAAAGAGAAGCAGCAGGTAAAAGAAACTGCAAGGATGGTTGAAGGTCCAGTCGAAAATGCTATGCAGATGACGTCAAGGCACTTGTGGACTGTTGGACGAAGCACACCGACAAGCAGGGCGTTTGCTTGGGAAAATAAGGCGTGTAACTGTGGTGTGATTTTGTTGTCAAAACGTTGAAGAAAATATCATTACATTTTAATACTCGTATTTTACATGCTTGCACAGAAAACATGTACATGCGCAGGGTTGTATACCAGTGAGACACTGTGAGACGGTGTGTGTATTCCTTTCTTAAAAATTTGTAGAGTTATAACTATGTTCAGATGTTCCCATGTTTGTGTTAAAGCAATATTTCGTTGCCTGTTATGTGTATAGTTAACTCACAGAATTACCCTACATTCTGTATACTCGTATTTTTATATCTGCTTGCATATTAATTAACTGTAGTGGCATTCTATTTTCGACAGTATTTTCAGACCAACACGACCATTCTGATGTTAAGTAGGTTTGGAAGAAACGAAACGAAAGCTCGCTAATAAAGGATTAAAATCCCATTACTGTTCAAGAATTTCAAGAATGGAGCATTGTTTTGCTATACATAACATGTATTTGTCTGCTTTGTTACGGAATTAGCTGTGAGGCTTATATTTAGGAATGGACGTGGGAAATGCATCGTGTGTTCCATAGTAAATCTCATCTAATGCCACGTGGATAGGATTATAGTGATTTCCTATGTTCTGATCTACAATAATTGGACATGCAGTTTGCAATTAGAAATTGCATCACCTGAGTTTAATGTACGAAATTGACTCAACATCCCTTACTGCTCACTACATTCAAATATTGTGCGAAAGTTTTTGAAACAAAATCTTTCAACAACTTGAAATTAAAACTGTTACATCTATTTCAAAAATGAAATTTCGACAACAGCGTTTTATTTTAATGCGATTTGTCCTCGTTTTGTTTACAGTCAAATAAAACCATAAAGTACTACTGCAACACAATGTGTATTGTAAACAATATCAACAGCTACATGTTTCGGCTATATAAATAGCCATCATCGGGCTATACACAAGAAAATAAATTTTTTGACGTACAACTGCAAATGTCATAAGAGATGGCACACTTCACCTTTAATCTTAAATTTTGCGATTTGTTGTGTGTTTGGAGGCCAAACGGGTATTAGGAATTTTGATCTTGGCATAGTTAGGAATTAGTTTATTTCGCAAATATTTTTATTCGTTTTATTTAATTCGTCTTGAAGTTAATACCTGAAGCATGTGACATGTTTTGACGAAACGTTCTGGGCAGGAAATATATTGTACAATTTCTATCAAGTGTAAGTTTAATTTTAAGGGCTTAAATAAATTTTATTTTGACGATGGGCCTCGGATGTAAGAGTAGCCTATTGCGACATGTGAGTTTCATGCAGTTTAATTCTGGTCGAGGCAAGGGTCGCCCGAGCAACTCAATTCTTTACGGTGACTCCATATATTTTCAGCATAATTATTTTCAGGCCTTTTCTTTCCCTTTACATGCAGTAATGTGCATCAGTTCATATGCACCTAGCAGAACGCTTCAGATAACAGTGAGGTTGACAGGTCACTGCAGAATTGTAGTCTGTGTGTTGAACTTGCTGCATGTTACCCTTCTGGTGCCAGTAATTTGTAGGTGGCTCCTAGATTGTACGAGACTTTTTTGACCCCTACTTCAAGACCAGTATTGCTAAAGGACGAAAATACGTTCTTGAGCGATTGTAGCTAAGAATGAAGCCGAGAAAAAGTGCTTTTGAAGAAAGTTGTAGTGATCCGTAAGACGCAGTTGCAGCGATCTTTAGAGGGTATTTGTTAGGTTTGGTGATTTTGAGAATATACACCAATCAGCGCGCTGTCCATCGCAGTGTCTGGTTGCTAAGTAGCTCATTTCCGCTAGATCTAAAGGATGCTGCACATGTCTAGATGACAGACATCGTGAATAACCGAGGTACCTTTTTTAACGCCGCTTTAGACGTGTGTTAACACGTCCTTGCCTGTGTTCGAGCTACCCAGTTCGTCGCATGTGCTTAGTGGAGAGAAAGCTTTAGGAATCAACACACTTATTTTGACAGTAACGTTCTAAGATATAGTGAGGAAGTGGTCTGGAGTCGCTGTGGCTGGGAAAATGTTGGAACTGGGAGCGCTTGGAAAGTTTTAGTGTGGAACAGTAAAACGGTAATGGCGAAATGTGCTTGTTTTAGTAAGTGAAGCTGAGGAATTATTTGCGAATTCCCAGGACCGATGTAGGAGTCTGGAAGTCAATTCACACAAAAATAGCTGAATGAAGTGGCAACCAAACTGATGTGAATGAGTTTACGTACTAAGAAAATATTTGAATGGACATGGAGGCTTCATGCTTTCCTTCGTAACTAAACGGAGGCGAATTATCTTCACGCTTCGGTCGCTTTGCTCCCGAGAAAATGTGGGTCGTTACGGATTGGAAGCTGGGTCTGAACATAGTGACTGAGAAGAACCTGTTGCTACTAGGAGTAAATTAGTGGTCGAGTACGTAGCTAGTTGAGTAATTAATGGACGTTTTAAATACGGTACACGTTTTTAGAACATTTTTGCCTGCAAATCCTGGATATGTATTTCTTGTTTTATACATACGGACAACGTAGTTAAAATTGTAGGCCGTCAATTGCAGATACTTGCTGACATTCGATCATATCCCTGATTCGTAGTTTGTCTAAGAATGATATTTTATGTCCCTAGTATGTGGATGGTAATAATGCTTTTGTCACAAATATATTCTGTACAATTTAATGGTACTGTCCTAAACACGTGTGTGGAGTAATGTGGGTAAAAAACGAGCAGTTTTTGTCCCCGAATTGCCGGCCGGTAGGCCGAGAAAGACACCTAGGACCTCCAGAATACGAATCGCGGAGGTAACCAGTGTGCCGCGACGTTGGACAGAGTATTATTATTACTATTATTATAAGTATTATTACTTACTTACTTACTTACTGACCTACTTACTTGCATACTTGCAGCAAATTGGGTTTTCACTCAGTGGCAGTAGTCCTTACACTAGTACAGACAAAACAAATAAGAATAAATATGCGTAAACGAAACAATACAAAACACAGTACAAACAATACAAAACACCGCAAATACAAGTACGTATATTACCAAAACACCCACACAATTGTCAAAACGCCCACACATTACAAAATCCACACACACACCCACACATTACAAAACAAGTTAAAATAACCACAGTACAAGATACACAACAAATGAAATAGTCACAATACAGTCAAGTACCCTCAGTATAAGATCACCCTAATGTACATGGTACTTTTGTCCCCAAGAACTTCACCGTAACTACATATGGCAATTAAAAATATACTTTTGTAGTAATTATTTTCACATCTTCTTTTCGTCCCAGTTTGTATTTTATGACCGGTCATAAAGAAGTTTTATCTGCAACGGTATTCAGTAGATGCTTGGCAGTATAAGCCTATTTTATTTGTGTATCCTCTGGTACAAATTCCCGCTCCGTTCCGCTGGCATATAACAGCATGTCGTTGAGCGACGTGCGTTGAAAACGCTTGTTGTCTTAAGGCTCTTGACAAGAATATGTATGGGACAAAACTTCCGGCCCTTTTCTGCTTCATTACGTAGCTTACCATTCTAGTTAGTCTTTACTTCTGAAACAGTCCCATTCGTAGACGCAGCGTCTCTTAATAATCTTCCACGGACGCTTCACGCTGTTGGATTTAGTTCAGAACCGTTACAGACTTTGTTCTTTCCAAAGGCCTCTCGTCGAAAAGGAATTTTCTACACTGAATAGGCAACGATCATTTAAGTATGAAAAAGTTCTTTTGTTTATAGCAGCCAGCCTGGATAGCTCAGTCGGTATAGCGACTCGCTACGGCCTGGACGGTGCAGGGATCGAATCTCGGTAGGGGCGAGGATTTCCTTGCCCTTCAGACCAAACAAGTGCACGTTTAAACGTAAAAACGGTTAACCTTTTGTGTTTTATATAGACATTTCAGACTTGGAGTACAAGTTTTTGTGTATAAGCACAAGACTTTGAAAAGACTGTAGGTCGAATTTTTCTCTTGGTTGTTTGTTTCCTTCTTTACGCCATTCTCTTTTGTCGAGTGCCTTAACACGACATGATTTCCTTATTCTTATCTTATTCAACTTTTCATCATAATCCTATGTTGTTTCTGTGAGGTCACAGAGAAGGAACGAAGAGACCAAGAAACAGAAACCGTGCGTTATAACCAACGACGTGTGAAAATGATCATTATGTGCACGTGCTGGTCAAAATCGTGCTTTAAAAATCGTCAGTTTGGTGGATTTTTTTTTCAATCGCGTAACAGTGGCTATAAAACCACGAGAGGCGCTCATTCAGGTCATGACACACAGTCTCATTACTGAAAACCAGGAACAGTTTTTCCTTCGGAAGGCGTTGAACAGCCGTGGAGACAGAGAGGGTTTAGTACGGTATGCCATGGGCTCTAATTTGGCCTCCTGTTGGTCGATTGTCTCCAGCAAACGACGCAGAAGCGTTCCTATATAGATGCAATCTGACGCTTCATTGGACGAGGCCAGATTTCAGTCTGTTCCTCCATCCAGTATGCGGTATCACAGTGTGGGACATAACAGTAATCTGGCACAGTAATTACCCGGTCTGTAATTGCTCCTGCATGTATCGATTTGTGATGTGTGGGGTTATAGAAAAGTGCACGTCGCTGCTTAACAATGGTCAGCCTGCATTTTATGCAGTCTGAGGGTGCTTCGGAGTTTCACGGCGTATGTGGTTTCCAGGTACCTCGTGTTTCCATAAATAATTCACCAACCACTTTACTTTGTTTCACATTCTGAGAAATAGAATAATTAACATGTAAATTTATTCTTGCAGTTAAGTGAAAATACAGGCTGCTTCCCTCCATGATACGGGCTTGTGTTGTAGGTCTGGGTTAATTTAGTTGGGTGAATTTTAAAATTGTTAGTCCATTTCATGTTTCTGTGTGCATGACAGCTGGGTGTTGTGGTAATGCTCTGAGCATGTGTCCCTGCGGGTCCGAATGCGGCCTGGATAACCTGGTGATCTGACCGATGTTTCCTATGATATTCCAATCTCTTCAGGTGATCATTTACATGATCCATAAGGGAAGCGCACTTCAATTAACTTATATATTATTACCAGGTGCCAGTATTGCCAATTACCGGACAAATATTTTTGCGATACTTCGAGGGACGTTTGAAATTTGTCGCGGCATTTCAGAATTTTTATTTATTCGACGATTTCCCCTCACCATGTTCTGCGGGACACTAGTTGGGAAACACTTAGCTGGTATTACGCAAACCTGTAAAATGCCACTTTTGTGAAGACCAAGACCTTAAGGGAGACTGGGGTTAGCGGAACCACGGGCGCTGTTAGCACCCACAGGCCTAACTAAATTGCTTGTATCTTCACTAAACACGGAGCCTTTGCTCGAGTAATTATGTTTTTAATCGAACGTCGCGGTCGAGTGCATAGCATTTCTGGTTCATATATGCGAGTTCTTATATTCAGATCTCGGTCTTGTCTGGGGTTTGTCGTGGTTTTCACGGTCTTTCCAAGCAAATGTTTAGACACTGTCCCAAAAGTGGCCACGACCTCATCCCTCCACACCGTTTACATTTTATTATTTAGCGGTCATCCCATTTTCCGCAGTTGCTGAGCCTCAGCTGCTGACGGCATCGTACAGGGTGCGGCAAAAAAAAACCTGACAATTTTAAGTCTCGTTATATTGGCAATCGTGTGGGATGGGGTAATACAACCAAGGTCAGTGACTAGCTGGTTTCATGCCATTTCAGTAGCCATGGAGCAGAGGACCGCGCAACATCGTGCTTTCGTTGTTGAAGCTCATTTCAAGAATGGCGATTCAGCAGTTACAAGACAACGATTATTTCGCAGACACTTTAACATTCCTCGTAATGGCCGTGTTCCCTATCGTAACACCATAAAAGAATGGGTACAGAACTTTCGGGAAAATGCTTCGGCCTTAGAAAGAAAATACCGAGGCAGAATTCCTACGGTACGAACACCAGAAAGTGTTGATAAGGTAAGGATGACTATTGTGAAAATTCCAAGACGTTCAGTGAGGAGGCATTCCGCTGCCATAGGACTAACCGATCGCAGCGTGCGGAGAATTTTGCACAAGAATCTTAATTTTCATCCGTACAAAATTGCGATTGTTCAAGAATTAAATGATCTCGATATGGCTAACCGCAGGATTTATTCTGAGCAACTTCTCTCGAAATGCTGAATGATGATGGTGTTATCAACACTGTGCTAATGACTGAGGAAGCACATTTCCACTTGTCAGGTTGTGTGAACAAACAAAATTATCGCTACTGGGCACCTGAAAATCCACAAGAGTTCCATCAGCGTCCTCTCCACAGCGAAAGATTGACTGTCTGGTGTGGGATCGCATCGTTGGAGTTCTTGGCCCTTACTTCTTTGAAGACAACGAAGGTGCAGCCGTCACTGTGACATCAGAGCGTTATGTGGCAATGCTATGTAACTTCTGTGAACCAGAGTTACGTCGTCGTGGGATCAATCTCTCATCAGTATGGCTTCAGCAAGATGGAGCAGCAGCCCACACAGCAAGGGCATCAATGAGTGTTCTGTGGGAAGTGTTTCCACAAATCTTTACTTCCGGTGGCGACGATGTTCCATGGCCGGCACATTCGCCTGATCTCTCCGCCTGTGATTACTTTTTGTGGGGGCATCTCAAAAGCAGAATTTTCTTCTCTAAGTCTAGAACCATAGCGAACTAAAGCTAGCATAAAGGAAAAAATCGCGACGATCCCGGAGCGCATGACTTGTCGGTTGATGGAAAACCTTGGAGTAAAACTGAAGTAGTGTTTGAGAAATGGTGGGAGACATCTGAGTGACATACTTTTCAAAACTTAAAATGGCATGTATTGAGTTTTCTATTGATAACAGCTTTTACATAAAAAGATGAAACCTCTTTGTGTTATTTCATTTTGAAACCCGTCAGGTTTTTCTGCCGCATTCTGTACAATATGTGTTTGCTCGTAACAGGAGCCTACATAGCAGACCATGAGCGTTTTTCCGTGGGGCATATAGTTGTGACGAACTGACACAGATGGCAGCTGTGTGTACGAAACTGTGCCATATGAAGGCTAAAGGTGCAGCCTAACTTAATTTACTATTTTATCATAACAGAGATCGGAGTCTCAAAGGAAGGGAAGAGGAACGGAAGGAATGAAGGAATATTAGAAGCAGAGTGCTGGTTGTAGATACGGAAAAACTGAATCTGTCGAACCTCAAGGATCTTGTCCACTATTAAATCATAAATAAGTACGCGTATAAACGATTTATTAACGATACACAGAATGCAAGGAAAAAGCCTAACAGAAAGACACGCCATAGCGGTAACATTGAAGCTAGGAAACCGGATTCGCATTCTGTAACAGCCGAGTCCTCAGCTATAGTGATAGGCATAATTGGTGAGGAAGTTATAATTTCTTTTTCTTGTACAGAGGCTGCATAAAAACAAGTATAAATGAAACCAAATATCAAGTTGGGAAAACTTGTTAAAGTTGACCCGGGAACAGGCCTCGAAGGCGCAGGCGGGATTACTCTTTCTGTAACTTCATTGCTACATGGAAGTGGGTGGTCAACTCCACGCCCTGACCGTTTTACCCCCGGGAAAGACACGGTACCCATTATATAAGGGGCTGGGTGAGCCTCAGGGCCGGTCTGGAATGGTACGGAAAATCTCGCCACCCACCGGGATTCAATCCCCGGAACGTCGAGCCCGTAGCGAGTCGCTATACCAACTGAGCTCTCCTGGCCCACTGGGAAAACTGGTTACGGATGAATAACCACGGGTGTCTGAAATCGACGATTAGTACAACTGTGATTGGCGTTGGAGTATTGAATTAGAGTTAGCGATTGCTGCCAAGTGCCGCATTGATATGAAACACAGTGGCAGAACCGTGAAATCGCCCAGTCTGGCTGTCGCAAGTCTTGAGAATAGTGACAGACGAGCACGGAATGATGATTGACAGGCGCAAACAAGTTCTCGGAATGAAACTCGCTTCACTTCTATCGGCCCACCGTCATTCCACGAACATCGACTGCAGCGTTAGGGGCACAACATTTTAACAGCCGTGTGTTAGAAGAGGACACGTCGTTTCACACGGATGGGGCTGCCAATTTTTCGTAGAATTTTCAGATTCGCGGCCTGGGGCGGGAGGGGGGGGGGGCGAATGGAATTTTCTGTCTATGCCACATTGTTCAGAAGACGTCAGTTACTGTGATCTGGACAGCCAATTACTGATATTTTTATCATATCTACAAATGGTTATTTACAATATGAAAGTTAAGGCTTGCATGCTATATGGAAATAGGACGCAATACTCATAAGTATGAACACTGAAACTGTCATATTTCAGTTGTGCCTGAGGACATACGGTGCATGTGAGATTTGAGATTCTCACAGAGATGCTGACGAATTCCGTCTTTCTTGGATTCGAGACCGTGCAGACAGGTAAAGGGTACCGATTTTTTATGTTGTTTTGTACAATGACCAGTTACATGTAGGAGGAGTGTGATAATCTGTCAATTAATTGTGTATTTGTTGGTCATTGTACAAAATAATGAGATGCGCAGTACAGGTATTAAAATAAAGGGTACGGATGTTTCTCAGGAACTTTCTGCCTTACTATTCGTGGCAGTCTGAAACGAAACAGGCTGTCGTGGCTGAGGTTTTTCGTTTGACATAGCTAGCGCATGCCTGGCGAAAACATTTATATGGTACTGCTACATGAATGACTGAGAGTTGCTGAGACAAACATATCTGATTGTAGAAATAAAATGGACAGGTAATTAAGAAATTTGACACGTTGAATATTGTTACAAATGGTCCGTTAAGTGCATAAACTGAAGAAGTAAACAAAAATGTAATAAAAATTCCGATATGG
>Ga0123353_10001880_pt1 | contig 25781 bp, 25 predicted proteins | sample TergutLab28metaG_3_FD_92763 | JGI IMG/M metagenome (GOLD analysis project Ga0123353, IMG submission 92763) | Labiotermes labralis P3 segment gut microbial communities from Petit-Saut dam, French Guiana - Lab288 P3 | ecosystem: Host-associated > Arthropoda: Insects > Digestive system > Gut ...
GAGACTCTGAGCGTAAGTATGGCTCCTTTATTTTAAATAACGATCAGACATTGTATGCTTATGTTGGCGGCGGTTCAGGATCCTGTCAAGGCGGCGGAGGTGCAGGTGCTCCCGGTGGCAATGCCGGGTCATCCGCCCCCGCCGGTTTTTATTTTGGCACACGGCGAGACAACAATACGGCGGTGGGTGTAGGGTATCCCGGCAGAGGACTGCAAGGCGGTAATGGTCATGGCAACGCCGGAGGCGGCGGAGGTTTTGGAAGCGGAGGAGGCGCACCATCTGGTGCTGCAGGCGGAAGCAATGGAGGAAATGGGAGTTCAGGCGGTGGTTATTCAGGAGGTCTTGGCGCAAACAACTGGGCAACTGATACTACTCTGAATGTTAATGCTGGTAAGATACGGCCTCATACTACTTTAAATCAATGCAGCCAAGGCGGCAACGCAGGACTCATCATATTGAACTATATCCCACCTGATGATGTGTGCAGGCTGTAAAAAGTGTGGAGTTTGGAGTGTGAAGTGTGGAGTTATTAATGTAAAATGTAGAATTTAGAATGTAGAATTGAAGGTTACTGTGAGTAATACAGTCCTAAACTCCACTCTCAACTCTCCACACTTTTTCTTGTATACTTACACAATTTTTGTAGTATCCTATAAACGTTTGTAAATCTTTTTTGGAGCTTTATAGTATGCTGGATCTGTTCTATGAGGCGTTTGCCGCTATTTTTCACGCATTACTGTGCGGACTAGTCGCTCTTGTCGCTGCTTCTTTGTCTTTTTCTTTCGGAGTTCGTGCGGTCGATCACCTGCCCGGCGAAGGGCGCAGGCCCAGGTGCATCTACTGCTCAAGACCGCTTAAATTCATTAGATTCATTCCTATTTTCGGCTGGCTGCTTCGAAAAAACTTTCATCTCTTCCCGTGCGTTTGCGGATCGAAAAAAATGTGCTGGCAGCAGCCTTTTTGCGAGATAGCCGGCTTCTTTCTGGGGGTGCTCGCTTTTTGTCTTCAGGGCTGGTCTATAGAGACGATTCCTTTGTGTATAGCTCTCGGCGTTTTGCCTGCGATGTCCGTTATAGATTTTCATTTCAGAATCATTCCTAATTCCTTGAACATTATTATAGGCGTTTGCGGACTCTTGTTTCTTTTATTAGTCGGCGAAGGCATGTGGCTGGGCATTGCAGTATCTGCGGCTTTGCTGTGCGTAGGGCTGTTTTTAGCCGTAGTTTACAGCAGTTTAAGAAAGCGCGAAATGCTGGGGCTTGGCGATGTCAAGTTCTTTGCTGCTGCCGGCGTGTGGCTGGATCCCTTTACTGCCAGCTTGTTTTTGGGGCTGGGAGGGATTATCGGATTGATATTTAATCTTTTATGGCGAAGAATAAGCCAAGATGTTCAGTTTCCTTTTGGTCCTGCTTTGTGCATCTCTTTTGTAATTTGTATCATATATAGGCTAACAGGCTAGTATGAGTTTTGCCAGATCTCTTTTTACGGTCAGCGGATTTACTGTCATAAGCCGTGCGACCGGTTTTATCCGAGACGCTCTTATTGCAGTCTTTCTTGGAGCTGGAGCTATGGCAGATGCTTTCTTCGTAGCTCAGAGGCTTCCTAATTTGTTCAGGAGTCTTTTTGCCGAAGGAGCTTTTTCAGCGGCATTTGTTCCTATTTATACCAAAGAGCGTGAGAAGTCCGGCACTGCGGCTGCCCAGCTTTTTGCAGGTCAGGCTTTGATGCTTCTTCTTACTATGCTTGTGCCTTTTTCAGTAGCTATTATGCTTTTCATGCCTCAAGTCATGCTGGTGCTTGCCCCGGGATTCATGAATGATCCTGAAAAATATGATCTTGCTGTTCGGTTGAGTACCATTACTTTTCCATATCTGATTCTAATTTCCGTTACTGCTTTGCAGACCGGTATTCTCAATTCCGCAGGCAAATTTGCGGCCGGGGCTGCTGCTCCTATTGCCTATAATCTTGTGCTGATTATCGCCCTTATCTGCACTGATGTTTTCTCTTTGAATGTGGGCTATTCGCTTGCTTGGGCTGTTATTGCGGCAGGCGTTGTTCAGTCTCTCTTTCTTGTTATTAGCTGCTACAGCGCCAGTCTGGTTATTCCTATTGTAAAGCCGGAGTTCACTGCGGCTGCCAAAATGCTTTTTGTTAAAATAGGTCCGGGCGTTGTCGGCTCCAGCGCAGCTCAGATAAATCTTTTTATTTCTACCGTGCTTGCTTCTCTGCTTCCTACCGGAGCGGTTTCGTATCTCTTTTATGCCGACAGGCTAAATCAGCTTCCTCTTGGAGTTATCGGAGTCGCTGTGAGTACGACATTGCTTCCGCTTTTGGCAAAGCATTATTCTTTGAAACAACATGACAAGATACTTCACTATAACAGCAAAGCCATTCAGTTCTGCTTTATTTTCGGTCTTCCTGCTGCGGCAGGTCTTCTTCTTCTTTCGGAGCCTATTATTCAGGCTCTTTTTCAATACGGCAAATTCTCCAGCTTCGATACTGTCAACACGTCTTCCGCCCTGATTGCTTACTCTTTCGGCATTCCGGCTTTTCTTCTCGTAAAAGTTTTCGCCTCATGCTTCTTTGCCATGCACGATACAAAGACTCCTGTAAAAATTGCCGTTCTCGGCATGATAGTAAATGTAGTTTGCGTCCTTGTTCTTATGGGTCCTTTACAGCATGTCGGTATTGCTTTGGCTATCAGCATTGCTGTTAATGTCAATGCTGTTATGCTTTTTTCTATCATGCTTCAGCGCAAGATGCCGGTAGCTTCCAAAGAGACGGTACACGTTATTCTAAAAGTTATTCTCAGCGTCTTTTTCATGGCGGCTGCTATTATTGTTTTTAAACATTTTGTGCTTGCTGATGATTATTCTTTAGGTGCCGGGTTATTCGAGGAATCTTCCTCTAAGTTGTCCGTTATACTGCCCAGACTTTTCGGGCTTGTTTCAGTTATGGGTATCGGCGGACTCGTGTATGCTGCTTCTTTGCGCCTCTTCGGCGTTGTGAAACTTAGTTCTATACGTTCAGTTTTTAGAGGCTAGAGTGTAGTATTCCCCTTCCCTTAAAAAGAGAGGGAATATTTACTTACATCAACCGCACTTCCCGGCACTGCTCGTTCCAGCACATATCGCAAGTCTTTTTCGCTAAGTGCTATACAGCCTGCTGTTCCGCTATAACCGTCACGCGCAATGTGCAGAAAAATCGTGCTGCCTTTGCCGGGTCTTATGGGTTCGTCATTATATCCCAGCACTACTGAAATATCATATATATGGTCTTCCCGCCAAAACCGCTCGTCCTTAGACGCAGAAGGAGAATCAATATCAACAAGCATGTTATAATTAGTATCGTCTTGCTTGTCGCACCATGCTTCGCGTCCGGTCATAGGATACACGGGCAGGGCAGTTGCAAGTCCTGTAATCCTGTCCGGTCTATAAAACACTTTTCTCATAACCCAGCGTCCCAGCGGGGTACAGCCATCGCCTTCAGCTTTGAGTTCCGCGTCTATGACGCCGTTGCGCCCGACAGCGCATTGAAATTCTTTCCCGTCAAAAAACGCTTTACATAAGTGCTTGTTAACTGCGTCAAATTGGCTTATTATTAAATCCATATTCTTTTCTCCTATAAGGTATTATAACAATGCAAACTGAAATAATAAAGACAATACTTGATACTAATGCTGTTTCTATTTGGGACAGCGGGAAGGGACCTGTTTTCTGGTACGCTGCCAATGTTCCGGGTCCTTTTTATGTTAATACCGAGAAGATTATAGGCGAAAAGCTATCTGAAAAAATGCTTTCCGAAATTACCGTAATTGTCTCTTCCAGCGATTCCTACATAGAAAAATCCAAAAAACTCAAAAAGTCTATTTTAGAGGCGTTTTTGAAAGATGCCGGGTGGCAGAGTATTATAAGGCATTTAACAGACCTTTCTAAAACTAACTTTCAAGAATATCACATAGTCTCCGGCGGAGAACGCAGAGACTGGCTTTTTTCTGTTCCTTTTGCCTATTTGCTGAAAATTCCTCACCTGTACCTGTTCAAAAAAGGAGATTTTGTTTTCGAGGACAACGATATTTTTACCAGTACGTATACTCTTAAAGATGTAACTAATCCGAAGTCTGTTCATGTATCGGATTTAATAAATAATGCTCACAGCTTTTTTGACGTTTGGATGCCGGCTTTGAAAAATGCAGGCTGCGATTGTATAGGCAATCTCTGCGTTACCGTAAGAGGCGACAATGGGCGTTTGCGTCTCGAGGCTGCCGGTCAAAAGGTTGTTTCTCTGGTTACTGTTGATGCCCGGTTTTTTAATCAGCTTTGCTCTATGCAGCTTATTTCTAAGAAAACACTGGACGAGATACTCCTTTTCTTTGATTCTTCCGATAAGTGGGTTAGAAAATACGCTCTTGAAAATCCCGCTCTTTTTCTTTCCTTGCCGGAAGATGCCAAAGCTCTGGAACGTATGAAAGTTTTCTTTGAGACAGATCCTCTTAAACTCGCCTCTTCCTATCCTGACGTTTTCGCACAGGTACGAAAATCTTTTTAAGCGCAGTGCTCTGCGATAGCCCAAAAGCTTTCAGCTTCGAGGCTTGCGCTGCCGACTAAGACTCCGTCTATGTCGTCATTCGCCAGAATAAGCGGAGCATTGGCAGGCGTTACAGAGCCTCCGTAAATAATACGCGTAGTCTCTCCGCTCTCGCCGAGAACAGAGCGTATGTGTTTGTGCATTTTTGCAATATCTTCGGGGGAGGGCTGAATGCCGGTGCCTATAGCCCAAACCGGTTCGTAAGCTATGATTAGCTGAGACATTCTGACCTTAGCAGGCAAGGACTCTTTTAGCTGAGTTGTTATAACGCTTAGAGCAGAATCTTTATTTAAATCCTCGGCAGTTTCGCCTACGCAGAGGATAGCGGTAAGCCCTGCAAACTGTGCGGCTTCTATTTTCCTAGCGATAAAAGCGTTAGTTTCGCCGTGAGCTATTCTGCGTTCGGAATGCCCCAGTATTACGAATTTTGCTCCTAGGTCGGAGAGCATAGCTGCGCTTATATCGCCGGTATAGGGACCGTAAGATTCATAGTGGCAGTCTTGCCCGCCTATGGACAGGGAGTACACGCCGTCAATGACTTCGGATGCAGACCAAGTGAGAGTAGCGGGAGGACACAGCACAACGTCATAGCTTAGAGGAGAGTTTTCTTCGACTAAAGTGCAGATACGTCTTGCTAAGGCGAGTCCGGAAGTGAGTTTTCCGTACATTTTCCAATTAGCAACAGCGATTCTTCGTCTTTTTGACATAACAGCACCTTATTATGGACATCGATTCACTTCTAGTATAACTAGTTTTAGGCGGAATGTGAAGTGTGGAGTGAGGCAGTCCACTTTTCACTTTTCTCCAAGTGTTTTTTTATCTGAATAAGATCCGCCCATGCGAGCCTTTTAGTGTTCGGCTGCCTTAAAATATACGAGGGGTGAAAGAAGGGCATACAGGGTATGCCTTTGTACTCTGTCCACTTGCCTCTTAGTCTGGTTATTCCGGTATTAGTGCGAAGCAGAGCCTTAGCCGAAGTGTTTCCCAGCAATATCAGCAGTTTCGGATTTACCAGCTCTATATGCTTTTCAACAAAAGGCAGGCACGCGGAAACCTCGTCCTCCATAGGTGTTCTGTTTCCGGGAGGTCTCCAGAATATTATATTGGAGATGTAAACGTCTTCTCTTTTTATGCCTATGCCGGCAAGCATTTTGTTCAGCAGTTGTCCGGCAGCTCCTACAAAAGGCAAGCCTTGCCTGTCTTCTTCTTCCCCGGGAGCTTCTCCGACCAGCATTATCCGCGACAGAGGATTGCCGTCAGAAAAGACAAAGTTCATGGCTGTGAACTTTAAAGGGCAGCCGTCGAATGCACGAGCCTCTGCTTTGAGTTCTTCCACAGTATTTGCCTTAATATCAACTTTTATTGCAGGAGCCGCAAAACCTTGATGCGAAAAATTCGTTTGTTTATTCGAAATTTCTTTAACAGGAGCTGCTTTTTTCTCGAATGAAATCCTGTGGCTGTCTTTCCATAGGTGAATGTTGGGAGTGTCCGAGACAACCTCATCTGCGCCCATGAAGTTTTGGAATTCCAGAAGTTCTATGGCCTCTTTCAAAGGATTGATATTATTTTGTATCATTTTATCATTTATTTTATAAAATTAGCATAAGTTCATATGATATACTATAACATACAAAAAATAGGTGCAAGATGAAAGCTGAAGAACTGGTTGAAGACTATATGCGTTTGGCAGGAGCTTCTATAGACGTACCGGATATTTCGCCTATAAGCATCAGTATTGATATGCCGGCAAAGCGTAAAGACAAGTGCGCTGTTATTCTTGCGCCTCACCCTGATGACGAGTGCATTACGGGCGGCATTGCCTTGCGGCTCAAACAAGAGCTGGACTGGCAGATATATGTCATTCCAATTACTCTGGGCAGTGACGAGTCTCGGAAAAAAGAGCGTTTGTCCGAGCTTTCTTTTGCCTGTGCTTCTCTGGGATTTGACTGCGTTCTGCCTGATGATATGGCTTTTTCCGATATAAATCCGGACGCCAGAATCAACACTCATTCCAAAGAAAGTATCTCTTGGAATTCCAAGGTGCTAAAAATCACGGAGATGCTGTCAGCTATATCTCCCAATGCTGTGTTTCTTCCTCATGAACATGACGGACACAAAACTCACATAGGCACTCATTTGCTGGGAATGGACGCTCTTGGCAACATGCCTCACGGTTTTTCCTGTTCCGTGGTTATGACTGAGTTCTGGAGTCCTATTAAAGAAGCTAATGCTTTTTTTGAATTGCCTCAAACTGTTGTTGCTTCGCTTGTAACTGCGCTGTCCTATCACAAAAAAGAGGTAGCCAGAAACCCTTTTAACTCGACTCTTCCCGCTTATTTCATAGACTGCGCAAGACGAATCGAACAGACCTTGCCGGAAGCTAAGGCGGACAGTATGGTTAAAATGGGGCAGGCGGTAAGATTCGGCAAATACTTAAAGGGGCGATTCGTTCCTTCTGCACTAAAGCATATTATTACGAAAAATCAAAACCTTACAGCACATTTCTCATAAATTGGTTTAAGTATTATTTTTTAAGAATTTTTTTAACCTTTTGATAGATGATGCTAATCTGTTGATTGTTTTTTGTTTGTTTAGCTTTGTTTTACTTGCTTTCACCTGATTTAGTAGTAAAATCGCTTGTTCTAGCTGCTTTTGATAAGACTACATGCAGGACTTCGTTGGTAAAGGAAGTCCTGAGACAAGGGGCGTAAATATGGCAACCGCTAAAAAGAATAAGAATAAATCAAAACCACTCTCTAAGTCAAATTCTAAAGTTAAAAAATCAACTTCTAAGAAAGCGAAGCCGCCTGTCAAAAAAACTGCCAAAACCGTAAAGAAAACCAAGCCTAAAAAAATTATTTCTAAAGCATCTCTTAAGGTGAAAGCTAAGTCTGTCAAAAGTCAACCGAAAGCTCAGAAAAGCAAAATGAAAACCGTATCTAAAAAAACTAAGTCTGTTTCAAAAGCTGTTGTTAAGACTAAGATTAAGGCGAAGGCTAAAGCTATTAATAAAAAACCTGTAAAAAAGGCTGTTGTTAAAAAGCCTGTTGTAAAAGCGAAGACTAAGGCGAAGGCTGCTCCGGTAAAAAAAGCTGTCGTTAAAAAAGCTAAACCTGTAAAGCCGGTAAAACTTCCTAAAAAAATCGCTAAACCCGAACCTGCTAAAAAGGTTGCGAAGACTTCTCTGGAGGAAAAAACTTTTAGGAAAGAAGTTCAGGCACCTGTTGCCATAGAAAAAGAAATCGTTGCTATTCCTCCCAGCAAGATTTCCGAAGAAGAGCTTAAAAAACCTGACGATGCTTTCGATAGGTCGGCTCAGGCTGTGAAAAATATGATAAAAAAAGGCAAGGAACAGGGCTATGTTACCTTGGACGAGATTAACGCTGCTTTGCCTCAGGATAAGATAAACTCTGATCTCATAGAAGATACTATGGCTGCGCTGAACGAAATGGGCATAAGCGTTATCGAGAGCGAAGATGATGAGAGTGCTGCGAAAAATACTGAAAATGCAGATGATGCTGCCGAAGGATTGAATGAAGAAGAGAGCGGGAACGTAAGCGCAGAAGCCGGCAGATCTGATGATCCTGTGCGTTTGTATTTGCGGGAAATGGGTGCTGTGGAGCTTCTGAGCAGAGAAGGCGAGATAGCGATTGCCAAGCGCATAGAAGCAGGACAGGAAATGATGATAGGCGGGATTTGTGAATCTCCGCTGACCATACAGGCGATTTTGGGCTGGATTGACGCTTTGAACAAAGGCGAGATACTGCTTCGGGACGTTATAGATTTGGAAGCTACGAACGGAGGGACGGACGCTTCCGTATTCAATGAGTCCGGGGCATCCGATGGCGGAGCCAATGCTGATGCAGATCAGGATTTTGACTTATCGGATAATGACGAAAAAGCAGACAGCAGCGACAGCGATTTTGATGAGCAGGAGAATATGTCTTTTGCTATGCTGGAAGAGAAGCTGCGTCCTCAGGTCATGGAGACTTTTGAGAAAATATCCAAGCTGTACGGAAAACTGTACAAGCTGCAGACTGCAAGAATACTTGCCGCAAAAAACGGCGCAGATGTCAAGATTGACAAGAAGTTTGAAAAAGTAAAACACGAAGTCATGGATCAGGTGCGGACTGTAAGATTCAATAACAGCCGTCTTGAACAGTTGGTTCAGCATTTATACTCTTTGAACAAGAGGCTGGTCGGAGTAGAAGGGCGCATCATGCGTCTTGCTCTTGATGCCGGAGTTTCCAGAGAGGATTTTCTTGCAAGGTGGGTTGGAGCCGAACTGAATTCTCAGTGGCTCGATGATGTGTTTAACGGCAAATTGAAAGAAGCCTCAAAGGCGGCTGCGAAAAGTGCCAAGTCTAAAAAGACCGAGAAGGTTGAGAATAAAGATGATGCGGAACAGCCGTTTGTAGCTCCTAATTTAAAGGCTTGGACTAAGTTCACAGAAAAGTATGGGCTTGAGACAGAGAGGCTAAGGACTGAGATTTCTTCCATATGCGATGAGGCAGGGCTTCCTTTGGTCGACTTTAAGCGTATTGTGATGACGGTGCAGAGAGGAGAGCGTGAATCCAATAAGGCTAAGAAGGAAATGGTTGAAGCTAATCTTAGACTTGTGATTTCTATTGCGAAAAAGTACACCAACAGAGGGCTCCAATTCCTTGACCTTATTCAGGAAGGCAACATCGGGCTTATGAAGGCGGTTGAGAAGTTCGAGTACAGGCGAGGCTATAAGTTTTCTACATATGCGACTTGGTGGATACGTCAGGCTATCACTAGGTCTATTGCGGATCAGGCAAGGACTATCAGAATTCCGGTTCACATGATAGAGACTATCAATAAGCTGGTAAGAACCAACCGGCAGATGCTGCATGAAATAGGGCGCGAACCTACTCCCGAAGAGCTGGTTGAAAAGCTGCACATGCCGCTTGAGAAAATCCGTAAAGTGATGAAGATTGCGAAAGAACCTATAAGTCTTGAGACTCCTGTCGGAGACGAAGAGGACTCTCATTTGGGCGATTTCATCGAAGACAAGAACGCAGTTCAGCCTTTGGAATCCGCTATACAAGGAAACTTGAGAGAGACCACTACAAGAGTGCTTTCAACATTGACTGCCAGAGAGGAAAGAGTGCTTCGTATGCGTTTTGGCATAGGAATGAATACGGATCATACTCTGGAAGAGGTGGGACAGCAATTCAGCGTAACAAGAGAACGCATACGTCAGATAGAAGCAAAGGCATTAAGAAAGCTGAAGCACCCGTCGAGGTCTCGTAAGCTGCGGAGTTTTATTGATACTTAATTTAATGTGAAATTTGAAATGTGAAATTAGTAATTGGCGGTTGATTGTTTATTTATTTTTAAAAAATTTAAAAGAAAGAGAAATTAAAATGAATAGTATTACTGTGACTCCCTGCTCTATAAACGATAGGAGTGCTTGCATTGCTCTATATAAAGCGTTTGGTGAAGTCGATTATATATTTGTAGATAATGACGGCTGTTTTGTTCCGGATTCTGAAGGTCTGCACATACGGGTATTCAAGTATGTTTTAGATAAATATACCGGAAAGAAGCATGACTTACAGCAAGTGTCTGCTGATGCTTCCGGCTTTCCTATTGACTATACTTATTCGGTTACTTTTCCTGAAAAGTACGGATTTGATGTTCCTGTTAGCGAGGCTGTAAAAGAACATGTCGACATGTATAACAAGCTTATGACGGATAATAAGATAGTGCCTAATCCTGTTATAGCCGAGGCTCTGCGTTATGCAAAGAAGCAGGGTAAGTTTGTTTGTATATTGTCTAATGCGCTTCCGGAAACAATCGAGCCTCACGTGAATCGTTGGACTGAACAAGGAATATTGCCGGTCGGTTTATTTGATGCTGTTTATACGCATAATCATGAGTATCGTGAAGGATTGTCTAAAGCAGATTTCATCAAAAAAGTCTGTGCTGAAGGAGATATTCCTTTGGAGCGGACTCTTCATTTAGATGACAACCTCAATACAATTGACAGTATGTTAAATGCCGGAACCAAAGCAGTTCTGGTTATTAATTCTTTTACTGCTAAAGGAATGAAGAACGTTAACTATAGCTTAGTAATCGAAATGTCCAAACAAGCAGCCGCAGTGATATGCGAACCGTCAGTTCCAATGCAAGAAGACTGGAAAGAATATGGCTGCTCTAGGTGCAGCCGCCGGTTCACGGATTTATGCAGAAGTTTGGAGTGTTGAGAGCTTACACTCCACACTTTATTACCTCAATCTCCGCGCATCATTAAAGTAGTTGTCATACAGCTCGGAGTCTGCTTTAGGCGGCGACGGGTGGTTTGTGATAGTGGCTTTCAGCAATATGACCAGTTCAGTAGTCTTTGCTCTGTTGTCTCGAGATTTAAACAAATTGCCGAATATAGATACTTCCGATAGTCCCGGTACGCCGAGTTCGTTGTTCAAAGAGCTGTCCTGCATCAAGCCGCCCATGACTGCAACTTCGCCGGACTTTAGCTGTATCACGGAATCCATTTCTCTGACTGCCAGCACCGGAATAGGAGACTTGACTTTATTAGTAAGTCCGGCAGTAGCCGCGTTCAGCGCAATAGAAGGATCTTCTACTTCGCCGACTGAACGGGAAACTGACGGACGAATCGTCATAGTAATAAGTCCGTTTTCTAAATTAATAGAAGGCTGAACAATCATGACAAAGCCTATGGGAACAGTGTTGGGAGTGCTGGTATAAACAGGAGTAGAGACAACAGCGACTCCGCTTGCGTTTGTAGTCGTAGTAAACTGAGCCTGAGTCGTAAAGTACACTTGGTTTGTGGCTACCTTCAGCAAAGCAGTCTGATTGTTCAAAACCGCAAGCCGCGGAGCAGACAGAACTCTGGCAGTGCCGAAGCCTTCTACTAAACTTATCAGGGCATCAAGATTTTCAGTAGACACTCCCGCAGTCAGCAGCTCTCCTGCAGTATTGCCGATAACTCCTCCGCCATAGTTTGCAGCTATGTTTATAGAGCTGCCTAAAGCAGCACTCCAGTTTATGCCCGCCTGATAGGTCTCGTCCAGTTCTACTTCTATAATTCTGGCGTCTATCAACACTTGCGCAGATACTTTCGGCATAAGTTCGTCTAAGAATTTTTCTACATTCTGGTGTTTTGTGCTGTCTCCGAAAACTGTAATCAGGCCTGCCTGTTTGTTGATTGAGAAATGGGACTGATTTTTCTCAGCGGCTTCGGATACCCGCTCAAGCGAGAGTATGTGTTTCAGAGTCCTTTCAATGTCAGCCCAGAGATTGGATTCCGAAGAGCCGGTAATTTTCGAAACAGAGTTATTATCCAGACTTTGATTATTGCTTCTGTTGTTTGTTGCGTAGGCATCGAAAACATTAGTGGCTACGGAAGTTTCACTTGTAGTGTTGCGGATTACGCTTAAATAATCCAGCTGATATGTTTTCAGATAAGGTTCGTCCGGATCTATTTTTATGAAATTGTCTTCTATGGAGCAGCGCAAATTAGAAAGCTGGCATATGCGGGACAGAACTTTTTCAAGCGGCTGCTGATGTGCGGAAATCATTACGGTGCCTGATACCTGCGGAGATATTTCAACGTTTGCGCTTGCACTGTTGAGCAGGTCGGTTAAAACCTCTCTGACCGGAGCAGGCTCGGAAATAGTCAGGCTGATTTTTTTAGACAGTGCCTTCTGCATCTTCGTTTGTTCTTTTTTGTAGCCTGCTTTGGGCTGCGCGGGATTTGCTTTTTTTATTTTAACTTCTTTGGCCTCTCTGGCACGCAGAGCGCGGAAGTCGTCTCTGTCCAGTCCTGCGGTTGGATCTATGTCGTTCGTGACTACCTTATCAAATAAGCCGGTACAAGAGGGAGTGAGTATGATTACCAGCAGCAGCGATAATAATTTGACCAAACGCGGCATACAATAATACTTTCTATGAAAAGGACTTAATTTTTCATAGAAAATATACAACCGCAGTACTTTTGTCTATAGAAGTTTTCTTGTTTTGCAATGGCTTCCATGTAGTCGGAGCCTCCTTGTTTCCGCCAGTTATAATCCCAATAGAAGAGGTTTTTGTAAGGGGATACGGCTCTGTGACCGCAGACGTTCACCTGATCCATGTCTTTGTATTTAGATATTCCAAAACAGGAAGTTAACGTAGAAAAACCATTATTATCGGCGAATTCAGCGGATTTTGCGAACCTGAACAAAAAACACTCGGTACACCGTTTGCCTTTTTCCGGCTCTGTTTCCAGTCCAACAACGCAGTCCGTCCACTTTTTGTTTTCCGCTGCCCAGCCGGTATCAGCATCTATGAACTCTATGCCTAGTTTGACTGCGAAATTCTTGTTGTCTTCTTTGCGTTTTTGGTACTCGTCCAGCGGGTAGATATTAGGATTGTAAAAGAAAACAGAAAAAGGAACCTCCGCGTCATACAGCCGCCTGATTACACTGGCAGAGCACACAGCGCAGCAGCTATGCAGGAGAATCTTGTTTAATCCCTTTGGCAGTTGTAATTTTTCCTTTTTAATAAACATGCTGTTATAATAGAATCATAAAACCGCAAATAACAGGCTTATTTTTAGAAATTTATACTTTCAAATTTAAGAAAATAATGCGTAATTCATTGATATTACATGTTTTATCAAAATTGCATAGTTTTTCGTATCATGCTAACATATCACGCTTTTGAAACAAGGTAACGGAATGATATGCAGTCTTTAGATTTTGAACAGCCTGTCGTAGAACTCGAAACCAAGATAGATGAGCTTAGGCATCTGTCTGACGGAGGCCGTGTTAATATTGGAGCTGAAATAAGCAAGCTGCAAACAAAGGTGAACAAGCTGCTTACTTCTTTGTACGACAAGCTTAGTCCTTCTCAGAAGGTGATGGTGGCGAGGCACCCGGACAGACCTCATTGTACGCACTATATAAAGGCTCTGATAGAGGATTTTACTCCTCTGGCAGGCGACAGGCTTTTCGGAGAAGACTTGGCGGTCATCGGAGGCATTGGAATGTTCAGGGGCTTTCCTTGCGTTGTGATAGGACAGGAAAAAGGCTTTGATACTCAGTCAAGAATAAAGCACAATTTCGGCATGGCAAAGCCGGAGGGCTATCGCAAGGCGCAGCGGCTTATGCATTTGGCTGAAAAATTCAGGCTGCCGATAATAACGCTTGTTGACACTGCCGGAGCTTTTCCCGGAGTCGATGCCGAAGCAAGAGGGCAGGCTCAGGCTATTGCCAGGTCAATAGAAGTTTGTTTGAATGTGAAAACGCCTTTAATATCCTGCATAATAGGCGAGGGCGGTTCAGGCGGAGCTATTGCTTTGGCTGCCGCTGACAGAATACTTATGCTGGAGCACTCTATATACTCTGTTATATCGCCGGAAGGCTGCGCTTCTATTTTGTGGAGGAATGCCGCTAATGCGCCGGAAGCTGCTCAGGCGTTGAAGCTGACTGCTCAGGATTTACAGAAGCTCGGCATTATTGACGAGATTATAAAGGAACCCATAGGAGGAGCGCAGCGAGATCCTAAGCAGGCTATGGAAGCTGTGGGCGATGCTTTGGAAAAGGCATTGAAAGAACTAAGCGCAGTCGATAAGCAAAAAATAGTTGCAAAGCGCAGAAAGAAGTTTCTGGCTATGGGGAAGAAGGGGTTTGATTAGTGTGGAGTGTTGAGAGCGGGGTGTGGAGTTAAGAATGAATAGAAGACTCATAATAGCTACTCATAACGAAGGAAAAGTAAGAGAATTTTCCGAGATGCTGTCTTCGCATTTTCCTGAGATTTTATCGGCTAAGACGTTCAGTTCTATAGCTCCTGAAGAAACCGGCACGACCTTTACGGAAAATGCTATTATAAAAGCGAAAGCACTATCTCATCATGCAGGTGAAGGAACTTTTGTTCTCGCAGACGACAGCGGACTGTGCATAGATGCTTTGAACGGAGAGCCGGGTTTGTTGTCCGCACGGTGGGCTGAGGTAGATTGTAACGGAAAGACTGTTTTAGATTTTCCTTATGCAATGCGGACTATTCTTCAAAAAATGGAGCATGTGGCGGAAAAAGAGGCTAGAAAGGCTCATTTTGCGTGTGTTTTAGCACTCTATACCGATAAGGATTCTTGTCAGGTTATAGAGGGGACAGTGCACGGGACAATAGCCTTTGAAATGAGAGGCTCTTTAGGGCACGGCTATGACCCTATATTCGTTCCGGACGGCTTTGATTGTACTTTTGCCGAAATGGATCAGAGCATAAAGAACAAAATCAGCCACAGAGCAAAAGCAATTGAGAATGTAAATTGTAGAATGTAAGATTTTTAATTCCAAATTTCAAATTTCACATTAAGTACAACGCCAGTAAAACAACGCTTCCTGCTATTATTCTGTACCACGCAAAGGGTACAAGTCCTGATTTGGAAATAAAGCCTATAAACCATTTAACCACTAAGAGTGCGCTTATGAATGCGGCTATGAAGCCTACGCCGATAGAGATTAAATCTTCTGAATTCAGCACTCCTATGTTCTTATACAAGTCATAAGAGGCTGCTCCTATCATAGTCGGAATAGACAAGAAGAAAGAGAACTCTGCCGCAGCCTTTCTGTTAACTCCAAGCAGCATGGCTCCTATAATAGTCGCTCCGGATCTTGAAACTCCGGGTATCATAGCAACGCACTGAAACAGTCCTATGCCCAGAGATGTTTTAAGCGGAATTGCATCAGAATCTTTATATTTTATTTTTTCCGGCTTATAAAATCTTTCCACTATTATAATCACAAAGCCCCCTAGTATAAGGACTATGGCTATGAGCTTAGGACTCGCAAACAAGACTTCCTTTATAAAATCGTGCGCTAGAAATCCAATCACTGCAGCTGGGATAAATGCAGAAAGTACGGATAATGCAAAATGCTGTGATTCTTTACTTGAGGGCAATGTTATGACTGCATTCCATAATTTGCCGAAAAACAGGACTACAATCGCCAATATGGCGCCCAGCTGAATCACTACTTCAAAAACGCCGTTTTTATTGACAATATCGAAAAAATGCCCTGCCAGCAGCAGGTGCCCCGTAGACGATACAGGCAGAAATTCCGTTAACCCTTCCACTATTCCTAGTATTATTGCATTTAGAATGCTGATATTTTCCATTTTTTCCTCGAAGTATATTTTGTTTTCGCTATAATAAAAGGTCTCGTGAGATTCTACAAGAGGTTTAAAAATATGACTGCCAATACTTCCAATGAAATTTCCGTTCTCGATGTGAAGGATATTCAAAAACTTATTCCTCACAGGTATCCTATGCTTTTAGTCGATAAGATTATCGATATCCGCCAGGGCGAAGGCTGTACAGGCATTAAAAATGTTACTGTGAACGAGCCGTTCTTTCAGGGGCATTTTCCTAATTTTCCTATCATGCCCGGAGTGCTTATTGTCGAGGCTATGGCTCAGACCGCAGGAGCTTTTGTTGTTTTCTCTGAAAAAGGCATTAACAGCGAAAAACACGGCGTTTATTTCATGACTATTGATAACGTCAAATTCCGCCACCCGGTAGTACCCGGAGACACTCTGGTTATGAAGGTAACAAAGGACCGCAATCGCGGCAATATCTGGAGGTTTTCCGGAAAGGCTTTTGTAGGCGATACTTTGTGCACTGAAGCTCTGTTTTCCGCTATGCTCGTTGATAAAGACGATAGGCTAGGGGGATAAATGGGTACATTTATTCATTCTTCCGCCATTGTTTCTCCTAAGGCTCAGCTGGGCGAGAACGTTTCCATAGGTCCTTTCTGTACTGTCGGCGATGATGTTCAGCTTGGTAACGGAGTTCAGCTTGTCTCTCATGCAGTCGTTGACGGCATTACTTCTATAGGTGATGAGACTAAAGTTTTTCCTTTTGCTGCTTTGGGGCTGTGTCCTCAGGATTTAAAATATAAGGGCGAGAAGTCTCGTCTGGAAATAGGCAAAAGAAACCGCATCAGAGAATATACGACTATGCACACCGGCACTGAAGGAGGCGGAATGCTGACTAAGGTCGGCGATGACTGCCTTTTTATGATCGGCGTTCACATAGCTCATGACTGTTGTATTGGAAATAATGTTGTCATGGCTAACAATGCTACTCTGGCAGGGCATGTTGTGATAGGGGATTTTGTCGTAATAGGAGGACTCGCAGCAGTACAGCAATTCATAGAAATCGGAGAACACGCTATGATCGGAGGCATGAGCGGCGTTGCTCAAAACGTTATCCCTTACGGCGTTATAGCAGGAGAAAGGGCTTGTTTGTCGGGAATAAATCTTATCGGTTTGGAGCGCAGAGGCTTTTCTAAGGAAGATATGAATGCTTTGCGCGGAGCTTATAAAATGATTTTCTTAGATGACGAAGGGACTATAGCGGACCGTATGGCTTCGGCTGAAAACACATATAGCGGAGTTTCCGGCGTGGCAAGGCTTACAGAATTTATAAGGGCTTCTGATAAGGGTATTGTTAAGACTAGGAATTAATGGTAAATTCCAGTTGTTCTATGACTGTCTTGAAGACAGTATCTAAAGGAATGTCGTCTATGTTTTTGGAGCCGGCTACGAAATCGGATGCCGAGAAAGCAACAGCGCGCTTAGTAAAAGGAATATGTTTTTTTACACAGGTTCTGCCGAACAGTATTATAATGGGCGGGTGCTCTGGTTTTTCTTTAGACTGAATACCGGACGCTAAGATATGTGCCGTGCCGCAGTCATTGCTGACAGCAGCAGCCAGCCGGTTGGCAATTGCTGCCGTCAGAAAAATTGAACTTTCGCGCTGCGTTTCCGACAGCGGGAATTTAGCAAAAGGCACCGCTTCTTTTAATGTATCTGTCCATTCCTTTTCGGCGGGACCTAAAATAAAAACAGGTATGTGTCCGGCTTGATGTAATTTTTTTGCAAGCTCAATGTGTTTTTCAAGAGACCAGCACTTTGACTTATTTCCGGCTCCCGGAACTTGTCCCACGTATTTTTTGCCTATATAGGGCAAGAGGCGTTCGGCTTCCTGTTCGTCCTCGGTTGAAATTGGCAGGCGAGTATCAGCTTCCGGCGCAGGTTTTTGGCTGGCGGCTTCTACGCAGGCGTAAAACTGCTGCAGAAGGTGTTTTTCGTTTCTTTTGTGATGAACAGGCTTTAGATCGGAAAAAAGCCATAGCAGAGAATAAGAGATGAACCGCCTGTGAGGTATCCGCCGCACACATAGAGGCGGGAAGATCCCGCGCTCCAAAGATATAACGATGTCATACGGGTTGTCTTTTCTTTGTTCTTTAAGCGGGAATGAGCGCGTCCATAAGCCTTTCAGCGTTCGCCCCAGTTCTTTTTCTATAATCATATGATCGATAAGAGGGTGGGCGTATTGCTTGCCGTGAATGACGGCCGGGTTTCTTGTAACCGGCTCGAACATAGGGGAATGATGCCAAACTTTTTTTCTGGTCAGAAAGGTTATTTCCGCATCCGGAAATGCTTGGCGCATGGAGCTTAATAAAGCAAGCTCCCGTAACGCATCTCCTAAACCGTCTTTATTTGTAGTTATCAAGATTGTTTTGATTTTGCTGTGATCGTACTTATTCATTTCCACCCGTTTCCCTTAAGTATCTGCATCACTTCAAATATAGGCAGTCCCATGATGCCGGTGTAGGAACCGGAAATGTATCGTATCAATACGCCGCCTTTTCCTTGGATAGCATAGCCTCCAGCCTTTTCTATGCCTTCTTCCGTTAGGGCATACTCTTCTATTTCAAAAGGGCTCAGGGTTTTAAATATTACAGTACTGTCGGAAGTTTTTTGTATAATCTTTCCAGCCGGAGTATGCACTGTTACGGACGTGTATACGTGGTGTCTTTTTCCGGACATGATTCTAAGAAAGCTTTTAATATCTTCTTGTGATTCAGCTTTGGGGAGGACTCTTCTTCCGACTGCAGCGACAGTGTCTGCGCACAGTACAAAGCACGAATCAAGCAGTCCCGCCAGCTCTTTCATTTCCAGAGTTTTTTGCATTTTTTCCATTGCCAGTCTTTGCGCTATGTGCAGAGGCTTTTCTCTGTCATATACTGTTTCGTCTATGTGTGGAGACAGGGTCATATACGGAGATATGCCTGCATTTTGCAATATTTCCTTTCTGCGAGGAGAAGAAGACGCTAGTATCAGCTTTGATTCTGTTTTATTCATTGTAGTAATCTTAGAATTATAATAAGCTGTATCATTGCCATTTTTACAACTAATTTACAACTGAAAATGATTCATATGTTTAAATATACCGTATATATGTGCGTGCTTTTCGGAGCCTTATTGTTTTTTGTCTTGTCTGCGGACTTTAAAGGGGAAAAAGTCTCAAAAAAGACAACGTATGCAGTAGATGTAAAAAATACAAAAGACTCAAAGCCGGAAGCTGTAAAGGCCGAGCTTATGCCTCATAAAGCAACGTACAGGCTGGAGCTTGTAAAAGATGCTTATGGGGACGCTATAAGGAGTCTGTCCGGATCCATTTCCTATGAGCTTACTAAAAAGTGCAATGACTGGCATACTGTTCAGAAAACAAATCTCACGATTAACTATAAAAACGATACTGTTTTCGATATGAAGAGCCAAGAGAGCACTACAGAATCAGAAGATGCCAAGACATACAATTTCTCTTTGGAGAGAAAGATTAAAGGGCTGGGATCTCTGAAAATAGAAGGCAGTGCGGTAAAGAACGAGGACAACGGAGTGTACGTCAACTTCTCTAAACCTGAAAAGAAGAGCAAGCTGTTTCCTAGGGGTACTATTTTTCCTTTGGAACACACTAAGCGAGTCATAGAGCTGGCATCTTTAGGGAAAGACTTTTTTTCCTATAGAGTATTCTCAGGGTGGGTTGACGATAAGGCTTCTAAGGCTGAAGACGGCTCCACTGATGTGAGTGCTTCTGTCATGCCTGCAAAGAAGGACTCGGGCACTAACAAACTGCTGGCTAATGCGGGGATAGTTGATGAGACACCGTTTTCTGTTCATATGGCTTCGTACTTAAATAATAATACGTCAGGTCAGCCCGATATGGAAGTTGATATGCTGATTTTCAAAAACGGAGTCATAAAATCTATTAAGCTGGATTATGGAGTTTTTGCTGTTCTTGGCACTCTGGAAGAGCTGGAGCCTGCCAAGATTTTGCTTTGTGATTAATACATAACAATAACTTGGCTGCGGGTTTTAATTATTTGTACTGACAGCTCTTTGCCTACGTGCCTGATGTCTGCCGGAACAATAGCAGCTCCGACACTCGCATTAATTGTTACAGCGTGCGCGTCAGCAGACATGCAAGACAACACTATAAACAAGGCTGCGATGAATAATTTAGGCATATGCGATTCTCCTTTGGACATCACAATATGCGAAAAACACGAAAGCAATAAAGAAATCAGAGCTATGCGGATGTTCTCCGGCCAGTGTTGTATTTAGGTCTCAGATTAATATTGTTTGTTAACCATGTTAGCTTACTATTGCACTGGTAACGGGCTGAATATTTTGCTATAATATTCTCGAAAAAATTTGAGAAAGCTCATCATGATAGACGCTGACAGCACTAAAAAGCGGATTATGATTGTTGAAGACAACGCTCTTAATCTGAAACTTTTCAAGGACCTCCTAGAATCCTGCGGGTACGAGATTATGTGTACTCATGACGGATTCAAAGTGCTCGATATGATTCACGCAAGAAAACCTAATCTGATTATTATGGACATTCAGCTGCCGGAAGTCTCGGGGCTTGAAGTAGTAGGCTGGCTCAATAATGATCAAGAGGCAAAAGATATTCCGGTAATTGCCATCACTGCTTTTGCCATGCGGGGCGATGAGGAAAAAATACGGGCGGCAGGCTGTGATGATTATATCTCAAAGCCTATAGCTGTTCATAAATTCATAGAGGTTGTTAAAAAGTATTTATAATATGCGCAAAAACCTCTAGACTAAACGAATCTTCCTTAAAAGGTATCACATTAAAGGTTTTTCATGTCTGCCCGTATTCTTATAGTCGATGATGTCCCGCTGAATCTCAAGCTGCTGTCTGCAAAACTGGCTATGGAGTACTATGTCGTAGAAACTGCTCATAACGGGGCAGAGGCTATAGAGAAATCTTTGAACTTTCGTCCGGATATTATCCTCTTGGACGTTATGATGCCTGACATGGACGGGTTCGAGGTCTGCCATAAACTTAAAGAAAATCCGGAAACAGCCTTTATCCCGATAATAATGGTTACGTCTTTGACTGATACCGAGAATAAAATCAGAGGCCTCGAGGCAGGAGCCGAGGATTTTCTTACGAAGCCTATTAATGACATTGCGCTGATGGCCAGAATACGGTCGTCTCTTAGGACTAAAACTATAGTTGATGAGTGGAGATCCAGAGAACAGACTACTATTGCATTGTCTAATCTCGATTCTGCCTCTTCCGGCGGCGAGCTGAACATTACTCACAGCAACATTCTGGTTGTAGATGACGGGCAGCTCAATATTAATTTTATAAAACATGCGCTGTATGTTTTGAGACCTACTATTATAGAAATCAGCTCTATTAAAGAGATTCAAGATATCACAGAAAAAAGTATGATAGATTTAGTGTTATCAAATTTAAATTTGAAGCATGAAGACGGTCTTACGGTATGTCCTACTTTACGATCCATGCCTCTGACAAGGCATGTGCCGGTACTGCTGATTGCCAGAGAGCCGGACACAGAAAAAGTGGTCAAGGGGCTGGATTTGGGAGCTAACGACTATCTTATAGAGCCTCTTGATGAGCAGGAACTGTTTGCGAGGGTAAAGTCTCAGCTCAGGCACAAGAAGTACTACGAGATTTTAAGGAGCGGCGTAGAACAGAATATCATGTTCTCTTTTGTAGATCCTCTGACCAGCGCATTTAACAGGCGGTACTTAGATGCGCATTTGCCGAGGGCTTTACAGATGTCCAAGACGCAGAAAAAACCTTTGTCTATGCTGATGCTGGATATAGACTTTTTCAAAAAGATAAACGACACATACGGGCATGGCACAGGAGATGAGGTAATACGCAGTGTTTCCGGATATATTGCGAACAGCACAAGACCTTCCGACTTTCTGGTTCGAATGGGAGGGGAAGAGTTTGTTGTTGTTATGCCTGAGACCAGACTGGACGATGCGTTTAAGGTAGCGGACAGAATTCGGCGGAACATAGAGAAAGACAAGGTAACGCATGAAGGGAATGCTGTTGAAGTGACGGTCAGTATAGGAGTTGCAGAGGCTTCGGAGAGTAGTTCTGTGGAGTCATTATTTGAGGCAGCGGACAAGGCATTATACATGGCAAAAGAAGGCGGCAGGAATAGGGTAGTTAAGTGTGAAATTAGGAGTTAGTAAATTCACAATTATTTAGCTTTACATTTTACATTCTGCATTTTTCCAACTCCAAACTTCACATTTCCTCTGTAAGCGCACTCATTGGAACTATCTCGAAGCCCATCGCTTCAGCCAAAGGAATCCACTCTGCCAGTGTTTGTATTGTTGCTGTATGAGGGTGTCCTATGGCTATTGCGTATCCGTTAGCCAGTGCTATGTCTTCCAAGCGTTCCAGCTGTCTTTGCACTTCTTCAGAGCCTTCTTCATTGTCCAAGAAAACATCGCGCTTTGCTGTCGGCAGTCCTTTTTCCTTAGCCATGTCAAAGGCTATGGACTCTTTATTTGTTCTTGAATCCAAAAAGTATAAATTCTTTTCTTTCAGAATATCCAGCACTATGTTCATGCCTCGTTCGTCTGTTGTAAATTTACTTCCCATATGGTTGTTCACGCCTTTATAGTTTGCGGTGAATTTTCGCATCATGTTTATGAGGCGGTTTTTTATTTCCGCATCGCTTAGACTGGTAAGCAGAGCACCTTTGCCCGGAGAAACATTTAACAGAGGCTCCATAGGAATATGCAGAAGTATATCATGACCTTTTGTCTTAGCTTCCAGTGCTTGTTTGTTTGCGCTTGCTCCCAGAGGCAGAAACGAAAAAGTTATCTCCGGTGGCAAAATATCAATAGCCAGTTTTGTCTGCTTAAAGCTGCCGCCCATATCGTCTATGACTATGGCTATTTTGTGTTTTTTAGTTTTTTCTTCGAAAGGTGCCTCCGGAGTCTCGGAGAGTACCAGCACCGGGTGAGAGACTGGCTGCGGCGGTTCATATTTCTGAGTATGATAAATGTTAAACCAGCAGAAGAATGCTGCGATTAAACTGATTGAAGTCAATACTGCCAGTACGTTGCCGTACGGAAAGCGTTTTAGAAAATTGATGATAGGGCTGGACATAATGTATGATTTACGGTTATATTGATGAAACTTTAAAACTATAGGATACTGAATAAAAATGCAAATGAACAATGATTTTTCTTTGTCTGATGTGAAAAAAGCTAAGGACTTGGGAGCAGGGGCTCTTATTGGTCTGCAAAAAGAGGACGGACATTTTGTTTTTGAACTGGAAGCGGACGCTACTATTCCGGCAGAGTATATTTTGCTGGATCATTTTCTTGATACTATTAATCAGCCTCTGCACGACAGAATGGTTTTGTATTTACGCTCTATTCAAGGCACTCACGGCGGCTGGGCTTTGTTTCATAACGGCGAGCTTAATATCAGTGCAAGCGTTAAGGCTTACTTTGCCATGAAGTGCGCAGGAGAAGACATAAACGCTCCTCATATGGTGAAGGCCAGAGAGGCTATTTTGGCTAAGGGCGGTGCTGAACAGAGCAATGTTTTTACCAGAATACAAATGGCTCTGTTCGGAGCCGTGCCTTGGACGGCAGTTCCGGTCATGCCTGTAGAGATTATGTTGCAGCCCAAATGGTCTCCTTTCCACATAAGCAAAGTTGCTTACTGGTCTAGGACTGTTATTGTTCCGCTGTTAATTTTGGCTGCGAAAAAGCCTATCGCTAAGAATCCCCGCAAAGTTCGAATAGACGAACTGTTTATTACTCACCCGGATAAGATAAAAAAGTGGACTATTAACGGTGCTTCTTCCATATTTGTGCCTGTTTTCGGAGTGCTGGACAAAATCTTGCGGTTTCTCGAGCCTCACATGCCTAAAAACGCAAGACAGAAGTCTATACAAAAAGCTGCGGACTGGATAAAGCCCCGCCTTAACGGTGAAGACGGGCTGGGTGCTATTTATCCTGCTATGGCAAATGCGCTCATGGCTTTTGATTGCTTGGGCTATGCAAAAGATAATCCCGATTATGTCATAGTACGTAAATCCATAGATAAGCTCGTTCTTGATAACAAAACTATCAGGACCAAAGACGGAAAAGAACAGGTTGTTGCTTATTGCCAGCCTTGTTTGTCTCCTGTGTGGGATACCTGTCTTTCCGTGCATTGTCTGCTTGAGGCCGGTGCGGATTCCGATAAGATTTATAAAGCCTGCGATTGGCTGAAGCAGAGACAGATACGTGATGTTTACGGCGATTGGGCTTTGGGAAAACCCGGAGTCAAACCCGGAGGCTGGGCTTTTCAATACAACAATGATTATTATCCGGACGTAGACGATACCGCGGTTGTTATCATGGGGCTCGATAGGTTAGATAAAGGGCTATATAAAGACGCTATAGAAAGCGGGGCAGAGTGGGTTCTCGGAATACAGTCTAAGAACGGAGGCTGGGGAGCTTTTGAGAATGACAACGAGTATTATTATTTGAACTATATTCCTTTTGCAGATCACGGAGCATTGCTTGACCCTCCTACTGCCGATGTTACAGCTCGGTGTCTGAGTATGCTGGCGCAGCTGGGATATAAGAAGGATAATCCTCAGATAGAGGCTGCTGTCAGCTATCTGAGAAAAGAGCAGGAGGCGGACGGCTCTTGGTTCGGCAGGTGGGGGACTAACTATATATACGGGACCTGGGCAGTGCTTTGTGCGCTGAACGCTGCGGGCATAGATTCGAAAGACAGCATGGTCAGGAAGGCTGTTGAATGGCTGAAGTCCAAACAGAGACAAGACGGGGGCTGGGGCGAGGACTGTGCTTCATACTGGAAGAATAAGAAGCAGAGTCTTGGGTCAAAGTGGGAGATGACCAGAGGCGAGTGTGCTGTCAGCAATCCTTCTCAGACTGCGTGGGCGGTGATAGCTCTTATGGCTGCGGGCGAGGTTGACAGCGATTCTGTGAAGAGGGGCATTTCTTGGCTCTTGTCTAACCAGAATAAAGACGGCACATGGGACGAAGAGTACTTCACCGCTATTGGTTTTCCGCGGGTCTTTTATCTGCGCTATCATGGCTATAGGTTGTTTTTCAGCACGTGGGCATTGGCAAGATACGAGACGCTGAAAAGCGGCGGTGTTAATAAGGTCGTTTGGGGAATGTAGAGTTAAATGGAAAATGGAAAATGGAAAATTGGGATTTTATGCGGACTGAAATCGGAAAAAAGAGTTGCCAGTAAAATCCCTAACTCTGTGATTCTCTGTTCCGGGTCTAATCCTTATGTCGGCGATGAGCTGGCAGAGGAGCTGGCGGAGAGGGGAGCTGATTTCCTCATGAGTTTCGGAGTGGCAGGAGCTTTATCTCCTTATTTACACGCAGGCAATATTGTTATAGGCGAAAAAGTCGTTTCTTCGTCCGGAAACCGGGCGTGCGATGAGGATACGGTGAAGAAGCTTTTGTCGGCTCTGCCGGAAGCAAGAATGGCTTCTGTTTACGGCTCTGATAAGTTGGTGTCGTCTCCTTCTGAAAAAAAGAAAATCTATTCCGATACGGGCTGTCATATTGTAGATATGGAAAGCCAGTGCGTGGCAAAGGCTGCGGCGAAGCACAACATACCTTTTATTGCAGTAAGAGCGGTTTGCGATGGTGTTAAAACGCAGATTCCGGATTCTGTTATTAACTCTGTGAGGAGTGACGGTTCTGTTGACGTTATGCAGACTGTGAATAATATACTGGCAAAGCCTATGGACATATTCCGCCTTCTGCCGCTGGCAATTAGCATGTATAAGGCTTATAATGGGTTGAATATTGCGTGTAAAACTGTGATAACCGAAAAGATATTCTAAAAGATGTTTTTTTAACTTTTTCTTTACTCGTAGAATCATACATTAGTATGGGATTTTACTAGATAAAGGTGCTGCTATGAATTTGACCCCCCCCCCCCCCCCCCCTAAACTTATAAAATACCAGCCCTTTTTTTAAAAAAATTTTTCCCCCCATAAGTTTATTTCGGGGGGTGC
>Ga0123353_10001881_pt1 | contig 25776 bp, 27 predicted proteins | sample TergutLab28metaG_3_FD_92763 | JGI IMG/M metagenome (GOLD analysis project Ga0123353, IMG submission 92763) | Labiotermes labralis P3 segment gut microbial communities from Petit-Saut dam, French Guiana - Lab288 P3 | ecosystem: Host-associated > Arthropoda: Insects > Digestive system > Gut ...
GTGCCTCAGCCAGCCCGTGAAGCCCCAATAATCGCGCAGCAGGCCGGGAGCTCGATCAAGGGCGATAAGCGCTGCTTCTATCGCAATAGTCCCGCTTCCGCAAAGCGGGTCGAGTAAGACGGTCTCGTGGATTGGGCGGGCGCTTGCATCAGCACCTGCACCCGCACCGGCACCTTTCCATCCCGCAGCCAAACAAAGCAAGGCTCCCAGCGTCTCTCGCAATGGGGCAACAATCGACTGACTCGGCACACGATACTTGCGCATATGCAGAGGCTCGCCTGCTAAATCAAGTGACACCGTGGCCCGCATCTCGCGCACTGAGACATCGATGCGCACATCGGCCCGCTCCTTGGCTACTGAGGGGCGCGCACCACCGAGCTCACGCAGTCGATCGCAGAGAGCATCCTTGACCTTGAGAGCAACGAACCGTGTATCGGCAAGCGAGGCATTTGCGCCCCGCGCTGTTACGCTAATTGTGCGCCCCGGGTCAACATGCTCCTCCCAAGGCAAGGCGCGTACAGAGTCATACAACTCATTGGCATCAGCTGCTGGTACACGCGCAATAATGAAAAGAATCCTCGAGGCAGCGCGTGACCACAGGCAAGCGCGATATCCCACCTCAAGCAAACCAAAGAAGGCAACACCCGCCGACAACGGCCGCACCCGCTTAGCTCCAAGCGCTGCCAATTCTGCTGCAAGCACCCGCTCAACACCCCGTGCACACGGCGCGAAATACTCATATTCTGACTCGTGTTGTTGTTGCGCTATTAAGCTCACCGCCTTAAGTTGTTACCACCAACCAGCTGGTGCGCTGACTAGATTTTTCGACTACGCGCTTTGCGCTTTGCTCAAAATAACAGTGGGATTAGGCTAGGCAGAAGTGGTCTGCAAAGCGGTTTAAGGTTTCTGGGCTGCTGTCTGCCAAGTGGATATGGATGGCGCGGCGGCCGCGGGAGGCGTTGGCGATAAAGTCGCCTTGAGCTTGGGTTGCGGCGAGCATTCCGAGGGTGAAGTCCTCATCGGGGATTGCTATGTCTGCATCTTCTTCTGTTGAGATGTAGCAGAATACTCCGTTGTCAGGGCCACCTTTGTGGAGTTGCCCTGTGGAGTGCAGGTAGCGAGGTCCAATCTCCTGGCAGGCGGCAACGCCAAAACCGTTGGCTACGCAGTGGCGCATGCGTTCAAGCGCGTCGTTTTGCCCGCCCTCTTGATAGGGCACAAAGGCGTGTATCGAGAAGTAGTCGTCGCTGCTTATTGAGTTAAAGAGCGCTTTAAGGGCATCGTCAACGCTTATCTCACCGGGCAGCAGATTAGAACGCTCGATGAGCCCTTTGGAGACTCGCAGAGAGCTAACGTAATCTGAGCCTGGAAAGGAGAATTCAAGATAATCGAGGTCTTGTTCATCAGAGCTTGCAGGCTGAGCTTCGTTGGCATCCTTGCTGAGCAGCAGCTGCCTTACTCGCTTTTTTGTGTCCTCTACGTCCGGCTGGTCAAAGGGGTTAATCTCCATGAGAAGCCCCACCAGGGCGGTGACGTATTCCCACACTATAAAGAGGCCAAAGAGGTCATCGGTGGACTCAAGACGGTAGTGACGGAAAGGCAGGGATGGGTCTATGAGCTTGAGTGAATCCTCAAAGCCCCCAAGGTTGCCGATTGAGTAGGCAATGACGAGCTTGTCCTCATGCGGCGCCTGTAGAAGCGAAGTATCGGTTTCGATATAGGGCAAAATGCCCTTACCCAGCTTACCTGTGCTCTCTGCAATCAACTGCTCGAGCCACAGGCCAAATACGGCACCGGACTGGGGAGTGACAAAGGCAATCTTGTCGCGCCCGTTTTGGTAGTTGTCAAAGATAAAGCAGGCCAGGTCAAGCGCGGGGTTATCCGCGGAGTCTTCTGCACAGCGCTGCTCCATCTGAGCTGCAACGGCCACCACCTTTTTGATGTCTATGCCTGCGCACGCACAGGGGAAAAGGGCAAAAACGCACAGGGCCGAGAATCTGCCTCCCACATCTGAAGGAGAGGAGAGCACGTAGCGATAATCCTTAACCAGAGCCATCTGCTCGAGCTTGCTGCCTGGATCGGTTATGGCAACAAAACGCTTTGCTGCACCGGCGCTTCCCAGCTTGCCGCTCACATAGGCCCACACCACACGCTCCAACATGAGGGGCTCAATGGTAGAGCCGGACTTACTGGAGACTATGTAGAGGGTGCGCGCGGGGTCAGATGCCTCGAGGGCATTTTTTACAAACACCGGCGAAAGCGAGTCCAGGGTATAAAAGGCAACGTCAATTTCTAGATTCAGCTTGTACAGGCTGGTGATGGTCATGGAAGCCTGGGAGGAGCCTCCCTGCCCAATGAGCACCACGGCATCCAAGCCCTCTTGGCGGATGTTGCCGGCTATGGCAGCAATCTCGTCAAGAGCAAAAGGGGGGCTTGATGCAAGATCAGCCCACCCCATACTGTTTTTCACTTGTGCCTCATCGGCTATTTCTTTGTAGAGGCTGGCATCTTTCTTTTGCAGCCTCGAAGCAGCCTTTTTGGCTATCAGGTTTTCTATGCAATTGACACTCTGCGCGTTATTTGCTGGATTCATCCTCTGCCGCCGTTTCTTCAGTTTCCACTGCTTCCTCGGCGACGTCCTCCGTGGGAGCATCTTCCTCTATTGATTCTTCTGCGGGAGCTTCCTCTACAGGAGCTTCTTCAGCCGGGGCTTCCTCTGCAGGGGCTTCCTCAGCGGGAGCTTCCTCAGCGGGAGCTTCCTCAGCGGGAGCTTCCTCAGCGGGAGCTTCCTCAGCGGGAGCTTCCTCAGCCGGAGCTTCCTCAGCCGGAGCTTCCTCTGCAGGGGCTTCTTCAGCCGGAGCTTCCTCTGCGGGAGCCTCTTCCTCTGCCGGAGCTTCCTCAGCAGCGGGAGCTTCCTCAGCGGGAGCCTCTTCCTCTGCGGGAGCTTCCTCAACAGGAGCCTCTTCGGCTACTGGAGCTTCTTCAGCCTCATCAGCCTCAGCGGCCTCTTCGGCTTCTTCGGTCTCTTCGGCCTCGTCAAGCTCGTCTACTTCTTCAAGCTCGTCAAGCTCTTCAATATCTTCAGACTCTAGAGCCTCGTCAGCATCATCGTCTTTTTTAGCCTTACTTGCCTTTTTCTCTACCTTGAGTCCGCCTTTTTTGGTGTCGTCAGCATCGGCAGCCTTTTTCTTGAACTGAACCGACTCCTGCACCAGCTCCATCAAAACGATGATGGCATCGTCTCCGCGACGCTTGCCCATCTTGTAGATGCGGGTGTAGCCGCCCGGTCTGTCCCGGTACATGCCTTGCTCAACCTTAGAGAAAATCTCGGCAACCAGCTGCTTGTCGCCCAGCTTGGCAATGGCCAAACGGCGCGAATGCACGTCACCGCGCTTTGCCCACGTGATAATGCGGTCAACATCGCCGCGAATCTCCTTGGCACGCTCCAAGGTTGTCTTGATACGGTCGTTTGCAAAAAGGTTGACCATCAGGTTCTTTTTGATGGCCGCTGTGTGGCTGGCATCGGTGCCAAGCTTACGACCTTTTTTGTAATGTCTCATGTTTCTCTCCCGATCACATCGGCCTATGGCTTGAGGCCAAGACCCATGGTTTGCAGTTTGTCCTTGACTTCTTCAATGGACTTGGCGCCAAAGTTGCGGATATTAAGCAAGTCATTTTCAGAGAAGTCAACCAGTTGACGCACGCTGTGAATGCCGGCACGCTTGAGGCAGTTGTAGGAACGCACGGAAAGATCAAGGTCTTCAACCTGCTTTTCAAGCTCAGTATTGGTGGTGGTGTCTTCATGCGCAAAGATAGACTGCGCTTCAGCGGCAATCTCCTCATCATCACTCAGTACCATAAAGGCATCCATGTGCTGCTTGACGATGTTGGCTGCTTGCACAACCGCCTCGGCAGGCGAGGCTGCGCCGTTGGTCTCAACTTCAAGCACCAGCTTGTCGTAGTCGGTACGCTGACCCACGCGGGTGTCAGTAACGCTCATCGTGCAGCGGCGCACCGGACTAAAGAGCGAATCCACGTGAATGTAGCCAATGGGGTCAGAGGGCATCTTGTTGCGCTCGGCGCTGATATAGCCGCGGCCAACACCCAGGCGAAGCGTCATCTCGAGCTTGCCGCCCTCAGCCAAAGTGGCAATGACGTGCTCGGGGTTGATGAGGGTGAAGTCAGAGGGAATCTCTAAATCGGTTCCCGTGACGACGGTCTCTTTTTTGGTGCCTTCTACCATTATGGTGGCTGTGCCCGTGCTGGCGGTGCCAAGCGAGCTAAACACCAGGCCTTTGACGTTCAAGACAATGTCGGTGACATCTTCTATGACGCCTTCGGCTACTGAGAACTCATGCTGTACGCCTTCTATCTTGATGGCGGTCACAGCCGCTCCATCCAAAGAAGAAAGCAGTACGCGACGCATGCTGTTACCCAGCGTCTGGCCATAACCACGCTCAAGCGGCTCGGCAATAAAACGACATAGGGTGTCGTTGACGTTTTCTACGGTGACTTGCGGTCTCATGAACTCTGTCATCGAAATACCTCCTTATCAGGGCGTTCTTATTTGGAGTACAACTCGACGATGAGCTGTTCGCGGATATCCAGGTCAATCTGAGTACGCTCGGGGAGCGATAACACCGAACCCTGGAGCTTCTCGATGTCTACCTCCAGCCATTGCGGCACCTCGGTGCGCTGAGATGAAATCAGGGCGCTCTTGATAACCAGCAGCTCGCGCGCCTTGGGGAGCACGGCCACCAGATCGCCGGACTTAACGCGATAAGACGGAATGTCCACGCGGCGCCCGTTGACCGAGATGTGACCATGACGCACCTGTTGGCGGGCCTCATCGCGGCTCTTGGCAAAGCCAAGGCGATAGACCACGTTATCCAGGCGGCTCTCAAGGATGCGGAGGAGGTTTTCACCGGTAACGCCGGTTTGGCGGTTAGCCAACTCGTAGTAACCGTGGAACTGCTTTTCGAGCAGGCCATAGATACGCTTGGTCTTTTGCTTCTCGCGCAGCTGGGTGCGGTACTCGGACTCTTTGGGCCGCTTTCTGCCTGCATCGCCGGGCGGATAATCACGGCGCTCAACAGCGCATTTATCCGAATAGCAACGGTCTCCCTTTAAGAAGAGCTTTGCTCCCTCACGGCGGCAGAGTCTGCAATCTGGCCCTGTATATCTAGCCATTATTGTTTCCTTTCGTAATGCAATGAAAACGCCAGGGTGCTTACATCCTGGGCGCTATCACGATGATAGTAACTACTACGGGCTTTTTCCTAAACGCGACGACGCTTGCGCTGGCGCACGCCGTTGTGTGGCATGGGAGTGCAATCCTGGATGCTCGCGATTTCAAGGCCGTTGGCCTGAAGCGTGCGGATTGCCGTCTCGCGTCCTGAGCCGGGGCCCTTGACGAAGACGCTCACCTTGCGTACACCATGCTCGCTCGCGATCTTGGCACACTGCTCAGCTGCCATCTGGGCAGCAAACGGAGTGGACTTACGCGAACCCTTAAACCCAACCGTGCCCGCGCTTTGCCAGGCAATGGTATTGCCGGAGGGGTCGGTTATGGTGATGATGGTGTTGTTGAAGGTGGACTTAATATGCGCCTGTCCAACAGCGATGTTCTTGCGCTCGGAGCGCCTGATGCGGGTACGTACCTGTTTCTTGGCCATTATTTCTTCTTGCCTCCGATCTGCTTTCTCGGACCTTTACGGGTGCGGGCGTTGGTATGAGTCCTTTGACCACGCACGGGCAGGCCACGACGATGTCGGAGGCCGCGATAGCAGCCAATCTCCATCAAACGTTTGATGTTCATGGAGGTCTCACGACGGAGGTCTCCCTCAATCATCAGGTTTTTATCAATATACTCGCGGAGTTTTACGGTTTCCTCTTCGGAGAGGTCTTTTACACGTGTATCTGGGTCAACACCGGTTGAAGCAAGAATTTGCTTAGCGGTGGTGAGCCCAATGCCGTAGATATAGGTCAACCCAATTTCCACGCGCTTTTCGCGCGGCAGGTCAACGCCGGCAATACGGGCCATAGAGTAGCTCCCTTCTTAGCCCTGGCGTTGCTTATGGCGGGGGTTGTCACAAATGACAAGAACCCTGCCGTGACGCCGGATGACTTTGCATTTATCGCACATTTTCTTAACAGAGGGACGCACTTTCATTCGTCTCTTCCTCTCAATTTATCCTGTTGTTCTGTATTTTCACGCCGCAGCCGCAGACGTTGTTTTCTTGCTTGGTCTTGCCTTGGTCCTACTTGCCTTACTTATAACGATAGGTGATTCTGCCTCGGGTAAGATCATAGGGCGAGAGCGCCACCGTGACCTTGTCTCCAGGAAGAATCCTGATGTAATGCATACGCATTTTGCCGGAAATATACCCAAGCACCACGTGCCCGTTTTCCAACTCTACCTTGAACATAGCGTTAGGCAGCGGCTCAATAACCGTTCCCTCAAACTCTATAGCTTCTTCTTTTGCCAAGATATCAGGTCTTTCTGTTGTCCATTAAAAAAGCACAGCCGCTTATGATACCCCATATCCCCCAAGTAAAACAAGGGTAAATTTTAAAAAGTGCTCGGTGGACGAGGGGAGTGACTCTGCGGGACAGAGGGACGGGGCTTGGTGTGGTACAGAGAGGGACGGGGTTTGGTGTACCACTTTTGCCAAGGCAAAAGTGGTACACCAAACCCCGTCCCTCTCTGTACCAAAGGGGGCGGCCCTTTTCAGGACCGCCCCCTTTGGCGCATTCTCTAATTATTAGCGGGGTTGATCGGTGATGAAGAAGAGTGCTACGCAGCCGGGGCCGGTGTGGGCTCCGATTACCGGGTCTAGGTCGTTGATGACAAAGTCTCTGACTCCAAAGTTGTCGGCGATGAGGGCGCGGAGGAATTCGGCGTCGTCCGGGCAGTCGCCGTGAGAGATGCAAACCAGCTGTCCATCTTTTGGTTCTGAGGCTCTCTCGGCAAACTTGTCATAGAGTGTGGTGAGCGATTTTTTGCGACCGCGTATCTTGTCAATGGGAACCAGCTTTCCTTCTTCATCCACATGCATCACCGGCTTGATGTTGAGAATAGAGCCCGCAAAGGCTGCTCCTTTTGAAAGGCGGCCGCCGCGTTGGAGATAGCTTAAGTCTTCTACCGTAAACCAGTGGGCAAAGGTCTGCACACTCTCACGGGCCCACTCAGCTGTCTCGTTAAGGCTTTTGCCCTGATCACGCACCTTGACTGCCTCCAACACAAAGAGTCCCTGCCCCAGGGCAGCAGCCTTGGTGTCAACGCACTCCAGCTTGCAGTTGGGGTACTCTTCGTCACGCACGCGCTCAAGATACGAAGCGCAGTTGTCGTAGGTGCCGCTGATAGCCGAGTCAAAGCCCAGATAGAGCACGTCGTTTCCTGCCTCAAACTCCTCGCGAATGATGGCATCAACCACTTCGAGGGGCGGTAGGCTGGTGGTGATAATCTTGCCCTCGCGCATCATGCCGTAGAACTTTTTGAGATCGGTAACCGAGCCCTTGAGATAGCTGTGATAGATTTGCCCCTCCACCATGAACTCCAAAGGCATTACCTTGAGGTCATAGGTGTCAATGAGATGCTCGGGGAGATTGCTGGAGGAATCAGTGAGTATGGTAAATGACATGGTATTCTCCTTTATTGATTTGGTAGCCTGGCTGACTAGTCTATTTCTTCAATGTCTATGTCTAGATCATCATCCAGCTCAAAGACCGATTGTGAAGATTGGTTGGGGGCAGAGGTAACCAGATAATTGGTTGACTGAGCAGAACCCTCACGGAATTCTTCGCCCACTTGCGCGCTTTCTGAAGCAGCCACCTTGGGCGCGGGAGCCTCAAAGCTGGCATCAGCTTCTTTGATGACCTTCATAGCCTCGGCGGTGGCTCTTTTTTCTGCCTCCACATTGGGTTTGTAGTCCTCAAGTTTTGGCATGACCTTTTGTGCCTCTGAGGTAAAGCGGCTGAGTACAGCCATGTACTCGGATCTGAACGTTTCGGTTGACTCGCGCAGTCTGTCAACCTCGTCGATGATATGCTGTTTTTCTGAGAGGGCGTCACGCACAATGTCACGGGCGCGCTTCTCCGCCTCGCGGCAGCTGTATTCTGACTCGAGCTTTGCCGCCTCGTGCAATTCGTCAGCACTCTTTTGTGCGGCGATGAGTGCCTGGGCAATCTGGCGTTCGCTCGCAAGCATTTGCTGCGAAGACTGCGAAGACTGCGCCATATGGGCGCTCTGCGAAGCCTGTTGCTCCGCTGCGCGTGCACGGGTTTCAGCAGCCTCTACGCGAGAAGCAGCCTCAAGAAGAGCTCGATTGAAGGAATCGACTTCTTCGGCAATGCGCTCAAGCAGCAGGTCAACCTCTTCGGGATCATAGCCCTCTTGGACGATTTTAAGAGATACATTGTCAATATCTTGCTTGGTTATTGCCACGGCAGTTCCTTTCATTTGGGGCTAACAGATTGTTCTGCAGCCACACGATGCTTTAAGTCATGACTCTTTCAGCAATCTAACTATAATAGCACTCTCATAGCGCTCTCAAAGCAGAAGGCCAAAAAGTAACCGAGCCGCTATTTGCAGGACGATTATCGCCACGAGCGGTGAAAAATCCATGCCGCCCATAGGGGGTAGTATCTTGCGGAAAAGATTGACGTAGGGCGCAACAAGCGGATCGAGCATCTTGTAGATGTCTCGCGCAACTTTGTTGCCCTTGAACCACGAGAGAATCACCCATGCCAAAACAACAAAGGTGTAGAAGGTGATGACCGCGTTGAGTATCATTACCAATTGGGGCATCTATACATCTTCCGTTCTTTCTCCATCTTAAACAGTCTTAACTTTTAACTCTTAACTCATTAAGCCAGTTCTTCTGCTCGGGTGCGGGCTGCTTTTGTAGCTTGTTCAACTATAGCGCCAAATCCTTGGGCTGCAAAGGACTCCAGTGCTGCCTGTGTGGTGCCGCCTGGGCTGGTAACCGCCTGGCGTAGCTCAGTGGGAGTCATCTCGGTCAGTTGCAATTGGCGCGCCGTGCCGATGAGCGTTTGCAACGCCAGTTTCTCTGACTGCTCCAGGGAGAGGCCAAGAACTGCTCCAGCCTTTGCGAGCTCCTCAACCAGCAGGGCAAAGTAGGCAGGGCCCGAGCCGGAGATTGCCGTTGCGGCGTTGATCTCTTCTGCTTTAATTAATACTGCCTCGCCCATCAGTGAGAACAGCTCCACTACCAACTCGCCTTCTGAATTGGGTGTGCCCTCGCCCACCGCCACCACGCTCATGCCTGCTGACACCATAAGAGGAGTGTTGGGCATGACCCTGATGATATAAGCGTTGGGAAAGTACGCGGCAATTGTTTCTGTGGTGATGCCGGCGGCTATGGAGATGACCCGCTCGGGGGCAAAGCCCTCGGCAGCCGCCAGATGTTCTGCTACCTGCTTAAAAACCTGCGGCTTTATGGCAAAAAGCGCGGTTTGGGCGTGGGTTATTACTGCGGCATCGTCCACGCAGTCAACGCCGTAAGTTTCGTTGAGATAGGCGGCAAGCTCAGGGCTTGGCTCGGCAACCGCGATAGTCTCAGGGTTTAGCAGTGTGCCGTGCACCAAACCGGCTAGTATTGCCTCTCCCATCTTTCCGCCGCCAATGAGAGCGATTTTGCCCAGTTTTTCTATGACCTCAGGCTGCAAGGTGGGGTTTTTCATAGGACTCCTCTGGTTTGAAGAAGTTCGATTTCGGCATCGGTGAGGGGGTGGCTGGCGGTGAGGGCGTAAACCCGCTCGCTTATCGTCACCACCTGTGCCTCTGCCACGGCGGCAGCGCCAAAGGAAAAGTCGAGGATTCGCTTGGCAAGCTCCGGTCTGGTTTGCGTGAGCACCAATACCACGGCATTGTGCCGTCTGAGGTTATTGGCAACCACCTCGGCCTCGGCGTAACTTGCCGGGGTAACCACCACAACCTCTCTGAACTTATGGGTTCTCCGCAGCTGCCCAGCCGGCCTCACGTGGCCAACGCCACTTCTGCTGGCATAGTAGGCAGGACTGGTGGCGGAGAAGTCTCCGGTGTTGGAGAGCGAATGTTTTCTGAACAGAGGGTCGGATATTTCTTCGTTAGCGTAAATTGCGGTGTCTCTTTTCTCAACTGCGGCAAATGAACCGGTTGGGTAGTTTGATGAATCGCCCTGAGCAAACGTGGGTCTCTCCAACGAAGTGCTCACGTAGGGCAGACTGGTTCTGATCTGCGGGTTAGCCTGGTGCCCCGCGCGGGGTATTGGGGTGTTTTGTGTGTGGCGGGGGATCTCTTGCGAGCGCACGTCGCTCATTGAGACCAGCGGCGTGTAATTATCAAAGACGCTTGACTTGCGACTGCTTGCCGCAGATGATTCGTCGGCAGCATCGTCGTAGTAGGGCGCGTCATTATAGTGGCGACCATCATCGTAGTCTGCCTCGTAGGTTTCTTGGTCATCGTAGTACTGGTCGTTCTCGTCGTACTCGCCCTGGTCTCCGCCCAGGCGGCTCTTGATGTTATCAAGTAGTCCCATAATTAGCTCCAAAGTCTGCGACCGATGCGAACAATCGTAGCTCCTTCTTGTATGGCGTCTGAAAAATCACCAGACATACCCATTGACAGTTCATTTAAGCTGATATTTTCTGCTCCGGCAAAAATCGGTACCAGATTGTCGCGGAGTTCTCTCAGAGCAGCAAAGCACTGGCGCGCTGTTTTATCCTCTGCGGACTCCAGCAGGGGCGCCATAGTCATGAAGCCCTTAACCTCTATGTTTTGTGTGGTGCTTGCGGCCTCCAGGAAGTTGGGTAGCTCTGAGGGGGCCAGGCCGTCTTTGCTTTCCTCGCCGGAAACATTGACCTCTATGAGGATTTTTTGGTTGATTTCTTGCTGCTCAGCCAGGCGGCTGATGGCGTTGAGGGCACGCAGGCTTGCAACTGAGTGTATGAGGTGCGCTCTTCCTACCAGGTCTTTGAGCTTATTGGTTTGGATATGCCCAATGTAGTGCCAGCGCTTTGAGGGGAGCAGGTTTTGCTTTTCACGCAGGCTGTGCGTGCGGTTCTCTCCAAAATCGCTGATGCCCGCCTTGATGGCGGTTTCTATCTCGGGTATGCCCACTGCCTTGCTCACTGCCACCAGTAACACCTCGTCTGGATCCCTGCCAGCACAAGCCGCAGCGGAGTTTATTGCTAGCTGTATTTCTTGATAATTCTTTTCAAACTGAGTGATGATCTCAGTGTCCTTGCCGGAGGAATTCTGGAATGAACTCATCATCAAAGGTCAGAGGTTGTGCCTGCCTGCCGTAAGTTTGGCTTGAGCGAGCGGGCTGATAATCGTACCCGTAATCGTCCAGTGCTCCTGCGCTTTGCCTGAAGCCGGACTCATGACCGTCAAAGTCCATAGCAGCCTGGGTTGCTACCCGGTCAAAGCCGGTGGCAATAACGGTGACCTTAACCTGGTCTCCGAGGGTATCGTCAATGACCGAGCCAAAGATGATGTTTGCATCGCTGTCTGCAGATTCGGTAACGGCGGTTGCTGCCTCGTGCACCTCGGCCAGACCCATGTCTGATGAACCAGCCACGGATACGAGGATGCGCTTGGCGCCAACGATTGAGGAGTCAAGCAGCTTGCTCGAGATAGCCTGAATGGCTGCCTCTATTGCGCGGTTCTCGCCAGCGGCAACGCCAATGCCCATCATGGCGGTTCCGGCATCTTTCATCACCGTGCGCACATCGGCAAAGTCAACGTTGATGGTGCCGGGGATGGTGATAAGATCGGTGATACCCTGGGTGCCCTGACGGAGAATGTCGTCTGCAATGCGGAAGGCATCGAGCATCGTGGTTTTCTTTTCCACTATTTGTAGGAGGCGATCGTTAGGGATGACGATAAGCGCGTCAACATTTTGGGCGAGCAGCATGATGCCGTCTTCTGCCTGTGCCATGCGCTTGCGTCCTTCAAAAGAGAAAGGCTTGGTGACAACCCCCACGGTGAGCGCTCCGATGGTGTCGTGCGCAATCTCTGCAACGATGGGTGACGCACCGGTACCGGTGCCGCCTCCTTCGCCGGCGGTCACAAAAACCATGTCTGCCCCCTCAAGGGCTTCGGCGATTTCTTTGCGCGATTCTTCTGCAGCCTGTGCGCCCTTGCCGGGATCTGCCCCTGCGCCGAGTCCTTTGGTAAGGCTCTCGCCAATATGAACGATTCTGTCTGCGTTGGACATGAGAAGATCTTGGGCATCGGTATTGATGACCACAAATTCCACGCCTTTGATTCCAGCCTCAATCATCCTATTGACAGCATTGGTGCCACCACCGCCAACGCCTACGACTTTAATAAGCGCAAGGCTGCTGCTGGTGCTGCTAACTGTGCCTTCTGGCTCCCACATGGTGTGTCCTCCGTACGGTGTATGTATAACTGCAACGTTAGTAGGGTCAGCTAAATAGAGTCCCAAACATTATATAGGAGAATTATACTAATGAAAATAGCAAATTTATCAAGGGATACACCCGAAATTATTCGTATTTTAGCCAATAATTGGCTGAATGGCTCGTAAATCATGGACACACCGCTCTGTAAGTAAAGAGTTAAGAGTAAAAAGGGGAGATTTTTTTGGATACACCTACGACATATGGGGGCCCGGTCAGGTGTCATAACACAAGACGTGTAGAGTGTGACCGGGGGACACATTGGGGGCGTCTTGGCAAAAACCGGAGTATGGTAAACTTACGTGCAATAGGCGTCTGGTAGCACAGAATTTATACAATAATATTTAGAGGTGTCTTTATGTTTATATCACTGGAGCGGGTTCCTTATCTGATGATTTTTCTCGGAATCATCGGGATAATTGCTGCGTTTGTTTATAGCCGCGATGACGTTGGAGATACGATTTTTATGCTTGTCTTCTGTTCATTGTGTGTAATCGGCGGTATTGTATGGATAGTAATAAGTAAAAAGAACTTGTTTCGGCCACCGGAACACCTCCCCAAAGAAAGAGTACGTTATCAAACCTTTGCCGCCGTGCTGCATGTTCTCAACGGTGATTCATGCCAAACATTTTGGGTGCCCGGAACAAAGAAGGATCTCTGGGCACTCCTTTACCAGACGTGGGGGATTGCGGACACCTTTGAAGCAATCCGGACTGCCCGCTATTTATCTATGGCAGAAGGGCATACTCCTTATGCGGACGAGGTGTTTGACTTTATTAAAAAGAACGAAGAAGAGCTTTTGGCAACTATCAACAAAAGTGATGATGAGATTGATTCTGACCCTATTACCCTTGATTTATCCATCCTTGAAGCTGCATTTAGGGATACAGCAGAGCGCGTGAGCGCAGAGCTCACAGAAAATTTAACAGACGATGAATTTTTTGAATTGGTTGTTCAGAACTTATTTACCAGGATAGGCGCAGGGCTGCAGTGCTATGTCTCTGCAAAAAAGACGCTCATTGACCTTGGGTATACCGAAGAAGCATTGTCGGCAATTACATCCGTTGCTGCGTGGGACTATGGGCGCTGCGGTTTTGTTGCCAGATACAGCGCAAATGCCGGGTATCTGAGTGAAGATGAAGCATGGGCTTTCATGAAGGGTGCAGCAACAAATGCGTCTAGAGTGTACTCAAGCTGGCACGAATACATGGCAGCATATATCTTGGGGCGGGCAATCGCATTTGAAGATGATTCCTCGGAGCTTTACCGAACGATGAAGTTTTTACTCTTTGATGAGGAAAGTCCTTACCGAGCAGTCCCGTTCAAAGATTTCTAAGAAAAAGCTAGCAGGGGAGCTATTCAACAACCAGACGTTTAAGGTGGGAGACCATGAGAAAGATTGCTGTGACACCTTGGTCACTAGTTATTGAATACGAGGGAAGGCTTCTTGAGTTTAAGAGCAATTATGACTATCTGGTATCAATTAACAAGGCCGAGTGGCTTTCTTGGGATGTGGCGATTGGGGACGCTGAAAGATCGTTAGAGTGGCTCAAGGCTCAGCCGAGGCCAAACGCCAAAGAGATCAAGTCTGCTGAAGAAGAAGTGGTATGGAGAAGGGCTCACGCACAGCCCTTTAATTCCAATGCGCCCGTTACCCCTGAAGAGAAACTGCAGATTTTAAAAATCATCTCTCAAAGTGATAAAGACGAATTCTCTTCCATTGATTTTGAAGACAACAGGGGCTATCCAATCCATTTTGATTTACGCGGAAATCCGCTCGTTTACGTCGACGACACAACCATCAGATCCTCTTTAGAAAACTCACCTTGTGAGTGTGAAATGCTTGAAGATGCAATTGATTTCTCCAGCGCTGATTTTAAGCTAGCCCAAGCGCAGCTTGCCCGGCTGACCAAGAACAAGATGCTGCGCAAGATTTCTCCAAAGCAGAAAAGCAAGGAGCGCCGTGAAGAATGGTACGAGTGCGCAAAGTGCTATAAAGTATGGTTTTTGGCATATCCCAATGCCTCGTTCAGTGGATTATGGAGCAGAGGAGAGAGGGGCAGCGGTAACAACAAGGAGGCTCAGTCCGCCGATCAGCTTCCTGGTGCAAACCTGGTGAATCATGCCCTGAAAGAGCAGAGCTTGACGTGGGTATTCAAGGTTCTCAGAGCCATAATGATTCTTCCGGCTGTGCTGGGCACTCTCTATTTTATTGTCAACATCGTTACTATCGTTGACGGATTTTCTAACGGTGGCGGTATGGACTTAGGACCGTTTGGAGTTCTTATAGGCGGGCTTCTGCTCACCGCCATTGCTAATGTAATACTGGGCTTTATCAAGACATTGACTCTCTATCACTATCAACCATCGAGCTTGGACACTGCACCAAACAAAGCACTTCTTACTGTTAACAAGACTTTGTACGTCATCAGACTTATTTTTGTGTCAACTGTTGTAGGGGTTTTTAGCATAGGATTTTTGTTTGTTGGTTTCTTTGCAATCGATGACTTTGACCTTGGATTTGGTGCGATGTCTATTGCCCTAGGGGTAGCTGGCAGTGCCGCTTGGATTGGATATCTTGCTTATGGCATTCTGGCGCTCCACCAAAAGCACGACAAACTTGATAAGGTCGAGACAATTTCCACGATTATCGCCGTAGTTGCATGGCTGGCCTTTGGAGTTATCCTGAGTCTTGGGCTCTATGAAGAGAGTATATCTCGTCCGCATATAAGCTATACCAGCTTAGAAATCCTCGCGTGGCTGATAATCATATTTGGGCCTCTGATTTATGTGGCACTCAGATTGATCCTGAGAAGATTATCTCCAGGCCGCTACACCAAGAAGCAGCATCTCAAGCCTATTGACGACGTAAAATAGTCCGTGTATAGCATAAGGGAGATATCAACAAGCATGAATGCACAAGTAGGATGGTACCCAGATCCATCGGGCGATGCCTCAAAACTCCGATACTGGGACGGGTTGCAATGGACTAATGACATTACTGATTCTCGTGCGGTTGCGCGTCCTGCGCAGCCGCCGCAACTTCCGGTGCAACCAACGCAGGTGCCCGCACAACCAATACAGCAAGTACATCCCAATGGCTCACAGCACGTTCTTGCGCAGGCAATGGATTACAGTCCAGTTGGGGGTCATTATTATTCGCAAGCTGCTGGTGGGCAGACAAACGGCCTTGCTATTGCTTCGCTTGTATGCGGCATTGCCGGTTTTTTCACCTTTGGTTTTACCTCTGTTGCAGCGATAATCCTTGGCGCAATAGGAAGAAAGAGTACTGTAAACAAGGGCATGGCAACTGCAGGATTGACCCTTGGGATAATTTCATTAGCTGGCGTGATTGCCAATCTCATTTTTTACTTTGTAGCCCTGGCGTTCATGTGGTCTATGCACTGACACAATGACACAAAGGTGACACAAAGGGACGGTCCTTTGTGTTCTAGCAAGGCTGATTTGGTGCCCAGAATTAGGGAGATCTCCGCCAAGAGCCAAAACCCTGCTCAAAGCGACAAGCACATGTAAGCTTAAGCTAGAACAAGCTTTACAGGAGGTAAGTGCATGAAAATTAACAATGACGCCTATGGAGGGTTTATCGTCTCGAAGGTAGTGGCACCATGACCAGGAAAGAAAGAGTCTTAGAAATCGTCTCAAGAAAAGGCTTATATAGCTGTATGAACAATACGAAATGGAAAGAGCTTCAAAATGCTATCGACGATTTGCCTTTTCCTCCGCCTTTTGTTCTAAAAGATGTTTGCGAAGAAGAAGTGAATATTTCTGCGTTTGATGAAGATGTGTGGTGGTGGGGCGACTGGAGCGACGAGGGTCTCTACGATTGGGGCGATTACTTTGCTATTGAGTGGATAAAAGTCCGGCCAAGATATACAAAACATCAAGGCCGCCTATTGCCTGACATTATTGCTGAAGACATAACAGATGAGTTTTTGGCAATTCTAGTTAAGTATAGTATTCCGTATGAAGTAGATGGTGGTGTGATTACTATCTATGGCTACAGATAACAGGGGTGTCACGGGGAGACACGTGCGGACAGGGAAGCTGTGTCACTTAGCCCTTCACGCGCAGGCACATGATGCCAGCGAAGATTTGGATTGCGCCGAGGGTGAGGTAAATCACGGACAAAGGGTTTGGGATTAGCACGAGCTCGCCAATTTGACAGACTATAAGCATAACGCCAGCAAAGATGCCTGCGTCAATTTGTCGGGGATGCTTTCTGAGCATGCATATGCAGGCAAGGCCCTGCGGGACAAGAACCAGCAGCATCAGAGCAAAGCCTGGAATTACCAGTGAGTTAATGTACTGACCAACGAGCGGCGCCTGTTGAAGCACGGGCACTATTTCATTTGCACCCGAAAACGCGCTCAATGCGGGGATAAAGGCAAGCGCAGCGCCACCAACGGCACCAGCGGCAATAAAGAGGCAAAGCCCAAGCAGAATGCTTCGCCATACTCTGTAGCTAGTATTGCTTTGAGTCTTATTGTTCATGCAAAGCCCCTCCCTGATTTAACTGCGTGGTGACACTCCGATTATTATACCCATTAACTTATCGGCTCCTCAGTGAGCCCGCTTTCTCAGCTAAAATAGCTAGGTTAGGATAAGACCGTTGGCTCCCCGTTTAGCTGCTAGGAGATAACCCTTGTACTACCCGATTCAAATTCCGTTTGTCCTGAACCCTGTTTTTTCTGAGAACGTGCTTTACACAGAAGATATAGACGAGCGCTTCTGTAACTACGTGATTTGCTTTTGGGAGATGCAGTCTAAGCACGCAAACCCCTGCATTGTAGAAAACATCATCGTAACCGACGGTTGCATCGACCTCGTGGTTGAGCCCTCGGAAGAGCGTATTGGCTTTTCTGGCATGAGCATTACTGATTTTAGCTATAAGCTCCGTTTGCCTGCATGGTTCTTTGGCGCGCGGCTTGCTCCGGGTGTTTTTCACCAGCTTACGGGACGCCCGGCCGCCGATGCAATGGACTGCTTTTTGCCGCTCGCCGAGGTGGATGAAGGCTTTGACCCCAGCTCCTTCTTCTCCCTCTCACCCGAAGCAATGAAGGCCAAAATGAAGAGCATGCTGATTGAGCTCATGAAAAACTCCTCTCCCAACAGATTCACCAAGCTTTTTGATGAGCTGTGCGATGCGCCGCCCGCAAATGCCAAGGAGCTCAGCGACTTGCTGCACCTCAGCTCGCGACAATGCCAGCGGCTGTTTGCCGAGCACTTTGGCTACTCGCCCAAAATAGCCTTGTCTATCCTGCGGTTTCAAAAGTGCCTTAAGGTTCTGTGCTCACCCAAGGCAAGCCCTGCAGACATACTGCGCATCACCGAGTACTACGATCAATCGCACATGATTAAAGATTTTCAGAAGCACCTCGGCATTACTCCCCTACAGCTCGTGCATCGGTACCCTCGCAGGAATCTGTGAGCTTTGGCGCATTTATACAATACAACTCAAAAGACTTCTCTTATCATTTGCTAGAAATGAGCGAGAAAACGGAAAACGGAGGCACACCATGTACACAAGCATGACAACCAATCTGATGGTTGAGAATGTGGAGGATTCACTGGGCTTTTACGAGGGACTTTTGGGTTTTGCCGTCACAACAACCGTGCCGAACGAAAGCGGCGGTTTGCAGTTTGCCATTCTTGCAAAAGACGGCATTATGCTCATGATTCAAGAGCGCGCAAGCCTAGTTTCTGAGCTACCAACTTACGGTGCGCCGAGCGTGAAGCCGTCGGCGACCCTTTACGTTATGGTGGATAACTTCAACGAGCTTTATGAGGAGCTCAAAGCCAAAACCGAGCTTCTTTGCGAGCTGCACGATACCTTCTACGGCGCCAAAGAGTTTGCCATAGCCGATATTGACGGCTACGCCGTAGTGTTTACCGAGCACAAGAAAATCTGATTATCGTCAGAGGGGACGGTTTGCTTTTAAGTCAGCCGAACCGTCCTCTTGACTTGTGTCCTAGGGTTAGTACTGGCTCTCTAGCTGTTCAAGCACTTGCATGCTGCCAGCTGAATCAGTGTGGCCGCCTAGTGAGGTTTGTCTTGATTCTCGCTTGTTATTGTTTGGGTTTACATCAAACAAGGGAGACAGGCACCACCCGCCTTTCTCGTACAAAAAGCCGTGGTTCCTCAAGTGATCGTCGGTGTTGTTGATTTCGATGGTGTACCTGATTCTCCTCAGCAGCTCAGCAATATCTTGCTTGGGTCTTGAGCCGTGTTTGGTAATAAAATCAATTATCTCCAGGTAGTCTCGTTGCTCACCATCTATTGCGCCGAGGGCAGTCATGGCACTGATATACAGCAAGCGCTCAGTTTCTCCAGCGTTGACTCTGCGGTCAAAACGCTTAGTTAGCAGTACTTTCTTGTCTGCCACCTTTACCAGCTCGCAGTCAGGAACATCCATCCCCTTCTTTTTAGCTCCTTGCAACGCCTGGTATTCAGCCGTAACCACATCCTCTTGATCATTGTTATGAGGAAACTTTGCCAAATAGAGCTCACCGTTTTTATCAATGACAGCCTTAGGTCGCGCGCCGCCCAAAGACCCAGAGCCTGCTTCAAGTAGAAACTTGATGGCTTCGCTGCCTTTACGCGGGCTGTCGATGCTCTCTGCGGCACTCAGCAATTCTGGTAAAGCCACCAGTTTTGGAACCCTGGCGTCCGGATATTGGTAAGCTCCCTCTTTTTCTGTCTTAAAGCGCAGAGCGCCCTGGCGGGTGACATCACTCACGCCCAGCAGGTAATCAAGACTATTGAGTTTTTTCCCAGGATAGCGCTTGTTTATCAGGTTTCTTCCCCACCTGTCGGGAGTTGAGTCCATCAAGGCTCCCGGAAGCTCGTGTAGCACCGGCCAGTTGCCGGCTTGCAGGGGCAGCTCTGGGTCAATGGCGCACGAGCTGGGGTGTGCCAGGTAATCTGGGTCGTAAGCAAACGTTGTGGCAAGGCGACCTCGTCGCTGGTTAACGTAGGCAAGTCCTATCGCCTGCGAGGCGGGCCAACTGTTATTGCGCTCTGCCGCAATTTCCCCGGTATACACGTAAATAGTTGTCATCGCCTTACCCGCTTGGGGAGAAGAAGGTCAGCGCGGGCTCTGCCGAGGTCTGACTCATAGGGATCGATTGCGTCTTCAATCTTTTGCAGCAAGCCCAGCGCCCTGAGCACAGCCAGGAATTTTGACAGCGAAACACCCTGATGGCCGTTTTCAATCTTGGAATACGTGGCGAGTGAAATACCCGCGCGCTCAGCCACCTGCTCTGCCCTGAGGCCAAGTAGTTTGCGCCACGTGCTGATGTTTTCGCCCAGAACCTTTGCTGAGCGCTCAATATCGTCCTTTAACATATAGTTTCCAATGCTTTTTCGCCTCTTACAGCTAGCATTTTATATGTTATTGACTATTTTTTCAAGCACTGGAGGTGTCACCTGAGTGTTTATGCCACTTTTTCTGTTAATTCTCAACTACGTAGATGTGTTGTGGGGGAAAGTGTAGGCGGAGTTTTTTGCCTTTTTCGGGGAGTTGCTCTGGAGTGAGTGAGAGCTTGTCGGCGTTCCAGCGGATGCCGCTGGGGTCGAGGGCTGCCGTGCGCTTGAAGCGCGAGTCGGTGGTTAGGCGTACGGTGAACTCAAAGCAGTTTTCTGTTTCGTTTGGTAAGGCGAGCCTGATGTAGTTGCCTCTAATCGCCAGCCATTTTGCATCATTGGGCACCGCCTCTTTTGTTGTGAGGGTGATACCCCAGTCCACTGCCTCAACGTGATGCTCATCGATTTTTTTGGCTGCGCTGATGTTTTTAACTCCGGACACCTTGAGACTTGCCAGGCTTTCAGGAGCTGACACAAGCTCAGATGCCGTAGATACCTGTGCGATCCTGCCTTCATCAAATACGGCTATGCGGTCACAGAAACGGAAGGCCTCGTCAACATCGTGGGAAACATACAGCACCGTGCCCTCAAAGCGCTCAAACAGTTCTATGAGGTCTTCTTCTAGGTCGCTCTTGAGGTGTGCGTCCAAGGCGGAGAAAGGCTCGTCAAGCATGAGGATGCCCGGCTCGGCAGCCAGCATCCTTGCCAGGGCAACGCGCTGTTGCTGGCCTCCGGAAAGTCTTACCGGATAACGCGAGCCGTAGCCCTTGAGCTTGAATCTCTCCAGTTGATGTTTGACTCGCTGATGAATCTCTTCTTTGCTCAGGTGGCTCGGCATGCCCGCGGCTATGTTGCCTGCTACGGTGAGATTGGGAAAGAGCTTGTAGTCTTGGAAGAGCAGTGCGGTCTTGCGCTGCTGAGGCTTGAGGTCAATCTTTTGAGCAGAGTCAAAGAAGACCTCCCCGTTCACAACAATGCGCCCCTCGTCCGGGGTAACCAGGCCGGCAATTGAACGCAGGGTCAGGCTCTTGCCGCAGCCGGAAGCTCCGAGAAAGCCCAAGGTCTCATCGTCTGCGGTAAAAGAGACATGCAGGCTGAAGTCAGCAAACTCTTTTTTTATGTCAACTTCTATGCTCAACTTACTCCCTGCTGTCCCAAAAGATTGCGGGTCAAGCTTGCAATGACGGTTTCATTCAAAACGATAGATCCCTTCTCCCTTATCTTCTTCCTTTGCCGTGCCCATGCGGAACTTTTGGGTGTGGCGTGCGTAAAGATTGATGAAGAAGATGACGATGAACGAGATGATGATGACTACCACAACCCAAAAGACCGCGGCATCGCTGCGGCCTCCCATCCATTCAAAGTAGATGGCGAGCGGCATGGTTTGGGTGACTCCGGCAAAGTTGCCTGCCACAAATAAAGTGGCGCCAAACTCACCCAAGGCTCTGGCAAAGGAGAGCACCGTGCCTGCTGCGATGGAGGGCCACGCAAGCGGCAACATCAGACGGAAGAAGATGCGTGACTCCTTCCAGCCCAGAGTGCGGGCAACGTCGAGCATTTCCGGATCCTGCGCCTCAAAGGCGCCGCGGACGGTTCGATACATGAGGGGGAAAGCTACCACAGTGGCAGCAATCACAGCTGCCGGCCAGGAGAACACCACCTCAATTCCGTTATCGATGAGCCAGCGCCCAAAGGCGGTGGAGTTACCAAAGGTCACCAAGAGCAGAAAACCTATGACCGTGGGAGGCAACACCAAAGGAATGGTAAAGATTGCATCAAGGAGATCTTTGACGTTATTGGAGACCCTGAGGGTCAGCCGTGCTGCTGCCAAGCCCAGAATAAAGACAAATACCAGCGCAGTGAGTGCTGTTCTCATTGACACCCAGAAGGGGCGGTAATCCATGTGAGTCAGGAACTCCTTGAAAGCCTCCAGGCCTTTGGGCGCGGGGGTGATTACCAGGTTTTCACTTGCCACAATAGTGCCAGTGGCCATAAAGGAAATCAGCTTACTGGTGTCCGGCGTGGTTGCTGCGCTTGGGTCAGCCGTGAGAACCACATAGTAATATCCCGGCTCAACTTCAACGCCAAAGGTGATGATGCTTCCCGCGTGTTGAATGCTCTCTGCGTTGGTAAAGACCACCGGTAGATTCAGCTGCTCAAGAGTTATGCCACCGCGGGCATTATGGGCATCGAGTGCTTTGAGGAGGGTGACAAACTGCTCTTGAGCTGCTTTGTTGTTGGTAAAATCCAGGCCTAGAGTGGCCTGCACCTCTTCTGGAATGAAGATGACCAGCTTGTCTTCAAGCACCAGGGCGGCAAAGGCGCTGGCACCTGCCATAGGATAACGGTAACCAACATCCCTGCCCTCGTAGGTGCGAGCGCTCCCCTTGTTGTTGCGGGCAAAATCATCGATGCCAAAGCTGGCGCCCTCTGAACCTGCAGCTGTTCCCTGAGCATCTATGCTCACCTGCTCGTTAGCTTGAGCCAGCAAGGGAAGCGCAAACATGGTGCCCAGCACAAGGATGAGCACCATCACTACGAGCACGAATCGTTTGGGGCGATTATTCATAGTTGAGTATTATACCTCTGTTCGCGTAGTCCGAGCTGCCGTTATTGCGTCCCCCAACGTCACTCTGGGCTTGACCCGCAATCTTGCTAGCGAGTTCAAGATTGCGGCTCGGGGGCCGCAATGACGGAAGTGGAAAGCAACACCGATTAATTGCCTGAGGCTCAGAAGCGGTATCTGAGACAGGAAAAGTGAGAAAGGCTTTAAGCCTCAGACTTTAATCGGTGTCACTTTAGATGAGCTCAAATCCGTATTGCGCCCAAATCTTAAGTGCCTCGGGATTGTTTAGGCAAAAGTCCAGGAATTTGGCAGCCTCGTTGGCGTTTGCTGAGTTGGCCACTACAGCGCCCGGATAAACGATAGGCTTATGGGTGTTACTCGGCACCACAAAGAGTTGCTCGATTCCGTCATAGCGGTAGAGATCGCTGCTGTAGACAAAACCAATCTGCACGTCGCCGGTGGAAACCGTTTTGGCTACGTTGCCTACACTGGATTGAATGATGACCTTGGCATCAAAGCCCTGAGTATAAGTGCCACCCTTGCCGGACTCATCCGAGTAAAGCCCTACGGTAAAGAGGCTTTGATTGGCATAGGCGCCGGCCGGAACAGCGTCGGCATCGCCGATAGCCACCTTGGTGATTGCGCTGCTGTTGACGTCTGCAAGAGAAGAAGCGTTGACATTGGAACCCTCTTGCTTGACGACGATTAAGTCATTGGCAAATAGGTCGATGCGAGTAGCTTCATCAATGGAGCCGTTCTCAACTGCCGTGTTCATGGTAGAAGCGGAGGCAGTTATCAGTATATCTGCCGGAGCGCCACCCTGCAGCTCGGTTACCAGGTCACCGGATCCCTTGAATTGCGTGTCCTTGAAAGTCACGTGGGGGTTTTGCTCAGTGTAAAGCGCTTGTACCTCTGGAAGCGCCCTTTCAAGAGAGTTGGCCGCAAATATCTGCAGCTGAACAGCTTCTTGTTCAACTTGGGCACCGTTGGAGTTGTTGCTGGATTCACTCTGAGCCTGACCATTGCACGCTCCCAATACTAGAGCAGCAGAAGCTACCAACATGAGGCTCAGCAGCAGGGCTACAACCTTGCTCAGCCTATTCTTGTTTTCGTTTTTAGTCTGGAACATTTGCTTCTCTCCTTCTTGTTATTAGCCTCGCTTGCATATATTCCTGGCTGCGCATAATTGATATTGTAGACCTTATTCTCTCTCTAGTCAACAGCATGGAACAAAGCTTTGGGATGTAAGGAGAGAAATACTTCGTATTAGGAAACATTAGCATTAATATATTGATTTTGACAGCAATGTTAGTATTCTAGTAGTATACTGTTTTGGTAGTAGTGATTATTCAGCAACAAGCACAGATGTCTAGGAATTGCTATTCGATTTTCATGGTGGCCAGATGTTTCTTTAGTAATGATGAATAAGGAGTGTTTAGCGTGGCTAGCACAAAAGGACTGCCCGAAGTAAGTGACTTTGTTCTTGTAATTCGCAACCAGCAGGTTCTCATTGATAGGGATGTGGCAAAGCTTTATGGAGTTGAAACTAAGCGCATCAACGAAGCCGTAAAGAATAACCCTGATAAATTTCCTCCTGGTTATTTAATAACGCTAACAAATAAGGATAAAACTGAACTGGTCGAAAAATTCGACCGCTTCATCACAATAAAGCACTCAACTGTCTCGCCAACGGCCTTTACTGAAAAAGGCTTGTATATGCTTGCCACAATTCTCAAAAGCCCTAGCGCTACCCAAACAACAATAGCTATTGTGGAAACATTCGCAAAAATTCGTGAGCTATCCAGAACGATAAGCAAGCTACCAGATATTGAAAAAGAAGACCAGCAAAAATCACTGATGAAAAGAAGTGGTGAAATACTTGCCGAAGTCTTAGATGACAACGCTTTGGAAGTATCTGGTGATGAAACTACAATCGAAGTTAATTTTGCTGTTATGAGAATAAAACACACCATTAAGCGAGATAAACGAAAGAAAGAGTGACTGATGAATAGCCTTGAGGCAGGGGGGGCAGTTCTTCTGTCTTCTGACCCGGCGAGACAGAAGAACTGTCCCCCTGTCTCATAAGAAGGATTTGCTGTATCATTAGGCGCTGCGCGTCTTCAAAGCGCGTTACGAGGTGGAGAGCTGACCGAGAGGCCGAAGGTGCTCGCCTGCTAAGCGAGTAACGGGCAAAACCCGTTCCGGGGTTCGAATCCCCGGCTCTCCGCCACTAATACCTTCAGAGACTTCTAAAAGAAGTCTCTGAAGGTATTATTCGTTGAACTCGCTGGGATTCGAACCCGAGAGGGGTTTTTGCGTTAAGCAAACGAGCCAGTGGCTCGTTTGTAGCAAAAACGTCCGAGCTCTTGAGCGAGGACCACGTGGATTTGCGCAGCAAATACACGCGAATCCCCGGCTCTCCGCCACTAATTTTGGGATAAAACACGCTTAACTGCTGGTAGATTGATTGTTGAAATCTGCAGAAACCCGCAGAAACCCGCAGAAATATGTCACATTTTGTCACACAGGCGATAAAATGGCACACAAATGAACCCTGAAGCAGGAGCCTTTACCAGGGGTGCTCTGAACCTCTATACTGCCATTGTGTTTAGCAATTATTGTGTTTACCAAGGCGAGGCCCAGGCCGTTGCCTTCTGATTTGTGGGATTGGTCTGTTTGGTAGAACTTGTCAAAGATGCGGGAGAGTTCTTTTTCTTCTATGCCGCAGCCGGTGTCGGCAATGCTGACTTCAACCTTGCTGGCAGGAGAGCTTGCTCGGGCGGCTCCGGTTTGTTTATCAAGGCACCGCATGCGCACCGTGACACTCCCTCCTTCTTCCGTGAATTTTATGGCATTGCCTAAGAGGTTGATCCACACTGTTTCGAGCAGGTCTTGATTGGCAATGATGTCAACAGTGTCCAGGTCAACCTCTAGCTCAAGCCCTTTCTTGGAACAGGCGGGCTCGAGCATTACAATGACCTGCCTGAGCTGCTCATCCAGTGAGTATTCCTCTTTGGATAGCTCAGAGGCTTGGGTCTCCAGATTAGAAAGCTCAAGGATGTTGCTCGACAGGTTTGAGAGTGAGCGAGTGGCACTGAAAATACCGTCGAGATATTCCGCCTTCTCAGCCTCTCCCAAGTCAGGGTCTTGCAGCAAGGTTGCATAGCCTTGAATTGCTGAAAGAGGGGTCTTGAATTCATGCGACACATTGAGAATGAAATCCTCGCGAAGCATCTCAATACTCTCAAGCTCCCGTGCCATCTGGTTAAAATTACGGCTCGTCTCGCTATACTGGCCCAGCGTCTGCTCATTCAGCCGCACAGTGAAATTGCCTGATGCAACCTCGTTGAGTCCCTTGGACAAGTCATTGAGAGGTTTGATTGCATTTCTGCCAAAA
>Ga0123353_10001884_pt1 | contig 25766 bp, 23 predicted proteins | sample TergutLab28metaG_3_FD_92763 | JGI IMG/M metagenome (GOLD analysis project Ga0123353, IMG submission 92763) | Labiotermes labralis P3 segment gut microbial communities from Petit-Saut dam, French Guiana - Lab288 P3 | ecosystem: Host-associated > Arthropoda: Insects > Digestive system > Gut ...
TGGGGACCCGTTGCGCTGACCACGTGACACCCCTCTATCCGCAAAAGTTGGCACTAACTTCGCCGACCGGCAGCGGCCGCTCTGTCGGTATAGTTCGCGTGCGGACTAAGGCCACGGAGTTTTAGTGTGGATCCGTGGTGGTAGCTGTATTGTGGCATGTATATCATGCGCGTAGTTGTTGGCGTCAGGTGTATCAGTTCGAAGTTGAGAAAGACTACCCCTGTTCATTAGTATTAATATAAGACACAGAATAGAAAAAGAATGATAATTATTAATCATTTATTATTTTGTAATAAGTATATTAAGTTGAGAGTTGGAGCCTCCACTCACCGGGGGAGGTTTCACCGAAACTGCGTTGCGCCACTAAAGTACATGACATAACCTTCAGACACTTCATTGCGTTAATTTCATAGAATAGAAATGGGCACTGAAATTCAGATTAATAATATTGTAAGCGAGATATTGGTAAGTAGAGTTTTAAGAGCGTAGTAACAATGTAATTGTAAGGTGCTGTATTGGAAGTTGTCGGTTGTGTTGTGAAATGTCAGATGTGTTTCAAGAATCTGGATTTGCATATTGGGTCTCCTTCCCCATGTTTAATGGGAGCAGTAATTAATGCGAAAACTGTATGTCTCATTTCTTTGCTGGTCACTATTGTAACACATCAGGGTTAGAGGTTAGGAGAGTACACATGTTATTCAGCAGTAGGTCCTTAGCTTTGAATTAAAACAAAAACCTTCTTATGATACTTGTTTGTAGAAGTGTAGTATGTTAACAGTTTATTTTTATTCATATACATAGCTCTGATCTTTAAGATAAATAGAAAATATGTTACCTAAAAAGGAACAAAGAGTTGATAGAGTCATGTTAACTTCTTGTATTTGTCAAATAATGTTTTTCGTGGTTGTTCATACCTCATTGCTTTTCGTGGTCAGTTGCTTTTACTGTATATACAGTAATAGCTTTGTGTGATATACCTTTGAAGTGGTTGAACTTTTGAACAAAATTGTTTACATTGTTTCTAGCCCCACAACTGTGATTAATCTTCAATAGTAATATGTTAATTCTTACAATGCTGTTTTTTTACATTTTTGTACTGGTGGATGGATGCCTTTAGCTTGACTAGCTACTATAAACATAATGCTATGCATCCTGTTGTGTTTATAGTTCAAGAAGAAATTTGTTGATTTTTTCTGTTTACTGTTAAAGGCTAATAAAGTTTGTGGAAACAGAAACAATTTAAACACTTCTCTTCTTGAAGTATAAACGCAACAGAATGGATAACATTAAGCTAAAGGTTGTACTTCTGTTATTTTGTCACTTTGTGCACTGTTATAATTGACATTGTTGTGGCACACTGATGTGCTGTGACAAAACAATTGAGAAACACTGGTGTGGTGAATGTGTGATTACTATACACCTTCATGTATTTAAAATATGAGTACACATACGCACAAATACCTTCATATATGTGTCATTTATTTTATATTGTAAGTTAAATTAGACTTATTTTTATAAACCATTTAGAAAGTGGAAGGCATTGAAGAAGCTTTCAGTTGTTTCTTGGTGCACCGCCCTGAACAGGAAACAGAGAAGGTGCAAAACTTTCAACATGAGCTACAGTCAGTGCTAAGTGGTCTGAATGCAGAGCAACAGGAGACTGGTGTCAGGGCTTACCTGTTGAAGGCTGCAGAAATGACTAATCATAGTCGCTTGCAGTTGCTATTGTCTCTTCTGGAAAACTTGGTCGCCAGTAACATTTTGCCTGCAAGGTATGGCCTTTAGTCGTATATGAAAGCAGATTTTACTGGAAGGATGATGAAATTTTTTTCAGCAATTTAATTGATTGGCTGCTGCAAAATGAAACTTTTTGTTTGTGTTGTCTAATTTTGAACCACAGAACCCAGTAATTCAGGCTTTCTTTCAAATTATGTGACAAGTCCAGTGGTAGGTTTTTTACTAGATCTTCTTAGACAGAATTGTATCCCATTGCATGGAATACGTAACGTGAAAATTCTTAGACAGTCTTTGTGTGCTGGTGTTTCCTTCAGCACTGACATAATAGTTACTCCATTATAACCTGGTAATCAGAACCATTTTTACTGAAGTAGAATACAACACTGTGAGTGAGTAGTTATCACTTTGAATCTTATCCCAGGGACTGGCTGTGCTGGTGGAAGTGTTCATGTTTTTCAATAGCCCCCCATGCAGATGCTGGAATATTGTCTTAAAATAGGCCACAGCTACTTACATATTAAAACAAAATGAGTAAATTATGACCCAACAATATAGCATAACATCCCAGAAAACTTGAATCTTGAACACCACCATTGTGAGACCCCAAAGCTTACTTCCACATTTTTTATAATGCACATGTCATCCTACCATTCAACACAACAGAACCTTTTGGAGTCATTTGCTTTATGGAGTCTGTTTATAATCCCATTTTAAAAATAGAAGTGCAAAATTTTGGGGACTGGATTAGTTCCTGTTCTCAGGCTTAAAAAATGTTAAAACCTCTTCAGTTTGGGCCAGTTATCACATCAGCTAGTTGAGCAGCTAGCTGAAATGACTTGGGTTGCCCACATGGTGAGGGAAGCCTTAGCCATCATTCCCACCTAAGTAGGTTTGAACCTTGTTTAACTTCAGGACAGGGACCAGTTGTGTCTGTGGTTCATAGTGATTTTATTTTTAATATGGAATGATTCCATATGTGATATAAGACCACCAAAAACATGTACATTTGTACTGCATGACATGTACAGTAGAACACCAATTATCATTTAACAAACAATCCATCATTACAAAGGTCACTTCACAAGAAGCTGACAGCAAAATCTCAGCAGGGAAGGCTGCAATGATTTTCAGCATCCATGTTATGCCTAATGGTGGGAAGGGTAGTAATTGCAATGGTGAATTTTTATTCTGAATTAATTCCTGGCCAGGGTGTTTTTGACAAGCTGTGATCATTGACAAAAATACAGTCCTAAGTAAAGCAAAGTTGGTGTTGAAATTTGATAAGAGAAACAGAATGTGTGAAAAAATTTTGTTCTTGGACTTTACTGTCTCATTTTGAAAGATTATATATGACAGCATTTATGACACCAATTATTTTATAAATAAATTTGGATGTAATGTACTGAATTCTATGCTTAAAAGTGAATATGTAGTTTAGCAGTAGAGTGGCATTTTTTTGGTCCAGTCCATTTTATGGTATTTACCTTTATTGACATTTTGCTGGATATTGTTTACACAATGTATTTTCTTAACATAACTGTAAAATTCATGACCAACTAAATTTATTGTACAGTTTCCTTCCTTCTCAGTGACCACAGTCTATTTAGTACGCTTGTCATATATTTATTTATAAGTATGTTATAAATACTGATACATCGGTTAATTGTATGGATCCTGATTCTAAATTTTCAAATTTTATTTCAATTTTCTCTCATTTATAGTCTCTAAAATGTTTATAGTTCTGCCTGTAATCAAGATGCAAAGATAGAAATGTGTTGCAACCGTAACCAGTCTGTTGACTGACTATTCAAGTGTACTTTGATTGAGTGAATTCATCACTGGCATATACTGCAACTAGGTGTGCTAATTCCGTCACTATAATCTTGTTTGCCATATTCTTAGTTCACTGTGTTAGAATAGTGAGAGACATGTATTACACAGAAAAATTAAAAGTGTCTATCAGCACTAAGAGACATGATGTATAATTCTTTGATCCTTGCAAACCAGCAGAGTGATACTGAGTTTTAATCTTATTTATTTATTTATTTACATCCCTTTTGTCATGTATAGTAACATCAGAGTTGTCCAAAATTATACAAGTAAAATAAAATCAACCTATAGACAGTGATAGGTTGCAGTACACATAATGAAATAATATAAAAAATTAATGCACTAATCTGCTTCAGCAGAACAAAGGTAAAATTGGTACACAAGTGCAATTTGTTATTATATTGACACACCTAGTGTGAAATAACTATATTCCCTCAAAGTGCAAAAAAATTCTTCAATCATATAAAAGGAATTGGTTAAAAGAAAATGTTTCACTTTTCTTAAAACCTTTATAACTGTCCAATTGTCTGATTTGTATTGGTAATTTATTAAATAATTTAATGCCCATGTGTGTTGCGCTTCTGTGATACAAAATGGTACTACAGTAGCATGTGTTTAATCAAATTTATTTCTCATATTATGACCATTATTCCAAAGTTTTGTTTTAGATACCCTAGATACTTTTTCATTAAGCATAACACCTTTAAACTACGCATTGAGGCCAGTGTTAGGATTCTAAATTTCCTAACAATATGCCTACAAGATTCACGTTTATGTATACCAGTAATTAATCGAATCACCTTTTTCTGTAGCTGAAATAATTGTATAATTTCACCATATCTACCCCAAAATATAATACCATACTTTAGTCATGAATGAAAATATACAAAGTCAATACTCCATAACATATGGGTTCTCATGATGTCCCTTAAAGATTTAATCATATAATAGACTTCACTCAAACTTGCACATAAGGAATGGATTTGAACCAGCCAAACTAAATTCTCCATAATAAATAGTCCTAAAAATTTTAATTCTGAACTGTATGCAATTTCATTTCTATTAAACACGTTCAATAGTTTTAGCTTCTGATTTCTGAGGACCATACTATTGCCGTTGTGTTTGACAACATGGTTTCTATTACAGAATGGTTTGTGAATGTATATTGTCATGTGAGAAACTGCAGTATCAGCAAGAAGATTTCTGGGTTGAATGTTTCCGTCTCATCAGAAAAATTATTGGTGGTGTTGATTACAAAGGAGTTCGTGAAATAATGAAGGTATTATTTGAAGAAAATTGGGACATATCATACAGTTTTCAGTGACTAAGGTTTTTGTTAGTTCTTTTCTTTTTATTCTGCCTTGAAATTTTTTTACATAAACTAAATACATGTATTTATGTATAAGTGGTAAGTAACTGTATTAACATTCTTTTACTTGCCCAGAATTGTGTAAATTAGTCTAGAGATTCATATATATATATATATATATATATAATTAATGTAAATACATATGACACTGTGTACAAACTTGTTGTTCTGTAGAGGCCACATTTGGTAGCACAGGAAGCTTGGTTGAGTCACCTAGTACCAAATTACCTCTTAGGGTCTGTGTGGATCAGTTTGCTTGTTGCTGCATGTGAGAGTAGTTTAGTGGAGAGTTCAGCAAGATTACACTAATTGGGAATAAAAACACTGATTGTTTCATACTGTGAAAATAAGAAGACTCTAAGGCAAGAATTATTGTACATACCAAAACAAGAGAATTAGTTGTCAGTCTCACATCTGGTTCTGTAATGTGAAACAGTTGACCAACCAGAAAGTGGCAAATCAACAATTCCCACACAGTTGTCAGTCTCAGAACAGTTATCTCTTCTCATAATATGTGTGTTCCCTTTCTTGTCCTACTCTGTTTGATGCAGGCTTGTCAAAATAACACATGAAAAAATAATAAGTTTTGAATAATATTGCCAGCACCAGCAAAAGCAAATTTGTCTGTCCAAGATTTACAGCATTATGGTTTTCACTGAGGGGGAAGAAGGTAAGACCTTTAATTAAAATGCAGAGAAAGCAAAGATCAGGGCAAGGTTACACAGAAATACTGATGTACTAAAGCAAATTAGTCATAACTGATACAAAGCATTAATCTCATGTTGCAAGTGTTAATGTAATTTTTTTTTCTCCACAGGGTTGTCGAGAGAAAGCCCAAACCATCCCAGCCAGGTTGAATGCCTCAGTACTTCCACAACTAAAAGCCTTAGAGAATGTTATAGAATATATTTTTGATAGGAATGCTTGTCTGTTACCTGGCTACTTTATTGTAACAGAAATCCAGAAGGCATATCCAGACAACAAGAACTGGCCACACTGGGTATGTTTCATAATATGGTCAGCCATATCCCTTATAAATTTCAAATGTTATGTAATTACCATGGCCAAAGCTATTGTATTTATACTTCCCAGTGTCTGTATATCCGTCAGACAAAGGTCATGTGTGACCATCACTTTACTCACAAAAAAACTACTTGCCACAGGCAAGCAGGTGAGTGAATGTTTCAACCCTTGATCACATAATCATTATTTCCACCACTAGTTATGGATGGGTTTAGTCATTGCTTCAGAAATACTGCACATACTTTAAATTTATCAGTGTTGAAATTAATGAAAAATGTACCATTGATGATGAAGTTGTCTTTTATATCCATGTTGCATTGGAGTAGTGTGTGGAGTGACTGCAGTATGACACTACTGTTGCTAGCACAAACTTCTTTCACTAGGTGCAGACAATAGATTCTTCTGAGTAATTTCCTGCTTGAAGTAAGGCTGTAACATGTGTTGTCGTTGAGTGATGTCTTGTTAAGTACAAGTATGTGTTGTTCCATTTGCAATTTTGATGTACCTAGAAAGTGGCAGACTTGATAGAACAGTGTGTCTGCATCAAGTTTTGCTTAAACTGGGGAAAAACTGGCAACACTTTTGAAGTGTTGAAAGTAGCCTCTGGAGAGCAGACAGTGAGAATAACCAAATAATTGTTTGCAAAGTTAAAAAGTTGTGTGACCTCTGTTGAAGGTTCCAAATGCATGGGATATCCATTCAAGCACAAAATAGGTCACAGTGTTGATCAAGTGAAGGTACTTGTACAAGAAGACAGAAGAATCATTGTCCGTAATGTTGCCAACATGTGAATTTCTTTTGGGTCTGCTGACCAGAAAAGACAGTCTGAACATGTGGTTCACCACCATATTTGTTCCTACCTTACTTTGTGTGAATTTCTGGCAAAATGAAAAACAAAAAAACAACAAAAAAAAAGGATTGTCATTTCATTCCCTCCCTATTTGACAGATTTAGTGCCTTGTGAATTTTCTTTTCCCTGAACCCAAGACTGCATTAATGGTGAGGAGATTTCATGATATTACCGTGATTTAAGAAAAATTACAGGTTGCATTTGCCTAGTTTCAAATAATGCACTTCACAAAATGCTTCAAGTTATGGCACAATTGCTGGGTTCAATGTATAAATACCCAAGGAGGCTATTTTAAAGGGGACATCACTGACTAGAATGTATTCGTTGTTGTTAGGCAAAAACAGATTTATTCTGGAAAATATGTGATTACACAACATATATTAACATTTTATAACAAGTGCAGTTGGCAGTAAAGGAGTTTATTTATGCTCTAAATTTTTCCCATAACAAAACAAGTTTAAGTACGGTGAGTACTCTTTCACATTTCTTTAATTTTAATTGCATGTATTTTTACGTAATTGTGCAGAAATTGGCCCATCTGTTGTCGAGTTTTGTGGAAAGTTTTCGGGCAACAGCACAAATGGTATCAATCATTGGGCACTCTCGCATGTTACCTGTGGTGGAGCACTCAGGTTATGCTGACCATCTTATAAATCCCTGGAAGTTAGATCCCTCAACTCTCAAGTTCTCCCTCAAAGGAAACCTACCTTATGATCGTGAGCTGCTGGAACCACAGACTGGACTTCTGAGATATGTTCTGGAGCAGCCATATTCAAGAGACATGGTCTGCTCTATGTTGGGATTACAGAAGCAGGTTAGTAAAAGTTAACATACTTGTTGATACTGTAAAAACATTGTTGTCACAAAGTTAGCTCCTCAGCATTTGAGAATTGAAATTAATTGAAGAATGCTGAGAATGGAAAAAGATGTAACTTTAAAGTTTAAAAAATTCATGCTTTAATAAAAATGACTGGAACTTAAACCATTATCATCCAGTTTTATAGGCACATCTTATCATATCTGCAACTGTGTTATGTTAATAATTTTAATTTGCTGTCCAAAGCAAAGACCTGTGTCTCCACTAGCATACAGACACCCCAAACACAACATAAACATCATCCACTTGACTAGTTTTCAAAGTCTGCACTAAAGGTCTTGGTTCAACCAACCTCCCTCCAATTTTGTGAATTGTTCAGCATAACAGTTTAACTAAGTTACTAGTATGAATTGTGCTGCATGATATTGTTCTTACTCTGTCTGCTAAAGAATAACTTGTTCTTTGCTGCACCCTACAGCTCAAATCCAGCCGTTAATGTTCTTCATGTCATCTTATACTTTGGTATCTCACTACCACCGTCTTCTCATCATCAGCCCTCATGGTTAGAATTAGGTTCATAGAGGGTTTGTTATTCCATGGAATTAGTCAGTAATAGAGGTGGGCTTGCCAAATACATTTGTTTGTTCTATAGAAAAAGTAAAATTATTGAATTAGTATTGGTAATAATAAAATATGTATTGTTTATTTTGCATGTAGCATAAGCAGCGCTGTGTTGCACTGGAGGAGCAGCTGGTGGAGTTGGTAATTCTAGCAATGGAGCGTTCAGAGACGGAGGCAGACACAGATGACATCTCAAACAGCCACTGGCTGTGGTTACATCTCTCCAGCCAGCTCATCTACTTCGTCCTGTTCCAGTTTGCAACATTCCCAAACATTGTAATGGCTCTTCATGATAAGGTGAATTTCATCCACAACATCTCAATAAAGAGTATACCATTTTAAAAAAGGTTCAGTTTGTTTATTTCCAGTTTTGGTATTTTATCAATGCATTTCTGGTTATTTAAAGTTAAATTCTGTTTACTCTGTGAACTAGGACTCCTGTATTAGAATGTGACTCTTTTTTGTCACTAAAATAAAAAGCTCCTTTTGCATTCTGCTGTGGGTCAGCTGAATCCATTTTACATAATCTTAATGTTAAAATTAGTATCTTATGATGTTAGTTTTAATATTACTGTCTCACATTTATCTTGATCTTTCCAGTGGCTATTATTGAAGTTAATTCTGTATGCATTTCTTATTTTCCACTTCTTGGTTCTGTGTTTATTATGCTTAAATTTCAGTAGTTTCCATTATATCCCACATATTTCTCTTGGTTGCTTTGTAAGAAGTCATTTTCAGTAAATAAATATTACTCCTAAAATAATGCAAATATCTGAATGATATAAGACTGGGTTTTAGAGAAATTTCTGAAGAATTCTTCATACTACACATATTTATAATGAGGGATCCTCTGCGCTTTGGCCCATACACCAACCATATACATGTACAATTCATTTGGATACAACCGTACTGCTACAACAAAAATTTAAGTGTGAACACTCAAAACGAGCAACGTTTTACCAGTATTAATCAACCTTGTATATACCAGTGCAGCACACACACGCACACACACACACACACACACACATGCAAACGCACACACGCTTGTGCTCTTTTTCGAAGGAAACTTCTAGTTTGTGAGACTTCATTTTTAATGAATGTGAGCGTGAGAACGCAAACATCGACTGTAACACTTGAACACGTGTATTTCTGTTGTTCACAGCTGGCTGGTCGTGATTTAAGAAGAGGCAGGGATCATTTGATGTGGGTGTTACTGCAATTCATTTCTGGAAGCATTCAGAGGAATCCTGTAAGTTATGTCTGTGGTCACACTTCTGACTAAATACCATCCTCCCCATTTCATTGACTACAGCATATTGAACAAGAATTACAAAATACATCCCTGGGGCCAACTTAAGAAAGTACATTCATTTATGTCTGACATCTGCTGATGTTTTGCTATATGAAATGCTTTTTGTAATTGAGGTATATGTTTACTTACTTACTCCATGGTGCAGAGTCCTTCTTGAGAAGCCAACTGGTTTGCAGCTAGTCAAGAAATTCCCCACATTTCACGGAACCCGAAGGTTCATTAGCGCACTCACAAGCGTCCGCCACCTGTCTCTATGCTGGACCAGCCCAATCCAGTCAATATACCCACATCCCACCTCCTGGAGACCTGTCCTAATATTATCCACCCATCTATGCCTAGGTCTCCCCAGTGGTTTCTTTCCCTCTGGTTTCCCCACCAAGACCCTATACACCCCCCTCTCCTCACCCATATGAGCCACATGCCCAGCCCATCTGATTGTTCTGGATTTTATCATCCGCACAATATTGGGTGAGGAGTACAAATCATTTAGCTCTTCTTTATGCAGTCTCCTCCATTCCCCCATTACCTCATCCCTCCTAGATCCAAATATTCTCCTCAACACCATGTTCTCAAACACCCTCAGCTTCCTTTCCTCCCGCAATGTCAGCGACCAAGTTTCACACTCATACAGAACAACATGCTAAATTATAGTTCAATATATCTTGATATTTAAATTTTCGGATAGCAACCTAGAATACAAAAGATTCTGCACCGAATGATAGCAAGCATTTCCTGACCTCAAGAGGTATATATTAAGGACAGTAAATAAATAGGGTTCCCAAGGTCATAGAAATTAAATGAGTAGTCGTTGCAATGTTACATGTGATTCATTTATTCTGCAGAAGTATCATTAGTTTTTCTTCATAATCCCTGTGCCCATTGATGCATTTGTCCCATCTTGGAATGAGTTTAAAATTCTGCTGCCATAAAAGCCAGGCTGTATTAGTTGCAGCAATTCACAAACAGCCATTTCCACTCCCTCATAGCTGTGGATTTGGTGATCACCCAAGTACCACTTAAGAACCCAAACAAATGTCAGTTTGATCCAGCAAGTCCAGGACTGTGTATGGGGTGGAGGAAACAAGAAGTACCCAGTGAAATGACTGCAACAACTCATGTGTCTGATGTATGTTGTGTGGGGCTGCATTTTCATACCAAATTATCAGACCTCATATGTCCAGGTCTGGTCCTGCAGATTTCCTCATGCTGTTGTCCAGGAAATGGAGTGTCCCCACCCCATTCCAACTTGTTTCATTTCATGTGCTGCACCGGTGTCCTATCACCTGTCACTGTGGATTATTCCAGGAACTCATTTCTGTCTTCTTTAAACCACTGAAAATGTGAAAGAGCAATCTCCAAACATAGATTTTTGCTGCTTTCTATCAGCCATCTTGGTACACAGAGGGCACACCCATTGCCATATCCAAGTTTGTTATGAACAGTGTTTATGTACAGTTCCAATGGTCAACTCCAACACAATGGAAAAATCTTTAATTGTGACCTGTCAGTTTTTCCATATCATTTACTTCACTCATGTTGCATCAAGATCCATCCTTGATGTGCTAAGCAGACCAGCGGGATCATCATGGATATCCATTGAAAAATTTTTGAACTCAGCATCATATTCTAACATGCCACACTCTCATTATGCCATCATCATACACCTCTATTAATTGGTTGTGAATTTCAGTCACAGAAACATATTTTGCCCATAAAAACTAAATCACAGTAAGAATTTCTTGACAGGATGAAGAGTCCAATGCTATTTCCTTTCCACATCAACTTATCCTCTGAATACCTTCGAATTGACCCATATGCCATCTGTTGCATGTTACCCCTACTAAAATTTCTGCCTCCAACTGCAAAATAAAATGGTTTATTAACATAAAAGTTAGAGGATAGGGATCCTTACTTATTTAACATATCTCATATGTTAGGGCAATAACACGAAGTTGGATGGCACTTCCAAGGAGATGCACTTACTAGGTGTTATTGTATTAGTGAGCTTTTAAGTATCAGTGGAATTTATACGTATATTTTATAAGGCATCACACATATTTTTTATGGCTCCCTGTTACTATAATAAAAACAGTTTTCTGTCAGGTTAGTACTTTGCAAGATAACCTAAAAATGTGTTTAGGTGCTGATGTAATGTGTGCCTTTAGACAAGTTAAAGTGGATAAAAGTCACATATAGTAACAATGCAGAGTGTATCATTAATCATGTCCTTGAGCATAAGAAAATATGAGCTTGCTTTTCCAAGGTGTAACCGCTGAGAATTTTGTCCAGGTGAAAAACATGTATGAGAAGTGTATTCTGTTGAACACAGAATATTCATGTGCAGTAATTTTTAAAGGTTTACCTTAAATGGGAATGTAGAGAATCAGAATAACAGATATTGGTGTTCTGTAACCCCCTTCCCCTACAGTTCATGAAGTTTCTGTGCATTACTGTAAAGCTTGATGTGGAGTGAGATTGTGAAAAATCGTAAGACTTCTGTTTTTCAAAGAAGCAATTAGTTCCTGAGTTCCTACCACTTTGTTCGGTGAATTTGGACGCTGTTCTTAGACACTTAATAAGAAAACATATAATTATTTTATGCAGGACTTACCACAACCCACACAGAAAATTTTTCATTGGCTGCCTGAGAGAAGTATTCAGCAAACTGCTGCTAGCTCATGGACTGTGGCCTCCTAGAACTCCAGATTGGAATCTGTGTTATTATTATATTTGTGGGGGACACCAAAAGTTAGAGTTTATGTGAACATTCCTCAGACCATGCAAGAATTGGAAGATAATATTTGAATATGAGAATATTTCAAGACAGGAGCTCTGTCATGTTTCAATAATTATTTTGAGCACTTCAGGGCTTTTTTATGGAATAGGTAAGATGAACTGAGGGGGGAAAAGCAGGCATCAGGTCCTGAGTGGTTGTAGGCTTTCTATGTGATAAAACTACTTAGTAATTCTGTGACTTTATCTTGGATTATCTGGATCTAATTGAGCCTGTCATGTTACTATAATGGATTCAGAAGACGCAAAATGAGGTACTGCTGGCAAGAAGAAACACCCAATTTAACAATATCTCAGACACCTGAATTAACTAAGAGGCTTGAAAGTGGCAAAAGCTGAAGGGAGGTTATGTCTTTGTACATCATTGGGTGATCAATTGTCTGTGGTGTAAAGAAAGGGAAGGGCTAATTACAATTGTTTTTGGCATCAAGTGAAAGTGTGAATGACTTTTTCAAGCAACAGACATTGAAAGAGCCGAAATTAGCAAAACTTAACAAGAGGGTGTGGTTTACAGCAATGCATTCCAAAGGAAAGTCTGTGACTGGGCCTGTAATAATTGAGAAAGCTAAGTATTTGTGTGATGAAATGAAAATAAGTGACAGCTGCGCATTCTTCCAGGGCAGTAATGAAAAATTCCCTTGCAAGAAATTTGATAATCTAACACCTTTCCAATGCCATGGATGCCAGATTACATGAATTTTACTGTTTAATTTCCTGGCAGCTGGATAGAATATGCAGCACTCTGGCCTAGAGAAAACTTCTTACAACTAAAGGTTGAATCTGCAGTACTGACAGAAGACTAGTTACAGCTCAGCTGCTTCATAACATTACATTGTTTTGAGCATTCCTTGCTGCCTGTTGTGCATTTCCATAACTGTCAGAGTAGCTTGCTACCCTCAGGGCAGAATGACAACAGAATTTGAATTCTTAAGCTTTTTGTATAGCTATATAAAAGCTTTATACCAGATCTTTTATTTGTTCTATAGTACATTTGTTTCCTGTGAAACACACACATCATAGGCGATAGTTTTGAAGTCACAACAGTGATAAAGGGCTGTAGGCTTTTTGATGGGCTGCTGTTTGTATTGATCAGTATACTTATGAATCTGTTCGCAGTTGAACAATTTCTTACCAGTGCTAAAACTGTATGACTTGCTGTATCCAGAGAAGGAACCATTGGCAGTGCCAGATTTTAATAAAGCACTTTGTACTCACCAAATGGCCATGACCTGCATCTGGATACATTTGCTGAAGAAGGCTGAATCAGAACACCTTAACATTCATCGTCGCATACCACATACTTTGAAAGTTCATCATGAGTAAGTGTCTTGATTAGGTCATACCATTATAGTGAGGGTAAATAACAACTTTAATGAAATTAGACTTACTTCAGTGAATGTTGCAGTGGAATGATTAGCACTTCTATGTATTTGAAGATACTGTAAGGTTTTGTAAGATTTTGTGACCTGTTTCTTTGTCTCCAAATAGGTTGCTTAAATATCACAAAATGGGCCATGTGCTTTTCCACATCGCAATGCATATTTCTGTGTCCATATGACACTACAGAACCCATGAAGTTAAAAATTAATTGTGAAATAAATTGTTAAGAATATTTCTGTGAATATATCACGTATTCTGGCCCACCAGTCTCATGACTGTTAAGTCTTAACTTATAATATAAATTACCTTTGTTTTATTTAAGTTGCCACTAAAGGAATCAATACAGTGTTGCTAGTGAGTTGATGTAAGATATTTATGTGTGCTTTTCACCTAAAACTGTAAGTCCCAAAAATAATTCTGTCCCCAGATAAATCTTTAAGACATATTTATATATTTGACCTTATTTTAACACTTGTATTGGTTCAGATTATGTAGTGTTCATTGATACATTGATTAGTGAATAATGAGGTTGGAAGGGATACAGAAGGAAGTGGTTATGGTCAGATTGTAGGTAGGATCATAGCATTTGCCTTGAGCAGCTGCAGAGGAACACACGAAAGCTTAATCACAATATCAAATGTCTGGACTGAGATCTGACCTTGGTCCTCTTTGTTGTAAATTATGTGTGCTAGCCACTTGTCTGTGCTGTTGAGTTTTAAGATAGAAGTCTGGTTTAAAAGCATCAAGCAAAGATCTGTAATCCCTTTGCACTGCAATTAAATGCCCAGTGTGATGTACAGAGGACTAGGATTGAAATGCCTGCCCATTACACTGCATGATATTGGCCATTGACTTCAGTGGACATTTGATTTTCTAGGCATCACACTGCACTTTGTAGTTGACTATTGGTGCCATAGGGTTAATGTTATCTGATGGTGGCTGATTATTGTGTATGGTGGGGGGATTCAGGCAGTTACAGAGGTCTTGTATAATGTTCTCTAGTCATTCCATAATTCTTCTGTCTTAGATACGAATATCTTCTTCATCAATTTGTTCTACAGTCTGCTCAGTCTATTATGCCTAAGCCTGGAATCTTTCACAACAATTTATTACATACTAATTTATTTATGGTGAGTGGTTAGGTCCATGGCAAACCCCCAGATTCGAGAAGTGCTAAATAAAATTCAAATTATATTTAAACTGGAGAATCATGAAGTCTTTTTCTGTACTAGTTCAGCAGGGATTTCTTATGTTGTAGGTTTCTTCAACATCTTGTTATGCCAAACAATACTGGCTTATGTATGGGCTCTGATTATCGGATAGCCTTGCTCTGCAATGCATATTCAACCAACCAGGAATACTTCACTCGCCCAATGGCTGCACTTGTGGATACAATACTGGGAACACAGAAGGGTCCTCAGCAACCACCACTGCCACCATTAGCTAATAATGCAGCACTGGCAAATGGTCCTACAACGCCTCTGTCAATGTCTATTTTGGATTCTTTGACAGTGCATTCCAAGATGAGCTTGATCCACAGTATTGTAACACATGTTATCAAGTTGGCACAGTCAAAATCAAACATGGCTCTGGCTCCTGCACTTGTTGAAACATACAGCAGGTTGCTGGTGTACACAGAAATAGAATCCTTGGGTATTAAAGGATTCATCAGTAAGTTGACGAGTGAAACACTAAGAATGATAATTTCTTACACAGTTGTTGCATAAATATGGTCTTCTATCCTTGATAGGAACTTCTTAGGTATGCTTTGTAAAGGAATATAATTGTATGCCCTGATACAGTAACCTGCCTTCTTTCATGTGGCTTTTCTTTCACATCTCCATGTTGAGTAGTTACAAAGAAACTGTTTTCTCTTTTGTTATTTGTGCATTTAAGAATGTTAAAGACCGTAAGTAAATGTGGCTGTTTCAGTTATGTGTAGCCATTTAATTTGAACTGAAAGAGGTGTAGGTTTAAGTAAACCTAATACCAAGAGTTTCTACATAACTAGCAAACTGTAGGGCAGAGTCCATCTTGAAAATCTGTTGGTATATCATATTGTTAAGCAACTCCTTCACTGTAATGGAACCTGACATTTTATTTTCATACCCTCATAACCTACAAGCATTATTGAAGAATTGATTTTTTTATATTAACCTATCATTTAGTCAGAGGTTTTATACGTGGTCTCTTCTCTTCAGTTTTTCTGACCAAAATTTACTGTGGAGTTCTCAACTCTCCCTTGTTTGTATTGTATATCCTTTTAGTTTCTAGGTGTTTTTTAATGAATTGTGATTTTAGGCATGTTTGCAAAATTGTAAAAAGTGGCCATTAGCTTCATCATGTCTGTCTGCCCATCTGTCCACATGGAACACCTTGGCTCCCACTGGATGGATTTTCATGAAATTTGATATTTGGGTATTTTTTGAAAATCTGCTGAGAAAAATCAAGTTTGATTAAAATCTAACAAGAATAAGAGATACTTTACCTGAAGGCTTATGGACATTTGTAATATCTTGCTGAATTCTTCTTTGAATGAGAAGTGTCTCAGACAGAAATTGTAGAGAAAATCAAAACACACAGTTTATATTCAATAATTTTCTTCCAAAAACTGTCATTTATAAGATAATCTGGAAAAATATGGTAGAACCAGACAGGCCACATGAAAGTACAGTATAGCTCATGCAATGTGCGTGTCAGGTAACAAAGGCTACAGTTGCACATTCAGAATATGTAACACTGTGTGCTTTTGTATAGTAACAGTGGTTACACAAATGTGCCTCAATGTTATGATTATATGTAGATTGCCTGTCTCATTTATTTCTAGGCCAGCTGTTACCCACAGTGTTTAAATCCCATGCGTGGGGCATATTGTACACCTTGCTTGAGATGTTTAGCTACCGGATGCATCACATTCAACCTCACTATCGAGTTCAGCTGTTATCACATCTTCACAGTCTTGCAGCAGTCCCTCAGACAAATCAGACTCAGTTACATCTCTGGTAAGCAAACACACGTGGTAGTTTAACCTGTTTGCAGCATGAAACCGGCTGTGAACTAGATGTTCAGGGTTTTTTATTCCATCAAGAGACAGGGCTTTCTTCTTTGCCACCATGCCCTAACCACCCATAGAGTCCACCCGTATCCTGTCCAGTGAATACAAAAATTTCAAATTGCCAGGACACAAAGCTGACCAGTCACCTGCATCTAGCAGTGAATTTAAGAAAGTGGTTGTGATTTTTTTTAAATTCTGTTTGTGGTAAAAATTGTTTTATCCAGCATCTCTGGAGGAAACTGCAGTTTTCCAGATATCAGAATATTATGCTTAATGTGTATGTTAGTGTATCTAGCACCCTCATGGACAGACCTAACCCAATTTTTCACTTGATATCATGTTCTGTTTTTCTTGCTGCACTTTAAATTTCCTTTTCATCACTACTTACATACATTGTTGCATACATAATGTGGAAAAATGGAACACAAATACTTAACTTTGCTATTCACTTCACTGAAATACGTTTTGGTGACACAATCTTCCCTCCTCACTTATGTAATTTTACCCTGTAAATAGTCTTTTTTGATCAACTGAAATAATATAATTCAAACTTGATTATACTTTTTATCAGAAATAGTTAACTTTAGTTCTTTATCTCCCTTCTGCATTTCACATGTCACCGTCCAATGCCATTACTTTCTCCATGGATGCTTACACTCCACCGGGCTTCATCACTGCCATTCCTCTGGATATGACTGGAGATCCATGTGGGACTTAAAGCTTTCTGGAACATCTGGCAAATGTCTGCTTGCTTGATGCATTCTTTCATTACTGCAGAAAAGTGCAATGCAGTGCATTACTTCCTGTGGAGTAATATGGCTGGCTTTCATCAAACTACAAAGTTGTACAATACATATCAGCAGCATTAGACCAAGAAATTTTGTCTGTGATGATTTCTTCCTCTGAAGATTTGTTCTGAAGAGTTTTGCTTTCAGAGCCTGAGTTCGTAACAGCATTGATTAAGTCTTCGTCAGCTATGGCTTGCACATCTACCTGACTGTCTTCACATTCAGCATTTGAGGGGTCCAGTTTTTCAAACATCGGCACCATTTCACGAACTGTGTCTGTTGTGAACGTTAAATCCCACGAAGTGTTATTCATTCAAAGCACCCTCAGCAGTCATTACCCCGTCTCATATACAATGGGTACCAGGTCTTTTTCCCGGGGTTAAAGCGGCCAGGGGTGGCGTTGACCATCCACCCCCATCTAGCGCTGAGGTTAAGAAAGAGTAGAGCTATACCTCTTCTCCCCCTTCATGCCTTCATGGCCTGTTCTAGGGTGACCTTTACCTTTGTCAATTTGCTCATTAACTGAGATTTCCGGATAATCTGGTTATGGATGAAAGAGTTTTTACGTAATTGTGAAATTTTAAGTTCTTATACTATTGACTACAAAACTCCATCTGTGCTAAAGATGAATGCAGCATTTTATTGTTATTGTTGGTACATCTGTAAGAGGTGGTATGGCATCACATCTCAGAAGCCTGTAATCTTTGTCATCTCTATTATTACTATACTGCCTCTGCATTTGTCTTCAAAGTCTTCTGTCCTTCAGGTTTTTCAGACAGATTTCTGTATGTGTTTCTTCATACTCCCACACATTCTAAAATTTTATTTATCTCTGACTGTGAGATATAACAAATTAGTTTTTACAGTGAATAATTGTTAGCCTCAGCACACAACCCCTATCTGGCAGCCCCCCCCCCCCCTTGTGTGTCTGTGATTACAGATGGCAGTATGTATACAATTATCTTCTTTGTTGGGTGGCTGTCTCCTTCATCCATCTGCTTAATGCTTGTAAAAGTGTTTGAGAGTAGTACCATAATTGATACAGCATTAATATGCTGCTGTTAACCTCTCTCTTTTGCAGTGTTGAAAGTACAGCATTGCGCCTTATAACAGGCTTGGGTAGTGCTGAAGTACAACCACAGTTGTCACGGTTTCTCAGTGAACCCAAAACCTTGGTGTCTGCAGAGTCAGAAGAACTGAACCGAGCCCTTGTTCTCACATTGGCTCGATCAATGCATGTTACTGGAACAGGTAAGGGTTAAAATATGAACCCTTGGATGTCTGGAAGTTTTGTACTAGATAACTGAAGCCATAATGACTTGATATTTCTGTTTGTGGTAGTTCGGTATGTTTCACTGGTATATTGTTTATATGTTGTCTTGTGGGTATCAATGCAGCAGTTTCCCTGGAAGGTGAAAAACTTAAGAGTTTGCAAGTATGAGATACTGTTTATTCACTTTTGGTGTTTTCTATTCTTAGAAAACTTGCCACCATGAAACATGGAATGGAGTCAGATTATGGTTGGAGGGTAGCTATGAATATACTAAATCAGCAACATAGACAAGTTATCAAGGGGTAGTCCTCCAGGCTGGGGGTTTGGGGGGTGCTAACATCCCCTCACCTCAGAAAATATACCCCACTGTTTTATGAAATGATAGACAGAACCTCAGACAGATTGTTTTGCTTCAGATATTGTCTAGTGACCTGCTGTTATGAAGAATGTATTGAACTTTTGAGCATCATAAGTACAGGTCATTTCCTGTTCAGAGTACTGTCAGTCATTGATAGTAGTCATGGTTTAGTCATAAAAGGATGGGAAATAACAACGCAAATACTGTTTGTGCAGAAGTTTTGGTTCTTCAGGGTGGAATTTTTTTTTATATCTCTGCAGTAGTAAGCCATTGTTGCATGGGTCCCCACTGATAACATTGTGCCACATTCTTAGGGAGAAAGTATCTTTAAGCATGGAGGGTAGCTCTGAATATGTTGAATGAGCAACTGGAATAGCTACAGGGAGAAGACCACTTTGAAGATGTAGATGCAGAGTGGAGGATAACATGAAATAGCTTGAGGGTCTGGATAGGGTTCCTTGTTGAGCTCTTGTCAAAACAGTAATGCATCTTCAAGTTTCATAGAAGGCAAGGAATTCTGTCACTAGCTGAGTGACTTTTAGCTTTTCCAGAACTGCTCTGTAGCATTTATGGTAATTAACAGTGATAAGACTTTTCCTCATCTAACATGGAAAAGCAGTATCCAATATGCCTATTGTAATAAGAGTATACATTTTCAGTAAATTCAGAGCCACTTGACCCCAAACTTGAGTTCAGGTCTCAAAATCAGAGTGTGCATGTCTCTAAAGGAAACATAGAAATTCAGAAAAAAACAAATTCATAAATTAAAATTTTGTAAGTAGTAGAACAGTGATTAAGGCTGTAGTCTTTTTTGCTACATGTATTATTTACTGTATACAGGTTCTGAGACATTGTCGGGAACTTGGTGTAAAGATTTGCTGAACACAATAATGCAAAACACACCCCACAGCTGGGCCAACCACACATTACAGTGTTTCCCTCCAGTGCTGAATGAGTTCTTCCAGCAGAACAATGTAGCTGTAGAGAACAAGCAGCAGTTAAAGGTATGTTATTCATTGGTATAAATAGGATATATATTTACTACAGAGACAATAGTACCTTCCTAATATGCTGTCCTAGAGCCTATCTAGTTTACATCTATGTTAATGCATCATATTTATGCTCAGTGTCATGTAAAGCATTGTTCATCACCCAAGAGACCAGACACGCAGCAGGTAAACACTTGTGTAGCTTATAATGCAGTAGGACTCAAAGCATATGCACTGTGTTGTGTCTATTATGGGTAAGATAAAATGTCCCTATACTTAATTAAGCAACACTCCATGCAGACGCGGGTACACAAGAGTGTGGTTCCATGAGTTCTTAACCTCACCACTAGATGGAGATGAAAGAACAACTTCATACCATAGCCACATTATTTCTGGTGAAAGGTGGGATTGGCCCTAGCAGGGAATAGAAATGGTTGTCCAGTCTGCAGCCTGGTTGTTATAATGGCAGAGCATTGTGGCTTCCTAGAAATACAGAACTGTGTTAAAGTTAAGTACTTTAATGGCAATCAATTCAGCAAACAGTATAATGTAGAACTGCATGTAAATATTACATGTGGAACACAACACACCCATAAATTGGAGACAGAAGTGTAACATTTCTCATATGTAGTACAAATAGATCCTTTAAAAAAAAAACCTTACAAGATGTGTAAAGTGTGAAATTGTGTATTGATAAGCAAAACAAGGACACATACATTGACTCCAAAATTTGTTGATGATCTGGTAGCCAGATATATTTTTTGTCACCAGAACAATTTGTATCAGTAGTGTCTGGAGCATTGCTGTAGCTATTGCAAGATTAAGTTCTTTCTGTTGTGCTGTTTATCATAATCACATATAGGCATAAGATAATGGTAAAAATAATGTTGCATTAAGAAATTCTGAAGTACTGATTATGTTGACTAACTTCATTGGGTATTGTTTATTATTCCTTTGTGCCACAAGTACCCAAGTGCAATTATGAGAGCCCAAAAAACAAACTACCATAAGCTGAATAAAAACTTGTTCACCAGTCAAATTTTCTGTCACCACTGGTGAACAGACAACCATATATTTCACTTCTAGCTCGATATTTTGCATCCTGTTGCATTGTGTATACAAAGAGACAAATAAATATCCATCAAACACAACACTTATTAAAAACTGAGATCTCATTCTTTAATAATATTACATACACAGTTGTACATATTCTCAGTACACAATCATTCACAGCCTGAGGATGGCTTAATACCAGCTGCAGCAACATGTCACTGCAAATGGGTTTTTAGTAACCAAGTGTTGTGTTTGACAGATATTTACTGGTATGTCTTTCAAGTTCTGGTTTCATCTTTTGAAAGAACATGAACACTGAGACAGAGTTGTAACTTGAAATGACAAATATTATTTTAAGAATTTGGCCTTTACATAATTGTGTTCTAGTTTAAGCACATTTGGAAACACATTAAACACATCAACCACCAGCCACATAAGTTTTGTAAATGAATTTTTGTCTTTAACTTTTTCAGACCTGCTGAAACACAACATAAACATAAAATTCCTCTAGTGCCTAGGTATCAGATAATACAGAAGGCATGTATGTAGAGTACTATATGTGCTAGACATTCACATTATAGGGGATGAACATTTGGTTTCTTCTTCTGGGTTTACATTACAGTCCTTTGGAAAGAGCCTCTGGCACATATTGGTTAAAAGGCTAGGTGGGGCCTAGAGTAACTCTGTATATATTGATGCATAGAGAAATCCTAGCCATCACGAATGTAACCAGTCTTCATTGACTTCACTATTCCATCTTATCCACATCAGTCATCCTGTGAACAACAGTAGAAGTTACAGAATTTGCATGAAGGGTTGGTAGACTCAAATGGTGTCACAGCCTTCTGTCTTCAGCAGTATAATGATTACATAAATTGATAGTTTCCATATGCACTCACTGTCCTTAAATGTATTCCATAACTTGGTTTTTAGAAAGCAGTTGAAGAGGAATACCGAAATTGGGCATCCATGAACAATGAGAATGATATCATTGCTCATTTTTCTGTACCTGGAACACCACCACTGTTCTTGTGTCTGCTGTGGAAGATGATCCTGGAGACTGATAGAATCAGTCCCATTGCTTACAAGTGAGTAGAATGTAAAAATAAAAAGTGAAGTTCCCCCTCTGCACAACATGAAGGCCTGTAGGAGGAGTAGAGGTATGGCCCCACTCATTTGTAACCTTGGCACTAGATGGAGGCAAGAGTGGTCACCTTCATGCCCTGTCCATTTTACTCCTGGAGAAAGAGCCCACAGTACCTGTTGAATAGGAGAATGGGTGGACCCCAGAGCCAGTCTGGAGGTTTAACATATTCAGTTACTTTATACTCACCTGTAAATAGATCAAGTTTAGGCCTGCATTACATCTGTTGCTGACAGAAGGCTACAGAACTGGTGTTTTTGTGATTTCTGTCTCTCTAGACAAATGCCAGGATATGGTAACTACTTTTCTGTCTTCTTATTTAGTTTAGTTCATTTAGTGACACTGTTAGTTACTTAGACTGTGTAGTGTTGAATGGTTGGATTAGAGTGAATAATGTATTGGAAAGGATGTGGAAATGGTCATGAACTGAAAAATTTCCTCCTCTGTCTGACATTTGCTTTGTGTGACAGAGGGAAACCATGGTACGCCTAAAAATAGTTTGCATCCTTGCTGAAATTTGAACCTGATGGCTGCTAAATACAAGTCAAAAGTGTTATCACTTAAACCAGTTTGCTTGGTGCCACTTCCTTGATCCTTTCCATGTCAGTTACTGATGGTGGCCTTACCAAGGCAAGTTTTATGAACTAAGTGTATTCTGTGTCAGATGCTCCCACCATCCATCAGTAAATGTGAAAGGACAAAATGTTACACATACTGTTCGAAACTTGTTTACAGGATACTGGAACGCATTGGTGCTAGAGCCCTGTCAGCACATCTTCGCAAATTCTGCGATTACCTTGTGTTTGAGTTTGCTAATTCAGGAGGAGGACAACATGTGAATAAATGTGTGGATGCACTCAATGACATGATTTGGCAATACAACATTGTAACAATTGACAGACTAGTCCTGTGTTTGGTAAGTATCCTTGACTTACTGCTATGTATTTGGAGTGAGTACTGTCTTCCTTTTATAATGTAGCATGCCTTAGATGGTCCTTACATTTGCAAGAGTTTAAATATTATTTTAGGATTCACATAACTCTATATGTATATATTAGTATTTTATGAGGTAAAACATCTAAAGCACATGCATTGTGCTAATCGGAAAGTACAAAGGCCAGAAGAAAAGTTAGTAGAATGAGGATATGGTTATGTGGACATTTTTTATGCATGGATGACTGCTAGATAACGCTGAGAACTTCAGTAGGAAGACCAGGCATGCTTTGATGAGACAAAGTGTAGATACAGAGAGGAGAATGGGGAAAGTGTGGACACAGATGGAATGGATCATTTGGTGAGAGCGGAATGAAGAAGTAGTTATTGATGAGATGACCCACCATGACAAAAATGTCATGGATGACAATTTAATCTTCATTGTACGGCACTGAGTTGTATGTTTATGTGTTTATGTCTGTTCCCTACATGGTACTTTGCAATTATAACTTTCCATTTGTAAGAACCTGTCCTGAACCCACAAGTACTGACAAGAGTCACTTTATTTCCTTTTTGGTACACTGCAGACAGGCATTATCTGTCATATATTAACTTTGGCAGACTTAAATCCATACTCATTGACCCACTGTTTCAGACTACAACTAGTAACTTCCGATCTGTATAAGTATTTTTTCTGCATTTCATATTATTTTGGTATATATATCTTCTGAAATGTTTGCCCACAAAGAAGTTAGTTGGCTTATTCTTTTAAATATATTTCTTCACTCTCTTTTAGTGTATATTCATGTAATTGATTCTGAAAGACAAAGAAATTGCATCATGTTGTGTTTGTTATTCTAGGCCTTGCGAACCCAAGAAGGCAGTGAAGCTCAAGTGTGTTTTTTCATCATTCAGCTGCTGCTGCTGAAGGCAGCTGAATTACGTAACCGTGTGCAAGAGTTTGTTAAAGAAAATTCACCAGAACATTGGAAACAGTCCAACTGGTATGTGTCAGTTTAAGTTAATGGTTTTCTTATTTTTGAGTTGAAATAATGATATCCAGTCCTGTAGCTTCATTACAATGGATGCAAGATTTACATGTGCTCAGTATAGAACTGTTTGCCCCAGCAACTAAACTACCAACCTCATATCACATTCTGTGAAGGATGTTCCAGTTAGTAAGGTTCATGAGGTCATGAATATTAAATGAGAAGTCATTAAAACATTGAGTGTAGATCATTTATTTTACTACAGTATTGTTATTTTTCAGCAGAATCCCCAGGCACACTGATGCCTTTATCCTATTGAGGCACAAGAAATTCTGTTGCATTTGCAGCAATTCATGAACGACCGTTTCCACTTCCACATTATTTTGGAGTCACTGACCCACCAAGTTTGGCTTCTGCAGTCCAGAAAAACCATGTCCCAAGACTTGATCTTTCATCACAGTAATGAAACCTCACACAGTGCATATCAAGCACAGGAGTCATTGCAGTTGTTCCTCTGGGAACTTTTGGATCATCTAGACAGTTGCCTGTGCCACTGAAGGAACACTTGGGAGGTAGGTGATTTCACAGTAACAAGGAAGTGAAAATGGCTATTCATGAATAGCTGCAAATGCAAGAGCCCTACCACATTGGAGTCTTAAATTTCTACCACGGTAGGACAAATAAAACAGTGTCCTTCAGGGGTTTTCTTGAAAAATGATTATACTGCTGTGGAATAAATGTGCTACATTGAACAATGTTGTGACTTCTCATTTAATTTCTGTGGCCTAGGGGGGGCCTTACCTGTTGAATGCTCTTCATACCAGTCTCTGCTGCATGCCCCCAAAGGAGGTATGTAGATCATCATCTGTTTAGTATGAAGCTTTTTGTCTTAACATCTTAGCTAACTGGCTTGCACTCTTTCATATAACAATGTAGACTTGCTAGTTGAAAGTCTGACACTGAAAGGGGGATGGAAATTAACCTGTTGTTCTTAGTCTTTTTTAATAGCACTTTGACTATGCAACTGCTAGTCAACATGGTATAATATCCCAGAAGATGTGAATCTTTTTTCCATTTTGTATTTGTCGTATCACTGTAACTTTTCCTTCGATGCTCAAAAGCTTTCTTTCATTTTTGACTGTACCCATATTACCACTTTTCATTTTATTACCGTGCAATGTGATAACAATATTTATTAAAACCAACTAATTGCACATACTTGTCAGACCATTAAAACCACATTATTTGATTAAAATGGATTTAAAATATCTCCTACATGTTTCAATCCCTCTATGGGATCATCCTCAGGGAGCGAAAATTAGTGTAGGACTTAGTAACTTCATTCCTACACTAATTTACGCTCCCTGAGGATGATCCCATAGAGGGATTGAAACATGTAGGAGATATTTTAAATCCATTTTAATCAAATAATGTGGTTTTAATGGTTTGACA
>Ga0123353_10001885_pt1 | contig 25761 bp, 22 predicted proteins | sample TergutLab28metaG_3_FD_92763 | JGI IMG/M metagenome (GOLD analysis project Ga0123353, IMG submission 92763) | Labiotermes labralis P3 segment gut microbial communities from Petit-Saut dam, French Guiana - Lab288 P3 | ecosystem: Host-associated > Arthropoda: Insects > Digestive system > Gut ...
CCCCGTGCCTGTCAAGCCCCGTTCAACGCCATACGCACGGGCATCAACCTGCATGGCTCGTTCGACACCGCCGGAAAACGCGCCCTGCATGTCAACCCCGTGCTGACGCTCAAGACGCGCCTGACCGCCATCCGCAACCTCCCGAAAGGCACGGGCATCGGCTACGGCCAAGGTTCGACCCGTTACCACCTCGCGCACGACACCCGTGTCGGTGTCATCTCCGCAGGGTATGCGGACGGCCTTCCGCTCGCCCTCTCGAACCGTGGCCATGTCCTCATCCGCGATGTGCCATGCCCTGTGCTGGGGCGCGTCTCGATGGACTACACCTCCGTGTCGCTCGAACACGCGCCGCACGCGCAAATCGGTGATGAGGTTACCTGCCTGGGCGGCACAGGCGAACACGCCGTAACGGTGGAGGACTGGGCGGCCATCAAAGAGACCCACGCATACGACATCATCTGCTCGTTCGGCAGCCGCGTTGAGCACCGGTTTGTGTGAGTGTCCAATTATCCCTGTGTGCGCGGCGAGCGGCGGAAGCCCCAGCGCGCCCAGAGTTTCAGGACCATCATGAAGGCCTCGGTCGCAATGTCGGTGCGCATCTTCGAGTAGCCCGCGCGGCGGTCCTCAAAGATAATCGGCACCTCCTTGACCTTGAACCCTTTCATCCATGTCGTGTGCGTCATCTCGATCTGGAAGGAGTAGCCGTTCGACGTGATGGTGTCGAGGTCAATCGCCTCCAGCACCTTGCGGTGGAAACATTTGAACCCGCCCGTCGGGTCTTTGACAGGCATCCCCAGGATGAGCCTCACATACTTCGCCGCGCCCGTGGAGAGCAGCAGGCGGCTCATCGGCCAGTTCATCACGCGGATACCGCCGATGTAGCGCGACCCCAAAACCAAGTCCGCCTCGCCCGCGGCCGCCAGCAGCGACGGCAAGGCCTTCGGGTCGTGCGAGAAATCGCAATCCATCTCGCAGATTAATGCGTAGTCGCGTGCCAGCGCCCACTTGAACCCCGCGATGTAGGCGCGGCCCAGGCCCTCCTTCTTCTGGCGGTGCAGCACAGACACGCGCGGCTCCTTGGCCGCAATCTCATCCAGCAGTTGCCCCGTGCCGTCGGGGGAGTTGTCGTCCACGAACAGGATGTTCGCGTCCGGCACCTGCGCCAGCACCGCCCCCGCCATCGCGGCCACATTCTCGCGCTCGTCATACGTCGGGATGACAATCAGTGTTTTCATCGTTTTCGTCCGGATCGCATCGTTGTTGTCGAATTGAACAACCATATCACATTCCGTTGCCGAGTTCAAAAGGAATCTCAACGCGCAGGTCAACCGCCGCGGCCGCCGCAGTCCCGCGCCGCTTCCCGGAGGGCGATGAGGTACTTCATCACCAGCGAACGGCACGAGTTCGTGCCGTAATCCAGGCCCAACGCATATTTAGCCATATCAACTCCTTAGCCTCCCCTGCGTGAAAAAGCGGACCGCGAACCAGAGCGCCCCGATGAGCAGCATCACGAAGCCTGTATAGACGACGGGCAGCCCGGGGTCGCGGATGAACTGCAATACGGTGTACGTTACCGGGCGGCCGAAATGGTCGGTGCTTTCGCCCCAGCTCATCTGGTAGATATGGTAGCCGTGGATATACACGGGGTGATTGACCCTGACATTTTCGACGCGCGGTTTTTTGCCCGGCTCAATGATTGTGATGCGGCTGCGATACTCGCGGATGGGACCATCCGGGTAACGCTCGACAGTGAATTTGTCGAGGCGGACGGTGAAGGGGACTTTCCCAACGTATTCGGTCAGCGTCCGTCCTGTCCAGAGCTCGTCCATCCTGTCGCCGTCAATCATCGCCATCGCGCCCGTGATGGGGCGTTCCTCGCACGTTGTGCGGATGGCGTATTGTCCCATGAGCCAGCCGGCCATGACGCAGGCACAGCCGATGTGCATGAGCGCGGAGTCGTAGCGTTTGCGGAGGATGGCGCGGACACCCGACACCGCGATGCCGATGCCCAGCACGAGGGTTGAGACTTGACAGGCGATGTGCCCCATGAGCGCGCCCGATTTCGTCGGCCCCAAAAATGCGAGAACAACCGACCCGGCCGCCAAGAGGAGGCAGAGCCAGAGGGCGACATCCAGTCCGAGAATTTTTTGTAGGAAACGAGACAACATGACTTAGGTAAAAGGTAAGAAGTAAAAAGTGCGAGAAAAAACAAAAATCCTGTCAATCCTGTTAATCCTGTCAAAAAAACTCTGCGTCTCTGCGTCTCTGCGAGAGTCCAATCAAGTCGCCTTTACCGCGTCCAGTTCCACTTCAACCAGTAGGTCGTCGCGGCAGACGTCGGCCTCGATGGTGATGAGGGGCATGGCGGCGAGGCCGTTGGCCTGTAGCCAGTCTTGCCAGGGCTTCATGTACTCGGGGTATTTCAGGTACATGACGGCGCGGGTGGTGTCGGACCAGTCCATGCCGCGTGAGGTCAGGATTGCGCCGATGACATCCATGGTGAGCTGGATCTGCTTCTCGACATCGTCCACGAATGCGGTCGCGCCGCCGGGCTCGATGCTGGCGGTGCCGGAGATGAGCAGGGTACGATACTCCGGCGTGCCGATCTCGACGGCGCGGCTGAATGAGCTGCCGTACTGCAACGCCGCGCACTGGAGCGGCGAGGGGATGGCCTGAACCGTGAGCCGCCCGTCCTTGGGCTTCACGGCGATGGCGCACGCGGTGATGGCGGAGCCGCAGAGGTTGGCGGAGCCGATGCCGGTGCTGGCGGGGACGAGTTTGTCGTACACGCCGCGCGAACGGAAGAAGGCGTCGCGCGTGCGGTTGAAGGGGTCGTACCATTCCAAAATCTTGTCCATGTAGAGCCAGGTGCGCGCGACGTTGTCGAACGTCATGCCCGCGTCTTTGAGCGCATCCTCGATACCCTCGAAGACGGCGGTGGTCTGGTCGGGGCGCGAGGCGGTGAGGTCGGGCGGCAGCACACCGGTCAGGAGGCAGTATTCGGCGTAGGCGTCCTCGTAGCAGATGCCGACGGTGTGGCCGTTGCGGCGGATGAGGCGCGTCTCCGTGCCGGCTGCGATGAGGCGCGACCAGACCGGCGGGAACGTGGCCGCATCTTTGCACAGCCACATCTGGGGTGTTTCAGTCCCGGCTTTCCCGACGCCTGCGGCTGCGAGGGTCTCGCGGCTGCCCCAGCCTGTGAGAGAGAGGGCCCGGCCCTCGTCGTTTGGCGGTATGCCTGCGGTGTTCAGGAAGCCGTATTCACTCTGGCGCGCGACCCCGCCGTTTGAGATTTTTTTCTGCATGATTCGGTTGCCCTCAGATGTCATCACTCAGTCCTAGGAATCCGCAAGGCTGAAGCGTGTTCATCGAAAGCAACCGAGCGGATTTTGCCCCCCTTCATAAAAGACATATAGTAGAGGATTGGGGGAGGGCTGGCAAGTTGAATTCGCTAAATTCTTCGCCGCATGGCGGGCGGTGCTGTCGGGCGCGGCAGGCGAACCTCGCTGGCCGCCATTCATCCCCCGGGCGAAATCGGGCTTGTGTCTTTTCGGGAAGAGGGCTATACTGGATGCGTTTAACTGGTTCAGGGAGTGATAAGATGAAAACAAACAGGCGGGTGTTTCTAAGGGCGGCGGGCTGTGCGGCCGGGATTCTGATTGTACCCAGGAGGCTCATTGCGGCGAGCGGCGAGACGCCGCCGAGCGAGACGGTCTGCGCCGTCTGCGTGGGCCCCGGCGGGCAGGGGCGCGCGGACATGGGCGCGTTCCGCCACCACGGCAAAATCATCGGGCTCGCGGACGTGGACCCGCGCCAGCTGGCACACGCCAAAGGCATCGCGCCCGACGCGAAGACGTTCGTGGACTACCGCGAGATGTACGACGCGCTCGGCAAGGACATTGACGCCGTCATCGTCGGTACGCCCGACCACTGGCACGCGCTGCCCGCGATGGACGCCATGCAGCGCGGCAAGCACGTCTATGTCGAGAAGCCCCTGGCCCGCACCGTCTGGGAAGTCCGCAAGCTCATGGAGGGCGCGGCGCGCTACAACGTCGTCACGCAGATGGGCAACCAAGGGCGCTCGTTCCTGAGCAACGCGGTCTTCGCCGCATGGGTGCAGAAAGGCATCCTGGGGCGCATCACCGAAGTCCACACGTGGGTTACCATGCGGCTGATGGACTCGAAGGGCCGCCTGCCCGACCTCGCGAACAAACACAACCTGCCCGACGGCCTCGACTGGGAACGCTGGATCGGCCCGGCTCAGTTCCGCCCGTACTACCACGGCTTCATGCCCGGCAACTGGCGCGCGTGGACGCCGTTCGGCACCGGCACCCCCGGCGACTGGGGCTGCCACCTCGTGGACCCGATCTTCACCGCGCTCAGGCTCCAGCCCCCCAAGACCATCCAGGCCGAAGTTACGCCGGGCTGGGACCCGAAGGCCGACGCGCTCGCCTTCCCCAACGCCAGCCGCGTAACGTTCCAGTACGAGCTCGCCAACAAGAAGACCCTCAAGGTGCTGTGGCACGACGGCGAGTTCTGCAACGACGTCCCCCGCCCGCCCGCGCTCGAAGAGGGGCGCGACCTCGGCAACAAGCTCGCCCCCAACTGGATGGCCGGCGCGGTCGTCTATGGCACCGAGAACACCCTGACCTACGGCTCGCACGGGGCCTCGGGCTGCCGCGTCATCCCCGAGGAGAAGATGAAAGACCTCCAGCAGACCAAGGCCCTCGGCGACTACAGCAGCCTCGGCGTCGGCGACCACATGCGCGACTTCGTCAACGCCATCAAGGCCGGCCGCAAGGCCGGGAGCGACTTCAGCGTCGCCGGGCCCGTTACCGAGGCCGCCCTGCTCGGGTCCATCGCCATCCGCAACCCCGGCGTCAAGCTCGAGTGGGACGCCCAGGCCATGCGCATCACCAACAGCCCCGAGGCCAACGCGCTCATCACCCCCGAATACCGCAAGGGCTACGAGCTGAAAGTGTAACGGGAAGGAATATCCCCCCTCACCCCCTTGGGCTGGCACAGACCTTGCTGTAAAGAGGCCATGCCCACGACTGGCGTGGTGCGTACACCTGTAAGCAGGGGAGGGGGGCGTATGAGCAGATTGAGCGATTGGGGGCAGGGCGTGTTTGCTGCGGCGGCGCTGGGGGTTCTCATCCCGGCCCGGGCGGCGGACGTTGATTTCCGCAAGGGGTTTTCGGGCGTGGCCGAGAAGGCCGGCCCGGCGGTCGTCTTCATCCAGGTCGAGAAGCAGGTGCCTGTGGGCGGCCGGTTCGGCGGCGGCGGGCCGTTCTACGGCAGCCCCTACGACTACGACCCCGGCCAGCAGGGGCAGCCGCGCCGCAGCCGCCAGCCCCAGCAGATGTATAAGCAGATGGGGCAGGGCTCCGGCTTCCTCATCAGCAAGGACGGCTATATCCTCACGAACACCCATGTCGTCGGCGACGTTGACAAAATCACCGTGAAGATGAACGACGGCCGCGAGTTCATCGCCAAGCGGGTCGGCGCCGACAGCAAGACCGAGGTCGCGCTCATCAAGATCGAGGGCGACGGCTTCCCCTGCCTGCCCGTCGGCGACCCCGACAAACTCCTCATCGGCGAGTGGGTCGTCGCCATCGGCAACCCCTTCGGGCTGAAGCAGAGCCTCACCGTGGGCGTGGTGAGTGCTAAAGGTCGCAGCAACATCGGGATCGCCGACTACGAGGACTTCATCCAGACCGACGCGGCCATCAACCCCGGCAACTCCGGAGGCCCGCTCCTGAACATTGACGGCGAGGTCGTCGGCATCAACACCGCCATCTACAGCCAGAGCGGCGGCTACATGGGCATCGGCTTCGCGGTCCCCATTGACATGGCCATGCAGGTCAAGGGCCAGCTTGTCGCAAGCGGCAGGGTAACAAGGGGTTACATCGGCGTCATCATGAACCCCGGCGAGCTTACCGAGCAGATGGCCAAGTCCTTCGGCCGCAACGAGCCCGGAGGCGTGCTGATCTCGGACATCCAGAAAGACGGCCCCGCAGACAAGGCCGGCCTGAAGAGCGGCGACATCATCATCGAGCTCAACGGCAAAAAAGTCCATGATTCGCCCGGGTTCCGCATGGACGTGGCACGGATTATGCCTAAAGAAAAGGCGAACCTCGTCATTTTCAGGGACGGCAAGACCAAGAAGGTTACGGTAACCGTGGATGCCTTCCCCGAGGATGGGGCGGCCGCCGGGCCTCGGCCGGACAATATGTCCGAGGCGCAGGACAAGATGGGCCTGCAGGTCCAGGAGGTAACCCGCGACTTGGCGCGGCGGTTCGGCTACGAGACGGACCGGGGCGTGATGGTGTCGGAGGTCATGCGCGGGTCCCCGGCAGAGGAGGCCGGGCTCGAGCCCGGGATGCTGATTTTGGAAGTGAACCGGATGGACGTGAACAACGTGAAGGAGTTTGAGCAAGCAATGCGGAAAGGGAAAGACGGGAACACGCTCCTGCGTGTGAAGACCGAGCGGGGCGCGCGCTACCTGAATCTGCGCGCAGAGGAATGATTTTCGAATACACCACACACCAACCCAAAGTAGATAGATCACACCACACAACCCAATTTACATAAAGACCATATCCTGTCATACAGGACCGACGTTAGCAACCGCTGACGTCGGTTTTTTTTACCAACCCTGAAAGGGCGGCAGCCGCATCAGCCGAAGGTCGCGCACGGCGTCCCCGCCGTGCCGGCAGAACGCCTGCCTGTGCTAGGGCCGGTGGAAGCGGAAGAGGGGTTCGTGGGGGTTGACGCCGTAGCGGTGGGCGTCGGTGCCGCTGAGGAGGTCGGGGTGCTTTTTCATCTCGGGGGCAAATCCGGCGGCGGTGATGCGCTCGAAGATGTCGCGGCCGTAGAGGCGGACGTGGTCTTCTTGCCCGTAGAATTCGCGGCGTTGCTCGGGGGTGGTAACCTCGGGCTGGTTTTCGAGGGTCTTGTCGAGGCCGTTGGCGTAGGGGGTTTGCAGGATGGCGAGGCCGCCGGGTTTGAGCACGCGCCAAAGCTCGCGGAGGGCGAGGGCGTCGTCGGGGACGTGCTCGAGGACGTGGTTGCAGATGACGCAGTCGAAGGTGGCGTCGGGGTAGCGGATGGCGGTAACGTCGAGCTGTTCGATGTCGGCGCGGGCGGGGGTGAGGTCGCCTTTGATGTAGCGGGCGGGGTTGCGGGAGGCGATGCGGAAGGCGAGCTGTTTCTCGGGGGCGATGTGCAGGACGGAGGCGTTGCCGAAGGCGGGCCAGAGGTTGAGCGCGTCGAGGTAGAGGATGAGGTGGCGCTCGCGGTCGTGGCTGCGGCAGTAGGGGCACCAGAAGGTGTCGAAGGCGCTGCTGACCCAGGCGACGTTGTGCAGGTAGGGTGAGACGGCTTTCTCGCCGCCGCGGTATTTGGAGAAGCGGAAGAAGGTGTGGCCGCAGACGCAGCAGGTGTGGGTCTTGCCGAGGCCGTTGAGGGCGCGGCGGAATTTGCGCAGCGGGCTGATCGTGTCTTGGGTGGGTTGGTAGTGCATAGTGGGTGGTTTTCCGTTTCTTCGCGCTTAAGCGTTAATCGCTGTACAAGATGCAGGAGGCGAGGGCGTGGCCTGCGTGGGTGGAGGTATAGACGGTGTGCTCGCGGCCTTTGAGGTGCTTGAAGGCGTCGAGCCATTGCCCGAGGAGGGTGATCTGGACGTAGGCGCCGGCGGCGTCGGCGGAGACGATGTGGAGGTCGCGGGGGCTGTAGCGGATGCCTGTGCCGAGGGCCTTGGAGATGGCCTCTTTGGCGCACCAGAATTTGAGCATCCCGGCGGGGCCTTCGCCGGTCTGCGCGGCGAGCTCCATCTCGTCGGGGGTGAAGACGCCGTTGGTGAAGTCTTCGGAGAGGTCGCGGCCGAGGGTCTCGATGTCAATGCCGATGCGGGCGTTGGTGATGGCGGCGGCGGCGATGAGCTTGGAGGTGTGCGCGATGGAGATGTCTATCTTGGTCTCTTTGAGGAGCTCGGTCCAGGGGCCGATGGGGTGGGGCTTGCCGGAGTCGTCGGCCCAGATCTGGATGTCGGCGGAGGTCCAGCGCGATTGGCGGTAGCGCTGGAGGTGGCGGCGCACGGCCTCTTTTGCGGCGGCGCGGCCGAAGAGCCATTCGGCGCGGCGGGCGGTCGTGCCTTGCATATCGAGCCATTCGCGGCATTCGGGGGGGGCGAGCAACACGTGCGCAAGGGCTTTGAGCCACAGGTCTTGGTTGTTTTCCAGCGTCTTGAACGGGATGTCGGTCATCACGGCGGTGGCGACGGGGACGGAGGGGTCGCCCAGCGCGCTCAGGGGCATCTCTTGGGAGAGGAAGCGTTCGGAGGGCCGCAGGATGTAGCGGTGGTATTCGGTGGGGACGCGCTCGCAGATTTCTTCCCAGCCTTTGAACTCGATGAGGAGGTTGCCGTTGCCGTCGGACACCTGGATGTCGGCGGCGTGGGAGTGGGGCGTAACGGAGGTGAGGCGCAGGTAGCCGCGCAGGCGGGCCTTTTCGGTGAAGCCGGCCGCGTGGAAGAAGATGCGCCGCACGCGGAACGGCAGCGAGACGGCCCCCATGAACTTCTCGTGCGACCGCCACAGTGAGAAGCTCGCGACGATGCCGTCCAGCAGTTGCGGCCAGACGGAGAAGAGCGGCATGCGGGTATAGCGCACGGCCTCGGAGCGGTCGGGGACCTCGACCTCGAAGTTGATGCCCTCCTCGCTCCACAAGTCAACGTGGCGGATGGAGCGCAGTGAGCCGCCGTGGAACAGCCGCTCGGGGTAAATCTCTTGCCCCGACCAGTTGACCTGCCGAGGGTTGGCCAGCGGCTGCGGCTGCGCGGGCGACGGGCGGACGACGCCCATCGGCAGCAGCAGGATGGTGGCCTCGATGATGGGCCAGGTGAATGCGCTGTTGGGCGAGTTGTCGCGGAGCTGAACCTTGACCGCCGTGTATTGCGTGTCCGTCCATGCGATGCGTTCCGCGCGGACGATCAGGCACACGCAGCCTTGCCCGAAGCCGATCCAGCGTTGCGCGCGGAGGTTGTCCACCTGCGCCACGCGTGTGCGCGGGACGAGTTTCCGAGCGGCCTCGGCCATGATCTCGAGCCCCGACGGGAGCGACAAAATCGGCAGGCCCGTGAGCGAGGGCTCGGTGAACGACAGCTGGTTCGTGCCGATCGCGTAGTCTGCCAAGAACGGGTATTCGCTCAGCGTGATGGCCTTGGTTACTTCCAGCAAGACGCCGGGCTGCTCGTTGATGACCTCGGCGTTCATCAGCATCGGGAAATCCGCGCCGAACGACAGCCGGTGCTTGTCGCTGATGTGGGGCAGGTTTTTGCTCACCGCCTCCGCGGGCGTTTTCATCTGCACGGGCGCGGTCAGGTCGGAGGGCGGCGAGAACGCCTTGATCGTGGCGTTCTGCGCGGAGAGGCGTTGCGCGCGCGGGGCGGTTGCGGCGCAGACCGTCTTGCTGAAATCCAGCGTCTGCAAGCGGCGGTGCCCGTACAGGCGCGAGAGGTCGAACGGCACGCCCTGCGCGGCGAGGATGCCGAGCGCGTGGTGAAGCTGCGTGATGCCCGAGCGGTGGATGCGGTTGAGCGCGACCGCCTGATGGCGCTGCGCTTTGAGGATCTCGCTCACGGCGGTTGTGAGGTTGCCGCGCGCGCCCACCTCGATGAAGATGCGGAAGCCGTCCTCATACATCCGGTTGACGACATCCTCCAGGTGGATGGGCGCGACCCACTGGTCAATGGTCAGTTGCAGGATGTCGCGTGGCCGGGCCGGGACGCGCGTGGCCGTGGCCGACGAATAGACCGGGATTTTCGGGACGTGCCGCACCCAGTGCGTCAGGAACTGGTGGATGTTGGGCAGCACCTTCGCGCACCACGGCGTGTTGAACGGCGGCACCTGCGGAATCGGCACGGCCTTGACGCCCGCCTCCTGAAACGCCGCCACGACCTTCTTCGCGATCTCCGGCGACACCGCAATCGAACGCTGGCGCAGGCTGTGGAACGCCGTTACCTCGATGCGCCCGGGATACCGCGCGACCAGGCCGTCCAAGAACTCGCGCGGGGCATCCATCACCGCGAACATCACGCACTCGGGCAGCCCCGCGCGCTCCGCCAGGTGCTCAATCATCTGATACCCCTCGCGCAGGAACGTAACGCGCTTGCTGTGCGACGGGTTGCCGTACACCCCGGCCGCATACAGCGCGGAAAACTCGCCGCCGCTGAACCCCAGCAGACCGTCCGGCGCGATGCCCACGCGTTCCAGCAGGCGGCACAGCGCCGTGTTCGCCGCGTGCGTCGCAAAGAGCGCCTCGGGGAACGCGTCCGACGCAAACGACTGCACATCGGCGCGGTAGCACGATGCCGGGGGGAACACGAAGTCCGCCGTCTGCACCGCCTCCTCCAGCTCGTCGAACGCGCCGCGGCAATCATCGAACGCCAGGCACAGGTCGCGCAGCATATCCGGGTAGAACGACATCACCCCGGGGAACAGGAACGCGATGCGCCCGCCCGGGCAGAGACGGTCGCGGAAGAAATACATCCCGCTCTTGTCGCGGATGCGCTTCGCGTGCTCCGCCAGCTTCTTGCGAGCCAGCGTCAGGCGGTCGCGCAGGTCGGCGATATCCGTCGCCACCACCGCCAGCACCGCCGGCCGCCCGTGCGCCGCGCACGCGCAGGTGTACGCCACATCCGCCAGCGTGCAGTCCGGCGAATGCTCGAGGAAGAGCAGGACCCGCTTCACCTCCTCCAGCAGCTCCGCATCCGTCGCCCCGCCGATGAGGCACAGCTCCGTGTCGAACACGTCATAGAGATGCCGGCGGCTCATGTGGCACCCCCGGCATATTCTTCCAGCACCGCGACGCCGCTCGTCCCGGTGAAGTCCAGGGTCATCACCCCGGCCCGCCGCAGCGCGGGCTTGTGCCCGCACACCCACGGCCGCGCCTCGCCCAGCAGGTACAGCGGCGACTTCGCGGAGGCCAGCGCAGGGAGCGGCCGCTCAACCTCCACGTTCGGCGGCAGCACGCGGTGGTAGATCGCCAGCGCGGCCTTCAACAGCGCCGCCGCGCCCGCCGACCACAGCGTGTTCCCGATGTTCCCCTTCACCGCGCCGACTCCCGCGAGCGGCTGCGACGCCTTGCGCTCGCCGAACACCTTCTGCCACACATCCACCTCCGCCTTGTCAACGTGCGGGACCCCTGCGCCATGCGCCTCGATGTAGGAGAGCGCGCCCGCCGCGAGGCCCGCCTTGCCCAGCGCGCAGTCAATCGCACGCGTCATCCGCTCGGGCGACAGCGTCGCCTTGCGGTGGTGCTCCAGCGCGGTCGCGGCAATACCCGTGCTGCGGACAATCGCATAGATGCGGTCATTCTGGCGGAGCGCATCCTTCAAGCGCTTCAGCACGAACACCGCGCCGCCCTCGCCCGGCAGCGTGCCGTCGCACGCACGGCTGAACGGCAGCATCGTCTTCCCGCGCGAGAACGTGATCGCGCCGCTCAGCCCCTGCAGCATCGGCTGGCCCAGCGGCGGCTGCACCGACCCCGCCACCGCAATATCCGCGCTCCGCGTCAGCAGGTCATCCATCGCATGCTGAATGACCTGATGCGTCGAGATGCCCCCCGCCTCCAGCACCGAGGCCGGCCCCGCCAGCCCCAGCAGGTACGCCACCCACGCCGCCATCGAGCAGTTGAACGCCGACATGAACCCATACGCCGACGGCTTCGGCAGCGAGGCCGACAACTGCCCCCGTATCCCGTCGAGCTGGGCAGGGTCCGCCTGGGGGAAAAACTTCTGGATGATGTCCAGCGTCTGGTCAAGCACCACCGTGTGCTGAAGCCAGTTCACCGAGGCCGCGTTGAACTGCGGCACATAGCCCAGGCGCAGCGACACGCGGTCCGTCGGCAGGTTGCTCACGCTGTGCCCGCTGTCGCGCAGCGCGTCAATGACCAGCTGCACCATGAAGAACACATCCTGGTTCTCCCCCGCGTTCACCGTCCGCCGGAAATGCAGGTCATCAGGGTTGTAGGCATAGAGGTCGCCCAGTTGCGCGGCATACGCCGGGACCGTGCGGTCCAGCACCGCCTTGGCCGCGCCCCCCGCCTGGGCCAGCGGCGAGAACAGCGCACGCCGCCGCAAGATATTACGCCAGAACGCCGCAGGGTCAGGCGACTCCGCAAAGCGGCACGACACCCCCGTAATCACAATGTCCTCACGCGATGTTCTGGAAATGGCCATGATTAACGACAAGGAGTAAGTAGTAAGTAGGAAGGAGTAAGTAGGAAGTAGGAAGGAGGAAGGAGTAAGGAGTAAGGAGGAAGGAGTAAGAAGGAGGGAGGAAGGAGGAAGTAGGCGCAGCGTCTCCGCCCTGCCAGAAAATGAGAGCCCCCATCATTTGTAATTCGTAATTTTTTCATTCCCCCTTCCTCCTTCCTCCTTCCTACTTGCTCCTTAATTATAGCAGTGTTCCGGCGCAGGGAACCGCCCGCTCTCGACATCCTGCTTATACGCCGCGAGCGCCGCCCGCGCCGTATCCGCCAGCGCGGCATAGGCCTTCACGAACCTCGGCGGCGCCTTCAGCGAGAGGCCCAGCAGGTCATGCATCACCAGCACCTGCCCGTCGCACCCCGGCCCCGCCCCGATGCCGACGACCGGGACCCCGGCCGCCGCCGTTACCGCCTCCCCCGCCTCCGGCGGCACGCATTCCAGCACGATCGCGAAAGCCCCCGCCTCTTCCAGCGCCAGCGCATCCGCCACCAGCTGCTCACACGCCGCCGGGGTCCGCCCCTGCACCTTGTACCCCCCCATCTGGTTCACCGACTGCGGGGTCAGGCCGATATGCCCCAGCACGGGGATCCCGTTTCGGGTCAGCGCCGCCACCAGTCCCGCGCGGAACGCCCCGCCCTCGACCTTCACCGCATCCGCTCCGGCCTCCTGCAGGAAACGCCCCGCATTGCGGATGCCCTCCGCCTCCGAGACCTGATACGACAGGAACGGCATATCCGCCACCACCAGCGCCTCCCGCGTGCCCCGCGCCGCCGCCGCGGTATGGTGGAGCATCACATCGAGGGTTACAGGGAGCGTCGAGGCATACCCCAGCACCGTCGTGCCGAGCGAATCCCCCGCCAGCAGCAGCGGGAACCCCGCCTCATCCGCCAGCCGCGCGCTCACGAAATCGCAGACCGTTACGCACGGCAGCCTCCCCCGCCCCTTCAAGCCCCTGATTCTATCTACGTTCCAGAGTTTCATGCCACCCATCTTACCACACCCCCAAGGGAAAAGGCGAGGGTAATTTTTTTTAATCCGGGCGCGTTCGCTCAAATGCTTCGTTTCTAGATTTTAGAGCCTGTACTACATGGTTCTGGGTTCTCCCCTCACTCCGCACGCCGAACGTTCGTATGCTGAAAATTATGTAGCCGTTATCGGAATGGTATTTTCAACGGCCACATCAAGATCTGAGGGTCGTAAAGTCTGCGCCCCTTAATGGGATGGCTGATGTAAATCGGCATCCATGTCCAGTATTCCTCTCGGATTATGGCGACTGTTACGGGCATCCGCTGATTGAACTCTTGGCTGTCCAGCTTCACACGACCCGGGATGCTCACGACAATGACATTCCAGGTCTCGTATGCCTGTCCCTCTGGGAGTATAAAACGGAAATGTTTTTTCTCTTTCCGATATTCAAAGGGTCTGATGGAGTCCTGCGCTGTAACAGGATAAACGACGATTACGAACAGCGAAAACAATCCGATGATGTGTTGTTTGTTTAGGCGCATAAAAACGTATCCTTTGCTCTGGCTGATTATGGTAAGTCCTCGAGAGGGATGAGCCCCTTAATTTTAGGATGGAGGACGAAAATCTTCCCCCCCACCCGCTTTTCTGCGGTGATCCTCGGGACGGTTACGGCGATAATCTCCCTGAACTCTGGGGTGCATAGCCTGACGCGCCCTGGGACGATTATAATGGCGGCGCTTTCACGGTATATAGGCGTCCCGTTCTTGCATCCGATACGGGCAGAGCCTTTCGTATAGAAATTAAAAGGTCTCGTTGGCGCCTCATCTGCGCAAGCGGTGATGGTGAGTCTGGCAAGCACCCCGACGATTAAGAGTTTGCTCATCCACATAATAATTGTTCCTTTTGCCCGGTGTTGTTTCCAAAAGGTCGGCTTCCCTCGGACATGAGAAGGCGTACCTCTGATCCCTACAATGCCCAATTGAGGCACGCTCAAATGCCGAATCCAAACACTGTATGTCTTTCAGAAGCACACCTTGAAATAAAAAGGCATACCCCATACTCTACACTTGGATTCAAAAACTCTTGCGGATTAGTGCTTGATTCACCTCTCCACAAGTCTGAGCGTTTTCAATTGGATGCTTTGTACAAGTGTACAAAACAATTTTGCGAAGGAGTGTACGCTTCGCAGCAGGTGTCGCGAGAACTCCTCGCGACTGTCAAAGAGCCAGTCCTCAAAGGGACACTGTTCCCTCAAAAGGATGTAACCACATTACTCTTTCTTTTTTTTTGTTGCAAGGAAAAAAACAGGGAGGCTGAAAAAATGAGCCCCCTTTTAGCTTGTAATGCCCCGGCCTTCATGATGAGTGCTCAACGATTCGGGCGTGTTCACGCGCCCGAATGGGCGAGTGCCGGGTTGAAGAATGCGCGGACGGCGGGGACTTCGGAGGTGTCGCGCAGGAGGGTGGGGGGGCCTTCGGCGATGACGCCTTGCGCTTGCGTGTCGAGCATGATGCAGCGGTCGGCAATGGTGAAGATGCTGTTGAGCTCGTGCGTAACGATGACGAAGGTGATGCCGTGCGTGTCGCGGAGGCGCAGGATGAGGCGGTCGAGGCCGGCGGAGGTAACGGGGTCGAGGCCGGCGGAGGGCTCGTCGAGGAACAGGACGGACGGGTTGAGGGCGATCGCGCGGGCGATGGCGGCGCGTTTCTTCATGCCGCCGCTCACGTCCGCAGGGAAGTAGTTCGCGAACGGTTTGAGGCCGACAAGCTCCAGCTTCATCTTCGCGACCAGCCGCCGCGCGTCGGGCGGGAGGTCGGTGAAGACCTCCAGCGGCAGGCAGATGTTTTCGAGCAGGGTCATGGAGCCGAACAGTGCGCCGCTCTGGTAGGTTACGCCGAATGAGCGCACCGCGCGGTCGCGCTCGTTCGCGTCGCCGCCTTCCATGCGGTTGCCCATGATCCGGACCTCGCCGCCCAAGAGCGGGTGCAGGCCGATGATGTGTTTGAGCAGCGTGCTTTTTCCGCAGCCCGAGCCGCCCAGCACCACGAAAATCTCGCCGCGCCGGACGGTGAAGGACACGTCGCGCAGGATCGGCTTGCGGTCGTAGCCGGCCGCAAGTCCCTTGACTTCGATGACAGGTTGGTCAGGCATGGTCAGATTTTCAGCACGTAGAACAGGACGGCGAAGATGCCGTCGAAAACCGTTATCAGCACGAGGCTGCCCACGACGGCCGCCGTGGCGGCGCGCCCGACCGCGTCGGCCGTGCGGGCCGTGCGCAGGCCGTGCGAGCAGCCCACCAGCCCGACCAGCAGGCCGAACATCACCGCCTTGATCAGCCCGACGGAGATGTTGTCCAGCGCGAGCGAGGCGAACGAGCGGGACCAGAAGGTTACCGTCGGGATGCCGAGGGTCCACAGCACGATCAGGCCGCCGAACAGCCCTGCGACAGCGGCGAAGATGCTCAGGAACGGGAGCGCGAGCGTCGAGGCCAGCACGCGCGGCAGCGCGAGGAACGTAACCGGGGGGAGGCCGAACGTGGTCAGCGCGTCAATCTCCTCGTTGACCTTCATGGTGCCCAGCTCCGCTGCGAACGCCGAGCCCGTCCGCCCCGCGAGGATAATCGCGGCCATCAGCGTGCCCAGCTCGCGGAAAAGCCCCTTGGTGATTAAGTCCGCCACATAAATCTCTGCGCCATAGTCCCGCATGAACGACGTGGCGAGGAACGCCAGGATCAGCCCCATCAGGAAGCCGATCAGGATCGTGATGGGCAGTGCGTCCATGCCCGCGCGCTCAAAGCAGAGCATCGTGTCGCGCAGGCGCAGGCGCCCCGGCCTGAACGCCAGCGCGAACACGGCGGCCGTTACCTTGCCCAGGAACGCAAGCTGGTCCAGCGCGTCGTCCCAGATGCGCACCACTGCCTCGCCCAGCTGGATGTGCGTGCGGGTGTTCCGGGGGGGGGTGTCCCGGGCGGAATGGTCGGCGAACGTCGCCGGGGGGAAGACGCCCAGCGTGTGCGACACCACCTTTGCCGCGTCGAGGCATCGGAGGGCAAAGCCTTGTGCCGCCGCGCAACGGTGCAGTTCGACAATCAGTGCCTCCGCCGCGCCGTCGTAGGCCTGCACCGCATTGGCGTCGAGCGTCAGCGTGTCGCCCGTGCCGAGCCGCGCCACCTCCGGCATCCGCTCGCGCCACAACACCGCCACGGCCGGGGCCGTGCAGTTCTCTGGAAGCACAAAGGTCATAGCAACGAGGGCTTAGGAATGAGGAACGGGCAGGCGTTGCGGATTCCTCATTTCGGGTTCCTCATTTCAGGGGCCTGCGTTTTACGCCTTGGGCTCTTCGACCTTCTTGGGCTCTTCCTTCTTGATTTCCTCGACGACGTCCTTGATGCTCTGGTTCGCGAGCTTGTCGCCCTCTTCCTTGCCCTTCTTGAACTCGCCGAGGCTGCGGCCCAGCGAGCGTGCCAGCTCGGGCAGCTTGTTGCCGCCGAACAGCACAAGGATGATGACCAGGACAACGATTAACTGCGTCCCCCCGATATTCTGTAACCATGCTAACGGAATCATCATGTAACCTCCTCTTTCACTAACCTCTTCAATGTGTCGCCATCGCGCGGCGCGCTTCCCTGTCGGCCTCGCGCCGTTTGACGGTTTCCCGTTTATCCTCCTGTGCCTTCCCGCGGCACACACCGATCTCCACTTTCACCAGCCCCTTGGGCGTCAGGTACAGCCGCAACGGGATGAGCGACAATCCCTTCTGCTCCGCCATCGCCTGCAGCTTGCGGATTTCCCGCTTGTGCATCAGCAGGCGGCGCGTCCTCAGCGCATCGTGGTTGAACCTGTTGCCGAACGTGTAGGCCGGGATCCGCGCCTGGTTCAGGAACAGCTCGCTGTCCTTGACGCTTGCGTAGGCGCCGACCAGCCCTGCCTCGCCGTTCCGCACGACCTTCACCTCCGTCCCGACCAGCTCGATGCCGGCCTCGTACTTCTCGATAACAAAGTAGTCATGCGTCGCGCGCCGGTTGACTGTCAGGTTGCCGCCCGTTCTCTTGCTCTGCTCCGGCATACGCCCTACCCTGCCGCTCCGGCGCGGTTACTCTGACCAGCGCGTCTGCGCCTGTTCCGCGCGTGCGATGGCCCCGAAGTCCACCTCTGAAATCAGCAGCCCCTCTGCGATCTCGCGGAGGGCGATGTTCGCCTTGTCCTCGTCCGCCGACAGCGGCTTCAGCAGCGGGCGCTCGCCCATGTTCAGCTGGCGCACGCGCCGCGAGACCAGATTCACCAGCACCGGCACACTCGGGAACCGGACCCTCGCTTTCTCAATCAGTTCAACGTTCACTAAGAGCCTCCATTTGAACTGCGTAATATATCACTTTTGCGGCCCCGGAGTCAATGGCGTATTTTTGAAAAGATGCTTACGGGTTGCGGGCGATTCTCTCTTGCTGGTCGTGGAGCCAGTCGGGGGAGAGGCTGGCCTCGGGGGTGTGGGGGTCGAGGAAGAGGGGGTGGAACTCGGGGGCGAGGGCCCGCGGGGGCCAGAAGATGCCGGCCTGGATGCGCCTTACCACCTGGCGGGCCGTGGCCTCGGCGCTCGCGAGGCAGTCGGTGAAGTCGCGGCAGTCCCATGTCTTGACCAGGGTGTCGGCGGGGGTCTCTCCGAGGACGAAATAGCCGATGTCCTGTACGGGGTGCCCGGTGTCCATCATCAGGTAGAGCGGGAGCTGCAGGTCGGTCCACACGCGGGGCTTGCTGGTGCCGGGCAGGGTGAAGGCGGTGAGGCCGTCGGCCTGGGCGCGTTCGATGGCGGTGTGCTTGGCGGTGCTGAAGCGGTCGAGGCCGTTGTTGTCGCCGAGGCGGGGCCAGGTCTTGTAGTCGAGGATGCGGCGGGCGCCGGTGGCCTCGTGGCTGTCTATGCGGTCTATGCGGCCGCGGATGGTGATGCCGAGGGTGTCGCGTTCGGCGGTGGTTTCGGAGTGGCGTATGCGCCAGCCTTGCGCGGCGAGGCGGGCCTGCTCGCGGGCGGCGAACGCGAGGCGTTCGCACGCGGCCGCGCCTTGCAGGTGGATGACGGCGGTGAGGCTGTTGCCGAAGCGTTCGCGCAGGGTTTGCCAGACGTGGTTTTCCAGGAACGCTTGGATGGCCTTGGGGTCGGCGGAGCCGTTGTGGGCGGATTGGGCGAATGCGTCGAGGGCGGAGTGGCAGAGGTTGCCGAAGGCGATGGCGTCGAGCTCGCGCGTGCGGTCGTCCTGCGCTTCCATTTTCAGTACGCGGCGGAGGTAGTAGGTGAAGGGGCAGGCGAGGTAGTCGCGGAAGGCGGTTGCGCCGAGCGCCTTGGGCGCGGGGGGCGGGAGGGGGAGGCTGAGCCGCCAGGCCGGGGGCAGGGTGCGCGGGTGGCCGGCGGGGGCCGCTTCGGGCTCGGCGAAGAGTGTGTTGGCGCGGGCGGCGAGGGTGGGGTCGTCGCAGAGGAAGAGGAGGCGCGAGGGTTTGCGGACGTCGTGTTGCGCGGAGACGCGTTCGAGGAGGAGGTGGACGGCGCGGGGCGGGCGCGAGCGGGTGAGGGATTGGAAGAGGCAGGTGTCGCGGGCCATGCGCTGGGCGTTGGTGGTGAGGCCCAGGCCGTGGCGGAGGCGGTCGGGCAGGAAGGCGTGCCCGACGACGGCATCCGGCACGGAGCCTTCGTTGAGGCCGGTGATGATGAGTTCGGGCGCGGGGTTCCATTGCAGTTCGAGCCAGCCGTCGGTGGGGATGGTGCCGGGGGTGTCGGGTTCGAGCTGGTAGGTGGCGGTCGTGAGGGATGCGGCGAAGAGTTGGTCGAGCTGCCCGGGGGAGAGGGCGGCGCGGAGCGCGTCGGAGTCGAAGGTGTCGAGCAGCTCGCGGGTGGCGTCTGCGGCGGCGATCAGATCGCGGTCGCCGGGGGTTTCGGGGCGGAGGGTGCGGGGGGCGAAGAGGGTGCGGAGGAGCGTGAGGCGCTTGGCGTGTGGGTTGAGGAGGGCGAGTGGGGCATGGAGGATCGAGGATGGGGTGAGGTGCGGGTGGACATCGGGGAGGGTCTGGGGGAGGTGCTGGTTTTGCAGGGTGTCGAGGGTGCGCAGGGCCTCGGCGTAGTTGAGGGCGGGGAGGGCGTGTTCGAGCCAGCGTTGGAGGTCGGCCTCGCGGAGGAGGGCGGCGAGGGTGGTGTAGCGTTGCCCGGAGGCGAGGCGCTGGAGGAGGCTGATGAGGCGGCCGAGGGGGGAGGCGGCGAGGGGGTAGTCGGCGGGGTTGTGGAGCGTGATGCCGAGCGTGAGGAATGCGGATTGGAGGTCGTTGAAGAGTGCGTCGTCGGCCATGCCGAGCGCTGGCGCGGCGCAGGAGGTGTAGCGCGCGGCGGCTTGCCGGGCTTGTTCGAGGCTGTTGGCCGCGAGCGTGATTTGGCTGTCGTCCAGGGGCAGTTGTGGCGCGTGCTCGCCTGTCCATCGGGTGGGGTCGGGGCGGCCCCAGGTGTCGAAGCGCGGGTCCTCGGCAGGGTCGGCGTGGATGAGGAGGGTGAGGGGGATTGCGCGTTCGATTGTTTTCAGGGCGGTGTAGCATGCGGGCAGGGCGTCGGTCAGCGCGGGGAGCACGATGCGCTCGATGTTGCCGGGGATGGCGGGGTTGTGGGCGGCGTGCTGTTGCGCGAGCGCGATGGGGGTGAGGCGGTGGCGGTTGAGCGCGGCAAAGAAGTGCGCTTCCACGTGCGCGAGGTCCTGCCAGCGGCGGGTCTCGGTGTCGAGGTTGTCGTCGCGCAGGAGCTGGCTGACGCGCGGGGCGACGTCTTGCATCGTGAGTGCGTTTTCTTGCAGGACGCGCCAGAGGTCGTGAAGCTGGCGTGCGACGTTCAGCGCCCATTGGAAGGTCTGCTCGGCGGGCCGGCCTTGTTCGGGGAAGAGGTCGGGGTAGGCGGTGAGGTCGAGGTGTGTCAGCGTCTCTGCGAGGATGCCCATGCTCTCGGTGGGGGTGGCGACGGGGTGGGCGGGCTCGCGCGCGGGGGTCAGCAGGTGGTGCGGCTGGCAGATTTTCGGCGGGATGCAGCCGCCTGTCCGGTCGGCGAGCGTGAGGCGCAGGCGGCGGCCGGCCTGGCGCGTGGGGACGATGACGAGCAGGTGGTCGAGCGCGCGCGCGCCGCCGGGGGTCGTGCGCGCCTGCGCCAGCAGCCAGTCCGTGACGGCGGTGATGAGCAGGGTCTTGGGGTCTAGGAATTCACGGGTCATGTGGGGGCGTTGGGCGTGCGGAATCAGGCTCTCGGGTGTCCTTTGTGGTATTCCTCTTTGAGGCGTTCGATGGATACGTGGGTGTAGATCTGGGTGGTGGAGAGGCTGCTGTGGCCGAGCATCTCTTGGACGCAGCGGAGGTCGGCCCCGGCATCGAGCAGGTGGGTGGCGAAGCTGTGGCGGAGTTTGTGGGGGGTCATCTCGGGGGGGAGGCCGGCGGCGTGTATCCACTGTTTCATCTGCCGTTCCATGGAGCGGACGGTGAGGGGGCCGCCGTCGCGGAGGTTCAGGAAGAGGGGGTCGGCGGGGCCGGCCTTGCCGGGCCAGCGTGCCTCGGCGGCGGCGCGGAGGTTGCGGAGCGCGTCGCAGGCGGGCTCGCCCAGCACGCAGAGGCGTTGCTTGCGGCCTTTGCCCTTGACGACGATTGTGGCGGTGCTGGCCTTGGGCGAAAGCTCGCCCCAGGTGAGCGGTGCGATTTCGCTGATGCGGCAGCCTGTGCTGTACAGGACTTCGAAGATGGCGGTGTCGCGGCGGGCGGCGTATGCCATGGGGGGGGGGAGGGTGCCGTGGCGTTCGAGGTGCTGGCGCATGGCGTTGAGGGGTGCGGCGAGGAGGGCCTCGATGCTGGGGATGTCCAGCACGGCGGGGAGGCGCTTGCCGAGGCGGGGGCCGCGGAGCTCGGCGAAGGGGCTGGAGGTTACGAGCGACTCGCGTTCGAGGTAGCGGTAGAATGCGCGGAGCGAGGCGAGCTTGCGGCGGGTGGTGGCGGGCGATGCCCCGGAGCGGAATGAGGCGACGAGGAAGGCGCGGGCCTGGTCGCGCGTAACGGTGGGCCAGGGGAAGGGCGCGGCGGTCTGCCCGGTCGGCCAGAGGAACGCGCAGAACTGGCCGATGTCTTGGAGGTAGCCCGAGAGGGTGTGCGGCGAGGCATTGCGCTCGGCTTCGAGGAAGCAGGCGAACGCGCTCACGGACGGGTCGGCGGCGCAGTTGCGGGCGGGCATCGGCTCGGGCGGGGGGCTGCCGTTGCCGGTACGCATCTCGAGCGTGTAGAAGTCGTCGGTGTCGGAATGCGGTTTCATGCGGCTGTCGTCCGGGGCCTAGCGGTCCTCTGGCGGTTTGAAGCGCCGGCATTTGACGCTGGCCTCTTTGAGGAGGGATTCGGTCTGCGCGGTGAAGGCGTAGTCGCCGCCATAGACGACCTCGCGGATGCCGGCGTTGATGATGAGCTTGGCGCAGGTCAGGCAGGGGCTGATGGTAACGTAGAGGGTGGCGCCGGCCAGGCGCGTGCCGTGGTAGGCGGCCTGGCAGATGGCGTTCTGTTCCGCATGGACGCAGAGGCATTCGTCGAGGTCCGTGCCGGAGGGGGCTGTCCCGGCGCAGCGCGGGCAGCCGCCCTCGAAGCAGTTCCTGACCCCGCGCGGCGTGCCGTTGTATCCGGTCGAGATGATCTTGTTCTCGAAGACGATGACGGCGGCGACCTTGCGGCGGCGGCAGTTCGCGCGCATGGCGGTAACCTGCGCGATCTCCATGAAGTAGGCGTCCCAGCTTGGGCGCGGGTCCGTAACCTTTGTTTTCTTGGCGGCCATAAAGCGTAACCTTTCGTTGAAGACAGACGGGGGATAGTGTAAATGCTTTGGCATGAACCTTGCAATAAGGAAATCGGTTTTGATGGAGTTTTTCAGAGAAACCGAGTAACGCCGTCAGGAATGGGCAGGCTGGATGGATACGGCGGTATGCGGGACATCCGCGCGACCGTGTCTTACAGTACGCAGGTCGGCCATGTCGGGGGACGTGGCGCGATTGGGAAGGTCAGGGCTCCCAACAGGGTCCTGGCTTTTTCTTTGGGGCTGTCCTAGATAAATTGACTTTTCCTAAGGGGAAAGTACAATTCCGACAGTCCATGGCCAACCTCGTGCGCCAAGACACGGTCGCTAGCCTCCTTTCCTTTCAGGGTCGAGCAGTCCGCCTTTCGCTCGGAAATCCTTTCGCTCGTTCACGGGGGTTTTCTCGATTTCCTCCTTGGCGGCTTCCCAGTAATTGCGCCAGTGTTCTTTACATGTTTCGGCAAATTTTTCCACGGTTTGCATCCGCTGGAGACTGGTCGCATAACCTGAAAGCTGCTTGGCGAGTAACTGGTCCAATTCTTTCACGATATTTTCGTTGTTATCCGTCTGCGTTTTCTCCAGCATGAACACATGGACTTTTTCCAAAATCTCGGGGGGTGGCTGGGGGGGCGGGTGGGCCGCAACCTTAAGAAAATCACCCATCTTTATCCCTTCCTCGTATGTGTAAGGACCGCGGACGAAGAAGGCCAGCCTGTTATAAGCATAATAACGGTCATGCTCCGTGTAGCGCGAATCTTTCGCAAGCCCCTCGATAAACGGGAGGGCGTCCGCCGCTCCTGTGACAATGATATATCCCCTGATCCCGCTACGGCGAATACCCTCGTTGGTTGACAACGACATTTCCTCAAAGACCGGGAGTGTGCTTTTGTCTTTCAACTCGACCAAGGTGTCCAAAACACGGACGCATGAAGAGGCATCAGGCGAGATCGGGAGATCTGCTTCAACCAAATCTCTACGCTTTCTCGCCATGGCCATCAGTTCTTGGATGGCATCTTCCTGCGTCGTCTCGCCCTTCTTTGCAGCCTCTGTTACTCGTCCGATGTCAACGTCCGCCTCTGGGTGCACCAGTAACGTTGACAGACATGTGCTCGTCATCAATACCGCGATTGCTCCAGTTGTCGCTAACCTTTTCATCTGCGCATCCTTTCTGTTTCGTGCCTTCCGTTACTTGTGAGAAGGAGAGCGGTCTAGGCCCTCCAGTCCGACAGCCCATGGCCAACCTCGTGCGCCAATACCCAGCCGCTAGTCACCTTTCCTTGCAGGGTCGAGAAGTCCGCCTTTCGCTCGGAAGTCCTTTCGCTCGTTCACGGGGGTTTTCTCGATTTCCTCCTTGGCGGCTTCCCAGTAATTGCGCCAGTGTTCTTTACATGTTTCGGCCAATTTTTCCACGGTTTGCATCCGCTGGAGACTGGCCGCATAACCTGAAAGCTGCTTGGCGAGTAACTGGTCCAATTCTTTCACGATATTTTCGTTGTTATCCGTCTGCGTTTTTTTCAACATGAATGCGTGAAGTGTTTCTCGGTCATCACTGGAGAGTTTAGGAGGAGGGGGGGGGGAAGGAACATAAGGAAACGCGGGCTGATTTATCTGGGAAGGAATACGGGTGAGGTAGGTCAATGCCGTATAAGCCCAGTAACGGTCATTTTCCGTATAACGCGAATCTTTCGCAAGCCCCTCGATAAACGGGAGAGCGTCCACCGCTCCTGTGACCATGATATATCCCCTGATCCCGCTACGGCGGATACCCTCGTTGGTTGACAACGACATTTCCTCAAAGAACGGGAGAGTGCTTTTATCTTTAAACTCGACCAAGCCCCCCAATACGACGGAATAGCATAGAACGGGATCGTTCGAGATTGCCAGCGTCGTTCTGTTTTCAGAGGCAGGGAGACTCAAAACCAAGTCCCTATATTTCCTCGCCATGGTCTCCAGTTCGCGAATCGCATCCTCTTGCGCCATTTCGCCATTTGCCACAGCCACCTTTATCCGATCAATGTCAGCGTCCGCTTCCGTGCGTACCCTCTGATATGGCAGACATATGCTGGCAACTAGCGTCGTAATTGCCCCAATTATCATTAATCTCTTCATCTTTGTACCCTTTCCCTTTTTCCTTACTTGTGCGCAGGAGAACGATTTAGATCCTCAAGTCCGACTTTCAGCAAACCTTTAGACCACTCTCTTATCAATTCCGTACCAGACCAAACATTCGTATACCCGACCCCGTACACTTTACCCATCGGGATTCGGCGAGCAGTATCAGCGGCATCCCCGTACATTAGGAGTCTCTTAGCAACTTCGTCCTGCGTCATCCCTGGCGGATGGTAATTGTTCGCCCAGTCCATCGGCATATTCCACGGTCCCACAGGCTCTCCAATGATTGAGTCCGCACCTTCTACATTGTAAATGTCCTGTAAACCACAGGCGTGACCTACCTCATGCGCCAAAGCATACCCTGTGAGGCCGTACTGGGAGACAATGATTCCATGATCAGAGGCCGCCGCTAGTAGGCTATTAGCGCCATCGATCTCCTTTACGAAGAAGAATTTCAGCCCGTTTCCGCCCGGCTGGCTATGGCACAGGTCAGTCATATTTGTTTGGTTTCCGTCAAGGTATAGGTAGACCGTGTTGGAAATCACGCCGACCGAGTGTAACGCCAACGTCACCGCCATCTGATTATAAAGGATTGGATTCGCGTCCGCAATCATTTGGGCTACCGTATTTGATGACACCCCATAGTCTACCATCCCGTTGTCATCCGCCACAATCCATACTCTGGCTGGGATGGTGGCGGGAGCGTACACCTTACCTTGGATGGCAGGGTGTTCACTGCCTGGACTCCATGCGTGATTCCCCGTCTCGACCTCCAACCAGAAGTCGCCGGCTTTCTCGCCTTTCACGGTGACGACACGCCCCATGTTACCGTTGGGGAAAGAGACGACCCCGTTGTTGTTCCCGACGTGCCACGTGATGTTGGTGTCTGGGTAGGAACTGGGGAAGACATCAACCTTGTACTGCCGTGTCTCACCGAGAGGGATGCAGTTGGGATTGTAGTATTGCGGGACGGCAGGGTTGGGTTTCTCCAAGCTGAACGCATCCAGCACGGTGCTGACCGCCGAAACGTTCAACGTGTGGGAGCAGTTGTAGTTGGATGCGACGCCCGTGCCTTGGAAGGCGATGTTGATGCTTGCCGCGCCGGGGGCGAGGGCCTCGGCGTAGATGTAGCCGGCAGGGTGGTTGGTGAGGGCCTGCCCGTATTCGAGCAGGAGGGTGCTGTTGGCGTTGATGTCGCTCCACAGGCGGATGATGCCGGGGTCGCCGCCGAGCGTGAGGATGGTCTGGCCGGGCAGTTTCGCAAGGGGGTACAGATACCCGTACCCCAGGTATTCGCTGCCGACGCGCAGGGGCAGGGGCTCGGGTGGCTTGGCGATGCTTTTGAGGATGTCGCTGTCGGTGATGCCTGAGCCTTGGGAGTGGTCTAGCTTGCCGATGAAGTATGCGCCGTAGACGGTGAAGGCGTGGACGGTTGGCTCGCCGCCGTCGCGGGCGAAGGTGAGGTGGCGGTCGCGGGGGAGGCCGCTGGGGGTGATGCCCGTAACGTGGACGGCGGTGCCGGGGAGGATGATGTCGCCGACGTTGAGGGGGACGAGGTTGGTGGCGGCCGTGCCGCAGTAGGC